>Ga0265336_10000838_pt1 | contig 16013 bp, 18 predicted proteins | sample 42119metaG_FD_193583 | JGI IMG/M metagenome (GOLD analysis project Ga0265336, IMG submission 193583) | Rhizosphere microbial communities from Carex aquatilis grown in University of Washington, Seatle, WA, United States - 4-21-19 metaG | ecosystem: Host-associated > Plants > Roots > Rhizosphere...
ATCGACGGCAACGACATCCGCTATCTCTCGGCCAACGAACTGCGCCACTACTTCGGCGTCGTGCCGCAAGAAACCATCCTCTTCTCCGGCACCATCTACGACAACCTCATGATGGCCAACCCCCACGCCACCTTCGACCAGATCGTGCACGCCTGCAAAATGGCCGAAATCCACAGCGCCATCGAAGCCCTGCCGCAAGGCTACCAGACCGAAATCGGCGAACGCGGCGTCGGACTCTCCGGCGGCCAGAAACAACGCATGGCCATTGCCAGAGCCCTCATCAAACAACCCAGAATACTCGTCTTAGACGAAGCCACCAGCAGCCTGGATGCCAACACCGCCGAGCACTTCGCCGCCACCATCAACCAGCTCAAGGGCAAAGTCTCGATGCTGTTCATCACCCATGCAATGCCGAAGAACCTGCTGGTGGATGAAGTGGTGAGGATTGGGCAGGGGGTGTTGAGCGCGGTAAGTGATTCGAACGGCTCAGCCAAGAAGGAAGCTGAGGGTGGAGTGCATGGGTGACTTGGGCGAAAAACAGAATTCAGTGAAGAATTTGAAATGGAGGATAGCGGTATGAGAAATATTCAATTTGTAATCGTGTTTTTACTATTACTAATTCACAGTGGAATATGCAGGGCTGATCTGCCTGTTGTACTTACGAAAGACACTAAGACGTTCGTTAATTTGATGGATACAGATTTAGTTAAGAAAAAGAATCTGCTTGATTGCGAGTTACGACTTGTAGGCAAAGCGCCGCATTACAAACTGATTTATAGCCTTGGGGAAATCGAGGTGCCCACCTTGGCGGTAAAGGAAGAAATTGATCATGCATTTGCGTATTTGGCAGTGAAAGCCACTATTAACAAATTGCCCGTTAGTACAATATTTATACGATATCAAGCTGACATTAGTAAGCCATACAAAATGGAGCTCAATTGCTTTATGTCTCCCTGCTACGCTCCAGTTGCTTATGTAATGACGTTGGATCGGTCTGAACAGCAAGTTTATTCTGTACTTCGGTCTCGATATGCAAAAGAACTTATTGATGATAGTCGATCGAATACTGGTGTTGATCATGGGGCAATCATGATTCGCGACCGACCACACGTGGAAACACCTAGTCCTGATGGTTTAGGCGGATCGGATGACATACATAAAACTGAATTGCATTACGTTTGTTCAACAGAACAATAAATAACAACCAACTAATTTGGAGTGAATTATGGTTTCTATTTCATACGGTGCATATAACCCAGGCAGTTTGTTCGGACTTGGAGATTCAGTCGGGATACGTACTGTACATCCGGTGAGTGGAGTAAAAAATGTCACCCATAATGGTCAAGATTATCCGAATCAAAGGGGTCAGCTTCGCATTTAATTTCCCAAAACCATGCCACGTCGCCCACGCATTAAATTAGCCGAAGTTCCGCAGCACATCGTGCAGCGCGGAATCAATCGCGAGCCGTGTTTCTTTGCCGAAGAGGATTATCACAGCTACCTCCACTGGCTACAGAAATCGGCTGGCGATTGGCACTGCGCCATACACGCATATGTACTGATGACCAACCACGTACATCTACTGGTGACGTCAGCAAAACCGGATGGCATCGCCAAAATGATGCAATCCATCGGACGACGCTACGTGCAATACATCAACCGCAGCTATCGGCGCACAGGCAGCCTGTGGGAAGGACGCTTCAAATCCAGCCTGGTACAGGCCGAAGAATATTTGCTCACCTGTATGCGCTACATCGAACTCAACCCCGTGCGCGCAAACATGGTGAACGACCCGGCGCAATATCGCTGGTCAAGCTATCGGCATAACGGCTTGGGGCAAATCGACGAACGCATCACCCCCCATTCGTTGTATCTGGCACTGGGCAAGGAAGAGACTGAACGCCTGGCTGAATATCGCGGACTGTTCCGCAGTGAACTGGATGATGCAGCGATAGCGGACATACGGCTTGCGCTGGCGCAGGGCCAACCGCTGGGAAGCAGCATCAATGGGGTCAGCATCGCATTTCTTTTTGAACAACCATGCGGCGCCTTATCGGCTTAAGGAATTACTTCGGATAGAACAGGAACAACCGATACCCCGACGGCTTGAGATCGGCGGTATCCATTCTTAGCTTGATATCCAGGTCGCGATTCGCCGGGACGCCAAGTTTCGCGTCTTCTCCCGCCTTCAGGTAATCCGCCGGTGAGAAGACCCGGCGGGCGATGGCGTGATCTTGTATGTCGGTAAGGGTTAGCTCCACGCTGGGATGCGCTTGGGTGTAAGGGGCGCGGTTGTGAACCAGCACATGCAGCGTGACCTGGCTGCTTTGATTGGGATCGGATTCCAGTTCGGAGGAGTCGATGGCGATCAGGTCGGCTCTTTGCGGCAAGGGCACGGTGCAATCGAGCAAGGAGCAATATTGCGCCAGCAGAGGTTTGAGTCCGGGCAATTGCGATCCAAGTTCGACACGGAAATCATAAGCGGCCTGGCCAATGAGTCCCAGCGCCAGTAATAAAGCCAGTGAAATCCCTACCCAATCGTTTTTGCGCGGCGGTTTTTCAACGACCTCGTCGGTGAGCTCTTCGACAAACTGGACTTGCTGTGCCAGGGTCTTGCGCTCGGCTTCCAGTTCGGGAATGGTGGGAATGGGGGTGAGATCGGGTTCGTCAGTCTCGAACTCGGGGCCGATGGGCAGACTGAGCTGCCGGCTGGGTTCGTCGTCATGCAGATGTTTGCGCGCATCGAAGACGTCGTGACAATGCCCGCAGCGCACCAGACCGTCATGCGCATCGAGCTGCGCGTCGGTCACTTTGAAGCGGGTGCTGCATACGGGACATTTGGTTATTTCAGTCATTTTTTGACGCCTGACAGACAACACCATCCATCTTCCAACACGGCGGGCGCAAGGTCAAACCATTGTGCGTAAATGCGCATGACTTCCTCGGCCTGTTCGGCAAGGATGCCGGACAACACGATGCGGCCGCCTGTTTTTGTGGCGCCAGCCAAAAGTGGCGCCAAGGCGCGCAAAGGGTTGGTGAGGATATTGGCGACGACCACGTCATATTGGGCGAGCGCAATGCCCTCGGGCAGGAAGAAGTCGGCATGTACCTGGTTGGCGGTTGCGTTGTCGCGGCTGGCAACCACGGCCTGGGCATCCACATCCACGCCGATGGCGCTGCCCGCGCCCAGTTTCATGGCCGCGATGGCGAGGATGCCGGAGCCGCAACCGTAATCCAGCACAGTCTCACCGCCTTTGAGGTTGGCATCCAGCCAGCGCAGGCACAGGCGTGTCGTGGGATGGCTGCCGGTGCCGAAGGCGAGTCCGGGATCGAGCGCGATATTGATGGCTGAAGGGTCGGTTGGGGTATGCCAGGTTGGCACGATCCACAGGCGGTCGCTGATGCGGATGGGGTCAAACTGCGCCTGGGTGAGACGCACCCAATCGCTTTCTTCCAGTGTCTCGACACTATGTTCGGGGAGAGAGGAAATGCCCAGTTCGGCGCAGCAAGCTTGCAAAATGCCTGCAACATCGGCATCGCTTTCGAACAGGGCGTTGACGAGATTGTGTTGCCAGACTGAGGAAGTGGGTTCACCCGGTTCGCCGAAGATGGCCTGTTCGTCGGGCGTGTCGGCATCGGCATCCAGCATGTCGACGGAAAGTGCGCCGTGGGCCAGCAGTGCCTCGCTCAGCGCTTCGGCGTAAGCCGCCTCGGCGCGCACTGACAGCGTGAGCCAACTCATATGATCAGAAGCAACGTAGCGAGCGCAGCTGAGACAAGGCGGCCAATGGCGAAAAACCGGAGTTTACTGTGATGTAAATGAGGATTTTGAGCCATTGGTCAACGCAGTATCAGCAAGCGCAGTAGTTGCGCTTACTTGCCTTTCTTTTCGGCCAGCTTGTGTTCCAAATAATGGATGCTGGTGCCGCCGCGAACGAATGCGGCGTCATTCATCAACTCCTGGTGCAGCGGGATATTGGTGTTGATGCCTTCCACCACCATCTCGGACAGCGCAGTGCGCATGCGGGCGATGGCCTGGTCGCGCGTGTCGCCGTAAGCGATGATCTTGCCGATCATGGAGTCGTAATACGGCGGGATGAAGTAGTTGTTGTACACATGCGAATCGACGCGAATGCCGGGGCCGCCGGGCACATGCCAGTTGGTGATGCGTCCGGGCGACGGCACGAAAGTGTAAGGATGCTCGGCGTTGATGCGACACTCGACAGCATGGCCGCGTAACTGGACGTCCTTTTGGCGCAACGCCATCTTTTCGCCTGCAGCGATGCGAATCTGCATCTGCACAATGTCCACGCCGGTGATCATCTCGGTGACCGGGTGTTCCACCTGCACGCGCGTGTTCATTTCAATGAAATAAAACTCGTCGTTTTCGTACAGGAACTCGAAGGTGCCTGCTCCGCGATAACCGATCTTGCGGCAGGCTTCGGCACAACGCTCACCGATCTTGTCGCGCAGTTTTGCGTTGAGATGCGGGGCCGGTGCTTCCTCGATGATCTTCTGGTGACGGCGTTGCATGGAGCAGTCGCGCTCGCCCAGGAATACGGCATTACCGTGCTGGTCGGCCAGAATCTGGATCTCGATGTGGCGCGGGTTCTCCAGGAACTTCTCCATGTACACCATGGGATTGTTAAAGGCTGCCTGCGCTTCGGTCTTGGTCATGGTCACTGCGTTGAGCAGAGCCGCTTCGGTATGCACCACGCGCATGCCGCGTCCGCCGCCACCGCCCGAGGCCTTGATGATGACCGGGTAACCGATGAATTTGGCGATCTTCATGATCTCAACCGGGTCGTCCGGCAAAGCGCCGTCCACGCCGGGCACCACGGGCACGCCGGCTTTTTTCATGGCGTTCTTGGCGGAAACCTTGTCGCCCATCAGGCGGATGGTTTCGGCGCGAGGGCCAATGAAGACGAATCCGGATTTCTCGCAGCGTTCGGAGAAGTCTGCATTTTCCGAAAGAAAACCGTAACCGGGGTGGATAGCCTGTGCGTCGGTTACTTCCGCGGCGCTGATGATGGCGGGAACGTGCAGGTAGCTCTGACTGGAGGGAGCCGGTCCGATACACACGGACTCATCCGCCAGTTTTACGTACTTGGCTTCGGCATCGGCTTCGGAGTGCACGGCGACGGTCTTGATGCCCATTTCGCGGCAGGCGCGCTGGATACGCAGCGCGATTTCACCTCGATTGGCAATAAGGATTTTTTCAAACATAACGGGATTCTCCGGCGGTGCTGCTGTTCGGGTTTTGCGCGTAAATACGGCCATGGTGATTAGCCGATGATGAACAGCGGTTGGCCGAACTCGACTGCTTGGCCGTTCTCAACGAGGATGGCCTTGATCACACCGGTCTTGTCGGCTTCGATCTCGTTCAGCAGTTTCATCGCTTCGATGATGCAAATCGTGTCGCCTTCGTTCACGTTCTGGCCGACATCCACAAATGACTTGGCGCCGGGGGAGGGGGAGCGGTAGAAGCTGCCGACCATTGGCGATTTGACCACATGGCCTTCCGGCACAGCGGGCGCGGCAGGTGCAGCTGCGACAGCAGGCGCGGCGGCGGGAGCAGGAGCTGCTTGCGGCGCGGCAGCATAGTATTGCTGCATAGGCGCGGCGACAGAACTGGAACGGGAAATACGTACGTGCTCTTCACCCTCGGTCAGCTCCAGCTCGGCAATACCCGAATTTTCAACCAGCTCGATCAGTGTCTTCAGTTTGCGTAGATCCATTTTCAGCTCCTTACAGATTGTTGTTGTAGTGCAAATTGCAGTGCGAGTTCATATCCCGTCGCGCCCAGGCCGCTGATGACGCCGATAGCGATATCGGAGAAAAAGGATTCCTTGCGGAAAGCTTCGCGGGCGTGCACGTTGGAAAGATGTACTTCGATAAAAGGGATGGCAACCGCCGCCAGTGCATCGCGCAGGGAAACACTGGTATGGGTGAAAGCCGCCGGATTGATGATGATGAAGTCCGTGCCGTCGGTGCGCGCCTGCTGCACACGTTCGACCAGCGCCGCTTCCGCATTGCTTTGGAAGTGGGACAGCTTTGCGCCCTTCGCGCCAGCTAATGTCGCCAATTTGGCGTTAATTTCGTCCAACGTGACACGACCATACACATCCGGCTCACGTGTGCCGAGCAGGTTCAGGTTGGGTCCGTGCAGTACGAGGATGTTCTTCATGGGGGGCGGAGTTTGCCGAAAAAGGAAGAGATTGTCTACCTTTTCGACGAAGTTGCGAAAAAACAGCTGGTTAGCAGAGGGTTTGTGAACCTATGGAACGTTCAGGCTCAGACACCGTGGAAAAAGTAGGCGATCAAGACGATGCCCAGCGCGGCGACGGCCAGGTTGGTAAAAACGCCCGGATCGGTTCGATAGCCCTCGGGTATCTCGATCGGTTTCAGAGTGCGCAGCAATTGCTTGTATTGAACTGTGGAAAATACAGCCACGAATACCCCCAACAGGACGAATGCCAGCCCGGTCCAGAAGGAAATGCCGCGCTGCATGGGCATATTGTGCTGCGGCATCAGGATAGTGACGAACAGGCCGAAGCGCTCGATCACAAAGCCGAAAGCCATTAAAGAGAGGCTGGTGCGGTTCCAGGCAAGCAGGGTGCGCTCGGCGGCGAAGAAGACTCGGGGATCGTTTAGGTCAGACATTAATTCCTCCTTGGCTTAGCCGTTCGTGCTGTAGCGCAATACTTGTCCAGATTGCGCAGCCTGTATCGATCAGGCCGACCAGAAGCATGATGGGTGGCGCCTTTCCCGAAACAACCAGTGCAGCGAAAAACAGGATAAGGGGAAATCTTGCATAGGTTGTCCAGGCATAGAAATTCCTGGCGTTCTCACGGACAGACATGAAATAAAAGAACGCGAGTGCCCCGACAATATAGCCAAGTGTTGGTACCCAGGGGGCGGATATGTTTTCGAAGCCCAGCAGCAGAAAGACGGACGGCCAGAATAGTAGCGAGGCGCTGAGGATCGAGAGATAAACGGCAAATACTTTCATGCTTAGCGTACTGTCTTTCAAGATGATCTCCCTGGTCCTGGGTTGTCAGTCCGGCATTGATTGAAAATGGTTTTCCGGAATTCGGTATGCTTAAAGCCCCGCGTTCTTCAGCGACTGCAGGAATTGCGGCGCATCCTGGTAGCCGGTCACGCGGAAGTCGGCTTCTTCCTTGCCTTGTTTATCGAAAAACAGGGTCGCGGGCGGGCCAAACAGCTGGAAGCGCTGCAACAAGGCTTTGTCGTCCTCGCTGTTGGCAGTGACGTCGGCTTGCAGCAGCACGGTATTTTTCAGTCTGGCCTGTACTTCCGTATCACTGAAGGTAAAGCGATCCATCTCTTTGCACGATACGCACCAGTCTGCGTAGAAATCCAGCATCACGGTCTTGCCTTTGGCCTGGGCGATGCGGGCATCCAGTTCAGCTGCGTTCTTTACGCGTTCGAAGCGCAGGGTGGAAGGGGTTTCCGCGGTGGCGTGAACGATATTGCCAAGCGGACGCAGGATATCGCGCGCGCCGGACAGCGCGCCGATGAGGTAAGCCGCGCCGACCAGCAGGGTGAGTATGCCGACGCCTTTCCCAAACCGGCTTACACCATGCGCGTTAGGCGGCAATGTATCGAACGCATGCAGGTAGATCGCCGTGAAAATCAGCAATGCCGCCCATAGCAACATCTGCGCGCTCACTGGAATGACGGGCGAAACGATCCAGATCGCCATCGCCAGCATGATCACGCCGAAAGAACGTTTGACCGCTTCCATCCATGGACCGGTCTTGGGCAACAGTGCGCCCGCTGACGTACCGATGATCAGCAGCGGCACACCCATGCCCAGCCCCATGGCGTACAGTGCGGAGCCGCCCAGCAGGGCGTCGTGGGTTTGGCTTATATATACCAGAGCTCCGGCAAGCGGGGCAGCGACGCATGGGCCTATGATCAAGGCGGACAGCACGCCCATGCCGAACACGCCGGAAAGGTGGCCTCCGTGCAGTTTGTTACTAGTATCAGCCAGTTTGCTTTGCAGCGCAGTGGGTAGTTGCAGCTCATAGAGTCCGAACATGGACAACGACAGGATTGCGAACAGGGCAGCGGAGCTGCCCAGTACCCAGGTGGTCTGCAGATCGTTTGAAGCGAGCGCTCCGGTATAGCCAGCCACGACACCTGCAATGGTGTAAGTGATCGCCATGCCCTGCACATAGGCAAACGACAGAACGAAGGCATGTCGGTGGGTGATGTTGTGCCCGTGCCCAACGATGATACGCGAGAGGATGGGAATCATCGGGAACACGCAGGGCGTGAGGGACAGTAGCAGGCCTGCGCCGAAGAAGAACGATACGATTAGCCAGAAACTGCCTTGCTTGAACACTTTTGCGATCTGAGTGTTCTCATTTTCGTGAGAAGCAGTGACAGCAGGGGCGGGGGAATTGCAGACAAACTGCGCCAGTTCAACCGTGATCTGTTTTTCGATGGGCGGATAGCACAACCCGTCGTCGCTGCAGCCTTGATAGCTCGCATTCAATGTCAGCGGCCGTGCCGGATCGGCGTGTTCCAGCAAGATTTTCGCCTGGAACGACTGGTGGTATACCTCAATCAGGCCAAGGTTGGGGTCGCTCTTGGTGTCGCCTTTGGGCAACTCGATTCTGGCAATCCTGGCCTTTTTGTCTACGAGCGAAAAAATGAGCTTGTCGCGATACAAATAGTAACCCGGCGTCACCTTGAAATTGGCCAGCAGTGCGTTCTTGTCGCAGACCTCGACGCTTAATCCGAATGCCTGTTCGGCCGGCAGGAAGGTTGGCTTCTTGCTGCCGAAGGAGAGGAAATCGGCATGCGCCGCTGGCGCGATACACAGCAAAACGATCAACAGCAAACGACGCATCATGTTTTTTCAGTCCTTGTTTCGGTTACGACCCAGTTCAAATATTCCGGCAATCCGGCACCGACAGGCAGCGCGATGATCTCGGGCACTTCATAGGGATGCAGCTTGCGCAATTCTTTTTCCAACTGCGGATAGGCAGCGCGCGTGGTCTTGATAAGCAACGGCACTTCAGTGGCGTGTTCGAGCTTGCCTTGCCAGCGATAGACCGATGCGCATTCGGCCAGAATGTTCACGCAGGCCGCGACGCTCACTGTGACCAGGGCTTCGGCGATGCGTTCCGCAGTAGCCCTGTCGGGAACATTGGTGATGACCACGAAGACTTCCTGATCGTTCATCGTGCCCCCGCTCTGGCGCAGCGCACACCCAGTTGCAGCAATTCATCCCACACGTCGCCCTGGCGCAAACCCTTGATCAGCCGGTCGATCAGTGCGGCCTGGCGCAGGGCGCGTTCGGCGAAGGTCGGCGTGAAGCGGCGGACTGCACGTTCCACCAGCTTTTGTCTTATGCCCCACACGCGTGCATCGCGCAAAGCGCCGGAAAGATTGCCATTCTGTTGCATGGCACGCGATACTTTGGCCAGCGTGCGGATATCTTCCGCGACGGCCCACAAAATCAAAACGGTTGCAGTGCCTTCGGCGCGCAAACCGTCGAGAATACGCGCGTAACGCTCGGTATCGCCCGCCAGCATCGCCTCGGATAGCTTGAACACGTCGTAACGCGCCACATCCATCACCGAATCCTTGACCTGGTCGAACGACAGCGGTCCCGCTGGAAACAGCAGCGCGAGTTTTTGAATTTCCTGGAATGCGGCAAGCAGATTGCCTTCCACGCGCTGGGCCAGGAAGGCCAGCGTGTCCGCATCGGCAGATTGACCCTGACGTTTCATGCGCGCGGCGATCCAGGCAGGCAGAGCCGCCAGTGAAACCTCGTCGGCACTGATGACGGTGGCATGCTGTTCCAGTGCCGTGAACCACTTGCTTTTCAGGGCCGTGCCGTCCAGGCGCGGCAGCGAGATCAGCGTAAGCGTATCCGCGTTCAGGCTTTCGCAGTGTTCCTGCAGTGCCTGTGCGCCTTCCACGCCGGGCTTGCCGGAAGGAATGCGCAGATCGATTATTTTTCGCGAGGAGAACAGCGACATGCTTTGCGCGCTGTTGCGCAACTCCGCCCACTTGAAGCCCTGTTCGGCGATCAGTGTTTCGCGCTCACTGTAACCCGCCTCACGTGCGGCGGTGCGAATGGCATCGGCAGCTTCAATGGCAAGCAGCAGCGCTTCGCCGTGGATGACATACAGCGAGCCCAGTCCTTTGGACAGATGCAGCGGCAGGTCTTCGGTCGAGATTCTCAATGGCGCCTCTATAAACTCATTATTCGGGCGAATCGCCGCGTCGCGTGCTCGCTCGCTCCTCGCCTACCAATTGCGGTATGTCTCGTCCCTCGCTGCGCGGCTCCTTGCGCTTCATCCCGAAAAATGAATTCTAGAGGTGCCATAGTATTACAGTTGCGGTTTTGCTCGGTACAGGCGGCGCACGGCCTGTCCTACGGCATCGCTGCGCATATCCTTATAGAGCAACGTTTCTTCCTGCTCCTTGGCGAGTACCTGCGTATCGTCATAAGTCATGATGCGTGACAGCGAAATCTCTTCGGGGGGCAGCCAGTCGTTTTGCTGGTTGTCGTAAGCGCGTAAGGAGACGTTGTAAAACAACTGGAATTCCTGCACGCGCCCGGCGCCGGAAAGCGAAAGGATTTGCTTGACTGTATGTTCAGAGACGATTTCCAGCACCAGATCGGCAGTATCGGGCGTAGCGGCCAAATTGATCTTGTTGGTTTTCAGTGTGTGGCGCAGATCGACGACGAAGGGCGTTTCTCCTGGTGCTTTCAGATACAGCGACTTGAATGCGAATTGAACGTCACTGAGGTTGCTGCCGCGCAAGTGGTAGCCGCAGGCTGCAAGTACCAGCACCATAAGCAACAAAATAGCACGCATCGCATTTGTCATCAGATCACCACATTGATCAGGCGGCCCGGCACGACGATGACCTTCTTCGCCGTTCCACCCGCCAGTTGTTTTTGTACCGCTTCGTGCGCCAGCGCTGCCTGCTCGATGGCGGCCTTGTCGGCATTTGCGGCTACGCGCAAATTGCCGCGCAGCTTGCCGTTTACCTGGATTACCAGCTCGATCTCGTCCTGTACCAGCGCTGCCTCCAGCGGTTCCGGCCACTGTGCGGTGAGGATGTCGTCACCGTAACCGAGGTCCTGCCACAGGGCATGCGCGATGTGCGGCGTGATCGGCGACAGCAGGCGCAACAGAATGGACAGCGCTTCGGCCACCACTGACCTGCATTCCGCATCCTTGCCTGACTTGTCCAGTGCATTGAGCATCTTCATCGCGGCCGAAACCACGGTGTTGAACTGGAAACGTCCGAGATCATAGTTGGCCTGACGCAGCGCAAGGTGAATCTCGCGGCGCAGCGTCTTGGCTTCGTTGGAAAGATTCGCCAAATCGCCAGCCTGTTTGCCGATGCCGTCGAATTCGACGGCGAACGCCCACAGGCGCTTGAGGAAGCGGTGTGCGCCTTCCACACCGGAATCGGCCCATTCGAGAGTCTGTTCCGGCGGTGCGGCAAACATCATGAACAGGCGCGCGGTATCGGCGCCGTACTGTTCGATCAGTGCTTGCGGATCCACGCCGTTTAGCTTGGATTTCGACATGGTGCCTATGCCCTGATAGTCCACCGCAGCGCCGTCCGCCAGGCATTTGGCGCCGGTGATGTGACCGGTTTCATCTTTTATAGGCTCGATTTCCTCGGGTGCGAAATAGCGGATGCCGCCCTTGTCTGTTTTGCGCGAATAGATGTGGTTGAGCACCATGCCTTGCGTGAGCAGGTTGGCGAACGGTTCATCAATGGTTTGCTCCGCGCTACGCGCGCCGTTTGTCCCCTCGCCCCCAGGGAGAGGGTTAGGGTGAGGGAGCGCTCCCGGCAATCCAACATCTCGCATTACTTTCCACCAGAAACGCGAATACAGCAGGTGCAAAATCGCGTGCTCGATGCCACCGATGTACTGATCCACCGGCATCCAGTGGTTGGTTTCACTGTCCACCATCGCGTCTTTTCTGAATCCGTCGGCCCCGACACTGGAACAATATCGCGCGTAATACCAGCTCGAATCGACGAAGGTGTCCATCGTGTCGGTCTCGCGCTTGGCGGGCTTGCCGCATTTCGGACATGGGCAATTCAGGAAATCGGCGCGCTTGAGCAGCGGGTTGCCGCTGCCGTCCGGTACGCAATCCTCGGGCAGCACTACCGGGAGTTGATCGTCCGGCACCGGCACGTCGCCACAAGTGTCGCAGTGGATGATGGGAATCGGACAGCCCCAGTAACGCTGGCGCGATACGCCCCAGTCGCGCAGACGCCATTGCACCTGCTTGTCGCCGAGATCCTTTGCTTTCAGGTCGGCGGCGATGGCATCCACGGCCTGTTGATAATTCATGCCGTCGTATTTGCCGGAATTGACGCAGATGCCGACCTCTTTGTCGGCGTACCACTCCTGCCATGCGTCGGTGGAGAAAGTCTTACCCGGGATATCGATGCTCTGAGTGATCGTCAGCTTGTATTTTTTCGCGAAACCGAAATCGCGCTCGTCATGTGCAGGAACGGCCATCACCGCGCCTTCGCCATAGCCCATCAGCACATAGTTGCCGACCCACACCGGCACCTGTTCGCCAGTCAGCGGGTGAGTGACTTTCAGTCCCGTGTCCACGCCTTCCTTCTCCATGGTGGCCATGTCGGCTTCCATTACCGACACATGCTTGCACTTCTCGACGAAGGCGGCGACATCCTTGTTGCTCTTCGCAGCGTGCGCGGCCAGCGGATGTTCGGCAGCAACGGCGACGAAGGTGACACCCATGATGGTGTCGGCACGTGTGGTGTACACCCATAACAAGCCGGTAGCCGGTAGCGTGTAGCCGGTAGCTGCCTGGTCGCCTGCGGCGGGTAACTTGTATGGAAACGCGAAGCGTACGCCGTGGCTCTTGCCTATCCAGTTGGCCTGCATGGTCTTCACGCGCTCGGGCCAGCCCGGCAGCTTGTCGAGGTCGGCCAGCAGTTCATCCGCGTACTGGGTGATGCCGAAGTAGTAGCCGGGGATCTCGCGCTTTTCCACCAGCGCGCCGGTGCGCCAGCCGCGCCCGTCGATCACCTGTTCGTTGGCCAGCACGGTCTGGTCCACCGGGTCCCAGTTCACCACTTGTGTCTTCTTGTAGGCGACGCCTTTTTCCAGCATGCGCAGAAACAGCCACTGGTTCCACTTGTAATAGTCGGGCTGGCAGGTGGCGATCTCGCGCGTCCAGTCAATGCCCAGCCCCAGCGACTGGAGCTGCTTCTTCATGTAGGCGATGTTGTCGTAAGTCCACTTGGCGGGCGGCACCTTGTTCTGGATGGCGGCGTTCTCGGCGGGCAGGCCGAAGGCATCCCAGCCCATGGGTTGCAGCACGCTGTAGCCGCGCATCTTGTGCCAACGGGTCAGCACATCGCCGATGGTGTAGTTGCGCACGTGGCCCATGTGCAGCTTGCCGGAAGGGTAGGGGAACATGGACAGGCAGTAGTACTTGGGCTTGCCGGATTCCCTCACAGCGCGGAAGGTTTGCTGTTTGTCCCAATGTTGCTGGGCGGAAGCTTCGATGTCTTTGGGCGAATAGTTTTGTTGCATGATGAAAGTGGTTATTAGGTGCCGTGCAAAAGAGGCTGACATTATATCGGTAATGGGCATTAACACGGCGTCCTGTTAGCGGCATCGGGGGGGTTCTGCTAAAATCGGTATCCAAAATTCAATCATATTCTTCAGGAGAGTGGCTCATGTCCCTTAAGCATCCCGTTATTGCCGTCACCGGCTCGTCCGGCGCCGGTACCACCACCGTCAAGCAGGCGTTCGAGAACATCTTTCGGCGCGAAGACATCAAAGCTGCCGTCGTTGAAGGCGACAGCCTGCACAAGCTGAATCGTGTGGAATTTCGCGCTGCGGTCGTCGAAGCGACCAAAGCCGGCAATAATCATTTCAGTCACTTCGGTCCCGAGTCCAATCACTTTGACAAGATCGAAGAAATGTTCAAGGTCTATGGCGAAACCGGCATGTGCAAACGCCGTTTCTACGTGCATAGCGAGGAAGAAGCGGAGTTGCACAACAAGCACTTCGGCAAGACCGATCTGGTTCCGGGCGTGTTTACGCCGTGGGAATCCATCGAAGCGAATTCCGATCTGCTGTTCTACGAGGGTTTGCACGGGCTGGCGATGGATGGCGACATCGATGCGGGCAAGTACGTGGACCTGGGTATCGGCGTGGTACCGGTGGTCAACCTCGAATGGATCCAGAAGATCCATCGCGACAAGAAGGAACGCGGCTATTCCGCCGAAGCGACGGTGGACACCATCCTGCGCCGTATGCCGGACTACGTGAAATACATCACCCCGCAATTTTCGCGCACGCACATCAACTTCCAGCGCATCGCCACGGTGGATACCTCCAATCCGTTCATCGCCCGCGACATTCCAACGCCGGACGAAAGCTTCGTGGTCATCCGTTTCAGCAACCCCAAGGGGGTGAACTTCCCGTATTACTTGCAAATGATCCCCAACTCATTCATGTCCCGCGCCAATACGCTGGTCACGCCCGGCGGCAAGATGAGTCACGCGATGGAAATCATCCTTGCACCCATCATGCATGAGATGATCGAGAACAAGAAGAAGCAAAAATAAACAACAAGAAGAAGCATGCAACAGGACGGGGAAGCGCAATGCTTCCCCGTTTTTATTTTTGTCGGGTAAAGAACAAAACAGAAAATTGATTTAGTCAGGTTGCTACGCCACAATGAATCCATTAACAGCGGATATGGAGTCATGATGGCTGAATCAGATTTCGATGGGATCAAGAAGCAAGTACGCCAATTCGTGGTCGAGCGCGATTGGGACCAGTTCCATTCGCCCAAGAATCTGTCCATGGCGCTTATCGTCGAGGCCGCAGAGTTGGTCGAACATTTCCAGTGGCTGACAGAGGAGCAAAGCTGCAACCTGTCAGCGGAAAAGCTTGCCGAGGTCGAACTGGAACTGGCGGATATCCAGGTTTATCTCATCAGCCTGGCGGAAAAGCTGAAGCTGGACCTGGTGGCTGCGGTAGACAAAAAGCTGGTTCTGAACGCCAAGAAGTATCCGGCGGACAAAGTACGGGGTAGCTCAATAAAGTATTCGGAATATAAATAAAAGCCGGATTCGTTACTTGCCGAGAGGGTCGGTGCGGTGGCGATTGCCCGCACGGTATCGAATGAGGAGGCATGGGAACGCATCCTTGATGCAGCCCGTACCAATATCAAGGCACGTGCCTGCCTGGCTATGCACAAATATGCCATGAACTGGAATCAATACTTTCAGAGGACATTTGTATGACAGAAAAAACTGACAGCGAGCTACTTTATCTGGACGATATTCAAGTCGGACAAAAATTCGGCAGCGCCAGCTACGCTGTGGACGAAGCGCAAATCAAGGCTTTTGCCAGCCAGTTCGATCCGCAACCCTTTCACCTCGATGAGCAAGCTGCCCGCGACAGTTTGTTTGGCGGACTGGCCGCCAGCGGTTGGCATACCGCCGCGATCACCATGCGGCTAATTGTTACCAATGGAGCACGCTTTGCTGGCGGCGTTATCGGAGCCGGATGCGAACTCAACTGGCCCATACCGACACGCCCCGGCGATGTTCTGAGTGTTGAAAGTGAAGTACTGGATGTGTCGGCTTCGCGCTCGCGTCCCGATCGCGGCATCGTGACTATCCGCAACAAGACGCACAACCAAGCCGGTGAGGTTGTGCAGGTAATGACTGCGAAGCTGGTTGTCTTTCGGCGACCTTCGCACGGCTGATCTACGCTACCCGATTATTCTTTAGACCAGCGAGTCGCATCCTTCTCATACTCTGCGGCTCGCGGATTGCCGAGTTTTCGGTAATCGTCGGCCACCATTTGGTAACCGTTCGTTCTCAGACGAAGATCCACGACATCGGGATTGTTTACGCTGCCGACCAGAGCGGGTATCCGTAGTGTGATCCCGCTATCGATCAGGTCCGGGTTTCGGCCAAACAACTCTGGTCTGTTC
>Ga0265336_10000841_pt1 | contig 15982 bp, 17 predicted proteins | sample 42119metaG_FD_193583 | JGI IMG/M metagenome (GOLD analysis project Ga0265336, IMG submission 193583) | Rhizosphere microbial communities from Carex aquatilis grown in University of Washington, Seatle, WA, United States - 4-21-19 metaG | ecosystem: Host-associated > Plants > Roots > Rhizosphere...
GCTGACCGGTGCCGATGGCGTAATCTAAACCCACGTGTCGCTCCTAAGTAACCCCTATGATCCCGGCGATTTCTTCGACGAGATGTATGCGGCGGGCGGAGAGGTCCGCCCCCACTACCGCAGCCTAGTCGAGCGCCTGACCTCCCTCAGCCTCCCCGAATTCGAGAGGAGGAGGGCCGCGGTCGACCTGGCCTTCCTCAGGCGGGGGGTGACGTTCACCGTCTACAACGATTCCGAGGGGACGGAGCGCATCTTCCCGTTCGACCTGATCCCGCGCATCATCCCCGCCCGCGAGTGGTCCCGCCTGGAGGCGGGCCTGATCCAGCGGATCACGGCCCTCAACCTCTTCCTGCACGACCTCTACCACGACCAGAAGATACTCAAGGACAAGGTCGTCCCGGCCGCCCAGGTCCTCAGCGCGAAGCACTTCAGGCGCGAGTTCATGAACTTCTCGGTGCCCCACGACATCTACGTCCACATCTGCGGCACGGACCTGATCCGCGACAGGGACGGCAACTATCTCGTCCTCGAGGACAACCTGCGATGCCCCTCCGGGGTCTCGTACATGATCGAGAACCGCTCCGCGATGAGGCGCGCGTTCCCCAACCTCTTCCAGAGCTACGGCGTGCGGCCCGTCGAGGGATACTCGGAGATGCTCCTCAAGTCGCTCCTCTACCTGGCCCCCGACCGCGATGAGAGGCCCAACGTCGTCCTCCTGACCCCGGGCGTGTACAACAGCGCCTATTTCGAGCACTGCTTCCTCGCGCGCCAGATGGGGATACCGATCGTCGAGGGCCGCGACCTTCTGGTCCAGGACACCCGCGTGTACATGCGCACGACCGGGGGGCTCCTGCCGGTCGACGTGATCTACCGGCGCATCGACGACGACTTCCTCGACCCGTCCGTGTTCCGCTCCGACTCGATGCTCGGGGTTCCTGGACTTATCGCGGCCTACCGCGCGGGCACCGTGGCGCTCGCCAACTCGGTCGGCACCGGCGTGGCCGATGACAAGGTGATCTACGCCTACGTCCCGAAGGTCATCAAGTACTACCTCGACCAGGAGCCGATCCTGCCGAACGTGCCCACCTACCTCGCCTCCGACCCCGCCGACAGGAAGTTCATCCTGGAGAACACGGCGAAGCTCGTGGTCAAGTCAGCCAACGAGGCCGGCGGCTACGGGATGCTGATCGGGCCGGCCTCCACCAAGGAGGAGGTCGCCGACTTCCGGGCAAAGGTCGCCGCCAACCCGCGCAACTTCATCGCCCAGGACCCGATCATGCTTTCGCGCTCGCCCACGTGGTGCGAGAACGGCCTGGAGGGGCGCCACATCGACCTGAGGCCGTACGTCCTGTGCGGCGAGAAGACGGTCGTGACGCCGGGCGGACTCACCCGGGTCGCCCTCCGCAAGGGCTCGCTCGTGGTCAACTCCTCCCAGGGCGGGGGATCCAAGGACACCTGGGTCCTCGACGAGGACAAGTGAGCGCCCAATCCCGCAAGGCCATGCCCTCCGCATCCAAAGCCCCCGCACCCAGGCCCCAGGCCAACGTGATGCTCTCGCGCGTCGCGCACTCCCTCTACTGGATGAGCCGGTACATCGAGCGCGCCGAGAACATCGCGCGCCTGCTGGAGGTGAACCTCCAGTTCATCATCGATTTCCGGGGGTATGACGACGCGCACCTGCGCGAGCACTGGGGCTCCATCCTCGCGAGCTCGGGCGACGCCGAGCTCTTCGACAAGCACTACGAGTCCGCCGACAGCCGGTCCGTGACCGAGTTCTTCGCCTTCGACCTGCGCAACACGAATTCGATCCTCTCGTGCGTCTTCGCGGCCCGCGAGAACGCGAGGATGATCCGCGACCAGATCTCGGTCGAGATGTGGGAGACGATAAACGAGCTCTACCTTTTCCTGAAGGCGAGGAGCACGGCGGACGTCTGGGCCGCGGGCCCCTACGAGTTCTTCCAGGACATCAAGAGGAACTCGCACCTGTTCCAGGGCCTCACCGACTCGACCTACTCCCGAAGCGAGGGGTGGGAGTTCATCCAGTTCGGGAAGTTCGTGGAGCGGGCTCACAAGACGACCCGCATCCTCGACGTCAAGTACCACATCCTGCTCCCGGACGCCGGCGACGTCGGCGGGGCCTTGGACACGGCCCAGTGGCAGGCGGTCCTAAGGTCGGCGAGCGCCCTCGAGGCCTACCGCAGGTTCTACGTGCGCGAGATCCTCCCTTGGAAGGTCGCGGAGTTCCTCATCTTCTCGGACTCCTTCCCGCGTTCGGTGCACTTCTGCGTGGCGCAGATCGACGAGTTCCTACGCAGGATACTCGGGGAGTCGGGCGCCCGCCCGCGCTCCGAGGCCGCGCGCTCGTCGCGCCGGCTCCTCGCCGACCTCCAGTCCCTCTCCATCGACGAGGTCCTCAAGGACGGCCTTCACGAGTTCCTGGTTGAAATCGGAATGACGCTCGAGAAGATCAGCGACGAGGTTGTCCAGACGACGATGTTCTACCAGGCCGAATCGACCCAGGAGGAACAGCAGCTCCAGCAGCAGCAGCGCTGAGGCACGCCTCGCCCAAGCGCACCCGAACCTCGCGATGCTCATAAGCCTCCTCCATCGGACCACCTTCGTCTACGCCGGCAAGGCGCACGACAGCTTCAACGAGGTCCGCCTGCGGCCGGTGGACGACGCGAACCAGATCTGCCGCAGCTTCGAGCTTAAGACCGACCCCTCCACCCAGATCCGCGACTACATCGACTTCTACGGCAACGCCGTCCACTACTTCGACATCGTCGCGGGCCACGAGAGGCTCGTCGTGGAGGCCCAGTCCGAGATCGAGACGACCCCGAACTCGGCGCGCCCGCCGGTCCCCGTCGTCGCCCGTTCCGGCCTGGGGAACGCCGGCGAGAACGAGCTGCATTCCGAGTTCCTCGTCGACTCGCACTACGTCCCGCTCGAGGTCGAGGTGTGGAAGGAGGCGAAGGACGCCCTCGCGAGCGGCCCGTCCGACGTGTGGGGCGACGTCCAGCGGATCTGCAGGCACGTCTTCACGAGCTTCAAGTACAAGCCCCGCTCGACGGGCGTCGCCACCCTGGCGACCGACGCGATCAAGCTGAGGGCCGGCGTGTGCCAGGACTTCGCGCATGTCGCCCTCGGGATGTGCCGGTGCTCGGGGATCCCCGCCCGGTACGTCAGCGGCTACTTCATGAAGGCGCAGCGCCAGCCCGACGACGAGGAGGCCTCACACGCCTGGATCGAGGCGTACGTCCCCGGGTTCGGTTGGGCCTCCTTCGACCCGACCCACGACAGGCCGGCCGACGAGCGCTACATCAAGGCGGCCTCCGGGAGGGACTATGCCGACATAAGGCCCGTGAGCGGGACCTACCGCGGCGGAAAGACCCGCTCGCTAAAGGTCGACGTGGAAGTGCGCGAGTCGCAGGCGGCGGGCGCCATGCCCTAGGCCTTCACCTGCTGGATGGACACCACGCGGCTGTCCTTTCCGAACTCGACGCGGATCCTGTCGCGCACGCGAGCGGGGTAGCCGTTGAAGTACGGGGACCCGCCATAGAAGAACGGGCCGCCCCATCCCCAGTACCGGTGGTAGTAGCCGGTGTAGATGACCGCTCCCTCGTAGTCCTCGTACGTCACGTAGTGCCACACCTCGTGCTCGCCCGTTGCGTCCGTGTGGACGACCACGTGGTCGGGGTCGCCCAGCGCGAGCCTGACCGATTCCATGTCAAAACCCACGGCGATCCTGCCCGCCTTGACCAGGGCCTGCTGGTCCGGGTTGAGCCGGGCGAAGGCCTCGGGGCTGTGGCTGATCCGCGTATCGGGGGTCGAGCAGCCGCCCGCCAGGGCGATCAGGGCGCACAGGGTCGCAATCGAGAGAATCTTTGGAGTGTTCATAGTCTTGAATGATCGGTTTTCATCCCGACAATGGCGGGTTCACCATCCACCTTGATCAGACGCCTTTTGGCGCAGAGAGTTTCAAACAATATGCATAAGGCCCTCATCCTTTGGGATATCGACGGGACGATCCTCCACTCCGGGGGTGCTGGCATGAGGGCGCTCCAAAGGGCTCTGGATGAGGTGTTTGGGGTTGCAGGCACCTTTGAGGGAATCGACTTTGCAGGGCGCACCGACCCGGTCATCATCCGCCAGATCTTCGCCCGCTTTGGGATCGAGGCCTCACGGGAGAACTTTGCCCGCTACATCGACGGCTACATCGCGGTTCTTCCCGCGGTCCTGGGCAAGAGCGACTCGAGGATCCTGCCGGGCGCCGCCGAGCTGATCCGTCAGGCGGCCGCGGCACCCGACGTCGCCCAGGGTCTTCTTACGGGCAACCTTCGCCGCGGCGCCGCGACCAAGCTCGGCCACCACGGCCTCTGGGAGTATTTCCCGATCGGCGCCTTTGCCGACGACAGCGAGGTCCGCAACGAACTGGGGCCGTTCGCCCTCGAGCGGGCCAGGGGCCACTTCGGCACCGATTTCCCCGCCGGGAACGTCTGGATCGTCGGCGACACGCCGCACGACATCGCCTGCGCCCGCGCGTTCGGGGGCCGCGCCCTGGCGGTCGCCACGGGATCCTCGAGGGTCTCGGACCTGGCGGGCCACAACCCGGACGCCGTCCTGGAGACGCTCGGGGACGCCGAGGCTTTCTGGAGCGTCATCCGCTCGTGAGCCGCCCCGTCCCCTGGGTTCGGCCGTATTTGTTTGCGGGTTCGTCCGGCGCGGGGAGAATCCTCGGCCCCTGAACCCAGGAGCTCCATGCCACGCACCTACTCGATAGCCATCGGATCAGACCACGCCGGATTCAAGTACAAGGAGATGCTCAAGGCCGTCCTCCTTTCCGACGGCCACAGCGTGCGCGACATGGGGACCGACTCCGAGCAGCCCTGCGACTACCCGGACTTCATTAGGCCCGTCGCCGAGGCGGTCGCGCGCGGCGACTTCGAGCGGGGCATCGTCCTCGGCGGGTCCGGCAACGGGGAGGCGATCGTCGCCAACCGCATTCGGGGGGTTCGCTGCGGGGTGTGCTGGACCGAGCAGGTCGCCGTGTGGAACCGTGCCCACAACGACGCCAATGTGCTGTCCCTGGGCCAGCGGACAATCTCCGAGGAGGAGGCCGTCAAGATCGTCCGGGTCTGGTTTTCGACCGAGTTCGAGGGCGGCCGGCACCTCGCCCGGATCCGCAAGATAGACGGGGTGTGACGCACCGCCCCGGGCGAGGCCGCGCCCTAGCGACGGCAAGCTTGCCCACCCGCCGCGCTGCATCCAGCGTCTGATCCTGGCCATGGCATTCCCCATAGTTCCCGCCATCTTCGCATCGCACGACCTACGCGCCGCCGAACTGGATGAGAAGCCGAACGAGACCCTCCTGAGGATCTACGCGTGGATGCAGCTCGCCCGCGTGGCCGACAACCGGATCCTGGACCTGTTCCGCCAGGGCCTGATACGCGGCACGGTTACCGGGGGCCAGGGCAACGAGTGGATGATCGTTCCGCTCGCGCTCCTGGCGGACAAGGCGACGGACGTGGTCTCCTTCACCCACCGTGACTTCGGCGGGCACCTGATCTGGGGCGGCCACCTCTGCGAGCACCTGAACCAGTATTTTGCGAACGCGCAGAGCCCCACCCGGGCGCGCGAGGGAAACATCCACCACGGCGACCCCTCCAACAGGTCGCTGCCGATGATCAGCCACCTGGGCGCCATGTGCGGTCCCGTGCTTGGCGCCACGGACTCACAGAGGCGCCGCGGGAAGAAGGCGGTCGGTTTCGCGTTCTTCGGCGACGGCTCCTCAAGCACCGGGGACGTCCACGAGGCCATGAACCTCGCCTCCCTCATGTCGTTCCCGATCGTGTTCGTCATCGAGAACAACGGGTACGCCTACTCGACGCCGATCGACGAGCAGTTCGCCAAGGGGACAGAGCTCTGGCGGCGCGCCGCGGGCTACGGCATGGAGGGCCAGGTGATCGAGCGCGGCGACCCGGGGGCAACCGCGCGGGCCCTTGCCGCCGTGATCGACAAGGTGCGCGCGACCTCGCGGCCGATGCTCATCGAGATGAAGACGCTGCGCCTGCGCGGGCACGCCGCCTACGACACGTGCGACTACCTGCACCCCGGAGAGGCTGACGGGTTCTTCGCCGCCGACCCCCTTCCCAAGTTCCGCGAGCGCCTTGCGAGGGAGGCCGGGGCCGCGCGCGTGGACGCGATTGACAAGGAGATCGGGTCCTTCGTCGAGGACTGCGTCGCCATGACGATCGCCGTGCCCAGGCCCGACCCGAAGGGCATGGAGGCGGACCTCTTCGCCAGCGCCGGAGCGCCGTTTGCCTGGAGCCACGAACCCGCCGTGGCCGAGAACCTGACGATGGCCCAGGCGCTCAACGCGGCGCTTCGCAAGGTCCTGGTCGAGCGGCCCGAGTCGATCGTGATCGGCCAGGACATCGCGACCTACGGCGGGGCGTTCAAGGTGACCGACAACCTCTTCAAGGAGTTCGGGCGCTCAAGGGTCATCAACCTGCCGCTGGCGGAGAGCGCCTGCACCGGCTACGCGATCGGCCTGGCCGTCAACGGGCACCGGCCGATCGAGGAGTTCCAGTTCGCGGACTTCGCGACCGAGGCGATGACCCAGATCACGCTCAACGCCGCGACGATGCACTTCCGGTCGGGGGCCCCCTGCCCGCTGGTCCTTAGGCTGCCCTGCGGCGGGGGGCTCACCTTCGGGTCCTTCCACTCGCAGGAGCTTGAGACGTTCTTCCTGTCGATGCCCGGCATGAAGGCGCTCTACCCGAGCAGCCCCCAGGACGCCTTCAACGCGATGCTCGCCGCGTGCGAGGACAGCAACCCGGTGCTCCTCTTCGAGCACAAGGGCCTGTACCGGCGCGGGAAGCACCCCGTTGCGTGGGACCCGGACTACCGAAGCGTCTGGAAGCCGCGGCGCGTGCGCGAAGGAAACTATGCGACGCTCGTGACCTACGGCGAGATGCTCCACATCGCCAACGAGGTGTGCTCCTATCTGGCCTCCGAGTACGAGGTCGAGATCGAGGTGTTCGACCTTCGGTGCCTTTCGCCGCTCGACCTCACCCAGATCGCCGAGTCGCTCGCTCGCACGGGCCGCCTCGTCGTCCTGCACGAGGGGCGGCGGACCCACGGCTTCGGGGCCGAGGTCGTCGCGAGGCTCCTCGAGGGATGCCGCACCGCGCTCAAGGCGGCGCCGCTCAGGATCGCGTCGATGGACCTGCCGGTGCCCTTCGCGCCCGAGCTCGAGGCCGCGTTCAGGCCGACGAAGGACAAGGTCATACAGCTCGTGACGGCCTGGATGTCATGAAGAAGCCCCCGATATCCCGCTCCGACTGGGCGAAGATACGCCTCTTCGCGATGGACGTGGACGGCATCCTCACCGACGGGGGCGTCATGGTCTCCTCCGACGGCACCGAGACGAAGCGATTCTGCATCATCGACGGCCTGGGCCTTCTGCTTGTGCGCTCGGCGGGCGTGGGCGTCGCGTGGATCTCGGGACGGCCCTCGCCGGCGACGACGCTTCGCGCGGCCGAGCTCAAGATCCCTCACGTCATCCAGGGCCGCAAGGACAAGCTGGAGGCGCTCACCGAACTCGCGGCGGCCCTCGGGATCCCCCTGGCCCAGTGTGCCTACATGGGCGACGACTTCATCGACGCGCCGGCGATCGTCGCCGCGGGCATCGGGATCTCGGTGCCGACGGGCCTTCCCGCCGCGCTGAAGGCTGCCGACTTCGTCACCCGAAGGCAGGCGGGCCACGGCGCCGTCAGGGAGGTCTGCGACCTCCTCCTCTCGGCCCGGGCCCCCGCCCGCGGGAACCGGCGGGCCCCAAAGCGTACCTAGGACCTGTGAACGTCCTCAAAAACAGATGCTGGGCCGCGGCGGCGCTGCTTGGCTTCATCCCCGTCGCGCCGGCCCAGGAGGTGGCGGTCGCCCCGCCGGCGCGCAACTGGACCCTTCCGCTCTTCACCCGGGAGGGCTATCGCCAGATGACGCTGAAGGGCGACGAGGTCCGCCCCGTGAGCGCGGACCGGATCGACATCGTCGGCATGAACGTCACGGTCTTCTCGGGCGGGCCCGAGGCCAGGGTGGATTCGGTGCTCCTGAGCCCCGAGGCGACCTTCCTCATCAACGAGAAGGTCGCCAGGGGCGACAAGACGGTCCGCCTAATCCGCGACGACGTCGACGTCACAGGCGAGGGCTGGAGCTACAGCTACAACGAGAAAAAAGTTCTCATTTCAAGGCATGCCCATGTAGTGTTCCACTCCGCTCTGCCGGACATCCTCAAATGAGAACCCCTACCCTAATTGCGGCGGCCCTTGCCCTGGCGATCGCGGCGCCGGCCCGGGCGGCAGAGCCGCCCGCCACCACGATCGACAGCATCTCGGCCGAGTCGGTGAGCACGGACACCGAGACCACCACCACCTTCCACGACGAGGTCGTCGCGACGGGCAACGACCTCACGCTCAACTGCGACTTCCTGAAGGTCATCGCCACCCGGATCGGCGAGAAGAGCGCGACGCTGGGAAAATACGGCAAGTTCAGGTACCTGCTGGCGACCGGCCACGTGCGGATAGTTCAGGGGGACCGCGTGGCAACGTGCGGGCGGGCGGAGGTCTTTCCCGGCGAGGACCGGATCGTCCTGACCGAGAACCCGGTCGTCAGGATAGAGTCGGAACATTACGAGGCGAGCGGCCCTCGCATGGTGCTCTACCGCGGCCAGCGTAAGGCCGTGATCGAGGGGACGCCGGGCCAGCGCACGCATATCTCGCTGCCCCCGATCAAGGACCTCGGTTTCCCCGCGACAACCCCCTCGAAATAAGATGGGAACCTCCTCGATCGTCACCGAGGGCCTCGTGAAGACCTATGGGACCCGCGCGGTCGTCGACGGGGTCGACCTGCGGTTCAACGGGGGCGAGGTGGTCGGGCTCCTTGGGCCCAACGGGGCGGGAAAGACGACGACCTTCTACATGGTGGTCGGGCTCATTCCGGCGACGAAGGGGCGCGTCCTGCTCAACGAGAAGGAGATCACGGCGTTAAAGATGCACGAGAGGGCGCGCCAGGGCATCGGATACCTGCCGCAGGAGGCCTCGGTCTTCCGAAAGCTGACGGTCGAGCAGAACATCATGGCGATCCTCGAGGCCGTGCACGTCCCCAGGCGCGAGAGGAAGTCTCGCATGGAGGAGCACATTGAGGAGCTCAGCCTCACCCACGTCTCAAAGCAGAAGGCCTACACGCTCTCGGGCGGCGAGAGGCGGCGCCTTGAGATCGCCCGGGCGCTCGTCACGCGCCCCCATTTCCTGCTCATGGACGAGCCCTTCGCGGCGATCGACCCGATCTCGGTCGCGGAAGTCCAGAAGATCATCCTCCAGCTAAAGGGGCGCGGCATCGGCATCGTCGTGACCGACCACAACGTGAGGGAGACGCTTCGCATCGTCGACCGGGCCTACCTTATCCACAAGGGCCGCGTCCTGGCCGAGGGCACGGGCGATTTCCTGATCCGCGACGAGAACGCCCGCAAGTTCTACCTGGGCGAGGACTTCAACCTCTGAGGGCCCCGGGGGCACCAGACCCCCGTTTTTCCGTGCGTTCCCCCGCTCGAATGTGCTGAACTCAAGCCATGCAGAAGGCCATCCACGGCATCACTGTCGCCCACTTCTACGATACGTACCGGGAGAAACTTAAGCTGGAGCTGGCTGCGGGCGACGCCGGGCTTCACCGGCTGATCCGTGAGGGAAGCATAAACCGCCCCGCCCTGGCACTGACAGGATTTTTCAAGTACTTTGCAAACAAGCGGATACAGGTTATCGGCGCCGCCGAGATGACCTACCTGAAAACCCGCAGCCAGCTCGACCAGACCCAGATCTTCAGGGAGATGGCCAAGAGGAGCGTCCCTTGCGTCATCCTCACGCGTAACTACAATCCGACGAACGCGATGATGACCGTCGCGGCCGAGATGAACCTGCCCTTCATCCGGACGCCCCTGATCACCATGAACCTGGTGAACCTGGCGACCCTGTGCATCGACAATGAATTCGCGCCGAGCGGGATCGAGCACGCGACGACCTTGGACGTGAAGGGGGTCGGCGTGATGCTCAGGGGCGACTCCGGCGTCGGCAAGAGCGAGTGCGCCCTGGCGCTCATCGAGCGCGGCCACTCGCTCGTCGCAGACGACCTTACGATCATCAAGCTCCTCGACGAGCGCGAGCTCATGGCGTCGAGCCGCGCCCTCAACCGGGGCTACATGGAGTGCCGGGGGATCGGGATCATCAACATCGCGGAGATGTTCGGCATCAAGTCCATCAGGCTTGAGAAGCGGATCGACCTGGTCGTGTCGCTGCACGAGTGGACGCCGGATGTCATCGAGGAGCGCACGGGGCTCGAGGAGAACACCTACGAGATACTCGGGATGAGGATGCCGCACATCGAGCTCTACGTCCGCCCCGGGCGCGACATGGCGCGGCTCGTCGAGGTGGCGGCCCTCACGCAGGCCCTCAAGCGCATGGGCCACGACCCCGCCAAGGACTTCAACGACAGGCTGATCGCATTCATGTCGGAGGACAGCCCCGCGAAGCGGCTCAAGTTCAAGCCGATCGAGCGCGAGGAGCGGGCCCCCGGCCGCCTCGGCCAAGAATAGAATCATGCCCAACACCGTACGCGCCGACGGGCGCAAACCCGAGGAGCTCCGCCGGGTATCATTCGAGGCGGACTTCGCCCCCCACGCGACCGGCTCGGTCCTCATCCGGTACGGGTCGACCCAGGTGATCTGCGCGGCGACCATAGAGCCCGGCGTTCCCACGTGGATGAAGCAGCAGGGGGTCAAGGGCGGCTGGCTCACGGCCGAGTACTCGATGCTCCCCTACTCGACCCACGAGCGGAAGTCGCGCGACATCAGCAAGGGCCGCCTCGACGGAAGGACGGTCGAGATCCAGCGCCTGATCGGCCGATCCCTGCGCGCGACGATCGACCTGGAGAAGCTGGGGCAGAACACCCTCTGGCTCGACTGCGACGTGCTCCAGGCCGACGGGGGCACCCGGACGGCCGCGATCACCGGCGCCTACGTCGCCGCCAGGATGGCGGTCCAGAGGCTCCTCGACTCGGGCAAGCTGAAGGAGAGCCCGCTTTCCGACTAGGTCGCCGCGGTCAGCGTGGGGATCTTCGGCGGCGAGGCCCTCCTCGACCTGGCGTACGTCGAGGACAAGGACGCCCAGGTGGACTTCAACGTGGTCATGACCGGCCAGGGCCAGTTCGTCGAGGTGCAGGGGACCGGCGAGGAGTCGACCTTCAGCCACGAGCAGCTCAACGACCTCCTCACCCTGGCCCAGAAGGGGCTCAGGGAGCTATCGGCCCTCCAGGCCGCCTTTCTGGCGAGAACGCTGCTCGCCAAGTGAGTCCGTGCCGTATTCCGAAAGGCATTACCGCTGGTCCTGGGACTTCAGGTCGCCCCCCGAGGCGCTCTGGCCCCTGGTTTCCAACACGGACCGCTTCAACAGGGACTGCGGCCTGCCGCCCTTTGAGCTGAGGCCACCGGCGAAGGGGGAGGCCCCCGCCGAGCCCGGGGTCCGGAGGCTTCGGTCCGTCTACCTCGGGATCGTGGGCGAGTGGGAGGAGCGGGAGTTCGAGTGGGTGCGGCCGATCCGCTTCGTCGTCGACCGCCGGTTCACGAGGGGGCCCGTCTCACGGATGATCCAGTCCTGTGAGCTCTCCGCCCTGCCCGGGGGCGGGACCCGCATCGTCTACGAGATGCGCGTCACGCCGACGCGCGCGCTCGGGGCGCTGATCGTGCCTGTCGCGGTGGGGTTTAGGATGAGGAGGGCTGCGCACCGGGCGTTCAGGCGCTACGACCAGGCCGCGGGAAGCGGCGCCCTGGTGGCCCCGCCGGCCCGGCCGGCCCACGCAGCCGGGGGCGCCGCGTCGCGCCTTTCCCTCATCTCGTCGAAACTCGTGTCCGAGGCCCGCCAGCCCGAGGTGCTGGTCAACCGGCTGTGCGACTACGTGGCCAAGTCCGACGACCAGGCGGCGTCGAAGATGCGCCCCTACGAGATCGCCGACGCCTGGGGGGCCGACCGTCGGGCCACGCTGGACCTCTTCCTTCACGCGACCCGCGCCGGGATGCTCGGCTTTAGCTGGGAGGTCCTCTGCCCGCACTGCCGGGGCTCGAGAAAGGGGGCGTCGGACCTCTCCGGCATTTCGAGCGAGGCGCACTGCGACTCCTGCGGCATCGATTTCACGGCCAACTTCGACCAGTCGATCGAGCTCACCTTCGTGCCGGACCCGTCGGTCAGGCAGGTCTCCCGCCTGGAGTACTGCATCGGCGGCCCGCAGGTGACCCCGCACATCGTGGCGCAGAAGCGCCTTGAGCCCGGTGAGAGCCTCTACGTCGCGATGACCTACCCGCAGGGCCGGTACCGGGCGCGGGTCCAGGGGATAACCGTCCAGCAGGCGTTCCGAATCGAGGCCGGGGGCGCCTCCTCAGTCAGGCTCGACGTGGGGCCCAGCCCGGCGCCGGTCGACGAGCCCGTCGTGGCCCCTGACGGCATCCTGCACATCCAGAACGTAGACTCCGCGGGCCACCAGGTGGTCATCGAGCGCGTGGCCTGGAGCGACCAGTCCGTCACCGCCTCCGACGTCACGTCCCGGCAGATTTTCCGCGACCTCTTCTCCCGGGACATCCTGCGCCAGGGCGAACGCATCTCGGTCGGCACGATCACGATCGTCTTCACGGACCTCAAGAACTCGACCCAGCTCTACCGGGAGATCGGCGACGCACCGGCGTTCGGCCGCGTCCTCAACCACTTCGACACCATCAAGGCCGCCGTCAGCGAGGAGGGCGGGAGCATCGTCAAGACGATGGGGGACGCGGTCATGGCCGTGTTCGTGCATCCTGCTGCGGCGCTCAGGGCCATGAAGGGGGCCCAGGGCGCCCTCTCCGCCGCGCAGAAGGCGCGCTCGCCGTTCGCCCTGAAGTGCAGCATCCACCAGGGGCCCTGCCTCGCCATCAACCAGAACGACCGCCTGGACTACTTCGGCACGACCGTGAACATCGGGTCGCGCCTGTGCTCGCTCTCCACGGGAACGGATATCGTGGTCTCCGACCCGGTGCTCAGGGATCCCGAGGTCACGGCCCTCCTCTCCGGGGACAGGCCCGCCCTGGCGGCGAGGGCGGACGCCGCCCCCCTAAGGGGCATGGGCTCGGCCCCGTTCGATTTCTGGAGAATCACGGGTTGAGTTTTTATGCGTGCCCCCCTGCCATGAACCCTGCACACCTCTATAGCCCGTAAATGAACATCCACGAGTACCAGGCCAAGGCCCTCCTAGAGAAATTCGGCGTGCCGGTCCCCAAGGGGGCCGCGGCAAAGACGCCCGAGGATTTCATCAACGCCCTGACGGAGCTGCCCGAGGGTCCCACGATGGTGAAGTCGCAGATCCACGCCGGCGGCCGCGGCAAGGGAGTCTTCACCGACGGCTACAAGGGCGGGGTCAAGTTCTGCAAGACGAAGACCGAGGCGAAGGAGGTCGCGGCGAGGATGCTCGGGAACACGCTCGTCACGGCGCAGACCGGGCCGGCGGGGCGCAAAGTGCAGACGATCTACTTCACGGTGGCGAGCGACATCAAGAAGGAGTACTACCTGGCGATCCTCCTGGACCGGGCGGCGTCGCGGCCGGTGATCGTCGCCTCGACCGAGGGCGGGGTGGAGATCGAGAAGGTCGCCCACGACACACCGGAGAAGATCTTCAAGGTGGTCGTCGACCCGGCCTACGGCCTGGCGGAGTTCCAGGTGCGCGAGCTCGTGACGAGGCTCGGCTTCGTTGCGGCCGAGGCCAAGAACGCCTCGAAGCTGATCCGCGCCCTCTACGCCATGTACTGGGAGACGGACGCGGCGATGGTCGAGGTGAACCCGCTGATCAGCACGCCGACGGGGGATGTCCTGGCCCTCGATGCCAAGGTCTCGTTCGACGACAACGCCCTCTTCAGGCACCCCGAGATCGTCGCCCTGCGCGACTTGAACGAGGAGGACCCGAAGGAGGTCGAGGCGTCGAAGCATTCCCTCAACTACATCGCGCTCGACGGCGACATCGCGTGCCTGGTGAACGGGGCGGGCCTCGCCATGAGCACCATGGATATCATCAAGCATTTCGGGGGGAGCCCCGCGAACTTCTTGGACGTGGGCGGCGGCGCGACGCGCTCCCAGGTCGTGGCGGCCTTCAAGATCATCCTCGGCGACGCCAACGTTAAGGGGATTTTCGTGAATATCTTCGGCGGGATCATGGACTGCAACGTGATCGCCACGGGCATCGTCGACGCGGTCCGCGAAGTGGGCCTGCGCCTTCCGCTGGTCGTGCGGCTGGAGGGCAACAACGTCGAGGCGGGCAAGTCGACCCTCGCCTCCTCGGGCCTGACCATCGTCTCGGGCGACTCGATGGCCGACGCGGCCCAGAAGATCGTGAAGCTCGTGGCCAAGGCCGCCTAGCACCCAACCCGGAGAGAACCATGATTGCACACGTCAACGTCAAGGAGGTGGCCTTCGTCTTCCACCCGGTCGCCGACATCGCACGCGCCCGGGCCTTCTACCAGACGCTCCTCGGACTGAAGATCGGCCTCGAGATCGAGCTGCAGCCGGGGATGTGGTGGATCGAGTACGACGTGGCGGGCGTCGCGCTCGGCATCTCGAACATGAGCCCCGCGGTGGGGGGGGCGAGCGGCGCGAGCCTCGCCCTCGAGGTCGAGGACTTCGACGCCTCGCTCGCGGCGATCAAGGCGGCCCAGATACCGCTCACGATCGAGCCCCAGGATTTCCCGCCGTGCCGGATGTTCGCGATCAACTCCCCCGACGGGCACAGCATCATGTTCCACCAGCGCAAGGCCTAATCTACCATGGCGATTCTCGTTACCCCAGAAACCCGGATCCTCGTGCAGGGCATCACCGGCGACTTCGGCGGCCGCCATGCAAGGCTCTCGCTCGACTACGGGACAAAGGTCGTCGCCGGCGTCACCCCGGGCAAGGGCGGCCAGTTCTTCGAGCACGGGGCGCACCGGGTGCCGATCTTCAACTCGGTCGCCGACGCGGCCCGCGAGACGGGCGCAACCGTCTCGGCCATCTTCGTGCCGCCGCCCTTCGCCGCGGACGCCATCCTGGAGTGCGCCGACGCGGGGCTCGACCTGGCCGTCGCGATCACGGAGGGGATCCCGGTGCGGGACATGGTCCGCGTGAAGCGCGCCATCGCCGAGAAGAGGACCCGGCTCGTCGGGCCCAACTGCCCGGGGGTCGTGACGCCGGGCCCCGGGGAGAAATCCTATGGTGGCTGCCGGATCGGCATCGCCCCCGGCTACATCCACAAGAAAGGCCGGGTGGGCGTCGTCTCCCGCTCGGGGACCCTCACGTATGAGGCCGTCTACCAGCTCACCGTCCGCGGCATCGGGCAGAGCACCTGTGTCGGCATCGGCGGGGACCCGGTCAATGGGACCTCGCACCTCGACGTCATCCGCATGTTCAACGACGACCCCGAGACGGTCGGCGTCGTGATGATCGGCGAGATCGGTGGCAACGCCGAGGTGGAAGCCGCCCGCTGGATCAAGGCCAACTGCAAGAAGCCCGTCGCGGGCTTCATTGCCGGGGCCACCGCCCCGGCGGGCCGGCGGATGGGTCATGCGGGCGCCATCGTCGGCGGAGCCGAGGACACCGCGGCGGCCAAGATCGCGGTCTTCAGGGAATGCGGGATCGAGGTCGCGGTCACCCCCTCCGACATGGCCGACGCGCTGATCCGCGCCGCGAAGGCGCGGGGCGTGGCGCTCAGCTAGGCGTCGTCCCCCGGCGAAAGCCGGTGCTCCAGGAGCTTCGCGTGCTTGTAGAACGAGTTCTCGAACCTGAGGACGGCGATGACCAGGCCGGGCCCCCCGTCCAGGAACCCGAGCTGCAGGACATAGGCCTTGAAGAAGGCCCAGCACGCCCGGAAGAACGCCTTTGAATACCCC
>Ga0265336_10000844_pt1 | contig 15955 bp, 11 predicted proteins | sample 42119metaG_FD_193583 | JGI IMG/M metagenome (GOLD analysis project Ga0265336, IMG submission 193583) | Rhizosphere microbial communities from Carex aquatilis grown in University of Washington, Seatle, WA, United States - 4-21-19 metaG | ecosystem: Host-associated > Plants > Roots > Rhizosphere...
CGAGATTCCCCTGTACATAGGGGAGTCCACGGCGACCATCGTCTTCGACCATCCGGGCCCCGTCACGCTCGGCTGCAACATCCACGACTGGATGGTCGCCTACGTGTTCGTCCTCTCCACCCCGTATTTTGCGAAGACCGGCGCCGACGGGACCGCGGACATCGCCGGGCTGCCCCCGGGGCGCTACCGCCTCGAGGTCTGGCACCCGCGGCTCGCCGGCAAGGTCGGGCGCGAGATCACCATCCTCGAATCCGGCGACACGACCCAGGTCGTCTCGGTGACGCTGCGCCCGGACAGGCGCATCCGGCGCGCCCCCGACGCGGGGAGCGCCGACTACAAGTAAGGGCCCCTTGGGATCCACCGGACCTAGACTGCCGCAGTTCCGGCGATTCGGCACCCGGCTCCTCCTGCTGATCGCGGGGCTCGTGGCGGCCGCGCAGTGCGCCGACTACCTCTTTGTCCGCAGGGCGAACCGCGCGAACGCCCTTGAGCGCATCAACGAGAGCCTGAGGCAGGGCACGCTGCTCTTCACGAAGCGGGTCGACGCGAGGCTGGACGAGCTCTCGGGAAGGGCCGCGCTCATGTCCGACGACTACTCGATCCGCCAGCTCTTCCTCAAGGAGCAGCCCGATCCGGCGACGGTGCGCTCGGCGCTCCAGTCCTACAGCGTGCGCATGGGGGTCCCCTTCATGGCGCTCCTCTCGCCCGATGGACAGAGGATCGGGGACACCGGCGGGGCCCTTCCCGGGGCCGCGCTCAAGCCGTTCCAGGACCTCGTGAAGGTCGCGGAAACCGTGGACGACCCCAAGGCGAAGGGATTCGCGCGGCTCCCGCCGGACGGAGCCGGCGGAAAGCTCTACGCGCTGCTCGTCGTCCCCATCTATGCGCCGAAGCCGGAGATCGTCGCCTGGATCGGGCTTGCGCTGCCGATCGACCACACGTTCGCCACTGAGCTCAAGTCGGACGCCCAGCTTGAGGTGACCTTCTACTATGGGCGGGGCGCCGACATGCAGCCCGTCGAGTCCACCCTGCAGGAGGGGGCCGCAAAGTCATCGGCCCCCCCGTCGGTCACCGAGGGGATCATGACCGTGGGCGTCGGGGGCGAATCCTACGTCACGGCCTACCGCCCGCTCCTTCCCCTGATCACCCCCGGCAGCGCGTCCATTGCGCTCCAGCGTTCGCTTGAGGCCGAGCTCGCCCCATCCCGCCAGCTCGAGCGGTTCCTGCTCATCCTCTTCCTGGCCTCGCTGGCGGCCGCCGCCCTGATCGCCCCGGTGTTCGCCCTGAACCTGAGCAATCCCCTGAGGGCCCTCGCCAGGCACACCGAGGTCATCGCGGGCGGCGACTACACGAGCCGCCTGCGGCTGGACCGGGTCGACGAGATCGGCCAGCTGGCGACCGCCTTCAACCGGATGAGCGAGGGCCTCGCTGAGCGCGACCGCGTCAGGGACCTCCTCGACAAGAACGTCTCGCCCGAGGTCGCCGCGCAGCTGCTGCGCGACGGCGGCGCGCTCGGCGGCGAGGAGCGCGAGGTGACGGTCCTCTTCGTCGACCTGAGAAGCTTCACCCGGCTGAGCGAGTCCATGCCGCCCCGCGAGGTCCTCACGCTCCTTAACCGGTATTTCGACCGCATGAGCGGGATCGTCGAGATTTACCGCGGGATCGTGGACAAGTACATCGGCGACGCGATCATGGCCCTCTTCGGCGCGCCGGTGGAGCAGCCGGGGCACGCGGACAACGCCATCCTTGCCGCCCTGGAGATGAAGTCCGCCCTGGCGAGGCTCAACGCCGAGCTCACAACGGAGGGCCGGGCCAAGCTCTCGTTTGGCATCGGGATCAACACGGCGCGGATCATCGCGGGCAACATCGGCTCGTCGAGGCGGCTCAACTACTCGGTGGTGGGCGACGGCGTCAACGTGGCCGCGCGGCTGCAGGACCTGACCCGGATGTCCCAGTTCAAGGCGGACATCCTGGTCAGCGCCTCGACCCTGCGCGCCGCGCGCGGGCGCTACAGGGTGCGCGACCTGGGCGCGGCCCCCGTGCGGGGCCGCGACGAGCCGGTCGAGGTCTTCTCCATCGAGGGGACCGAGTAGTCCCGCCGCGCCCAGGCAGGGAGGGAAACACTGGCCAAGGGACCCTTGATCCGCAACATTGCCCCGGGACATCGCCCCCATGCACTTCCGCCTCGCCCTCCTCCTTGTGTTCGCCTGCGCGCTGCGGGCCGGGACCGTCACGCCGGCGTTCTCGCCGGCCGCGCGCCCGTTTCCCCTGGCGGACGTGAAGCTTCTCGACGGCCCCTTCAAGAGGGCGATGGACCGCAACGCCGACTACCTCCTTTCCCTTGAGCCGGACCGCCTCCTGCACTCCTTCCGGAGCAGCGCGGGACTCGCCCCGAAGGCAGAATGCTACGGGGGCTGGGAGCAGACAGGGCTCGCCGGGCACACGCTCGGGCACTACCTCACCGCGCTCTCGCAGCAGTATGCGGCGACCGGCGACAAGCGGTTCCTCGAGCGGATCAACTACATCGTGTCGGAACTTGCACTGTGCCAGGCCTCGATTGGCGACGGCTACGTGGGCGCCCTGCCCCCCCTTGAGATCGGGACCCTGCGCAACCTTGGCAGGGGCATCGTCGAGCTCCAGGGCCCGCACGAGTTCAAGGGACGCGCCTGGGCCCCCTGGTACACGGAGCACAAGGTGCTCAACGGGCTGAAGGACGCATGGATCCTGGCAGGCAACACCCAGGCCCGGGACATCGCACTCAGGCTGGCTGGGTGGACCGACCGGATGACCTCAGCGCTCACGCCTTCGCAGGTCCAGCTGATGCTGGAGGTCGAGCAGGGGGGCATGATGGACACCCTGGTGGAGCTCTACGCGCTGACGGGAGACACGCGCTGCCTTGAGGCCTCCCGGCGCTTCTACCACAGGGCGCTGTTCGAACCCCTGCTCGCCCGCCGCGACGTCCTCGTCGGCCTTCATGGGAACACGCAGATCCCCAAGATCATCGGGGAGGCCCGCACGTACGAGGTCACGGGCGACACCGATGCGCGCGCCGTCGCGGACCAATTCTGGGACCTCGTGGCCCACCACTACTCGTACGTCATCGGCGGGAACACGAGGAACGAGTTCTTCCGCGAGAGGGTCGGGCTGTCGCACGCCATCGGCCCCGACACCGCGGAGACCTGCAACACCTACAACATGCTCAAGCTGACGGAGCACGTGTTCGGGTGGAAACCCGGGGCCGATCAGGCGGACTTCTACGAGCGCGCCCTCTACAACCACATCCTCGCATCCCAGGACCCCGAGCGGGGGATGTTCACGTACTTCATGTCGCTCCAGCCCGGCTTCTTCAAGACCTACAGCACACCCTTCGACTCGTTCTGGTGCTGCGTGGGAACGGGAATGGAGAATCACACGAAGTACGGCGAATTCATCTACTCGCGCGGAAGCGACGACCTCTATGTGAACCTTTTCATCCCGTCGTCGCTGGCCTGGGCCGACAAGGCTCTCCTCCTGCTCCAGCAGACGGACTACCCGGTGAATGGGACGACCGCGCTTGTCTTCGCCTCCAGGCCCAGCTCACGCCTGACCCTTCGGGTGAGGTGCCCCGGGTGGGCCTCGTCGGACGTGAGCTTCAGGCTGAACGGCAGGAGTCTGAAGGTGGCGGGGACTCCGGGCACCTATGCGGCGATCGATCGGGACTGGAAGAAGGGGGACCGCCTCGAGGTCACGATCCCGATGGCCGTAAGGACCGAGTCGACGCCCGACGATCCCTCCAGGGTCGCGTTCCTCTACGGCCCTGTCGTGCTGGCGGCCGACCTGGGGCCGGCGCCGAGGACCGCCACCGCGCCCTACGCCCGCGGCGCCTACGACAACTTCAGGGAGGACTCCCTCAAGGTTCCGCTCCTCGTCCGGGGCGACGCCCCTGTCGAGGCCTTCGTTGCGCGCTCCAAGGACAAGCCGCTTGAGTTTCACACGGTCGGACTCGGGAAGCCATCGGACGTCACGCTCCTGCCGTTCTGGCAGGTCAGCTACGACCGCTACAACGTATACTGGGACGTCCTCACGCAGATGCAGTGGATGTCCCGCACGGCGCCCGTGTCGGCCTCCAACTAGTTGCGGGCCTCGGGCCGGATGGTCTCGACGAACGTGAGCCTTCCGTTGCGCACCGTTATTATGGCGGCGTCCTTGTCGGCGTCGCGGTTGGCGTTGATGGTCGTCATGCCTGTCGCGCCGGGGAATCCCCGGGTCGAGGCCAGCGCTCGCCGCAGGGCCGTCCTCTCCGTGGTGCCGGCCCTGCCTATGGCGTCCGCAACGAGCCTCACGGCGTCGTAGGTGAGGGCCGCTAGCCCGTTGGGCACGGTGCCGAACCTCCGCTGGAACCTCTCGACGAACGCCCGCGATACGGGCCCCGTGTTCTCCGCGGCAAAGTGGGTTGAGTAATAGGCACCCTCGAGCGCGGCGCCGCCGATCTCAAGGAGCTGGGGCGCCTCGAATCCGTCCCCACCCAGGAGAGTCGCCCCGAGCCCCAGGTCGCGCGCCTGGCGGGCGACGAGCCCGGCGGCGACATAGTAACCGGGCAGAAAGAGGGCGTCGGGCGCTGCGGCGCGGATGGCGGTAAGCTGCGCCCGGAAGTCCGTGTCGGTGCCGGCGTACTTCTGGCTGGCCACGACCTCGCCGCCGAGCGCGGTGAACGTCCTGGAAAAATAGTCGGCAAGGCCGACGGAGTAGGGAGCCGTCGAGTCGATCAATAGCGCGGCGCGGCGCAGGCCGAGCCTCCTCCTGGCGAATGTGGCCATGACCTCCCCCTGGAAGGAGTCGATAAAGCACACCCGAAATACCGTGTCCCCGACCTGCGTCACCCTGGGGCTCGTGGACGCCGGCGTCACGAGCGGTATGCCGCTCGCCTGGGACACGACGGCGGCCTCAAGTGTCCTGGCTGAAGAGCACTCGCCAACCAGAGCGACGACCCGGTCGCGCGAGATGAGCTTCTTCGCGGCCGTGGCGGATTCCCCAGCCAGCGAACGGTCGTCCTCGACCACGAGCTCGACCCGCCGCCCGAGGACCCCACCCGCCCCGTTGATCTCGTCCACGGCAATCCTCGCCCCGGCGAGCGAAGCCTCGCCGAAGGACGCGTCGCGCCCCGTGATCGACATGAAGAAGCCGATTCTCACGGGCTCCGCGGCGAGGAGGGGGCCGGCGGCCCAGAGGAACGCGCCAAGAAGCAGGGCCGCGCCGCCTCGCGCGGGCTGGGACGATTCATGGGTCATGGCCCCCCACCCTACAGGGCGCGCGCGACCCCCAAAAGGAGAAAGAAATCCGGCCCGCCCACTCAGCCTTTGCAATGTCGCCGGAAAAGGCTTTTCTCGGAGCCCGTGCCGAGCGCCCACTCCCAACGCCGCTGGTCCGTGGCCGGCGACCTCAACGGATTCTTCGGCCTGGTCGTGGACAACCTCGCGGTCATGGCGTTCCTGGCGACGGTGCTCGTGGGCCTCTTCAAGTTCCCGGCCGACATCGTGTTCACCCGCATGTTCCCGGGGACGGCGCTCGGGGTCCTCGTGGGGGACCTCGTCTACACGTGGATGGCCGTGCGCCTTTCCCGAAGGACCGGCCGATTCGACGTGACGGCGATGCCGCTCGGGATCGACACGCCGACGACCATCGGCCTCGCGCTCCTCGTGCTCGGGCCCGCGTTCTCCAAGTTCAAGCAGTCGGGCCTCGACGAGCATGCCGCGGCGATCGCCACCTGGCACCTCGGAATGGCCTCCATGATGGTGATGGGGCTGCTCAAGTTCGCCCTCTCGTTCGCCGGCGCCTGGGTCGGGCGCGTGATACCGCGGGCGGGGCTCCTCGGATCGATCGCCGCCATCGCCCTCATGCTGATCGGCTTCATCCCGATCGTCGAGGTGATGCAGGTGCCGATCGTGGGTTTCGTGACCCTCGGGGTGGTCCTGTATTCCGTCGTCGCAAAGGGGCTGCTCCCGGGGAAGGTCCCGGGCGTCCTCGCGGCGGTGCTGCTCGGGCTGGCCCTCTACTACACTCTCGGGCCCCTGGGCCTGGCGGGGCCGGGATACCGGGCCCCGGGCGCCCTCACGCTGCGCTTCGCCCTGCCGATGCCCTCGCTCGGGTTCATCGACGGGCTGCGCTCGACCGTTCCCTACCTCCCCCTGATCCTTCCCTTCGGGCTTCTGATGGTGATCGGCGGAATCAACGTCACCGAGAGCGCCCGGGCGGCCGGCGACGACTACAGCACGCGCGATATCCTGCTGACCGAGGCCTTCGCGACGCTTGTCGCCGGACTCTGCGGCGGGGTCGCGCAGACGACCCCCTACATCGGCCAGCCCGCCTACAAGAAGATGGGCGCGCGCGCCGGCTATACGCTGCTGACGGGGGTCTTCGTCGGACTCGGCGGCATCTTCGGTTACTTGTCCAACCTCGTGGAGTTGGTGCCGCTCGCGGTCCTGGCGCCGATTCTAGTCTTCGTCTCGATCGACATCACGGCCCAGGCGTTCGAGGCGTCGCCGGGACGCCACGCCGCGGCGGTCGTGTTCAGCTTCTTCCCGGCCATCGCGCGCCTCCTGGCGATCGAGCTCGGGAATCCGGCCTATGTCGCTCCCGAGCATTTCAGGGAGATGCTCACCTCGACGGCGCAGGGGATGCCCGAGCTGGGCGTGATCGTGGCGCTCGGAAACGGTTTCATCATCACGTCGATGATCTGGGCGGGCTTCCTCGCGGCGCTGGTCGACAGGCGGACCAAGGCGGCGATCTCCACGCTCCTCGCCGGGGCGCTCCTCACCCTCTTCGGCGTCATCCATTCCGTCGACCCGGGTGGCGGGATGTACCTGCCCTGGGAGCTTGAGGGCGTGGGGCGAACCCTGGCCTTCCAGTTGACGGCCGCCTACGCGGTGCTGGCGGCCGTGGTCGGGCTACTGGCGCTGCAGCGCGGCCCCGGGCCCGAGGCGGGACCCGGGTAGCGCGACCCCGACCTATCCCTTCGGCTTCTGCAGCAGCGGCGCCGGCTCCCCGTGCATCGCCTTCTTGAAGAAGGCGCCGCTTCCGGACGGGACGAAGCCGTCGAAACTCTGCAGCAGCGGGGGGCCCCACAGGGGGTCAAACACCCACGCCACCCAGCTGATCCCGCGCTCCTCGAGGAAACGGGTGATCCGCACTCCGTAGTGGTCTGCGTCGTCCGCCTCTCCCGGCTTCACCCCGAAGCCGATCTCGGTCGCGATGACCGGGTAGCTTCCGGCCGCAAACGCATAGTCCTCCTCCCACCTCGGTTCCCAGGGCTGGGGCCTTTTGAAGGGATAGGGGTGGACGACGTAACCCACGCCCTCGGCGCGTATCGGCTCGTAGCGCAGCGGCGTAAGGTCGTAGGCCCAGTCGAATCCGGCGACCAGCGGGATCGCATCCTTGTCCCAGAACCGGATGACGCCGATCATCTCCTCGTTGAGCTCGCGCCACTGGGTCCAGCTCATCGCGCCCAGCATGCCGCTGTAGTGGGTCGGCTCGTTGAAGAGCTCATAGAATGCAACCGTGTGGTTGCCGTGGAAGTGCATCGCAATCGTGCGCCAGAAATCGAGGGTCTCGCGCTTGTCGGTGTCGTACTGCGGGTCCTGGTACATGCCCGTCTCCAGGTTGCCGATGGAATGCCAGTCTATGATCACGTGGATGCCGAGGTCGGTGGACCAGTCGACCGCCTGGTCGAGAAGCTCGAGGTATCCCTCCTTCGTGCGGCTCCTCCATGCCGCAGGGTGGACGGGGATCCGGACCAGGTTGGCCCCGAAATCCTTGACGGCGGCGAAGAGCTCGCGGTTCCATCGTCCCTCCTCGGCGAGCTTGTCGGGATCCGCGATGGACACCCCCCGGAAGAGAACAGGCTGGCCCGCCGGGTCGACGAACCGGTTGCCCTTCACCGATATCCGGGGAAGCAGCCCCGCCTTGGGGTTGGGTTCGGGCCTGCGGTGGGGAACGCCTCCCCAGATGGACTTCTTCGCCGGAGGAGACGCCGCGGGCTGGTCGGCGGCCGTCAGGCTGACCGCGGCAAGCGCCGCGAATAGGGTGCAAAGGAGGGTTCTGCTCATGTTGGGGATGGATGGGGGGACCGTCGCCACGCTAGGCGGCGGCCGCACCCCACGCAATCCCAACCCCGCCGAAAAGGGGAGGCCGGTCCTAGTTGATGTCCTGGCCCTTCCTGAGCTTCTCGATGTTCATCTTGATGGCGTCAGCGTTGACCGTGTCCCCGGCTGGGACCTGGGCCTGCGCCTTGATGAGGGCGTCCAGCGCCGACTTGAAGTCGCCCATCGCCGAATACCCCCGTGCCAGCCCGTAATTCACCGGCCAAGCATCGGGGTGGAGCTGCGCGTTGAGCTTGAACACCTCCATTGCCCGGGCGACGTGGTGGTCGGCCAGCTGCTTTCGCCCGTACTGGTGGATCTCGGTCGCAAGGCCGTACTTCATCGCCTCGTCCATGGCGGCATTGGCCTCGGCCGCGCGGCCCAACTTTTCGAGCACGTCGGCCTTGTTCGAGAGCGTGTTGAAGTTCTTCTCGCCGATGAACGGTCCGTTGGCCGCGAAGTCGGCCCAGGTAAGCGCGAGCGGCAGGTCGATGTTGTTCTCCAGGAGGTAGCCCGAGGCGGCGAGCCAGGCCTGGTACTGGAATCCTTTCGCATTGCGCATCTCGACCTTGAGCGACGCCACGACCTCCCTATCCGTGTCCACCTTGATCGGAACCGGGATCCGTTTCTTTTCCCACGAGAGCGCCAGCACGGCGGAGTTTTTGGTGACGTCGGTGAAATCGTACGTCAGCAGCTCGTGGAAGGGGGCGTCCTCCCACTTCGTCGAAACGCGGAGCGCGTCGTTGCCCTCCTCGTAGAAGAAGCTCCCCCAGGTCGCCGAGTCGCGAGAGAAGATCACCGTCACGGTCCCGTCCTGCGCGATCGCCATGAACAGCCCGTAGGTTCCTGCCTTGAGCGGACTCCCCGCGACCGTGACATCGTGCTGGAACGAGATCTGGGTGGTCTCGTTCGCGCCCGCCCTCCACGGCGCCGACTTTGAGGTTCCGAATCCCTGGTCCGTGAACCCGTAGGGGACCAGCTTTCCCCATACCTCGCGCTTCTGGACGCTTGGCCTGTGGTAGGCGACCGTCACATCGGTGATCCCGATCGTCTGGGAGACGACCGCCTTCGGGCTCAATTGCGGCAGGGTGACGGCTTGGCCGAACGACAAAGCCGGGCAGAGAAGCGCGGGAACAAGCGCCAGCAGGGGTAGCTTTTTCATGGGGGAAAAGGGCAGCGCTCTCGCCCCCTTTTGCAACCGCAATGCGCCCCAGTGGCCTATCGCCGCGATAAGCGGGCTTTAGACCGCGCCAAGTGGGGGCTCAACGCCCGGCGCGGGCGCGGGAAGGAGCGCCAGCCTGAGCTGGCGCCTGGCGCGATAGAGGCGGTTCTCGACGGCCTTCGGGGTGCATCCGAGCACCGAGGCGATGTCCTCCATCGACTGGCCCTCGTACTCAAAGAGCACCAGGGCCGTGCGCTGGTCGAGCGGCAGCGCAGCCACGGCACCCTGGATGTCGGCGATGCGCTCGCGGCGCATGGCCTGGCTTGAGGCCTGGGCCCCCTGGGCGGACTCGTCGGCAACGTCCCCTCCGACCTCGCTCCATGCGTCAAGGGAAACGGAGGGGCGCCTTCGCCACCAGCGCAGCCGGTTCCTGGCCTGGTTCGCGGCAATCGAGAAACACCATGTGGAGAACCTCGACCCGTCGCGGTAGGTCCCCCGCTTCGTGTACACGCGAAGGAACACCTCCTGAGCAAGGTCCTCGGCCTCGCTTGCGCTGCCTACGATCCGGAAGATGAACCGCTTGATCGGGACCTCCCAGCGCTGCATGAGAGGCGCCAACGCGTCGCCCTCCCCCGCCCTGAGGCGGGACATGAGCTCCTCGTCGCTCGGGCGGGCGCCCGGGTCGGCATCCATGGTTTAGGGCGTGTGACTCAAATTCAGGTCGGGCGCGGCCATATGATCGAAGTTGGCGATCTTTGGCAGCACGATGGCGAGGTACCGGCGCCCCTCGCCTGGCGACATGATCGCCGCGACCTGCCTGACGTGGCGGGCTATCGCGGTCTCGCAGATCTCCCTCAGCTCCTTCATCCTGCGGTCTGCCTCCTCGACCGCGGCGCGGTCGGCGCCCCCGGCGACAAGGGCCTTCTTCAGCCTCGAGGCCTCCTGGATCCGCCTGCAGTGCTCGTCGCAGTCGCCCGAATAGCGGTCATGAAGCTCCCGGATCGCAGCAAACTGGCGGTCGTCGAGATGGAAATCCGTCCGGAGCCACTCCATCGCGTCGCCCTTCTTCGCCGCCGCGTGGAGCGCGGGCTCGCAGCTCAACCGGTAGCAGACGAACCCGGTCGCGGCGGCGGCTGCGAGAACGATGCCCAGGGTTGCCAGGAGATATTTCAAGGGGTCAGGGCCTGAGGGTTGCCTGCACCCGGGGGTCAAGGTCCACCAGGTAGGTGACCGCAAGCGACTCGCGGTCGGCGCGGACGCGGGCCCGAGCCGTCGAATTGCCGGTGTAGGCGGCGGCCCCAATCATGAGGACCGCGACCAGAACCCAAGCCGCCGCATGCTCCCTGAGGTATACGGGCCAGGACTCCCGGGAGCGCCTGCCTATGCGCTGCCATACCGCCGCTCGGAAGCCGCTGTCAGGCGGGGGGTTAACATTCCACGATTGCAGGATCTGGGAGAGTGGTTCTTGGGGGGAATCCATGGCGGTTTCAGAGGATTATACAGCGCTTGACGCTAAATCCCTCAAAATACTCGATAATAACCCGAGGGATTGCCAGCCGGTCCGTGTATGACCCTGAGACGATCATACCATGTCCGCGCGCCAACACACGCAGTTCCTATCCCTGATTGCCGCTTCCATGCTGGTGGGCTGCGCCGCGGTCGCCCCTGGGGAAAGGGCCGCAAGCGACCAGGCGGCGCTGATCGGGCGAAGGTTTTCCGCACCCCGGCTCACGGGGGCCGCATCGGGGCTCACGGGCGATTCGACGCTGTCTGATTTTGAGCGGTATGCCGCGCTGAACCATCCCGCTGTCGCGGCCGCCTACCAGGATTGGCGGGCCGCGGTCGAGTCCATCGCGCCCAGCCGGTCGCTTCCCGACCCCCAGCTCGTGTTCGAGGCCGATGTCACGAACACCCTGCTTCAGTTCATGCCCGGGCTGATGTTCAACTTCACGACCGCCGGCAAGCGCTCGGCCTTGGCCAGGGAGGCTACGGCATCAAGCCAGGTCGCCTACCGGGCCTACGTGTCGGCGGTCATGGACGTGGCGTCGCACGTGCGTGCGACCTGGGTCGAGCTCGCCTATCTCGACGAGGCGATTCGCCTGGAGGAGGAGACCCTTGGCGCCCTAGACCAGTCGGCTGCCGTTGCCGAGGCGGACTATTCCACGGGCCGCGGCATGGCCACCCTCGAGGGCCGGGTCCGCCTGTCCAACGAGAAGGCGCGCGCCCAGTCCAACGCGGGCGCACTGCAGGACCGGCTCGCCTCCGAGCGCTCGCGTTTCAAGGCGTACCTCGGGCTCCTCCCCTCCGACCCGGATCCCGCGTGGCCCCACCCGGGCCTCGTCGCCTCGGCCCTTCCTCCCGAGGACGAGCTCTGGCGCCGGATCCAGGCGTTCAACCCGGGCCTTGCGCAGATGCGGGCGATGGTCGAGATGTCGGTGGCAAGCGTCGAGGTGGCGCGCTCGTCGGGCACTCCGGATTTCTCAGTCGGGGCGATGGCGGACCTGAAGGCCAATCCCCTCCTGATTCGCCCCCTGGCCTCCCTTTCCCTCCCGATCTGGAGGTCCAAGATCGCATCCATGACATCTGCGGCCGAGGCCCGGCGGGATGCGGCGGCGGCCCGCGTAGGCGCGGAGGAGCTCAACATGGCGGCCCGGCTTGCCCAGATGCTCTACATGGTGCGCGAGTCCGACCGGATGATTGCCTTTGTCGACGGCACCGCGCTCCCGAACTATGATCGGACCATCTCGACCGTCGAGGCGGGATACCAGTCGGGGATGAACAGCCTGGCGATGGTGCCCGACACAAGGCTCATGGCCGTCGGCATGAAGCTGGAGCGCGCAGCCGCACTCCGCGACCGCGAGACCGCGGTCAACGACCTCATCCTCATGGCGGCGGAGGCCGCCCCTCCGGGCTCGCCCCTCCTCGCGGACGACATCGCCCCCCAACCTTAGGCACCAGAGAAAATGAAATACGCGATCCCCTTCCCCCGCCCCCTGGCAGCCCTCCTTGCGGCCGCCGTCGCACTGCTTTCGCTCGCGTTGCTCGCGCCCCTGGCCGGTGCGGAGGAGCAGCTCTACACGTGCGGGATGCACCCGCAGATCATCAAGCATGAGCCTGGAAAGTGCCCGATCTGCGGCATGGAGCTCACACCCATCCGTCCAAATTCAGGCGGCGCGGGCACCGGCGAGAAGAAGGTCAAGTACTACAAGTCCTCCATGATCGCCGGTGAGGTGAGCGACAAGCCGGGCAAGGACTCAATGGGAATGGACCGGATCCCTGTCTATGAGGACAGCGCGGCCCCCACAGACGAGATACGGATCGACTCGGTGACCATCCAGCGCATGAACCTGAAGACCGCCCAGGTCGCACGCGGGCCCGTCGTCAGGGAGTTCCGCGCCGTCGGGACCGTGGCCTACAATGAGGAGGGCCTTCGCGAGATCACCACAAAGTACGACGGCTGGATCGAGAAACTCTTCGTCGGCGCAACATGGACCCAAGTCAGGGCGGGCGATCCGCTCTTTGAGATCTACTCGCCGGACCTCTACAACGCGCAGCTGAACTACCTCGTCGCCCTGCGTACCGAGGGCGAGGCGGGCGGCCCCATCACGCGCGCCGCGCTTGGGCGCCTGCAGCTGTTCGATCTGCCGGCCGACTTCATTGCCGGCGTCGCCCGCACAAAGGAACCTAGGAGGACTTATGTTTTCAGGGCCCCGGTCGACGGGGTTGTCATCGAGAAGGCCGCGGTGTCGGGACAGATGGTCAAGTCGGGCGAGCGGATCTATCGCCTCGCCGACCTGTCCTCGGTTTGGGTGCTTGCCCAGGTCTTCGAGCAGGACCTCTCCTTCGTAAGGGCAGGCCAGGAGGCGACGGTGCGCGTCACCTACGGCCAGGAACGCCGCTACAGCGGAACCGTCGAGACCATGCTTCCCCAGGTGGATGAGCAGACCCGCACCGCGACCGCCCGGATCGTTCTCGCAAATGCGGACGGATACCTGCGGCCCGGTATGTACGTGGACGTTCGCTTCGCCGCCAAGATCTCAGACGCCGCCGTCCTGGTGCCGGACTTGGCCGTGCTTCGCAGCGGCGAGCACAACACGGTCTTCATCGCGCTCAAGGACGGAGCATTTGAGCCGCGGGAGGTCGAGCTGGGGGTCCGAAGCCAGGGCAACTTGTACCAAGTGCTCGAGGGGCTCCGCGGCGGCGAGGAGGTCGTCACCTCCGGCCAGTTCATGCTCGATTCGGAGAGCCAGCTTCGCGACGCGATCCAGAAGATGCTACGGTCATCCGGGGAGCCCGGAGGCCGGACCTCGGCCCCGTCGCCCGGGGCGGCAACCGGACATCCGGCGGGCTCCTCGGCCATCGGAATGGAGGAGCTGTCAACGCTGCCCGACTCGGCGCGGGCGCTCCTGCTCGGCCTTGCAAATACGACCGTCGAAGCCTCGGAGGCCCTTTCGGCCGACGACCTTGCCGGCTATCGCAGGGTCCTTCCCAGGATGCGGCAGGCGCTCGCCGCGTTCATCGCCGACGACGCGCACGCCGCCGACGGCCCGCTGGGAAAATTCAAGTATGCGATCGCCGACCGCACCGACCTCAAGGCCGCCCGCCTCGACTTCGCCTACTTCAGCACCGCGGTCGCAGACCTCGCTCGTGAGAACCATGTCAGCCAGTCCGCCGGGCTGCACGTCTTCCAGTGCCCGATGGCCCCGGGGATCGGCACCGGCCGCTGGCTCTCGAGGTCAGCGGAGCTGAGGAACCCCTTCTACGGCTCGACCATGCTTGAGTGCGGAGAGGAGATCGAAGGCCGGCCTTCACCCGCGGCGCCTGCCAGGAACTAGCCGCCCGGACCTCCATGCTCACCCGCATCATCGACTTCTCGCTCAAGAACAGGCTCCTCGTCATCGTGGCGACGGCGGCGGTGGTGCTGGGCGGCTATTTCTCGCTCAGGCACATCCCGCTCGATGCCATTCCCGACCTTTCGGACACGCAGGTCATCATCTTCACGGAATGGCCGGGCCAGGCCCCGCAGATCGTTCAGGACCAGCTCACCTACCCGCTCACCACGAAGATGCTCTCCGTGCCTTCCGCGAAGGTGGTGCGGGGCTACTCCTACTACGGATTCTCGTTCGTCTATGTCATCTTCGAGGATGGCACCGATCCCTACTGGGCCCGGAGCCGGGTGCTAGAGTACCTGAGCGGAATCGCGGCGAGCCTTCCCGCTGGCGCGTCGCCCCAGCTCGGCCCCGACGCCACGGGAGTGGGCTGGGCCTTCATGTATTCGCTCAACTCGAAGAAGCACGACCTCGCCGAGTTGCGGTCGATGCAGGACTGGTTCCTGCGCTACCAGCTGGCAAGCGTCGATGGCGTCGCCGAGGTGGCCTCCGTCGGAGGGTTCGTGAAGCAGTACCAGATCACGGTCGATCCGCACAGGCTGCATGCCTACAACCTTTCCATCAGCGAGATCGCGATGGCTGTCCAGAAGAGCAACGGCGAGGTCGGTGGGCGCTCGATCGAGATGGGGGAGAAGGAGTTCATCCTGCGCGTTCGGGGGTACATCCAGGGAGTCGAGGACATCCGCCGGATTGCCGTGGGCCGTGGGGAGGGCGGCACACCGATCCAGCTCGGAGACGTTGCCAATGTCCAGGTCGGCCCCGACATGCGAAGGGGCGTCGCCGAGCTCAACGGCGAGGGCGAGACCGTCGGCGGCATCGTGGTGGTGCGGTACGGCGTGGACACGCGGCACGTGATCCAGGCGGTGAAGGCACGCCTTGACCAGGCGATGAAGAGCCTGCCGCCGGGGGTCGAGTACACGGTGGTCTACGACCGCACCGAGCTCATCGACCGGGCGGTGGACACCCTTAGGTCCAAGCTTTTCGAGGAAAGCATCGTCGTGGCGCTCGTCTGCCTCCTGTTCCTGCTGCACTTCCGCAGCGCCCTCGTGGCCATCATCATCCTTCCCGTAGCGGTACTGGCCTCGTTCATCATCATGTACCGGCAGGGGTTGAGCTCGAACATCATGTCCCTCGGAGGCATCGCAATCGCCATCGGGGCTATGGTGGACGCCGTCATCATCATGATCGAGAACGCGCACAAGCACCTCGAGCGCGACCAGGGCAGGAAGGCACACTGGGAGATCATCCGCGATGCCTCGATCGAGGTGGGTCCCACGCTGTTCTACTCGCTCCTCGTGATAACGGTCTCCTTCCTGCCCATCTTCACACTCCAGGACCAGGAGGGCCGCATGTTTAAGCCCCTTGCGTTCACGAAGACCTATTCGATGGCTTCGGCTGCGCTCCTGTCCGTCACGCTCGCCCCCGTCCTGATGGGGTTTCTCGTGCGGGGACGATTGCCCGCGGAGGATAGGAACCCGCTGAACCGCCTCCTGGTCTGGGTCTACCATCCCCTTCTCGACCTCGTCATCAGGTTCCGCTGGGCTGTGATCGCGGGCGCGGTCCTGGTTGTCGGATGGGTCTTCTTCCCGTGGAATGCCCTCGTGACCGACAGGCTGGCGGACGGCGACGCGAAGTCGCTCGCCGCAAAGATCGGCCGCGCATTCCCCTACCAGAACCTGGGATCGGAATTCATGCCGCCGCTCTACGAGGGCGACCTGCTCTACATGCCGACGACCTTCCCGGGAATATCGCCCACGAAGGCAAGGGAGGTACTCCAGCAGACCGACAGG
>Ga0265336_10000847_pt1 | contig 15916 bp, 18 predicted proteins | sample 42119metaG_FD_193583 | JGI IMG/M metagenome (GOLD analysis project Ga0265336, IMG submission 193583) | Rhizosphere microbial communities from Carex aquatilis grown in University of Washington, Seatle, WA, United States - 4-21-19 metaG | ecosystem: Host-associated > Plants > Roots > Rhizosphere...
ATCTGGTCGAAAAGGTTCTTTCGTTGGCTAGATATTTTAAACATCCGCGCATTGTGGATGTCGGCACCGGCTCCGGCTGTATCGCAGTTACCCTCGCCCACCAATTGCCTCATGCGCAAATTACCGCCATTGATCTTTCCGCGCTCGCACTGGCTATAGCCAAAGACAATGCAATGCGCAACGGAGTTGATTTTCGCTTGTTTAAGGGCAATTTGCTCGCGCCGGTTGCTGTGGAGAAGTTTGACTTCATCGTATCCAATCCGCCTTATGTGCCCACCGCAGGCCGCGAATCTCTCTCTGTTGAAGTGCGCGAATTTGAGCCGGCGCTGGCGCTCTTTGCCGGAGACGATGGCCTCGAAGTCTATCGCCGCCTCATCCCCGCCGCTTATGGTGCACTAACTCCCGGCGGCTTCGTCGCACTCGAAATCGGCTATGGACAATCCCTCGCAATCACTGAACTGCTAGCTCTCACCGGCTTTCAGCAGATCGAATTCATTCCCGACCTGCAGGGCATTCCGCGCGTCGTTTGCGCACAGCGGCCACCTGAACCCGCTTGATGTAGACTCGACTTCGGAAAGGATTCATCCATGCCCACTGCAAAAGGCTACGCCACCCCTAATGCACAATCCCCTCTCGCTCCCTTTAGCTTTTCTCGCCGCGAGCACGGCCCCACCGAGATCGTCGTCGACACACTCTACTGCGGCGTTTGCCACAGTGACCTGCACATGGTTCGCAACGAGTGGGGGGGCTCGATTTATCCCCTCGTTCCTGGCCACGAGATCGTTGGCCGCGTTACTGCTGTCGGCAACGCAGTCACAAAATTCAAGGTCGGTGGCATCGCGGCCATTGGTGTGATCGTCGATTCTTGCCGCAAGTGCGCTCCCTGCAAGCGCAGCGAAGAGAACTATTGCGACGAAGGCCCCACGCTGACCTACGCCGCCAAAGACCGTGTGGATGGCTCGATCACCATGGGCGGTTACTCCTCGAATTATGTTGTTGACGAACGCTTCGCTCACCACGTTCCGGCAAACCTCGACATGGCCGGCGTCGCCCCGCTGCTCTGCGCCGGCATCACCACTTACTCGCCGCTACGCCATTGGAAGGTCGGTCCCGGCAAGAAGGTCGGCATCGTGGGCCTCGGCGGACTCGGTCACATGGGGCTCAAGTTTGCGCACTCTCTCGGCGCGCACGTCGTGCAATTTACCACCAACATCAGGAAAAAGGAAGACGCTATCCGGCTCGGCGCAGACGAGGTCGTACTCTCCTCGGACGCCAACGCCATGAAGGCTCATGCCAATTCCTTTGACTTCATTCTCGATTGCGCTGCCGCACCGCACCCGGTTGACGACTACACCGCCCTGCTCAAGCAGGACGCTACGATGTGCCTGGTTGGCCTGCCTGACCATCCTCCGGCCGTCAGCATCTTCAACCTGATCGCACGTCGCATTTCGGTTGCCGGGTCGATGATCGGCGGAATGCCGGAGACACAGGAGATGCTCGATTACTGCGGCAAGCATAACATCACCGCGGATGTTGAAGTGATTCCAATCCAGAAGATCAACGAAGCCTACGAGCGGATGTTGAAGCAGGACGTGAAGTACCGCTTTGTGATCGACATGAGTTCGTTGAAATAGACCTGAAAGGGCTCTGTTGATTTGTACTCTCAGCAGAGCCCATTCGTGGATTATCGAAAAGCACTTGAGTCTGTCGCAGCTTAGCGTTTTTTATCCTGCTCAGCGAACAAATCAGCTAGCCGGTCCAACCTGCGTTCCCACACCGAACGGCGATCTTTGATCCATTGCTCCATCGCGTCGAGGCCCGTGGGTTCGATGCGGCAACTGCGCACCCTGCCCAACTTCTCGGTCTGCACCAGGCCGCACTCCTCCAACACCTGCATGTGTTGAACCACCGCGGCCAGAGTCATGTCGAAAGGCTCTGCCATCCGCGAGACCGACATGGGGCCCTGGCTCAGCCTCTCCATCATGGCCCTGCGCGTGGGATCGCCCAGAGCGTGAAAGATACGGTCGATATTGGGCTTCTTTCTACTCATGTCCGCGCTTTCCAGTATCTCTCCGCAATTAACCGGCAAGCTCCGTTGCCAGCTTATCAAGTAGCTTGCGCCATCCGGCTTCTCGCATTTCAGGGCCGTCGGAGCCTTCGAGGAATGCGCTCTGAAATGTGAGAGTCAGGTCGGTGCCTTTGTCGGATGGCATCAACTCAATCGTGCCGAGCGACACCGAGATGCAACGGTCGGCCACAGCCATCGTAGACGTGAAGATGATGCGCCGGTTGGGGACGATGTCTCGGTAGACGTTCTCACTCTTGAGCGAGAGACCCATCAGCGGATGGCCCTCGTTGAAGCCAAGGGAATAGTGCTCCCTACCTCCAACGCGAAAGTCGTAATCATAGCTTTCGACCTGGTGATGTTCGCCCTCAACAAACCAGCGGCGCTTCTGGGCGGGGTCGGCAAAGGCAGCGAATACGCGCTCCGGCTTGACGGGATAGCTGCGCTCGATGGCAAAGGTGTTGTGAACTACAGGTCGCTGATCCATGATCTTCTCTCCTCCAAGGGGAAATAGTAAAGTACACACTTCACTATTGAGCGATCTGGATTATTTGTCAAGTGAAAACTTAAGTATTTTTAGACTATCCGCTGAGGACTGATTCAGGGTCCCAGCTTCTCCGCCGTGACTGGGCGGATCGATTCGAACGCGCTTCAAGAGAGCGCAACCCAAACAACTGACGACCCTAGCCGTCAGCCTGCCCGGCCGATCTTGTTTAGATTGCTATGAAAGCCCATGTCTTTGCCTGAGAGATTCTTGGCGATATAAAGGATCTGCCCGTAGTGCATGCCGAAGTGCTCGACGACTTGATATACAGCGTACAAACCGGTCACATGATAGCCCTGGATCTCGTACGCCGCGAGCAGGTCGGCCTCGGTCAGTCGCGCCAGAACCGCTGAGGCCTCCTGGATCGTCGCGCCAAGTTTTTCGAGCAGAAGGGAAGCAGAAAGCCCGCGCTCTGCTGTGAACTCCGACGGCCGGTCGCGGTTGTCTTCCTGGCGATTGAACGAGGCCACCAGCCACTGCCGCACATTGCCGTTCAGATGCAGCATCAGGTTGCCGATGCTGTTTGAGGCCTTGTTGGGACGCCACCAAACCTGTTCATCGGTGAGCGCTTCCACGCAACCTCGCAGTCGCGGCCAATTTTGCTCGATCAGCTTGTTGCGCGAAAACTCAAGAAAAAGTGCGGTGACATTTATGTCTGTTGCAGCCATTGAAATACGAAGCTCCTTTACGCATATTCATCCAAACAGAACGAGACTATTCGGCAACCAGCCGTCCAATCTCCCAGTGGAGGCCGAATGGATCAGCCACGCGTCCCACGCGCCAGCCATGTTCCTCGATCACGGGCTGGATCGCCGATGCCCCGGCCTGCACAGCCTGCCCAAACACAGCATCTGGATCGGCAACCGTCAGGATCATTCGTACCGGTGTTCCGGAGCCTGCGGACGGGCTCGTGTCTTCAGACCCATCGCTCACCCAGAACTCCGCCCCGTCAACCGAAAGTCGCGCCACCACATTCCCGTCAGGATCTTCGATGTGAAAGACCTCTTCCGCGCCAAAGGCCGACTTGTAGAAATCGACAGCCTTTGCGCCGCCGCGCACCGAAAGCCATGGAGCAATCGTCGTACGAAACGATCCGTTTGCCGCCGAATCCATTCCCATAAACGTCACCTCACGGATGCATCCTAACAAAACAAAGCACGCGGCGCATTGCCAAACTTCGAGCCAGCAGCATAGAATTCCCTCTGAAATCGTTTTCTAGAAGGACCGACCATGCGCGTCTTTACCTCGCTCTCCCTCATCGCTCTTATCGTCGCCCCCCTAGCCCTCTTTGCTCAAGCGCCTGCAAATACGCCAGCCGCACAGCAGGTGCCGCCGATGGGCTGGAACAGTTGGAACTACTTTGCCGAGCGGGTGGACGACAAGGAGATCCGCGCAGCCGCCGACCAATTGGTCTCGACCGGCATGAAAGATGCGGGCTACGTTTACGTCAACATCGACGACACCTGGGAGGGCGAGCGCGACGCCGGCGGTGTGCTGCATACCAACGCCAAATTCCCCGACATGAAGGCTTTGGCCGACTACGTTCACTCGAAGGGCCTCAAGATCGGCATCTACTCCTCGCCCGGACCCAAAACATGCGCCGGCTATGAGGGCTCGCTGGGCCACGAAGAGCAGGACGCGAAGATGTACGCCGAGTGGGGCATCGACTATTTGAAGTACGATCTTTGCGGCTTCATTCCCGATGTGATGGAAAAGCAGGCGCCTAATGACAAAGCCGCACAGATGAAATTGATGGTCGCAGCCTACGAAACGATGAACAGTGCGCTGAAAGCCACTGGACGCCCGATCATCTATTCATTCTGCCAGTACGGATGGGACGCGGTTTGGGAATGGGCTCCGGCGACCGGGGGTAATCTGTGGCGTACGACGGGAGATATTGAACCCGAATGGAACCGCATCTACACCATCATCAGCCAGCAAGAGGGTTTGGAGAGCTATGCCGGTCCCGGCCACTGGAACGATCCAGACATGCTTGAAGTGGGTAACGGCAAGCTGACGTTGGCAGAAAACCGCACACACTTTTCATTGTGGGCAATGCTAGCCGCGCCACTGCTGGCCGGCAACGACCTGCCCAACATGAAGCCGGAGATCAAGGCGATTCTGACCAATCGCGACGTAATCGCTATCGATCAGGACCAACTGGGCAAGCAGGGCTCGCGCATCTACTCTGATGGCGAGGTCGATGTCTGGACGCGCTATCTCTCTGAAGGCGCATTGGCCATCGCCGTGGTCAACGCCGGCAGCGACCGCTATGCGACTCATCCCTTCCACCTGAACCTGCGCAAACTTGGCCTGGCAAGCACACAGGCGGGCAGGGATTTGTGGACGGAAAAGACGATCGAGCTAACGGAAAATATGCCGCTGGAACTTAGCAGCCACGATGTGCTGCTTATGCGCGTGGATGCACCGAGGAGGCCGGGGGTGCTGTTGGCTCCTGCGCCTAAGACTCAGACGGGCGCGGCGCAATAACATTGTTTGCCGGCTGTCGTATTATCACGTCTAAATTGTCAGGGACTGGTAGTTCGTCCCCGAATTCCCCTCTGGAGTTAGTATGAAAATTTGTCTTTTATCTACGATTGTTTTGGTTTCGGCCATCGGCACGGCCACTGCTCAGGATGCGCCCACCACTCCGCCTGAGGGCCAGACCTCTACTCCGTTTCCCCGTCCAGGCAGTAGTCAGTTGGGTTGGCGCGCGGGTACCACGGGCATAGACGGACGCGGCGTGACCGGAACCGTCACCGCGGTTGCCGCTGACCACTACATTGTCAAGACCGACGCGGGCCAGATTTACATTGTCCGTTTAAGCGCCGACACCCACATTCAGAAACAGACGATCCGGCGGCCGGGTGAGGGTGGGAGCACTCCCCAGCAGACGCTCAGCCCTAGCGATATCAAAGTTGGCGATGCGGTTGCCGTCTTAGGTAGACTGAACGCGGCAAGCAACGCCGTTGCTGCCACGGTCGTTCTGCAGATTGATCCTGAGCGCGCCCAGCGAATGCGCGAGCAGCAGGCCGATTTTGGCAAGACATGGCTGATGGGGAGGGTGACTGCGATCAGCGAAACCCGGATCACACTTCTGGGCTCGGTAGACAACGCAACCCACACATTTCAAACCGACGAGAATACGACCTTCCGCAAGCGCCGCGACCCGATCACTCTGGCCAATGTGAAGGTGGACGACATTGTGCGCGTAGAAGGAGCCGTAAAGGAGGGAGCTTTTGTAGCCACGTCGGTCTCTGTGTTGGGAATGCCGCCGGGAGCAATGCTGGCTCTGCCAAAAGGCGCTGCACCTGCACAACAGAACCAATAACCACTCAACTTGCCGAGCGAACCGCCTCTTCCGCCCAGAGCAGTGCTTCAGCATAACAGGCAACCAGCATCTCCTGGTTGAGGCTGCTTGCACGTACGATCACATCGCAGGCGGCCCAATCGCCTTGCTCATGGCATTCAAGCCAATGAAGCAGAACACGTTCTGGAGTGGCCCTGCCCAGGAGCGCATCGCGAATCTCTTCGCGCAGCGGCAGCGTCGGGGCCAGCTCTTGCATGGGAAGGCGCAGCATCGCCGGCAGAAGGCTCAACAATCCCAACAAGTACTGCTCGGTGGAATCCTGTTCAAACAACCCCGCGGCTAATTCGCAGAATCGCCCTCGCAAAAAGGCCATGCGTAGAATTTCTGAAGGCTGCTTGCAATTAAGTTCACTGGCGATGGCCAAAGTAGCAATGCGGCGGAATGTGTCCTCGCCTACCGCCAGCAGCGCCGCCTGAATAGAGCGAACTTCCTGGCGCATTGCGCACATCGGCGAGTTGACAAGCCGAAGCAGCCGGTAAGTGAGCGAGGCGTCGCGCTTCAGCAGAACTGTCAGTTTGCGCACATCAATCACATCGCTCCGCAGAATTTGCAGAATTTCGATGTGGGAGAGCTGGTTTGCGGGAATCTTCCGGTTCTCCATCAGCGAAGGGCGGCAGAAATAATATCCCTGGAAAAAGGTAAAACCCTCATCGCAGGCTTGCTTGAACTCTTCCTGTGTTTCGATCTTTTCCGCCACCAGCGCCACTGTGATTCCACTCAACCGCTTGAGCAGACTCTGCCGCTCCTGGGGGCCGGTCTGCATAAAATCCACCTTGATGTAGTCGGCGATCTCTATCAGCGGATCGAACTTAGGTCTCCAGGTGAAATCGTCCAGCGCGAGCCGGAACCCTTCTCCCTTTAACTTGCGACAGGCGTCAATCAGACTGGGTGTTGGCTCCAGGCTCTCCAGAATTTCCAATACAGTCATACCTGAAGGCAGAACATGGACCATATTTTCGGTGAGAGCTTCGTAGGTGCAGTTCACAAAGGCTGGCAGTCCCCCGGTCAGCCTTTCCAAGCCGAAGATAACAGTATTGTCGAGCATAGTACGGGTGGCCATGTCGCCGTCGCCGCGAAAAACAGCTTCCGGTCCTGCCCGGAAGAGCAATTCGTAACCATGGACCCTTCCACGCAGGTCCATAATAGGCTGGCGCGCCACATAACGCAGCGGTCCTGCAAGCTCGGGCGTTGCAGGTTGCGTGTCGGTGGCCCGAATAGCTTGCGTTGCCATGCCTATCATCCCGAATTGTTCATCGGCTATGGCACGCACAACTTGAGGAAACTCCGGGCGCTGGAGTTACCATTACGTAGCGCCCGGATTAGAGTCTATTTATCACTGCCGGTAGACAATTTATTTCAGATTGCGGGGTTAGGCTCTGGCCTCAGCCTCCCATGAACATTCCGCCGTTCACATCCAGCACGTGACCGGTAATGTAAGAAGCGTCTTCCGAGGCTAAGAACTTGACTGCATGGGCTATATCCTCGGCCGTTCCACGCCGTCCCAGCGGAATATTGGCCAGCATCGCTGCGCTCACCTTCTCGTCCAGCACGGCTGTCATCGGCGTCTCAATGTAGCCCGGCGCCACGGCATTCACGGTAATTCCCCGCGATGCCACTTCGCGCGCCAGCGAGCGCGTCACACCAATTAGCCCGGCCTTTGAAGCCGCATAATTTACTTGGCCTGCCTGACCCGCGCGACCCACCACGCTGGCCATATTCACAATCCGCCCCCAGCGGTTCTTGATCATCGGACGGAGCAGCGCCTGAGTGAGCAGAAATTGCCCGGTCAGATTGATGCGCAACACCAGATCCCAGTCACTCTTTTTCATGCTCATCATCAGCGCGTCGCGGGTGATGCCGGCGTTGTTGACCAGAATCTCAACCTTCCCAAAGCGCTCCAACACCGCCTTGGCACCGCTCTCAATGGACTCCTCGTTGGAGACGTCGAGCCGGAATGCAGCCGCAGTGCCACCCAGGGCTTCAATCTCCGCCGCAACCAGTGCCAGCTTCTCTTCGTTAATGTCGGTCACAGCCAGCGTTGCGCCAGCCTTCGCCAGTTCCAGCGCACAGGCCCGCCCGATTCCCTGCGAAGCCCCAGTCACCAGCGCAATTCTTCCCTGTAAATCCTTTGTATCGCTCAATCCATCCTCCCGCGCACACGTCGCCGCGCCCCTTCGATGCTCATTATAAATGGGCTGATCATTGCTTGGCAGGCGGCAAAACCACTCTGCCAAGCCGCAACGCGCGATTGACGGCGCTCAGGATGGCGTCAAGGGATGCGGTAACAATATTTGGATTTGTTCCGACACCAAAGACCGATCCAGAATCCGCGAATTGTATCTCGATAAATGCCATGGCGCTGGCGGAAGCGCCTTCGCTGATGGCTTGCTCCTGGTAATCGACAACGCGAAGGTCAAGGCCAAACTCCTTGTCCATCGCTGCTGTGAAGGCATCGATGGGGCCATTTCCATTCCCAGCTATAGCGTGCTCTACATTGCCGTTTTCGACCGTGGCCGAAATCGATACCGTTCCAGCGCGGGAGTTCTCCGAGTACTGCATGCAAGTAAGTGGGCTGTGCTGTCCAAGATATTCCGTTTCGAATGCAGTCCATATCTCAGCGGGGCGTATCTCGCGGCCGGTTTCGTCACTAATCTTCTGAATAATCCGGCTGAACTCAATCTGCAATTTACGCGGCAATCTGACGCTGTAATCGCGCTCCAGTAGATAAGCCACTCCACCTTTGCCCGACTGGCTGTTGACGCGAATAATTTCCTGATACGTCCGGCCAATGTCATTGGGATCCAAAGGCAGATAGGGAACCTCCCACAATGCCTTGGTGGCCTGAACCGCGAATCCCTTTTTGATCGCATCCTGGTGCGAACCGGAAAATGCTGTAAATACCAGTTCTCCTGAGTATGGGTGACGCTGATGCACGGGTAACTGATTGCAATACTCGGCGCACTCAATCACACGCGGTATGTCGGAAAAATCCAGTTTCGGATCAATGCCTTGCGTGTATAAGTTAAGGGCAAGAGTGATCAGATCAACATTGCCGGTGCGCTCTCCGTTTCCGAAGAGTGTGCCCTCAACGCGATCGGCTCCCGCCATCATGGCCAATTCCGCCGCCGCCACTGCGGTGCCCCTATCATTGTGTGGATGCACGCTGAGAATGACGGCATCTCGATTGCTGAGATTGCGGCCCATCCACTCTATTTGATCCGCGTAAACATTGGGCGTCGCGTTTTCCACCGTTGCCGGCAAATTAAGAATGGCGCGATGCTGCTGCGTGGGCTTCCAAACATCCAATACAGCTTCAGATATTTCCAGCGCGTAGTCCAGCTCGGTTCCAGTAAAACTCTCTGGAGAATACTCGAAGATCCATTCCGTTCCCGGATAGGATGCCGCAATATCCTGTAGCATGCGCGCGCCATCGACAGCTATCTTTTTAACCCCTTCGCGGTCGAGCTTAAAGACAACATCGCGTTGCACGGTTGATGTCGAGTTATAGAGGTGAACAATGGCGCGAGGTACGCCCTGCAATGCCGCAAAGGTGCGATGAATCAAAGCTTCGCGGGCCTGAGTTAGCACTTGGACTGTAACATCAGGAGGGATTCGTCCCTTTTCCACGAGTTCGCGGCAGAAATCAAAATCTGTTTGCGATGCGGCGGGAAATCCTATTTCGATTTCCTTGAAACCCAAACTAACCAGCAAATCGAACATCTTGTTCTTGCGTTCCGCATCCATCGGATCAATCAACGCTTGATTTCCATCGCGCAGATCGACGCTGCACCAGATTGGCGCCCGATTGATGCTTTTGCCTGGCCAGGAGCGATCATGTAATTGGACAGATCGAAATGATGCGTACTTATCTACTGGATTTTTCATGAGTCCCTTTCGCTCCCTCGCGGACACATTGTAATAAAAAACATGATTTCATTGTTCGTGCGTAAAGCGCATACAAGATCATCTTAGAAGAATGGCGGGCATAAATCCAATTTAGAAGAAGCATCGCGCTATAACATGATCGAAAGCGCCACGCGCATGCCGCGATGGATTGAGTTAGCAAATCACGCAGGAATGACGAATCATTTCTAACTCTCGGCGCGCACCAGCAGGCAGGTGATGTTGTCGTGACCACCAGCAATGTTTGCGGCGTTCACCAGGCGGGCGCATAAGTCTTCGAGCGGCAGATCAACCGCGAGCATGGACTCCATGAGCGGATCAGTGAGTTCGCCTGACAGGCCGTCGGAACAGAGCAGAAAAATCTCTCCTGCCTCGGCTTCCAACTCATATAAATCTGGCAGAACGGTGCTTTGCGTGCCCAAGGCGCGGGTGATGACGTTGCGCAGCGGTGAAGTCAAGGCCTCATCCTGAGTCATGCGGCCCATCTGGACCTGTTCGGAGACCAGCGAATGGTCCTGAGTGACCTGCTCCAATCTGCTCAGGTTCATTCTGTTTGGGTCCATCGACAGATTGTGCAGCCGATAACAGCGGCTGTCTCCGACATTGAAGACCAGGACGTGGGGGCCCTCGGCCATCAGGCCCACCAGCGTGGTGCCCATGCCGTTAAGCTGTGGGCTGCGCTGAGCACGGGAATGGATGGCCTCATTGGCAGAGCGTACAGCTTCTTCTACAACCTCCCGCAGCGGCACTGGATCGCCCCACGCGCGGTTGCTGAGTTGGCGCAACACCACTTCAACAGCCACGGAACTGGCGACCTCACCGGCAGCGGCGCCACCCATGCCGTCACAGACAAGATAAACTCCGTGTTCGGCGGAGAAGCCATAGGCATCTTCATTGGTAGGGCGCTTGCGGCCAAGATCGGTAACCGCGGCAACCGCGTAGCGAAGAACGGACGTGGCCAATGGAACTCTCCCGAAGCACAGTTTACACGTTCGCAATTGCCGAAGATCAAGAGTTTCTGGTGCGCGGCCAGATTATGGCAACAGCGGCGGCGGTGGCAAATCGAAAACCTGGATAGTACCACCGTTGAGCACGGCCACACGCCGCCCTGAAGGCGAGATCGTTACATTTCCACCGGCGTCGAGAACCGGGCTGGCAGCCGTCACCAACTCTACTCTGCCATCCGCCGCATCAAGGATCTCAACGAGTTGCCCTTTGATTTCGGATTGATCGACGGTCGAGCGGGTGCTGACGGGGTGGTCGAGGGCTAGGGCCTCGCGCACCAATCGCGTGCCGTTCGCTGCCATGATGACCAGAGGCCAGAGCGTGGCCGCCGAAGTCTGCGCCTCCCAAAGACGGCGGCCACTGGTGGTCATCACCAAAAGCTTGCCAGTGCCCGTCGGGGAGCAGGTGGTCACCAGCACATGGCGCTGTGAAAGAAAGTCGAAAAGCGGCGAACAAGTCGAGTCCACCTCGCCCAGAATCCTGCTGCCGCCGCTGAAGTAATGCAGGTTCAGCAGCCATCCTTCTCCATTCGCACGCAAGTTCTCCAGGTAGCCGTCGGAGTTGATGGGTAAGTGAACGGTGGAGCGAGTGTGGCTGACCAGCATCACCTGACCGGAGTCGCGACGCAGGACGCGTACCGCCAAATCAGAGTCGCTGGCCGGTTTTTGCGTCGCTGTTTGCTCGCGGGAGTCGGTCACAAGATACTGTTGCGTTGGGTCCATCTCCAGCCAGACTAGCGGCCCGTCAAAGCGCAGGTAAGGCTTCAACTCCAGAGCAGCGTCTCCCAAGTCGAGATTCTCCCGGTCGCGCAGCAGGAAGCGGCCATCCTTGAGCATCCACAGGTAGCGCTGGCGGTCATGTACCGTCCACAATGCCTCGGCCTCGACCGCTCCGGAAGGCAGCGTCAACACCACAGCCCGAATTTGGCGCTCTTCGTATTCACCGGTCTGGCGATGAACCAGTCCCGGCACGCGAAAGGTGAAGAGCAGGCGATTTTCATCGAGAAAGTCCAGAGACGCCACGCTGTTGCGCTGGCCCAGAGAGATCGCTCCAGGAGCAGAGAAGCCCAGTTGGCCAACCAAAATCGTGAGTGCGGGAGGCTGCGAAGGCTTGTCGAGCAAGCGGTCAGGCAGCATGGGTGCGACAATCGGCTGGATTGGCTCCGGCGCGTTCACCAGAGCCTCCTGCGCCAAGACGGAAGGAAGCGCGCAGAACGCCGCTCCGGCTGCAACCAGCACCCATCTGATCCTTGAGAATCGCTTCGCCATCGATATTCATTTTCGCCTACTCCTCTGGTTTTCGGCTGTGACGGATGCACCTGCGGTGAAGAAAAAATTGGCCATGCTGGCTAAGAATGTGGCCAGCATGGCCTTAGATGGAGGAATCGAATTCAAGTTCGGCTCTTTGAGCATTTCTCCTGTTGCTGTAGAGTGGCTAATATCCCACCCTAGCCGCAAAAACAAGAACGCGGCGAGGGTGGGGCACCCATAAAACGCTATATCTTCAGGAGAGATGCTCTAGTTTGATGCGTTGCCGCTGTCTGTGTTTACGTGATGATGATGCGAGTGCTGGTCGAGGCTCTCTTGCAGATGGCCGGGATCGACGGACAATTCAATAAAACTCATTTCCTTGCCATCCAGATCCAGGATAAAAAGCCGGGTACGCTGGCCCTGGGGATGAACAAAGATCAATGTCTGCTCGTTGTGGCTGCTCTCGCGGATCATCCGCTCCCAGCCTACGCCCAGATTCTCTGCGACGATCCGATTCAACTCATCGGCGTCCACCGGACCGGAGATGTTTTCGATGTCTGCAACCCGCAGACCACCAACGCCATTCTTTGTCGCGCCGCGTGTGATGACGCTAGCCAGACTCATGAAGGGAACGCTCGTGGCCCGCACATGATACCTGCTCTCGATTGAATGCACGACGGCATCAAAGCCGCTCGCGCCGCTCAGGGCCAGCACAGCCACTGGAAGCAGCAGCGTTGCGCAAAGAACAGAAACAGTCCACAAACGTCTCATTGTTTGCCACCTTTCTTCTCCCGGGCCTTGACGTTCTTCTCTATATCGCCCAACGCGCCCAGTCCGCCGATGCCTTTGAGTTTGCCCAGGTCATCCATGTTGATAGAACCGAGAATCATCACGATGGTTAGTTCTTTCGGCTCGACTACGAGGATGAACAATCCGTGCGACTCGCCGTTGACCAGTTTGACCATGACATCGGTTGACTCGCCGGTCTTGCGGCCGCGTTCGCGCACCAGCGAAGACCACTCGCTGCTCTCGAAGTATTTACGCAGTTGCTCGACCTCCTCGGTGGAGAACTGTCCTTCTTTGTCGAACTCGTAGGTGCGAACGTAGATGCCGTCCAATCCCTCGATCAAACGCCCAATGGAAGCAGCGTCCGTGTCCTTGTCCTTGCCGTTCATGAACTTGGCAGCGAAGGCCAGCATATTCTTGCCCAGCGTGACCTCGGTAAAATTGGAGGCGCGCGAGGCCAGTTCCTTTTCAGTTGGCGAAGGCGTGGGCAATTGTGCGGTCTGCGCGAAGGCAGGCATGGCCAGCATGGCCGCTGCAAAAACGAAGGCGATAATACGGTTCTTCATAATTCTTTCTCCTTATTCGTGGCTGGCGCGGTGGTGAGCCGTGAGTTGCTTATTCATGTGTTCAAGGGCGCGATTCGTAATACGCAATGCGGTCAGCACCTGCTGACGGGCGGCTTCGCCTTTGCGTTGTTCCTCTCGATGATGCAAAACTGCCGCGCCGCTCAACACAGCAGCCAATGCCAGAGTCGCAGCCAATCGCTGCCATAGAACGGCGTGGCTTTGCGGCTTTGCGGCGCTGCTGCTGCGTGCCATGATTTTGCGCTTCAGGCTGAGGGGAGCCTGCTGCCGCTTGAAGGCTTGCCGCAACTCCCGCTCTAACTCATCCAACGGTTCAAACTCCACGGACGAACTCCTTCAAATGCGTATCCGCCTTGGCTCGTAACAGCTTCAGCCCCCGCTGCAAATTGCTCTTGACCGTCGCTACTGGCGACTCCAGCATGGCCGCTATCTCATTTAGCGTCAGATCTTCCTGGTAGCGGAGAATCAACGCCGCTCGCTGCGGCTCAGACAAGTTGGCCAGCATTTCTTCCAACCGCGCACTCAGCATCGACGTGCGCTCTTCCGGCTCGGCGCCGTGATGCTCCTCGACCTCAACCCACAAGTCCATCCGCCGCACTTTGCGCCGCCGGAGCGCATCCGCCGAGCGGCTCATCGCTACGCGACGCAGCCAGAAGCAGGCATGCGCGGCAGATTCGATTTTGCTGAGATACCTATCCAGTTCCAGAAAGACATCCTGCGCAATTTCTTCGGCAAGCCCGCGGTCGCCGGTCATTCGCAAAGCCAGCGAGAAGACCATTGACTGGTGTTCGTCGACGAGTTGCTCAAAATCCGGCTGCCAGTCGTGGGCCATGGGTTTCGCTTCTACTCTTCTATCCGCAGGAATCGCGGTGCGGGGATGCAAAGAGTACGCGCTTTGGCGAAAATAAGTTGCAGCATCATACGAAGAGGCCGGAGCGTGTCAGCTCCGGCCTCTTCGTATGTGGTCAGTTTGTGGCAAATCTACATGCTTTGTACCACGGTCAGTTCCAGCGATTTTCCCTTGCGCCAGACGCGGAAACTGCTGGCCGCGCCGCTCCGGATGGTCTGCGAAAATTGCTGCATATCGCTGACCTCCGCGCCATTCATGGCGAGAATAACATCGCCTGCAAGAATGCCCATGGCGTCGGCCAGGCCACTTTTCTCAACACTGACTACTACAAGGCCCTGAGTTTTAGTCAAAGCTAGAGGCACCATGTCGTCCTGAATAACAGAGCGGACTTGAAACCCGAAGTGAACGCCGGTGGGAGGCGCGGCAGGGGCTGGAGCAACGGAAGGCGTAGCCGCGTTTTGCTGAGCCGGGTTGGCGACCTGCTGCCGCAACTGAGCCGCAGGGGCTTCGAGGTGAGGAAAGCGCAGATCGACGGTCAGAGGACCATTTTTGCGCAGCATCTCCGCATGCACCACTCCGCCCTGCGGCTTGGTGATAGCCTCAAAGACGGCCGCTCCAAAGGCTTGTTGCGAACATTCCTGGCCGTTGACGGTGTGCACAATGTCATCTTCCATGACATCGGCCTTCTCAGCGGGTCCATCCGCATCCACTTCACGAACCAGGCATCCGGTTTGCCCAGGATGCTTGCGCTGCTCCTTGTCCGTCATTGTCCCCAGGGCCATGCTGAAGGACATGTTCAGATTCTTCCCATAGGCTACCGCCAAAGTTGCCAGCGCATCTGCAACCTGATGAGCAGTATCCTAGCTTGAGACGCAGATGATTCCATTTCCGGACTCTTTGCCCATGGGAAAAACGCACCAGGGGGTTGGGGAATTGAAGGCCTTTATCTCAAAGTACTCAATGTTCGCATAGGAGATCGAAGTGACAGTATCCTGCGTGTAAGGGGTATCAATGGAGGTTAATCCGAGCAGGCCCTGGGGCACGCTCTTCACGCCGCTCTCGTTAAAGAACAGGTTGATCCCCAGTTCGCTCTGGGTGAAATTCGTCAGCGAGTACTGGGTCGACCCCGAGTACCAGCCTGAAGGGGTAAAGTGCGGAGAGAGGAATTGCAGACGTTTGGCTGCCTGATCGACTCTAGCCATGTAATGCGGCTGATACCAGTGTGTATTTCGCGGTGCATTTCGGGCCAGCAAGGGCGCCGGCAAAAGAAGAATAAGGGAAATCACTGCTACGAAAAAAACACTCCGTCGAGACATGTTCAATCCACCCTTCTGAGCGCTACCAACCCGTCTGGCCTTAAGAGGCTCAGTCGACCTATAGCAACCACTGAGGGGAAGGGTTAGCGCAGTTGGCGGCGAAGGAATATGTCCGGCATGGCTCGCAAGCATTCTATTCCCGTAGGCGTCTCGATGGCTAATACCGAGCGGCGACGCTAGAACATCTCCGGAATGGTGTGGAAGGCGATGCGCGTTGGTGCGGCTTTGAAGGCGGTGAGCATG
>Ga0265336_10000849_pt1 | contig 15911 bp, 18 predicted proteins | sample 42119metaG_FD_193583 | JGI IMG/M metagenome (GOLD analysis project Ga0265336, IMG submission 193583) | Rhizosphere microbial communities from Carex aquatilis grown in University of Washington, Seatle, WA, United States - 4-21-19 metaG | ecosystem: Host-associated > Plants > Roots > Rhizosphere...
TTTTCGTCGTATTCCAGAGTGGAGAGGAGAGTCAGACCGAGGGCGTTGTAGGACGTGTCGCCGGAGACGGTCGGGGTGACCTTCATCTTGGTCTCGTAACGATAACTGATGGCGTTAGCCACCGCTGCGCCGACAGGTGCGTTGGACCAGCCGTCAGCGTTCTGGGGGTTGGCCGCGCCAGTGACGATCTTTACGAGCACACCACCGAGACCCGTTTGCAACGTGGAAAACAGGCTGATGACCTGATGCTCGTCGATGTCTTGGAGGGGATAGAAGCGATTGCGAATTGTAGGCATGTTGGGTTCTCCTTAGAAGAGTGGGTGGTGGGTGAGGGTTGAGTTGGAACTATTTGCTGACCTTCTTGACGATGGACTTACCGTTGATCTTGATCGTTTGACCGAACGCCTCACCCATCTGTTGGAGGAGGTTGGCATCGACTTGAACACCGGAAGCGGGGAAGGATTGGCCTTTGTCAGCGAGGATTGAAGCGAGAGCGGCCTTGACGAGTTTCTCGGTCTCAGATGCTTTGGCACCTTTGTGATCCTCGTCGTCACCGTCATCATTGTCGTCGCCATCATCATCGATCTCGTCGTCCTTGTTGTCGGGCTTCTTGCCGTTTTTCTTGTCGTCAGACTTCTCGTCCTTGGACTTGTCGGGACCATCGCCGTCCTTGGGATCAGCCTTGGCCTTTTTCTTCTTGGCGGCCATGAGCTTCTTGGCTTTGCTCATGTAGCTGGCGAAAGCCTCGTCGGTATCCAAAGCCTTGACATCGGAAGCGATGATCTTGCGGTCCTCGTCATCCAGATCGAATTCCTCGTCGAACGAGGCCATGCGCTCTTGGAACTTCTGGGCGACCTCGGTCTCCTCGGCCTTGGCGCGAACCTCTTCAAGTTCCTTCTGGACTTGGGCCAGGGAGGCTTCGAGCTTCTTGTTCTGCTCCTCGCGCTCAACCTTTGCGGCTTCAGCGTTCTTGAAAAGGTCTTCCTTGGCCTTGAGGTCGGCGGCGTACTTCTCGCTTGCGCTTTGAATCGCCTTGACGAAATCCACCGTGGCAGCAGCCGCCTCGTGTTTTCCAAGGGATTCGGTCATCTGTTCAATAGAGGTGATAGTCATAGGTTTTGCTGTATTAGGGTTTACACGTGCTGTGGAGGAAGTTATATTTTTTTCTTCACTTTTCTGCGAAATTTGTATAGAGGAGATGGCCGCGCCATCGATTCCGGCGGGCAGGAAACGGTGATTCATCACTGGGACATTTGTGAGAACTTCGCCGTTTTCCATCGTGAGATCACACATGTGATAGCCCATTCCAGCTTCTGGATGCTGTTGGAAGAAAGAGCGTTGTGACTCGGGAATTTCTCCGAGATCGTTGGCGGGGGTGGCGTCCGGGCTATCGCCGTTGTCGAGAAAAGTGAGGGGAAGAATGCCCTTCACTTCGGCAGCGGGCGAAGAGACGATACTGTACCCAAGAATCACCGCGTCGTCACCGATGATTCGATACACGTCCTCACCGGCAGGCGTTTTGCCGGAGCCCTTATTGACCTTGAGCATTGCCTCGTAGGTGGCAAATGAGGGGTCGCCGGGATGAACAATGGTGGCTTCAAACAGGTTCTTAGATTTATAGGCGATTGACACCTCATTGAACCCAATTTCCCACGACATTGACAAGGCGTCAGAATCGGTCGCGTCTCCAACCTTCACGAGATACTTGGCGAGTTGCGGTTTGAGAAGCTTCCACAACACTCCGGCAAACGACATATTGAATGGTTCGGTCGCGGCTAATGCTTGTTCGTCTGTCAAGACTTCGTGAGAACCAATCTTCGTGAGAGTGGGCGAGAGGACAAACCCAACAGCCTGATCGCGGTCATGGTCAACTGTGATGTACTTGTTCTTGGCCGAACGATGAATCGCAACTGCCGTTTTGGCCGTGATTCCATCGTGGTTGCGGTTCACATATCCACCTAGGGCTCCATCGCAGCTAATGTAGAGCAGATCGGGGTCTTTCAGAGGGTCAATATCGGCGGGCAGGATCGCCCTGAGAGGAGCAAGTGAAGCCTGCGCTATAGACCGATCTTGGTCCGTCGGGTTGATGACGTGAGCGACCGACGTGAAGGTGGCTGTATACCGATAGGACATGTGCTAAAGAGGTTACACCAGATCACCGTTCGTTTTCACAGGTATCCCAAAACCTCATGTAGATTGTGCGCCGTGAGACTGCCGCCGCCCTCGATCTCCACTGTCAAAGACCTGTAGACTTGTTCTCGCAGGATCAGGTCATCAACAAAATCGAACAGACCGTGGCGGCGAAACCACTGGGCATAGAAATCGGTCATGTCGGGATTGTCCAAGAGAGCCACAACGTCATAGTGCCGGAAGACCTTCGCGACGAGACAGACATCTCGATACACGGTGGCCGAACTAGGCGGCGCAGACAGATCGGCGGCGATTCCCAGAAGCACGGTAGAGAGAAATCAGACGTGAAAAAGCCCCGACATTTGCGCCGGGGCTTTGAGAGAGCTAGAGGCCCATTAGACCGGCTTAGACGCCGCCGAACAGATAACCACCCGAGAAGGTGATGCCGTTTGCGGAAGTCGCACCAGCCAGCTGCGCGGTCAGAGTGAAGTCAACCGTCGCATCACCGTTGATCGTGTAGCCGAAGGACTGGTTCGATACCTTCGCTTGGTTGAACCCAAGGATGATGGCCGAGGTTCCGGTGCCTTGGCAGCTCGGGGCGCGCATCAGCATGTTCATGTTGTAGAACGCGTCGTTGCAGTAGAGTTGGTCGAACGAGTTGTTCTGCACATCAGTCTGCAACGCGCGAATCTGCATTGTGGCGTTGACCGGGAATCGGATTTCGCGGCTGAAACCGAAGGGCGATCCCAGACGGTTCAAGATTTCGCGGGCAATCGGGATCGAGAGTGAAACCGACTGAACGTTGACGGCATATTGACCGGAGAGATAGGTCAGGAAGCCGGCAGACGAAGGGAAGTAGAGGCTGATGTCACCGGGGCGAAGCGCAGTGAGAATGTTGGCACCCGTGATGGGCGAACCCTGTGGCAGTTCGAAGAACCAGCCCGTCAGACGGACTGACGAGGAAGGATCAATAGCCGGGGTCTGGAGACCGCTCGAACCCGAATAGGCCGCCACGTTCTGTGCGTCTACCGTGACGTTAACAGTCGGGATTTGGCCGACCGCAGCATTGAAGGTATAGTTCGCGATGAAGGCGTTGCCGACTGCGATGGTGTCGCGCTGATACGGTGCAATCACCGAGTCATCGTCAATACCCTGTTCGGAGATCGAGATGAAGTAGTTCTTCGAGTCCGAAACCTTGGTGAGAATGCCGGAGATGAAAGAGTTCCCCTGTGTATCCAAACCGAGGATGTATTCGTTATACCCGTCGTTCGGGTAGTAGACGAAATCCAGAGAAATGTTCGGCGGGGAAATGATGATTTGGTCAATACGGTTCAGCAGACCGAAGATGTTAACGTCTTGGCGATTGATGCCGATATTGAGGGTCGCGGACTGAACGTGCGCCAACTGAGAGATCAGATTGCCGCCGAGATTGCCGAGGCCAGAGACATTGCCCCAGGTGGTGTTGGTCCAGAGCTGGCCGGTGGCAGTGTTGCCTGAATTCTGGGTCGGGCCAACAAAGACGTTGACGTTCTGGAAGATCAGACGTGTTCTGGGTGTAGGTGCTGGCATGGAAGAATAGGGTTAGGCTGTGGACTTCTGCTTCAGGGTGTTACACGTGATCTCGCGGGATTTATCGATTTTTCTTGGGTCGATCCCCAGAAATCTTAGGTGAATGTCAATACGGAGCCGTCGCCTGTATCAAGCGGGTTCGGGCCAAGCGGCATTGAGAACGCCATCGAGAAGGTCGAGAAGTTGCCGACCTGACCATCGACACTATAGGACTCGATGTAGGGGTTGGTGATCGTGATAGTGCGCGGACTGGATGTTCCGCAACTCGGTGATAGGACGAGAGCTACGGTTCCGTAGGTCGGGAACCCGCAGTAGTACTGCGAGAGTCCGGTCACCGTGTTGTTGACGCCTTCGAAGTAGCCCTGGACCTGGAGGGAGGCGGAAACGTCCGTAAGAGGACGAGTCACCGGGAATCGGGTTCCGAGCTGGAAGACCTGGGTCCTCGTGAAGTTGATGCCGAGCGAGAAAGACTGGACATTGGCTCCGGTGATCCCGTATCCACTGAACTGGATACCAGTGAGGCTGATGCCAGCGGGGATGACGGGCTGAGCCAGATAGGTGTTCGAATCACGAAGAGTCGAGTTCACGTTGCCAGACATGTCGAGGAACTGCATCTGGATCGACTCGCGAACTGGAGAGCTGACACTGCCTTGAATCGAATAGCTGGTCAGAACGCCGCTCTTGATGTCCAATTCTCCGTTATAGTTGGCCGAGTTGGTGGGGGCGTAGAGCAACTGCATGCTGCGGATGCCGTAGGTTGCCGTCGCTGCATTTGTGTCGGTGATATTGGTCGCTATCCCAGTGGTATTGACCAGAGCCAACATCTGTTCCAGACTGTTGTCGGACGAATAGAGATCGATTGAGACGTTGACCGGGATATAGTTGACAATCGGCCGCTGTTCCAGGGGTTTGCCGCGATTCAACACTAACACGTTGGCGCGGGATGCGCTCCAATCTACCTTGACCGAAGTGACACGCGGAAGTGGTTGCATGGTCGAGGCATAGAGTAGCCCGGATTCCATCCTGACCTGACCTGCTTGGTAGATTGGCATTATGTGAAGTGAGTGTTCCTAGTGACCCGATTGAAGACCGTTCCGAGAGAGTGGCTAGTGGGAGTTACACGGGATTCGTGGGGAGTTATAGGAGAGAATCGGCGCGGCGGCCGGCCGACTGGTTATTGGACCGTGATAGACAGTGCTTGGGTGACAACGGTTAGGTTCGCCACTGAGAGGTTGCTGGTATATGAACCTGTCGCAGTAGGCGTACCACTGATGGTTCCTGCGACCGGGTCAAGAACAAGACCGGGCGGGAGACTATCCACAGAGTAAGACGTGTGGTTATTGGATGCTACAATCTGGAACGAGAAGGGCTGGTTGATCGCGGCGGTCACTGAACTGGGGCTACTGATCACCGGGGCGGCCACCGTAAGACCAAGATTAGCTAGGACACAGGTGAGGACGTAGACCGAGTCGGAGGAGCCAGAACCCCAGGAGTTCCATTGGGGGACTGTCAAAGCACAGACATCAGAATATAGAGAGGTCCCGTTTGCGTCGGCCAGTTGGAAGGCAAACTGGGGGACCGTGTAGAGGATGGGTGGGATGGAGTTGTCAAAAACACCCACCACAGAACCAGAGTCGTCAATAATGATCTGGGTGGCGGTTTTGTTGACAATCTGGACGGGAGTGATGTTGGATTGCATATTAGCGGGCGGTTGTGAGTTGAAGAAAAGAGTACAGGTAATCATGGTCCACCGTGACCGAAGTGGTTCCAGCCGATTTTAGCAGAACTGCCATGATGCCGCTCTTATGGGAGGTGCCAGTCGGGATATTGGTGGTGATCGGGGAATTTGCGGCCTGAGTGCCGTTGACGTAAAAAGCTGCGGAGGTTCCTGCCGCATTCACAACTATCTTTAGTTTGATAGAAGTTGTGGTACCAGCCACAACAGCTATACCACTGTCCGCAATTGTTTGAACACCACCATTGGAGGTAACAATAAGCCAATTGGCACTGGAAGCCTGATTGTACTGGAAAAAGATTCCATTACCCTGGGCAGCACCATTGAGGTTTCGGCCGTCACAAAAGCCGAAAAGATATTGATAGGTGTCGGTGCCGTTCGACAGGGCGCCAAAGTGAATCCGTTCCTCCAGCGTAGCCTGGCCCGCACCAATCCAATACTGGTTTTGGGTCGTGTACATTGAAACAGCACCGGCCGAAGTAGAGCCAGATCGAAATTCGAGAACCCCAATCCAGGTTCCATCTATTGGTGAATTATCGTTCGATGCTACTGCACCCGTACCAGAAGTAGTCGTAACGGTCCCGCTATTGCTACCACCCGCACCCTCACTCAAGAACTCATCGTAGAACTCGTAGCCGTTGGCGCGATTAGAACCCGGGGTGACCACGAAGGCGTTAATGCCGTTGTTCCTGGCCGACATCATGTTGACCGTACTGTTGTACCAAAGGTCACCATTGTTTGGTCCGGAAGGATCACCAGCATAAGCCCCCACATTCACACCGGCCAGGGTGGAGGAAGTGGTTAGCAAGGTCGTACCACCCACTGTTAGGGAACCACCAAGATTGATATTTCCACCACCCATTCCGATACTGGTCGCTGCCGTGCCAAGGGTGGTGGAGATGACTAAGCCTCCGGTGATCGCGCTGGCGGCGCTGGTGGAGTCAACAATCAGGAGGGAGTGCTTCCGGTTAGCCGCCAATGATCCAGCGATCCCGGCCGGACCGTTAATCAGAACATTCGTTAGGTCAGTGATCGTACCCGCCGAAGCATCGGTGAAGGTCGGCGTGTTGAATAAGACGGCCTGAAATGTCGCCGTGGTGGCTGAACCCGTCACGGTGTAAGTTGTATTCGGAACTAGCAGCGCAGCAGCCCCAGTTAAGCTCGGAGCGCCGTAGGTGTAGGCCGTGCCGCCGACGCTGATGGACGAGGGGATTATCATGTTCCCCGCCGTGTCATAGGTCAGCGCAGTACCAAACGCCCCTCCGTTCACCGAACTGTTGAGCGTCCAAAGGCCGGATGGATTTGTAGCTGCTTGAACCGGCACCACGTAAGCCTGGAAGGCGACAGATTGGGAATTATTGACTCCCGTTGCCCAGCCTTTGCCGGTCCATAGAACAGAGGGGCTATACTGCTGCGCTCCCACTGCCGCCGCCGTGGAATTGAGCAGGTTCAATCCGGTTGCTGTGCTTGCTCCTAATCCTGTTAAGGTTGTGGGGATGTAGCTCATTCGAGAAGGTGGTTAGACGAGAATCCAAGAGTCATTGTTGGAAATGAGAGTGACAGAGGCTAGGGGATTGAGCACGTAGTTGCTCTGATAGTCGATGGTCCCACTGATGGTGAGGTAGGAACCTGAATCGATGTTCTTGAGTAGGTATTCCGCACCGCTTGCCGTGGATGAGGACGGCATGATCCCTGTGCCGGGAGCCCCGGAGATGCCGCTCCACATATAGCGATAGATGGGTGGGGTGATATTGAAGATGCCAGTATACTTGGGGAATGGATTGAAGTTGGAGTTGGTCACTCCGCTCAGTCCGGTGAGATCGGCATATAGGATTTGGCCAGTGTTGGCCGCCGTGCCTAATGGGTCGTAGGAACCGCCCCCGCCGCCTGCACCACTTACCAACACGTAGCCGCCGCTGGTGAAGACTAGAGTGCCGCCGATACCGCTAAAGTTGGCGGTTGTCAGTATGCTCGATCCAGTAATCTGAACGCTCGTGCCGCCGCCCGCGCCGATTGCAGCGCCGTTGAGGAAGATCGAGGAGTTGTTAGCCGTGATTTGTTGACCACTCAGATAGATGAATGGAATGGAGATTCCGCTAGAGAAGATGCCGCTGCCGAAGACCTGTATTCCACTGGAGCTAACGATGGCGCGCAGATTGGCGTAAGTCGTACCATCTGTATGGAAACGAAGCACCTTACCCGGCGTGGCTGTGCCAATAGACAAAGCACCACTATTGACATACACGTACCCATCATTGCCACTACCGATGTTGAAGGCAGCCTGATTGTACTGAGAGCTATTGATACCGATATCAATGTAGCCGTTGTTGTCGTTGCCGTTATCGGCGGTGGCTACGAAGTCACTAGATGAAGAGATTCCAGAAGCCACGTTTTGGACTGAGACTTGTATATAGGCACCCGTACCGCTACCAAACGCCGCGATGGGATTGGTCGGCAGCAGATTGTTCGGCACCATATTGCCACTAGCTCCAACAACCAGAGAACCACTAGAGTTGATCCAAAGATGTCCCGATACCCCGGAGAGCACCCCGCCGCCCTGGTTGAAGATGACTTGCTGAACTAGGGAGTTTCCAATCGCCGCGCCACTTAGGCTGACAATATCGGCAAGGAGATTGATCCCGGTGGTAGTGAGGTTGCCAGATAGATTAGTAGCATTGTTCTGGGCCGCCGTCCAGGCCAGTTGTCCAGTCGAGGCGATAGCTGTATTGTGAGCGCCAGATAGGCCAGTAAGATCGATGTATAGGGCCGAACCGGTGGAGGCGACGGTGGCATTCAGTGCTCCCGACATATTAGTCAAATCGACATATAGCGTAGAACCGGTGGAGGCTAGATTCAGAACGGTGGCATAGTTAGTATTGGCCTGACCGCTCATCCCAGTGAGGTCCACATACAGCGTCGAGCCTGTCGAGGCGAGGTTCGCCGCCGTGGCCAGATTGGTGTTGAATTGGCCCGAGAGACCGGTTAAATCCACGTAGAGGATTGAGCCTGTGGAAGCGATGGTAGTGTTCAGCGCACCACTGAGCCCCACAATGTCGGCAAGGAGGTTCTGGCCAGTGGTGGTCAATTGTCCCGAGAGATTGGTCCCGGCTGAGTTTCCGGCGCTCCAAGCCTGCTGGCCCGTTGAGGCCAGAGCCGTGTTGAAAGCTCCAGATAGTCCAGTGATGTCAACGTATAGGTTCGAGCCAGTGGTCGCGAGGTTGACCGCTGTTGCTAGGCCAGTGACGCCAATCGTGATGGCTCCAGCACCGGTTGCGAAGGTCAGGTAGCCCGACGACTGAAGGTTCAGGATTCCACTGAGACCATTCAAGGAAGAAACCCCGGCCGCCGCCGAATTGATGAGTGCAATCAGTGCCGACCCGGTCAATCCAAGGCTGACGGAAAGTGCGCCGCTCAATCCGGTCAGATCATTGTAGAGGATTTGCCCGGTGTTTGCCGCCGTGCCGAGCGGGTCATATGATCCGCCGCCGCCACCCGCGCCACTGATGAAGATGTATCCACCCGAGGTATACACAAGTGTTCCACCAGCCCCGGTGAAGTTCGCCACGCTGATGATGGATGAGCCAGTGACCTCGATTGCAGAGAGTAGAGCCCCGCTGTTGGTCAGACTGATCTTGGTCGCGTAATTGGTAACGTCCTGCCCGCTTAGACCGGTGACCAAAGCATAGAGACTTGACCCCGTGGAGGCGAGGTTGGCTTGGGTCGCATAGGAGTTGGCGGCCGCACCACTCAGGCCGGTGAGGTCATTGTAAAGGGTTGTACCTGTTGAGGCCAAGTTTGCGATGGTGGCAAAGTTCGTGCTGGCCTGCCCGCTTAAACCCGTTAGGTCCGTATAGAGCGTTTGTCCCGTAGATTGGAGATTGGCAACAGTGGCGAAGTTCGTGTTCGCTTGACCGCTAAGGCCAGTCAGTTCGCCATAGAGAGATTGACCAGTGCTCTGGAGATTGGAAATCGTGGCGTACGTGGCGGCCGCCTGCCCGCTGAGGCCAGTGATGTCGGTATACAGCTGATTACCTGTGGCGTTGAGAGTGGAAAGAAGGGTTCCCGACAAACCCACGATATCGGCGTAGATGATCGAGCCGCTCTGAGTTAGATTTGTCGCTGTAGCTAGCCCCGTGATCCCCAGCGTGATTGTACCGCCACCAGTCTGGAATGTGATGTAGCCAGACGAGAGAAGGGTGATCGATCCGCTGAGACTATTCAGGGTTGAAACACCTGCGCTCGATGCAATTAACAGACCGCTCAGTCCAACTATGTCGTTGTAGAGAATCTGTCCCGTGTTGGCCGCCGTGCCCAACGGGTCGTATGAGCCGCCGGCCGCCGCGCTGCCACTGATGACCATTGTACCGTTGACCACCTGCATTCCCAGCGACCCGGTAACCTCAATCGTGTTGAAGAAAAGGTTGGCCCCATTCGCATAGGCGAAGACCCCGCTGCCGATTCCCAGGTTCGTCCCCTGTGCGTTGACATTGGGAGCCGCCGCCCACAACTGCACATTGGGCACATTGGGAGCCGTGACGGTGATCGAAGGAGGGGGAGTGGCCATGGTCTGATCCTAGAACGGCGAGACGACGTAGAACGGGCCGCTTGTTAGAGTCGTGAGGTTGTTCCCAGAGTCGATCAGCTGGATGTTAAAGACGGCTGGAATGATCGGGTTGAAGGGCACCGTGTCAGCTGGCGCGAAGGAGAATTGAGCTAGACCCGAAACCGCACTGATGATACTGCCGGTCTTGGTGACCAAGGCCGTGGGGATGTATTGACTCTGAGTCGCATTGAACAAAAGCGTGCAACCCGATAGGTTGTAGTAGCTTCCACCACCGGGCTGGACCAACGTAACGTTGATGCTGGTGTTGTCCCCTTGAACGAGTGAGAGGGTGCCGGGTTGCATAGTGATGATCTTCCTAGGGTAAAGTGTCCCGAGGAGTTACACTAGAATCGGGGCGGGTTTGAGGTTAACCTGGAGGATGCGGGAACATGGGCTCATCCTTGGCCGGCTTCCGTAAGGTTTCCAACCGCTCCACGATGTACTTGAGGATGCCCGACCGGACGATGTCGTCCTTAGTGAAGGCGAAGTAGTGAATGCCTTGAATCCTGCTCGTTTCGTCGTTGAAGAGGTCGCAGAACTTGGTGAAGCCACTTCGACCATTGATGTCAGACTGTTCCTTGTCGCCGGCCACGATCATCTTGGAGAACTGTCCAAGTCGAGTGACCAGCGTCGTCAGTTCTTTCATGTCGAAATTCTGGGATTCGTCTGCAATGATGAACTTGGCGTTGAAGCTGCTGCCTCGGAGAAAATTCACGGGCATTCCGACAATTCTCTGTTCTTTGGTGAGGCGGTCCACCTGAGGTCTAGGCAGCAACTCGTCCAGCTTGTCATACAGCGGCATGAGGAACGGAGCCATCTTGGCCTCAGCCTCACCCGGTAAGCTTCCCAAAGACTTTGAAGCCGATTCAGCGATAGATCGGACATAGAGGATGTCGGAGACGGCGTGTTTCTGTAGTAGGAGAAGTCCACAGTAGACTGCCAAAAATGTCTTAGATGTGCCGGCAGGCCCCTCGACAAACACGAGTTTGGTCCCGCGATCCATCACCAAATCGATGAACTGCCGCTGTTTCTCGGTCAGGTCACTCCTCGTGTGGATGTTGAGATCGTAGTCGATCTTGTCGCGCTGATAGACCTTTGTGGACCGATCTACTGGGGCTGTTGACTGAGCATCCTTGGGTGGCCCGCTGGCCGCCGCCCTTCCCAAACGCTTGGATTTGGCCATAATGTGTTGGACGAATGAACTAGTAGGATTTACACGTGTGCCCGACCGGGTTTGGGAAAATCTGCGGAAAAGGCTGAGAAAAATCTGCTTGACACTTCGGACAAGCGGGCGAGGATGAGGGGAAGGCGCGGATTGCGCCGGAACCAATCATAGATCATGCTGAATCCCAAGGACATCCGATTTGTAGAGGTGAAATGCAACGATGAACGTTTTGGCGACTATACCAGCATTCGTGGAGGTTGGATATGGGAAAAGCTGTCGATGATCGAAGAGCATTGGCTGAAGCGTAATCCAGAGATTGTCCATCACGCGAAGGAGAACATCCGAAGAGAGTTGTGGGAACTGTTGTACGGCGATCTGTATGGCCCGGTGATCAAACTGTTTGAAGAGGTTCGGCTCGGTAGGCGCAAACCTCAGTATGAAGGTCCCGATCTAGAGTTGGAAGATATGGTGGGGAAACTGCTAGCCATGGTCCGCTATCCCGGTGTGGCCGCCGATTCAGAAAAGGCAGGGAAAGCGGACAAGCTGCCATGAGTCGAATCTCGAACGGAGAGCCGGGCACGATCTATTGTATGAGGTGCGAATCTCATCTGCCCGGAATCCTAAAAGTGGGGTGTACGACTGACGACCCGCAGGTTCGCGCCAAACAGCTGACAGCCTCCACGTCTTCACCCACACCTTTCCATGTCTTATACAGCCGCCAAGTGCCAGACGTGAACGCCGCCGAGAAAGCCGTTCACTCGGCCCTTGCTGCTTATCGTGTGAATGAGAACCGGGAGTACTTCAAGGTGTCGTTGTACGAGGCGGCGCGGACGATTGACGCGTTGTTCTGTGAGACGTTTTCTCGGTTTGACCCGCCCACACCTTTTGCTGATCTCTATAGCACGTTCGATCCCGATGGGCCACCCGAACTCACGGCAGAAGAGCAGGCGCAGTGCCGCGCCCTTGAAGAGAAGCTGGGGCTGTATCAAAAGAAACGATACACACGATGAGCGAGCTGGACAAGAGGTTGGCCGTGATGGATATCTACGTGGCCGCGATCAAAAGAGGGGATCAAGAGCGGCAGGAGTTCGTGTGGGAAGAGGGTGGCAGCGTGGATGACCTAGGTCGGCCGATGTCGAACTATCATGAGAAGCCGACGAGCTATGCTAGAGGCGTGATCCAGCGGCGGGCCGCCGGATGTGGGTTGAGATCGGAACAGACCGAGAATGGGTTCGTCATCCACCGATGAATCCCTCTGGTGTAGTCCACTGCAAGAAGTCTCCGTATGACATCTACATCGGCCGTCCGTCGAAATGGGGCAATCCATTCGCGATTGGTCGTGATGGTTCCCGAGAAGAGGTGATCAGGAAGTATGAGGAATGGATTCGGACACAACCAAACCTAATGATGGCGCTACCGGAACTCGATGGGAAAGTGTTGGGGTGTTGGTGCGCGCCGCTTCACTGTCACGGCGATGTGCTGGTCAAACTGTTGAAAGAGGTCCAGAAGTGAACTGGAAGGCCCAGCAGACTCTCCTCGAACTCTGCAACCACAAATGGCGGCGAATCCGCAGCCGTCTGACCTACGTTGATCTGCCCTCCGCAGACTGGGACGACATCAAGCAAAAGGCCATGACTCAAGTGTTCATGATGTATCATCGGTTCCGAAAGAGCCGGGGAACTCTACAGGCGTGGTCGTGGACCGTCATGGATCGATCTGTGTTCAACTCCATTCGAGATTTGATCGGCTACAAGACTCCCCGCGCTAAATGGTACAGAGCAATTCGATATGCGTGGCCACTCAAGATTCGGGTTAGACAGCTGAATCAGTTTGGGGAAGAGGCGGTCGTGATCGAGCCGGATGTGATTGACGATTTCGTTGGCCGCATCACGTGGGATCAAGACGAAATGGATGAGTTCTGTCGCAGATTATCACAGCACGAACGATCCGTGATGATGGGACTGATGAAACGCCGGACTTGCGGAGAGATCGCGGCTAGAACTGGGATTGACTATCAGACGGTGCTCAAGATCACGAAGAGATTGCCGGTACTGTTTCAAGAGTTCAATGAGCCGAAATCGGCAGAGATTGTGACGGAAATGGTCGATTTGGCAATTCGACGAAATCGGACGAAAATCGCTGAAATCCGTCGAAAATCCGAGGCTAAAATCGTGGCTAAAATGTTCTATATCAAGGGTCAAGCGAAGTGGGTTCAGAAGGAAAACGGTGAGTGGGATTGCGTCTATCAGACCCACGAAAAATCTTGCAAAAAACCTGTTGACATCTCCCGCCAATCGTGTCAGAGTGATGGGAAATCAACCTGATATCGATATGAGCACAGAAGACGAATTAGACCAAGCGAAGGTCGAACTCCAGTTCCTTCGTCCCTGCAAGGCCCGCTCTGCTCTTGAGGCGCAGATCATCATGGAGGTTTGCGCCGGGACCTATGACGGTGACAAATCGGACTACGAGACGCCGAATGTCACGGCGGTACAGAATCTCTGTCGGCAGTTGACAGAAGCTGAAGCTGAGAACGAGTTTCTCCACGAATTGCTCAGCGCCGTTGAGTGGCAGCGGATCAACACCATGCAGATTGGCGAGGTCCGCAAGGAGCTTAATGCCGCTGGCTATTCAGACGAACGAATCGACGCGTGTATCGCCAAAACGAAAGCGCAGGTCGCCGCTTTGCTCGCCGCCCAGCCCCCTCGTGGAGACGGGAAGATTTTGTTAGACAACGCCCGTCGTAACGCCGATTGTATCGCGGAGGACCCCAGCGTATGACAACCCAACCCACCCGACTCGCGCCGGAGGAACTGGCGAGGCAATTCCACGACGCCTACGAGCGGCTTGCACCGTCGTTTGGCTACGAGACTCGCGCCGATACCAAGCAATTCGATCCCGAGTCGAAGAACGGGCGACTGATGATCGCGGTCTGCGACGTTATTCTCCGCGACCTCCTCGCCGCGCTGGACGCGGCCAAAGCGGAGTTGGCTGAGGCGAAGAAACGGCATTTGGCGCAACTCAGTACCATTGGAGATCAGGATGTGATGAACGGTCAAATTATGAAGCTGGCCGAGGATAACCACCGCGCCCAACTCACCGCCTCGCAGAATCAGGTGAGTGCGTTGCGGGAGGCTCTGCAAACTTTGTATAACGCGGCTCAGTGGAAAACCGGCCATGAGATAGCGCAGTTTCGATTAGATAAGGCGAAAGCCGCCCTCGCAGCCACAACCCCGGAGGCCGTGCCATGAGCATCTGGTATTGTCCCGCCTGCAAGAGACTAACCGGCCCAACGGGAACCTGTCCGGTCTGCGGCGGCGCCTGCGAGTACACGCAGCTTGAAACTAGCGCCTAATTCGGAACACAATCTATGACCACCCCACCCCAACAACCCAGCGCGGCGACAGTCGGGCCGGAAGCGAAGGAGGCGGCACGAGCCATCTCCAAAACGATTCAAGCCTACGTTTCAGGAGGCGATCCGAATTTCTGGGAGGGGTTGGTTGAGCGCCAGCTTCAAGCGGCCATCACCTCCGCCACCGCCAACCTGCGGCGGGAGTTGGAGGAAATCAGGGCGAATCGTCTCGCGGACCAGCCCAACGGCAACTGGCTCGACCGTTGGGGCTCGTGCCGCGTCTGCGGAGGTGAAATCCCGCACGGCCACACCAACGAATGCGACATTTTCAAGATGGAGCAAACAGAGCACAAACTCCGCACCCAACTCACCGCCTCGCAGAATGAGGAGCGGGTGCTGCGTGAGGCGTTGGAGGAAATGACCTACGCTGGATCAACCGGAAGACTGGCTTCCGCTGCCCACATCAAAGCGGCCTCACTACTTCGTGACACCACCGATCTTGCGGCCTATTGCGTGATACCGCGCACCGAGCTTGCCGAACTGCGGCGGGATAAGGAAAGGTTGGATTGGCTGAATAATCGCGCCCGGTTCAGTTTCAGCCTAGAGGAAGTTGATCCGATGGACATATACGACAGAACAGCGAGAGAGGCCATCGACTCAGCCGCCACGGCGAAAGGGCGTGCGCTGTGAGCAGCATGACGAGAGCGACGCCGAAAGGCTGGCGCGGTCTGCGCGTCGGAGAAACCATTCGTCGCTGGGATCGCGTTTGGTCTCACGCCGAATCACGATTTGTTCCGATGAACGGCGAGATGCCCGGCTTCCGCTCAAAGATCGGACGAAAGATATTGGATGGTGCCTATTACACCTTTGTTATCCGCAGAACCAAATGACAACCGCCCACCCCTTAACCCCGCCCGACTATGCAAAAGAACATGAGTGAAGGGATGAACGTTCTGTCGCTCGGCAAGAAGGGCGAATCGGACCTTGCCTCGCTTATGCGAGCGATCAAGGCAAAGCCCGATATTGCCGCGTCCTTTTACAACCATTGCACGAAAACGATTGAGGTGCGGCAATGCGACCACACTGCGCTCGGCTACATGATGCGAAAACTCAGGATCGTTCAAAGCGTCTCGTTGCGGCGCATCGCTAAGAAATTAAATTGGTCTCCGTTCTACGTTTCAGACCTCGAATTAGGCCGTAGGTCATGGAGCGTGAACCGCGTTCAGATGTACCTCAACGCACTCCCACAGATGCCGGAAGCCCCTAGCCTCCATATTCGATGACCACAAAACCCACCCACCCCCACCCCGATTCGCTAGGCGGCAAGACGGGGAGGAAGGTCCTGCTGCAAGATATT
>Ga0265336_10000851_pt1 | contig 15894 bp, 8 predicted proteins | sample 42119metaG_FD_193583 | JGI IMG/M metagenome (GOLD analysis project Ga0265336, IMG submission 193583) | Rhizosphere microbial communities from Carex aquatilis grown in University of Washington, Seatle, WA, United States - 4-21-19 metaG | ecosystem: Host-associated > Plants > Roots > Rhizosphere >...
TTGGCCAAATACAAGGTTGAAATGCTGGGGGCCAAATATGAAGTGATCAAAAAAGCCGAAGACCGCAGTGAATTTAAGGCCGCGTGCATCAAGGTGGGCTTGGATGTGCCCAAGAGCGTTTTCGCGCATAATATTGCCGAAGCCAAGCAAGCGGTCAAGGAGATCGGATTTCCCTGCATCGTGCGGGCCTCATTCACTTTAGGCGGCACCGGCGGCGGGATCGCGCATGATCTTGAAGAGTTTGAGCGCATCGCGGCTTTAGGGATCGAAAGCTCCATGATCCATGAGATCCTCATTGAAGAGTCCATCGAAGGCTGGAAAGAATATGAATTGGAAGTGATGAGGGACCATAGCGATAATGTCGTGATCGTCTGTTCCATTGAAAACTTGGACCCGATGGGGGTTCATACGGGGGACAGCATTACGGTCGCCCCGGCACAGACCTTGACGGATGACGAATATCAGAACATGCGGGATGCTTCCATCCGCTTGATCCGTGAGATCGGGGTTGAGACCGGAGGGTCGAACATCCAATTCGCCGTGGACCCCACCAACGGCCGCATGGTGGTCATTGAGATGAACCCACGCGTCTCGCGTTCCTCGGCGCTGGCCTCCAAAGCCACGGGATTTCCGATCGCCAAGTTCGCGGCCAAATTGGCCGTGGGCTATTCGCTTGATGAGATCCAAAATGATATCACCCGGGAAACGCCGGCGTGCTTTGAGCCTACCATCGACTATGTTGTTGTCAAGATCCCGCGTTTTACCTTTGAAAAATTTCCGGAAGCCAAGGATATCCTGGGCATACAGATGAAAAGTGTCGGCGAGACCATGGCCATCGGCCGCAATTTCAAGGAAGCCTTGCAAAAAGGTTTAAGAGGCCTCGAGATCGACCACACGGGTCTCGACAATAAACAGGACTGGCGCTATATCGAAGATGAGAAGATGAGCCTCAGGCTTTCAGAGCCCAACGCTTCACGCATATTCTATTTGAAATACGCTTTGCAAAAAGGCATGAGTATCGAGGAGGTTTCACAAGTATCCAAGATCGACGTCTGGTTCATTGACCAGATCGCCCAGATCTTGGAATTGGAAGATCATATAAAATCCGTTGCCGCTTCAACCAAGACCTTAGGCCCAGAGTTGCTGCGACAGGCCAAGGAATTTGGTTTTTCCGATGCCCAATTAGGCGAATTCCTGGATAAAAGTGAAAAAGACGTTCGTGCCATGCGTAAAGAATTAGGCATCGTGGCCACCTTCAAAGTGGTGGATACCTGTGCCGCGGAATTCGAAGCGTATACACCGTACTATTATTCGACCTATGAGACTGAGGATGAAGCCCTTATTAATAATCAAAAAAGAAAATCTAAAAAGAAAAAGATCATGATCTTAGGCGGCGGACCCAACCGTATCGGCCAGGGGATCGAATTTGATTATTGCTGCTGCCATGCGGCCTTTGCCCTTAAGGAAATGGGCTTTGAGACCATCATGGTCAATTCTAATCCTGAGACGGTATCGACGGATTATGACACGTCCGACAGGCTGTATTTCGAGCCGTTGACCTATGAAGATGTGATGAATATTTATGATGTGGAAAAACCCGACGGGGTGATCGTGCAATTCGGCGGACAGACACCGCTTAATTTGGCCAGGCGGCTGTCCCAGTCCGGGGTGCCGATCATAGGCACCACGGTTGATTCCATTGATCTGGCCGAGAACCGGGAGCATTTTTCCAAATTAATGGACACCTTAAGGCTTAAACAGCCCCAGAACGCCTCGACAACGACCAAGGAAGAGACCCTGGTCGCGGCCGGCCGCATCGGTTATCCTGTGTTGGTCAGGCCTTCTTACGTGTTGGGCGGGCGGGCGATGCGCATTGTTTATGATGAAGAATCGCTAAAATCTTTTTTGGATGAACTGCACAGCGTTTCGCGCGGGCATCCGGTCCTGATCGATAAATTCTTGGAAGACGCCCAGGAAGTTGATGTGGATGCGATTTGCGACGGGAAGGATGTATATGTGGCCGGGGTCATGGAGCATATTGAGAACGCGGGGATCCATTCGGGGGACTCAGCCTGCGTTTTGCCGCCCCACACTTTAAGCGCTGAGGTGATCCGTGACATCAAGGACCAAACCGTTTGCCTGGCCCATGCGTTAAAAGTGATCGGGCTTATGAACATTCAATTCGCGGTCAAGGGCCGTCAGGTGTATGTGTTGGAAGTTAATCCGCGGGCATCGCGCACCGCTCCATTTGTAAGCAAAGCGACCGGCATACCGTTGGCCAAGATCGCGGCCCAGATCATGGCCGGCAAGAAATTGAGTGATTTTAAATTGGCCAATCCTGAAGATATGACCTATATCTGTGTCAAAGAATCAGTCCTGCCTTTTAGCCGCTTTTCCGGTGTTGATATCATCTTAGGTCCGGAAATGAAATCTACCGGCGAGGTCATGGGCATTGCCAGTAGTTTTGGCGCTGCTTTTGCCAAATCACAAATGGCGGCCAATCAGGCCTTGCCTAAGAAGGGCTGCGTTTTTATCAGTGTCAATGACCATGACAAGCGCGACCTGGTTGTGATCGCCCGGAAATTAGAGGAATTAAAATTCAAGATCATGGCCACCAAAGGCACGGGGCAGACCATCCGTTCAGCGGGGATCAATGTGACTATTGTGGATAAACATCATGAAGGTGAAGAAAACGCATTGACATTAGTCAAAAAAGGTGAGATAAATCTTATTATCAATACGCCTTCAGGGAAAAAGAGCCAGTCGGATATGCGGGTGATCCGGGCGGCCGCTATTTTGCACAACATTCCCTGTATCACAACCTTGCAGGGCGCATGGGCCGCGGTCAATGGAATGGAAGCGAGTATCAAGGAAGAGTTTACAGTTGAGTCGTTGCAGAATTTGTATTCTCGTGTCATTGCGAAGGACCTCCACAACACCCGGTGTTAGGAAGGTTAATCCTTCCTAACACCGGGTGTTAGGATGGTCAATGGAGGCAATAGATGTGCGGGATCGTCGGGATCAGTCATCATAAAGAAGCCAGTAAAATGGCCTTTTTAGGCCTGTACGCATTGCAGCACCGGGGTGAAGAAGCAGCAGGCATCGTCTCTTACGACGGCCGTGAAATGCACGTCATTAAAAAAGACGGGCTGGCGGTTGATAATTTCGATGAAAGCAATATCACCAAATTAAAAGGCCACATGGCCATCGCTCACACCCGGTATTCCACCACCGGTGCTTCGCATATCAAGAATATCCAGCCCATCTTAGTCAGCCATCGCAAGAAACCCATCGCCATCGCCCATAACGGCAATTTGATCAATACGGATGAACTTTATGCCAAGTTTGAGGACGAAGGCTCTATTTTTCAAACTTCCATGGATTCGGAAATGTTTGTCCATCTATTGGCCAAGACCCCTAATGGGAACATGGCCCAATGGTTGACCAAGGTATTTGTTCAGGTCCAGGGCGCTTACTCAGTGGTCCTTTTACTGGAAGAATGTTTGGTCGGTGCCCGTGACCCTCAGGGATTTCGTCCCTTATGTTTAGGGAAATTAGGCGACGGGTACATTTTAGCCTCCGAGAGCTGCGCTTTTGACCTGATGAAGGCGGATTTCGTGCGCGAGATCGAACCTGGCGAGATCGTCATCATCAAGGGCAATAAACTGGAATCCATCTTTTTGCCGGGCAGTAAGGAAGCCAAAAAAGCTTTCTGTGTCTTTGAAAATGTTTATTTCGCCCGTCCTGACAGCACTATTTTTGACGATAATATTTATTTGGTCAGGAAACGATTAGGCGTTCAACTGGCTAAGGAACATCCTATTAAAGCAGATTTTGTCATGGGTATCCCGGATTCAGGCCTTTACGCGGCCATTGGTTATGCCCAGGAATTAGGGCTGCCGTATGAAATGGGGATGATCCGTAACCATTATATCGGGCGTACCTTTATCCAACCCACTCAATTTTTGCGTGATTTTCGTGTGCGGGTCAAGCTTAACCCTATCCAGGAAGTGATCAAGGATAAAAAGGTCGTGGTCATTGAGGATTCCATAGTCAGGGGAACAACGTCCCGCAGCCGTATCCAGGAATTGCGTGATTCGGGCGCCAAAGAGATCCATATGCGTATCTCATGCCCGCCTATCAAGTCCCCGTGTTTTTACGGGATCGATTTTCCCTCAACAGGGGAATTGATCGCTTATAACAAAACAGTCCAGGAGATCGCGGATTTCATTAAGGTCGATTCATTGGGGTTTTTGAGCCTGGAGGGGATGTTGTCAGTCATGAAAAAAGGCTCTAATTTCTGCTCGGCGTGTTATACTGGTAAATATCCGACGGCAATACCCAGGAACACCAATAAATTAAAGCTGGAGACTACAGCGTGAGCAAATTCATTTTTATTACGGGCGGGGTTGTTTCAAGTTTAGGCAAAGGTATAGCAGCTGCGTCGATCGGGAAATTACTGGAAGCGCGCGGGCTTAAGACCGCCATCATCAAATGCGACCCGTATTTGAACGTCGATCCCGGCACCATGAATCCCTATCAGCACGGGGAGGTCTATGTCACCGACGATGGCGCGGAAACCGATCTTGACCTGGGCCATTACGAGCGTTTCACCCATACCCAGCTTTCCAAGGACAGCAGTATTACCGCCGGAAAAGTTTATTATTCCGTGATCACCAAGGAACGCCACGGGGATTATCTGGGCAAGACCGTGCAGATCATCCCGCATATCACCGATGAGATCAAGGAACGCATCAGGAAGGTCTCCAAGTCCAATGACGTGGATGTGACCATTGTTGAGATCGGCGGAACAGTTGGCGACATTGAGAGTCTTCCGTTTTTGGAAGCTATCAGGCAATTGCGCTGGGAATTAGGCGAGTCGTATGCCCTGAATATCCATGTGACCTTGCTGCCGTATATCAAATCCGCCGGCGAGCAGAAAACCAAGCCAACCCAGCACAGCGTCGGGCGTTTGCGCGAGATCGGGATCATCCCTCAAATATTGATGTGCCGCACGGAAAGGCCCATTACCCAGGAGCAGCGGGAGAAGATCGCCTTATTTTGCAACGTGGACATTGAAGCGGTCATTGAAGCTCCGGACGTCAAACATATCTATGAATGCCCGCAGGTTTTTAAAAAAGAAGGCCTGGATGAATTGATCTTAAAGAAGCTCAATATTAAACTGCCGGACAAGGGGATCAAAAGCTGGGAAGAAGGGGTCTTAAAACGCCTGCGTTCTCCGGCTAAAGAGGTCAAGATCGCGGTGGTGGGAAAATACATTTCTTTGCAGGACGCCTATAAATCGATTTACGAAGCCCTGGTGCACGGCGGCATTGCCAATAATGCCCGCGTCAATATCATTAAAGTTGACTCGGAAGAAGTTGAAAAATCCGGATTTAAGAAATATTTGAAAGACGCCCAAGGGGTCCTGATCCCCGGCGGTTTCGGCAGTCGCGGGATTGAGGGCAAGATCGCGGCGGTCAAATACGTCAGGGAGAACAATATCCCCTTTTTCGGGATCTGTTTAGGCATGCAGATCGCCACTATTGAATTTGCCCGTAATGTGGCAGGGCTCAAAGGGGCCAACTCGACGGAATTTGATCGTGATACCCCTCACCCGGTGATCTGCTTGATCGAAGAACAAAAAGTGGTCAAGGACATGGGAGCCTCCATGCGCCTGGGTGCTTATGCCGGCGTTTTGGAAAAAGGGACCAAAAGTTATGAGGCCTATAAAGCTGAGAAAATTTCTGAGCGCCATCGCCATCGTTATGAATTTAACAATACGTATCGTCAGCAATTGACCCAAAAGGGGATGGTGATCGCGGGGATCAACCCCGAGCAGGACTTGGTTGAGATCGTTGAGATCAAGGACCATCCGTGGTTTGTCGGCTGTCAATTCCATCCGGAATTCAAATCCAAGCCGGACATCGCCCATCCCTTGTTCAAAGGCTTTATCGCAGCGGCATTGAATAATGTGAAATAACGGATGCGCATGTTAGCTGACGCCGATATATATTTTCTGCTAAAATCTGACGTTCACGCTGGAACCGTTGGTGCCAAGAAATTGGTCACGCGAGTGGACCAGTCGAAAGCAACGTTGTCAGATTTTTTTACGCAGAAAAAATATATCGGCATCAGCCCCTAATGGACTACATGCGTTCTAATATAATTTTCATATGCGTGGGTGGCGGAATTGGTAGACGCGTACGTTTGAGGGGCGTATGCCGTAAGGCGTGAGGGTTCAATTCCCTCCCCACGCACCAATTATAACTATGAAAAAACCCATCGAAATTTCAGCAAGTATTTTAGCGGCGGATTTTGGGAATCTGGGCCGGGACATCAAGCGTTGTGAAGAGGCGGGAGTGGCGCGTTTTCACATCGATTGCATGGACGGGCATTTTGTGCCTAATTTGACCATCGGGCCGGTGATCGTCGAGGCTTGCGCCAAATTAACCAAACTTTCCCTCGAAGCCCATTTGATGATCGAGCATCCGGGACATTATATTGAAAGTTATGCCAAGGCTGGTGCTCAAGTCATTCAACTGCAGGTTGAGTGCTATGGCCAGCGTGCTAAATCTTGCCGCCAGTGGGACCAGTGGCCTAAACTGGTGGACCAGGTGGATATTCCTGCTTTACGGGCCGATTTAAAAAAGATCCGCGGATTTGGGAAGAAAGCTTTTGTGGTATTCAATCCCGGCACCCCTCTATGTGAAGAGATCCTGGATGATTGCGACGGGGTTTTGATCATGTCGGTCAATCCTGGCTTTGCCGGCCAGAAATTCATGCCTGAAGCATTGCCCAAGCTTGAACGGCTTAAAACGATCTTCAAAGGGGACATCGCCATCGATGGAGGGATCAATGCCCAGACCGCCCCTTTGGCGGTAAAGGCCGGGGCGCATGTATTGATCACCGCCAGCTATTTTTTTGGCTCTCAAGACCTTTTGGATGTTACCAGGCGCCTTAAAAGCCTTGCCTGATTTTGGTCCTCACTATTGTTCGCCAACCTTTAATTTATATGTTATATTTGTATTATCTAAGACCTTAATGGAGTACTCGGTACTGAGAGTATGACTATGACCTTCCCAAGACGCGCCAGGGGCCAGACCTCTTTAGAGTATCTATTGCTCTTAACGGTGGTCGCCGTGATCGTCATTGCCAGTTTTAGTAAAGGGGCACTACTCGACCAGATCCAAGCTACCTCACGCAATTATTTCAATTCCGTTTCCGAAGTCATCGCAGGTAAAAACCCAGTCCCGATCAACGGCGGCTGGTGCCCGGTCACGTGCCCGGCAGCGGGCAGTTATGGCTTTAACGTCATGTACCGTTCCTGTGAATGTCCGGCACCTGCTTTTGGCGGGCAGCCGTGTTCAGGTAATGGCCAATGCGGGCCTGACCAAAGCTGTAATGGTGCACAGGTGACGTGTAGCGATGTTAATGCCTGCGGGCCATGCCCAACAGGACAAATTTGCATCGGGGGCGGATGCGCTTGTCCGCTCGATGTGAATGGCCAGACGTTCAATCAATATTGTTCTTCCCTTATCAAAGGTTCGAGTCCGGACGCCCTTTGTCAAAATTGTGATTGCCCGTCAACCCAGTTTCTTGCCGGGACGAAATGTAATAATTGTCCCTACGGTTATACGTATTACACTGACCCTGTCACGAAAAAAGCTAAATGTATTCCGCTAAAATGCGGTGATAACATGACTATTACCGCGCCTTCAGGTGGCGGCACCAGTTGTGAGTGCGATCTGGGCGCTTATTTTAACGGGAATTCATGTTCTTATTGTCAGACAGGGTATTATTACAACGGGACCGCCTGCGTATCTTGTCCGACGGGAGAGGTTTATGATCCGGTGTCAGCGATCTGTAAACTGGGGACCTGTAAAGGGAAGAACATGTATTGGGACACAGACCCGACTTCCCCGCAGTATTTAAGCTGTGCCTGTGAGGCAGGGACGGGCTATGACAATATTTCCAAGGGATGTTTAAACAATTATGATTGCGACGCGACGACCTACCTGCCCAATGCAACGCCGTGTCCCTCTACAAAGACTACGAATATTCCCGGCCGTTCTTTGAGCAGTGTTAAATGGACAAAGGTTGCGAATTTGTCAGCATGTGCCGCCGACGCGCCTTGTCAGTCCTATAAAAATACATGCGATAAGTCGGCTTTGCCAGCGAACAGCAAGGCATGCCCGACACCTAAGCCCGTTCTCCCAATGCCAGCAACCCCTCCTTCCTGGAGCCTGGTATACGCCTGTGACAATACTCAATTATGCGAGGCGACTTGCAAATCCGGCCAGAATTATGGATTAGAGTGTAATGGGACATCAACGAATAATAACGGGACAGAAGAGTGCAATGGAACTATGCAATGCCAATCCATGTATATTTGCCCTCTTCCATTGCCCAAAGGTGCTCTTCCATGTCCAAAGAATATGGATGCAAGCAATTTTCCGCCTAATGTCCCGATGGGGGCGGTGTATTCCAGTTCAAAGACACAGCTAGTTGCCCAGGAATCAGACTGTAAAGAAAATGTGCCTTGCGAGGCGTTTATCGTACCTGCCGTCACCACCTGTACAGCCGGTTCAGGATGCTCAGGAAAGCAATGCGGAGCAGATGCCTGCGGCGCTGCCAATGGCTGTGGCGTTTGCGGTCAGGGGGAAGCTTGTAATGCCTCAGGACAGTGTATTTGTACTCAGCCAGGGATATGCCCTGCAGGCCATAACTGCGGTCCGGATACCTGTGGGAATGCGAACGGATGTAATCCCAAGGCGCCTAGTTCAGCGTGTTCGAGCAATCAAACATGTAATTCCGGACAATGCGAGTGTACACCAGGAGTATGTCCTTTCGTTAATGGCGTTCAGGCGCAGTGCGGGCCGGACACCTGCAACATACCTTATGGATGCAATGGGTATAATGCTTGTGGGACGGGCAAGGTTTGTGATTCTTATACCGGGCAATGTACAGTTTGTGCAAGGCCTGGCGTATGCCCGCAGACTAATGGCGTAACACACACGTGCGGGCCCGATACATGCGGGATAGAGAATGGCTGTCAAATGATGCCTTGTGCTGCAGGTTCAATATGCGACCTTAACGCCGGTGACACTACCTTTGGTCAATGCGTCTGTAAACCGAGGCATCCTTGCAGCCCTACTAGCTGCGGGTATGATGATTGCGGGACTGCCTGTGCGGTGACAAGCTGTGCTGCGGGACTTGTATGCAGTAATGTAGATTATAATGGGCCTCCCGGTACGTGTATTTGTACGTCGGCAAGCTGTCCCAGTCCAGGAGTTTGTGATAATGGGGCTTGTGATTGTGCGGCAACGGTAGAAGGCGCAGCCCCATGCCAGACAACCTTGGCTCAAACGGCCAGTGGAAGCACTCAAACTGAATCATGTGTCAGTGGTTGTTCGGGGAGCGTCTCAGGGACCTGTACGGTTGGGGTTTGGGGGACGATCACAGATACGTGTGTGCCCGATTGTCCAGCCCAATCGATCGGGACAGCGTCATGTCCGGCGACATTGCCGTCGAAAAAAAGCGGTAAGACCGTGAGTGTCGCTTGTCCGGCCAATTGTTCAGGCGGTCCCCTAACAGCCACCTGCACCAATGGAAGCTGGGGGACAGTCAGCGGGCAGTGCACCTGCCAGCCTAATTGCACCGGCAAGAATTGCGGGGACAGTGATGGATGTGGCGGTACTTGCCAGACAGGGAACTGTCCATCAAACTATGAATGCACTTCAAGCAAGGGCATAGCAAGTTGTGTGGCACAATGCACAGGGACTTTGCCGTCAGGGGCCGGCCTGTGCAACACGAATCATCCTTCTTCTCCGACACCGTATTATAATGCTGATACATGTCCATCAGGTGCGTGCGGATTTATCTGTCCTTTAAACTCCACCTATTCGTCCAGTCTCAATAGTTGTGTGGAAAATAACTGCCCAGCACTACCTCCTAACAGCAAGCTCTGTGTGAATGACAAGAATAATTTCCCGCCCAATGTACCGCCGGGTACGACCAAATGGTCGCTTGTTAACGTATCCTCTGAGTGCGGCCAAGTGCCTTGTCAGGCGCATTGCGAGGATGGTGTTACGACACTTTCCAAAGACGGGACACGGTGTCTTCAAATGAATACCTATAGTCAATGCGGCCAACAGTTCTTTGCCTGTGTGGGATGCGCTGCTCCTAACGGTACGTCCGGAGGCGAATCTTGTGCCGGACATACATGTAATTTTAATGGTCAGTGTGCGACCAGCGTCGGAACATTTAATGGCACACCTTGCCCTAATGGTGTTGATCATAATGTGTCGTCAACACAGATAGGCACCGATGCTTGTAGTGGCGCAAGGGTAACGACGTGTCCAGTATCCAAGACGAGTTGCTGCGGCAGTTGTGGGAATGGGATACCCGGACAATATTGTAGTGTTAATGTGGATGCGTGTAATTAGGTTAAAGGAAGATGTTATTTAGGTTTTCGATGGTCCCGTTGAAAATTACTTTTCCCGACGGATTTGGCGTATTTCTTTAACTCCGCACCAAGTTCACCGATCTGGGCCACGTGGGTGATCTTCTGGTAGACATTGCTGACGATCCCGATGGATACAGAGACCAGGGGCGCTTTGATGGCATTGCCCTGACGGTCAACACCGGTGATAAAGCCTGCCATACGGTCCTCAACGCTGTAGAAGGTGGGGGATTGCTTGTCAAATTCATCAACCGTATATTGGCTGATAGCATCCGCCTTATCATCGCTGCAGATAAAAACAAAATCATCTCCGCCAATATGTCCGACAAAAGCATCCTGCCCGCAGGATTTTTGAGTGGCATCGATGAGGATGCGCGCCAGGGCCCGGATGATCTCATCGCCGTGCTCAAAGCCGTATTTGTCATTATAGACCTTGAACTTGTCAAGGTCCGCGTAGCCCACGGCAAATGGCTTATCAGCGTCGATATAGCTTTGGAATTCTTCCATGATGGATGAGTTGCCCGGTAAATGGGTCAGGGGGTTGGCGTCCAGGGAACGGGTGGTACGTTTTAAGATCATGCGGATGCGGGCCAATAAGGTCTCAGGTTCAAATGGCTTGATCAGATAATCATCCGCCCCTGATTCTATCCCATAGACCATGTCCTTGGTCTCGCCTTTGCCGGTGAGCATGATGATGGGCAGATGGCGCAGTAAAATGTCCCGTCTTAATTGAAGGCAGAATTCCGGGCCGTTCATCACCGGCATATTATAGTCGGTGATGATCAGGTCAGGGTTCTTGGATTTGACCATTTCCAGCCCTTCTTTGCCGTTGCGGGCGGCAAAGACGTTGTAGTGTTCGGATAGGCTCAGGTCAAGCACATCGCGGATATCAGGGTCGTCATCAATGATCAGGATACGTTCTTTACGCATAATTTTTCTCGATATTCACGCGGTTCTCAAAGGCCTTTTGTGTCGAAGGCAGGGTGAAATAAAACGTCGTTCCGGCCCCGACCTTGCTGTGGACCCAGATCTTGCCATGATGGGCTAGGACAATGTTCTTGGCCAGGACCAGCCCTAAACCGGTACCTTTGACATTCTGGTTGATCTCGTTGTCGACACGGAAAAATTCATTGAACAATTTTTGTATCTCTGAAGCAGGGATCCCGATTCCTGTATCAGTAACACTGAAAACAGCATAGTCATTATCAAGCGTGGGGGAGACTTCCACGGTGATGGTCCCGTTTTGGGGTGTGAATTTAATGGCATTGCTCAACAGATTGATCATGACACGTTCGGCATGCGAGGCATCCACATAAATATCCGGTATTTGGTCGCAGAGCTTCAACTGTAACTTAATGCCCTTGGCCGTGATCTGAGGGGTCAACAGGTCGGTGACATTATCGACCATGGTGTGAATTTTATAAATGGCATATTTCATTTCCTGACGCCCGGATTCAATACGGGCAATGTCCAGCAGATTGTTGATGAGGCCCACCAGATTATCAGAATGGGAATTGATCTTGGTCAGACGCTCCTTGACCGCGGTGGGCAGTTCACCTATTTTGCCGGCGATCAAAATGGCGGCATAGCCTTTGATCGACGTCAAGGGGGTCCTGAGCTCATGGGAAACAGCGGAAATAAATTCTGATTTCTTTTTGCTGATATCATTGACCTTTTGCAGGGCGCCGGCCAGCTGCTTGGTGCGGTCCGCCACTTTTAACTCGAGCTCTTGGCTGGAACGGAAGACTTTTTCGAATAGCTGGGCGTTTTCAATGGACTGGCCGATCTGCCCGGCTAAGATGGTGATCAATTCTTCTTCACCCTGGGTGACAGCAGGCGCATTGTAACGGTTGCCTACGAACACAAACCCGATGCTGCCCGTTTGGGTGAGGATAGGAGAGAGGATAAAATGTTCCGATTCAAATAGCCGGATTATTTTTTCTTTGGACTTATTGGGGGCATTGTTGGAAGACAGTGTTTGAGTGGTTTGCTTTAGAAAATCGTCAATGTCGATCTCCCGGAACATGGTCTCAATTCGGGTATCTTTAAATCCGACATTAAGGCGGACCTTCATGACATTTTCATCGTTCTTGGAGGCGATCAGGATGTGGGCAAATCCAAGGTCTTCAAATAGCGCCGGCGAAATTCTTTGGAAGATCTCGCTTTCATTAAGCGCCTGGCTCATCTGCCGGGATGTCCTCTGAAGGGCGTTTAAGCCGTTAAGGCGTTTGTCCATTTCCTCACGGGTCTTGTTGAGCTCCAGGTCAGTCCGGACGATCAACTTGGCTTGCTCGTCGAGGTCGTTAAAGGAGCGCATCAGCTTATTGTGCTCTTCCTTCATTTTATTGATGGTGCTGTCTTTAATGATAAAAGCCGCAAAAAGATAGATCAACGCACAGATCAGGATGAATATGACGATACCAAGGAGAGTTGGGAGGTCGGTTGTGTTCATAGGACCTATGAAATGCCCATAATCAGGATGCTTTCGTTATGCAAATAAACATTTTTGATATTATCAATCGTGTTAAAGGGCCCTATTTCACCGTAGGTGCACATGCCGATGATCGGGGTCGTATAGCCCAGGACATTTTTGATGGACTGAATCTCGTTGAAAGCGTCACGACCCAGTATCTTGTGGCGGGCCAGCGACTCGAAAATGATCACAAGCTTGGCCTGCCTGTCGCCCAAGGATTCTTTGACCAACTCTGCCGCGTCAATGGCGGAGTTACGGCAAGAATCCTTATTGCTGATCATTAAATGCACTTCGGCGCCCAGCGGGACACCCTCATGACATACGATACTCCCGTCTTCCAGGATGTCAATAATGTTGCGTAACAAATATTGGCGGGACTCTTCTAAGTAAATGCCTAAAGGATACATGGCCGCATAAGAATTTAAAGTGACGTCTTTTAGGCCTTCAGCATCTTCTCCCAGAAAATGTTTATAGATCTCAACAGCCGGTTTATTGTCAATGGTACGGATAATATACCCGTCGACCTTGGTGATGAAACGGGGCTTACCCAATGGTTTAAATCCATGCTTCATGCCCAAGGCCAGATGGAAGGTGCCCCCCAGCAAAAGACCTACCGTGGAATTTTGCAAGATCTGGTCCTGAAAGAATTGGGAAAGTTTTTTATATTTGAAATCATCACTGGAAATGGCCCCCAGCACAGGAAAACCTATGCCAAGCACTTCTTTAATGCCGCGGATAAAATGGGAACTGTTTTTTTCGATGCCTTCCGAAAAAGTGATAAACACTTCCCGATGAGAGGCCTTTAAGTCCAGGGTCGCTTTACGGGCCAGGTCAAAGCCTGTGTTATGCATATCTTTAATGTTGAAATCGCTTTCTGCGGATACCCCAAAGCGCATATCGTCGGAATTAATGCCCACGATGGCAATGCCGCGATTGGTCACTCCGTTGGAGAGAATGATGCCGCCGGTGGAAGAGCCGACCAGATGTTTGGGCTTGAGGGTGCGGGTGATCACCGCCTGCACTTCAGGAACAACATATTGAGGAGAGGCAAAGACAATCACCAGGTCAGTGTCGGCGGAATTAAGCTGGTTTTTCACCTGCACACAGGCTTGCAAGATGGCTTTGGGCGGGTCAGGTAGTTGGCTGAATCCGATGCTGAGACTGGTAGACAAAGAGGCTCTCCTGGAAATGGTAGTTGGCGACTAATTCGATTATAAATTTATGGCGCGAAGTGTCCAGATATTTGTTGACGATTAAGTAGCTTTAAGATATCCTTACCATTCAACAAACCTTCGGCCCCATCGTCTAGCCTGGTCTAGGACGTCTGCTTCTCAGGCAGAAAACACCGGTTCAAATCCGGTTGGGGCTACCAGTACAATTCATCGACGCTATCCGTCGTAAGACGCTGATAGCGTTCTTTTTTGCCATTTCCCCATTATTCCTCTGTTTTACCCGTATTTACCAAGCTGTGGGTTACAATTTGGGTTACAAAATTTCTATGCCTCCAAAGGTCTATTCGGGGGCTTTTTTATTTGTCTTTACCGCCTTTAATGACCTCTTAGCTCGGCGGGCTATAAATCAAGCTAAGACCGATACGGCTCGGATAGGGTCAAGCAGGTATGTCTAAGCAGGAAGCGGGAAAAACCCTAAAAGCCCCCTGCGCCTGAACGCCTTGGCTTTAGAAAATAGGTTGTCGGAGATAATTTCTTTTTAAGGCTGATTTTGAGAAAGAGTCTCCAAAGACTGAATGGTTATTAATCGCTGGCTTTATTAAATAAGTAAAAGCAGCCTATAAAGTAGGGAAATTAAAAGTATATAAATCAAAAAGGAGTCAAAATGAAAAACGTCGGAATTTATGCAAGGGTCAGCACAGAAGACCAAACGTCAATCCAGCAGTTAGACCAGTTACGGAATTATTGCGAAAAACAAAAGCTAACAGTATTTGGGGAGTACGTTGATGAGGGAGAGAGTGCATTAAAACAGAACCGTCCTGAGTATCAGCGTCTTTTGGAAGATGCCCGAAGACGTAAGATCGACACAATTCTGGTTTATAAGCTGGACAGGTTCAGCAGAAGTCTTAAAGAATTGGTTAATACGATAGCTTTGCTCAAAGAGCAGGGTGTTAATTTTATCAGTTATACAGAAAAAGATTTTGATACTACATCGGCCACCGGCCAATTAATGTTCCATATTGTTTCTGCCTTTGCTCAGTTTGAAAGGGATATGATTTCAGAGCGTACAAAATTGAAACTCAATCATCTAAAAAGTCGTGGCATTAAGTTGGGACGGCCTCAAAAGGCAGCCTTTGAGGAGATTTTTGAGTTAAGACAAAAGGGGTTATCTTTAAGTAAGATTGGCAAAGCAATAGGGTGTGACAGGTCAACGGTCAGTAAAGCGTTGAAAAAAGGTAATATCTTTGCAAATCAACAGCCTGCAGGGACGGTTTGAAGGAATCCGAAAGACGTTAAGCAATAGGGTGTAAATTATTTTAATTATCAAAACAACACAAATACAATAAAATTAATTGAGCTTCAATTACATCTAGAGCATATAAATTAAATTGGGAAGAATTTAAGTACACTATAAAAAAGGCAAGAACTCTTATTAGGATGGAGTATGAAGAGTTATAAATAAGGTATAAATATTATTAATTATGAAATCATTAGATAAACAAATTGAAACAAATTCAAGGGGAAATCCAAACTGGATTCCTGGTGTTAGTGGTAACCCTCATGGAAGACCGGCTAATCCAGAAAAGCGAAGACTTGAACAGGCGTTGAATTATGCCAAGAAACTAAATAAGGGAGTTGATTTTCTTTATCACGTTGCTTTAGAGGCTTACAAAGATAAACAAGTCATGCTTGCGGTTTTCAATAAATTAGTACCTAATGCAGATTTACCAAAGAAAGATGAAGGTGCCAAAGAATTTAATAAAGTGGAGGTTGTAATTGAATAC
>Ga0265336_10000853_pt1 | contig 15853 bp, 14 predicted proteins | sample 42119metaG_FD_193583 | JGI IMG/M metagenome (GOLD analysis project Ga0265336, IMG submission 193583) | Rhizosphere microbial communities from Carex aquatilis grown in University of Washington, Seatle, WA, United States - 4-21-19 metaG | ecosystem: Host-associated > Plants > Roots > Rhizosphere...
ACACCATCCGTTTAAACGCCTCAATAGGGCATGGAACATCCATGAAAAAGTTTGGCAGAAATGCGGTGTATAAAGGTCAAGAAACAGAAAAAGGTCAGGCACACGCACACACGCGCAGAGAATGAGTGGAGGTACCCTGGTAAAGTCCCAGCGGAGTCTCCTCTCACAATGCGTGAGGGGTTCCATGGCCTCGTTGCGCTTGCAGCAACAACAGATGCAATTGCAACGCAAGGTACAACCTGCACCCGTGTCACTGAAACGCCCCCGTGATCCCATGGAGGACGTCAAGGACTATCCCCCGGCCAAGCGTATGGCACCGGCAATGACCGAGGTCATGGATACCAAATTGGAAGACTTGGTGGCGCCACCCGTGGAAGACGTGCAACTCACGGGCCTGGGTCATTTTGATGGCTTGGAAGAATCACTCCTGCAGGATTTTGCGCCCGAATTGATGGGCCAACTCGTGGGAACCTTTCCAGCAGTGGAATCCTCCCTTTCATCGATTTGCCTGTCGGGCATCAAGTACTTGCAGAACCAGCCGTCCATCAAGGATACGCTCTTGGAACAGTTGCTGATGGAAACCATGGCTTCCTTGCCATTCCATTTAAAGGACGAATTCCCCTTGACGGCGGACACCTTGGTGGACCTCTTGGTCAAACGGTTCACCCACTCCGTGGCCCCTGTCTTGCAACAAGCGGTGTTTGAGCACGTGCAAACCCAGTGGGTGATGTTCTTCATCAAACACCAAGTCCAATTTGCCTACTTTCACGTACGGTGCTTTTACTGCCAGCGGCTCTTTTTGGACAAGCACCCTAGCAAGGGTGCCAAGCACTTTTTAGTGTCCCCCTGCCAATGCAACGTGCCGCTTTGCGACATGTGCACCCTCCGCTATTACACGTCGCCGCGCGTGGCCCGTGCACAGATCCTTCAACAATGGCATCAACAAGAGACAATTGCACCCTTGAACACCCCACGTGAATTGCGTGAGTACCTCAAGGGTTACTTGCCTTACTTGCGCCTGTCCAAGGGCCAAACCCTGACCTTGGGACCCTCCTTGTGCCCGATTTGCACGGCCGTCCCGACGGACGTCATGAAACGGGCGGCGCCCGCTTACAAGACCATTACCCCCGACGTCTCTCATTTGGCATGCATCCTTGGGCCGCCGTGTGGCCTTTGTCGGGCGGATCATGCGCAATACGTGGGCGACCCCATTCCCGTGCCACGCATCATGCCCACTTCACCCCCTAATGCCGTTGTTCAAAACGACGCACTCTGCATGGTCTGCCAAAAGGGCTTCAAAGCCATGTCACTGAAATCCACCATTACCCAATTGAATATCTCCACCCCCTTTGTGTTTTCTGCGTGTGTCACGATGGACCACATGGAGCTCTTGAAAGTGCACTTGGCCTGCATTCCTGCCTGGTTTGCGCGTCACGGTCACGTTTGTCCCCATGGACACGACTGCGATTTCCTGGTGCCCGGCCAATTCCATCGAAAATAAATAACTGAATGAATAAATTGTTTTATTTTTTATTACCTTTGTCATGGCGACCATGGCTTTGCCAGATTGCCCCACCTGCATTGAAAATGAAACACGCTTGCGGCTGTTTCCTTATCGTCGCTATTTTCAAGAGGCATCCCGTGAAGTCGTGAATTCCTTGTATTTGCCCGTGGACGATGAACAGGGCTGGTTTGCAGCCATAGTGATTTCCTTTGATCAGATTTCCGTGAACGACGTGGACAAAACGTACAATGCCATTGATCGTTTTTACCGTGATTTGTCACGGAACTGGGAAATCAATGCGGAACAACGGCGTATCATGGAAACCGTGGTGGGAGCCGTCAAGGATCTCCTTTGGGAGTACATCTTTTTCATTTTTGGACGGGTACTCTTTGGACGGGACCTGCAAAAGAATGACGCGTTACGCGAGTACCGTCAAGCGTTTATCCATCGTTACAGGAACAGCGGACGACCCGTGAATTCACCCGTGGAAAAGGAACTGACCCAACAATTGATTGATTATTACGGTGTGGCCCATGAGCATCCGGCCTATTGGGTCCTCAAGGGCATTCCCTTGGTGATTGATCGCCTGCACGGGGAAACGATTTATTATTTTGATGATCGTATGCCTGGACGCATGGAATTGAGACGCTGGGGTTTTGATCCACTATCCGTGAATCATCTTCGTCCCTCGGCGACTTCTTACGACATTCCACCCCTGGAACAGTGGTGGGAGGGGCATCCGGCCTACAATCCCGGCAAGACGAAACCGCTCATGCGTCACAACTGGGCAGGGGAACCGCTCTTCTTCCATTCACACTATTATGAGACTTTTAAAATCAGTGTCGCGGGTGTGATCCTGGTCCTGGAAGTCACACGGGATGAAATCATTCAAATGGAAAAGGACACGGTGGGTCAAGAAAAGTACAATCCGATAAGGAATCAACCTTACCGACCACTCTTCTTTGACTGGGTCCCACAAAGCACACGGAACCAAGTGGTGGATGTTTCCGTGAGTGAAGGCCACACCTTTATCACGCGTCGGCGTGAGGTGTACGAGAATGAGGACTTGATCGGGCAGGAAACCGATGGCAATTTCCGATTCATGGATGAACCACGCATGGAACTGCCAGGCGTTCGCGACCTGCAATCCGTGGTGCGTCACCGTGGGCAGTGGTGGGTGGCCACCTTGGACGGTCGCCTCTTTACCTGGACCGTTGAAGACACGGAACCCCATGATATTGAAACGCCCGGTCTGATTCGTCACTTGCGTGTCAAGGAGGACACCGTGTACGCCGTCACGGAATTCAATCACTTGTGCCGCTTGACCGAGGCCGGCGAATGCCTGCCCACCTACGAACAACCTTTTACCAATGTGCATGGTCAAGTGTTGCGTCTGTAATCATCCCATCCATTTAAATAAAATATAAATCTTTCTTTGTTGAGTGCATGGCTCGTGGAATCCATTGCACACGCACGCGCCTGGTGCCAAGTATACTTGTCCATTGCGACTTTCGTGATGACGGGTAGCCTGCTCGTCATGCTGATCACCAATCAAATGGCCTCGCAGGTTTCCCTTTCCATTTGTTCCATGACGGTGATCAATGAAACATACGTGCCAACATTGACAATACCCGAAGGGGCCTATAGCGACTCGTCGTTGTGTGGGTTGAGCCTGCGTCAGTGTCCCAAGGCCAAGGCCACGTTTGAGCCGCCTTTGCCACTGGGTGTTTCTTTTTGTGCGGATTCCATGACATTGAACTCGGATGAAACCACGGTTCGTGGTTCCACGGTCCACAAGGGTCGATTGACCTGTCAATATTGGTTGTCGCCGGATCCAGTCACACTGGCCATTCAACCCTTTGTCTTGAACATTCTTCCCGTCCTGGAAAACAATCATATTCGTTCCCGTTTTGCGACGAATCAGCATGCCTGTTGCCAAACGGGTGCGGCCCTGGATGAAATGCACCGTATCAATGACATGGCCAATGGCGCGGCTGCCTTTTTGTTGGTTGCTCTTTCCTTTTTATTTATCGTTCTCTGGTGTTTCATGCGGAAATCGCTAGATAAATAAAGATTCTATATACTCGAAACCCTGGTGCTTGCTTTACCACGGGGACATGGCGGATGTCTGTCATGAATGCGAGGCGGTGACAAATGAAGAACGACAATCCTTGGAAACCCGTCAATTGCGATGGACCTTGGGCATGGCCTGGGACAGCGTGCATCAACGGTGCATGGCCATTGGCGCGGGTAAAAAGCGTAAAGAACGTGAGGACGATGAGGAAACCCAAGGATTCAGCAAGGTGCGGCGCATTTGGCGAGACCGCGAGGCCGAAATCATGGCCCGGGCTTTGGTAAGCATTCGCAAACCCATGGTCGATTCACTCATGAATCGACCAGGAGGAGTATGAGCGTGGGTATCACACGAATCCGCACCTGTACACGGGCGAGATCGATGCCCTGGCGGATGTGCGTCCCGCTGGGGACACGGAAGTCCTGGCGATTTATCCTGTGGTCCGGCACCCGAAAGAAGTCTTGGAATCGCGTTTACTGGAATGGGTCAATGAAACCCGTCTGACGGATCCCCTTTCCGTGGAAGAAGCCATGAGCCAATTTTGGCAAACGGCCTTTCAAAACTTTTTTGACTTGGCCATGCGTCCGTGGCCGGATCACCCGAATGCCACATCTGCGGAATGGGGCGATGCCTTTCTTCAAGCTTACCTTCGACGAGGCTATCCGTTGCTCGTGTACCGAAACGTCAGCGATGATGTGCACCGCTCCGAATGGGTCCAGAACCTGCCTTTTATTCAGGCAGCCGCCTTGCATTATGGGATCCGTGGCCACATTGAGCAAGGCGTCTTTTTACTACGGCGTATACCCGTGTTTCTCACCCTTCATGGGGAAGTCTTCGTGCTGCGTTACTTAACGGAAGAAGCGCATGAACGACTGGTCCAAATTCATGGAACGATGGGCATCTCCGCTATCTTTCCCCATCTTCTATGGGTTCGAACCCCGATTAAGTTTGACAAGGAATTGCCTCCCATCGAATCCTTGATGAATCATGATCAATGGGACGGTGAATTCTTCATCCGAAACACACGGGGTTTCGGAAACCGTGGCGTCAATGAACGTTTCCGTGCCCATGAAGGTACCATTGTTTCCGTGAAGGATATCCTTCCACGGATTCAAAAAGAGACCTGCTTGTCCTTGATGGATGCGGAAGGAGAGGCCTTGGGCATCTTTGAATTGAACGGTGGTTTTGGCTCTTATTTTTTGAAGCCCTGTCCGGACGAGAATTACCCTTCCTTGATTGAAATCGATGCCTATGCATCGGTCTTCAAATTGTGGGAAAACGACTACCATGAATGGTTTTACGACTACCGTGAAGGAGCACAACGGGTAAACCTACCCTTCATGGAGAAGCATCCACGATCCGTGCAAATGATCAAACTGAGACGGGACATGGTGACCCTTTTGCATCATAACGGCTGGCATGGAACGATCATGGATGCCTTGAATCAAGAAATGCGTGCCATTTCTATTCCCTTTCCCACGACCTTGAATGAACCCTTGCGTTCATTGGTCTGCATGAAATGGACCATGTCATTCGCCACGGGTTTGGAAACGTTTTTAATGGTAGCCATCACGGAATCCGGTGCTTTTCATGCCTGGACCTTTGCATTGAACAATGTCATGGAACCCAATGAAACACCGTTCACGATTACGATCGATCGTGACTTTATCCTGCCCCATTTCGAGCTGTCCATGGACATGGCCCATTATCAATATGCACCACGTGTGCCATTTGTGGGCATTTCCATCTTTGAGAATACTCATCAAAATCGTCTTTTACTGATTGACCGTGATGGCGACGTTTGGACATGGGGACCGGGACTGTATTTTGCGAGCCATCGCATTCGAAAGAACCGTAACATTCAATGGCCCAACATTGTCGATGATCAAGGTACCGTGTTGAACACAAACGCGGAATTTAGACAATTTTTGCAATTCACATTGGATGAACCCTATTTAATTGACTGGGAAGATGGGAAACGTCATGTTTATTTAACGGATAATCCGCTCGCCATGGTGGGCGCGGATTGTATTTTAACCATGTAAAGGTTTAACGACGGTGACGGAATTCCCATGGTTGTTGAGGGTTGGGATTGCGCCATAGACCCCGTTTGGCATCGTCTGCTTCCTTTTCCACGGCGTAGAGCGTGGGATCGCGATTGTATTTCGGATAAACCCATGCCCAGCCGGCCTCGACCATTTTCTCATTGATGTTGATATCGTTCAAGAACACAATGCCCACCGTGCGTCCATACTTATCAATCGTTTGCACATCCACGGTAACCGTCTTGCCCAGTACCCATCCTCGCAGGTAATCACCCGATTCCAGCCCCGCCGGCTGTTTCAGTTCGGGGGCATCAATGTTGCCGAGGCGAATATGGGTGTCTCCGTGGGCATCACGAATGGTAATCGTGTCCCCGTCATGTACATTCACGACCATACCCATCAAACGGGGACGCGTCACCTGAGGAGACGCACCAATGACCGTGGGGTAAATGCGGCCATGATCGGGTGTCTCCCAAAAGACACGGACGGTTTGGCGACTGCCCAGCGTGAGCACGCCCTCCAAATAATTGACCGAGGCGCGCCAGTCCGTGTTGGAAGGGATGACCGTCTCACCCAAGGGCACCTGACGGTACCGTTGGTTAACCTGATCCATGACACGGCTGTGGATGTCTTCATGCACCAAGGGCAATCCCACTTGCGTGGCCACTTCCACGGACATGTGCGCATCGCGCGTGAACCGCAACGTGACATGATCCCAGACAAGAGTCACGGTTTCCCCATTGTCCAGTTTGAACGTGTGACGGATACCGTCGTTTCGGAATGCTTCTTCCAATTCACCGATCAAGGAGGGTGCCAGTGGATGGTCATTTTCGGCATGCCAGTACTGATCCGTGTAGGCCCGTGCCCGGTGCAGGGGGGCACCAATCACCACCAAGGCATCCATGCCGTGATTCCAAAGGATGTCCGTCAATCGACTGCCAATAGCCTGGGCATTTAGAATGACTTGCCCATGGTCCGAGGTCTTAAAAACAATGCGATCCATAGCGCCAAGCGCTTCAGTATCGATATCATTGTCATTCCATTCATCTTGGCTCACTTTGGCATCCACGTAGTTGACTGTCGCATTCCAATGAGACGCATCGTCATGAATGTTGGTGCCCAAAGGTACACGGTGGTAATCACGGCTCACACGGTTCAAGAAAACCCGTGGCACATGAGGCAAATCAAACGGAACACCAATCTTGGTGGTATGTTCTTCGTTGATACCTGCCAAATCATTGATGAAGCGCACTGTCACCTTGTCCCAGGTGAAATGCACCCGACGCCCGTTATCCATGAAGAGAAAGCCATCATCAAACAAGGGTTCCTCACGGAAATGGGTTTTCATCTGCTTCCGTTCCTTTGTTGAAAGCGGTTTACCCTGTAGGGTCCACGAATCGTCTATTGGTTCTTGTTCCACCGGCGCAACTTCTTTCTTTTCTTTTTCCAATGTTTCACGACCCTTGCTCACAATACGATCGTAAGTGGCCGTTGATTGCTGGACTTGTTTCTTGGTAATGCCACGTGTCCATCGAATGTTAATTGATTCCATGGGTGGCAATGAAACTTGATGTCCATTAGGATCGGGTTCTTGAGCTTTCTTGCCTCCATCCTTAAGGCTGGCCAACAAAACATGCATGATCCAGAGCTGTTCACCAGTTGCTTGAATCTGAGGATCCATCCAAACACGGACCACGGCCCGCAAACGTCCCTTATCATCCGTTTCCGTGGGATCCGCCATGATACGGATACGGAATTTCACGGGCGTGATCTTATCGCGAATCCCTTCAAAAAGAACGCCCACGTTGGAGGTGGTCCAAGGAGACCGGTAAAACCCAAATCGAAAGGGAACATCCCGAAGGGTGAGCAATCCCGGTTGGGGAAACCAATTGGGATCCTCAGACGTGTCACTGTCCAAGAGACGCTTTTCCTTGTCTGTGAATTGCGTTTCCATGATGTCCTGTGACACCCCTCCCGTCTGACGTTCAAAGGGACCGGAGACGTTTTCCAAAACACGGCGAATGGGATTGGCTCCCACGGCCTGGGCATTTAGAATGACTTGTCCGTGATTCGCCGTCCGAAACACGATGCGATCCGTGGTGCCTGGGACAAGGGCGTCCACGTAATTAACAAAGGCATCCCAGTTCGAGGCATCGTCATGGATCGCATCACCCAAGGGCATGAGACGGTATTCGGCATTGACCCGATCCAAGAAAAAGGCAGGTACATGGGAGATACGAAAGGGCATGCCCACGGACGTCGTGTATTCATCGATACCGACCGTCAAATCCTTGCTGAAACGCAGGGTCACGTCTCCCCACGTAAAAGGCACCCGTTGACCATTGTCACGGATCAAGGTGCCTTGCATTTTTTCATGGTCATGAAAGGCCGTTTCCATTTGGGCCCGTTCCCGCACCGACAGCGGCCGTCCCTGAAAGGACCAATGGTTTTCCATGAGGGTGTGCCTGATGAGTCAGTCCGTTGTCCCACCGTATAGTGTTTCGCCCGTTAATTAGGCCTGAGGCATTTCCACGGTTCCATGCAACATGGGAACCGCGGTTCGTCCACTTAAATCACTGATTTCATGATCGCCTTCACACCATTCACCAATCTCAAAGGAATCAATGAGACTCTTGAACGTGTCTTGCCAATAGTCAATCATTTCATAGAGGTCATCACGGTCATACGGTGGAATAAACATGTCACCGTGACTCCACGTGTAATTCTTGAGAATCACTTCGTATGCACGGCACTGCTCGTTGGAAACATAAATTACGGCCGTGCATCCATGGGGCTGTTCCAGATGAATAGTAATCGGATACATCGTGTGGGTAAGCATGCGTCCATTTCTTATTTGAAGGTAAACATCCATGAAGAAAGCGTGCAAGCATGTTTAATCCGTATCAACCACATTATAGATTTTTTTAAAATGGACATGTGACATTATGTCACGTAATGATGTAATTAGTAACCGTGACACAATACGGTTGAAAGACGGGTGGCAAACCACTTGTTTAAATGTTGCGTGCCCGATTTCTACAGGTATTTACAAGGAATGGAAATGGGCACGTACAAAATCACGCGCATGGGCGCGCAATGCATTCAAATCCTGGCTATCATTTTGAATGACACGGGTAAAGCCGTCAAAATCATCCAGGGCGGTTTCGCTATTGTCCGTCTTGCTGCGTCCACCGGCACAAGCGGCATCCACACAGGCCCGATTGAGACGAACCATCAAACCGCCCCGCTCCTTCATGATGGCATCCACTTCCGTGGGGTACCGCGCGTCCCCAAAGATGATGCCCCGTAGATCGGGATCCTTGCGACAGGCTTCGTCGGCACGTCCCATGGCAATGCGCACCCAAATGTTGGGATCCACGCTTTTACGCAAGCCGTCACCCAAGATTTGCTGCAATTGAGCGCTCGTCTTGCCAGCCAATGAAGGACGGGGCAGGTTCTTGCCCTCGGTCGTGTACATGTCTTCCTTGGTGCTCACGCATAAAATCGCGGCCACCTCCTTGAGGGCGTCCGCAAAATTCAAGACAATCCAACGTCCTATTCAATTCATTTATGAATCGAATAGGGGTTGCTGTCGCTTACCCGGCAGTTCTTCCAAGAGCATGTTCACAAAGGTTGTCTTGCCCACGCCAAACTTGCCCGAGACGCCAAGCAACGTGAAGGGTCCCGGCACACGGCGCTTGTTTCGTGTGACATAGGCATACGCGACCAGGCCACCGACAAACCCCATAAAAATAACAATCAAGCAGACGAGTGACACTTGTTCCGATGCGCTCAGACTCATGTTTGGGGAATTGGACCTTTTGGTTTGGATTTTTTTCTCCAAATAAAAAGAACTCACATTCATGGATGACAATTAAAAACCCAGAAAATATACGGTTCCAAGGAATGACTCTTTACTTGATCCGACAACATGGGCGGCGCACAATCCAACGCGGGTCTCAGTGGCTCGGGAACGGGCGTCGGTGCGGACATTGGCGCACGCGTGACACGCGAACCCAATGTGGTCGTGTCCTCGGCACGTCCCGTGAGAAACATCGCCAAACGGATGCAGGAATTGATGATTGGGGCCAAGCCGATCCAAGGACTGCTCTTTGAACCCCTGTTCGAGGAACACGTGGCCTTGACCGTGGCTTATTTCCATGAGATTGCCCAAGTCGGCGATTCTTGGAATCGATACTGGCCGGCCAGTGTGGGAATTAGGACTTCATTGGTGGACAATACCGTGCAACAAGGAAAATTATTCACCTACCGAGGTGTGCCGAATGGACAGGAATGGAAAGTTCTACTTCAGGAACACAATGAGATGCTGGACATGGTGGGTGCGCCCTTTGTGCAGCACAAAGTGGACAAACTGGATACTACGGGACTTCTCGAGAATGCCGAAAAATTGGTGGCATTTCTCGTGAATCAGGCGCGCTTGAACGCGGATCAAGCCCAATCCGCGCGTGAAGCCATTCGTTTCCACATTGTCTGTGCCGGCAACTACCTGACCGGTTTCCGTAGCATCTTTGGTAGCTGTTCGGAATCAGATCCTGATTTTGGCGAAGAAGGGACGTGCGTGGAACCCAAGGAACTCCAGAACACCATTGAAATTTGCCTGACCCAGGGCAAGGGCATTGGTGCTTTCTTGGACCAAGTCACGGACAAGTTCAAGGCCCCCAAACCCGTGATACTCCGGCCAGCGCCCGCACCTGTCGTGCCGACAGAGACCTTGGAAACATTATTCCCACGCATGATCGAAATGATACAAACTGCATGGGGCATCAATATTGACAATCCTTTTGCCATCGATATTGATGCTCATAACAAACGATACCGTGAGACAGTCAATGCCGTTCTTGACATTGTCATCGATCGTTTCGGAAGGGGATCACAGATTGTTCGTGATTGGGCAGCAGCACTTGTTCCGATCATGAATCTCATGTCAGAGGGTCGTCCATTCGTGACGGACAAGGACCCATTCACGGTTTTGGATCGCAAAAATTACGATGAAGCTGTGGAAACCATGACCCAATTCATCAATCGTCACGGTTTGACCCAGTTCACCGACAGTCATGGCGAGGTCACAACGGACAACAAGGTCATCGTTCACCTCACGGAATTCCTTCAATGCATCCGTGCCGCGTTGCCAAACGTGAAGCGTCACGGTAATTGGGAACGGTTCTATCTTCCATCTCAGTGTATTGAAGAAGCCACACGCATTGGACGCGATTTGGATGCCTTGTTCCGTGAACCAATGGCATTGTGGAGTGGTGCTTCCATGCCGATTGGCGCGGAACCGCGTCGCCATGATCCACCGATCCTCTTGGCGGATGTGGTGCGCGTCTTCTTGACGGCCTATCAGGCGTCCTTGGCCACGCGTGAGCGCGTGGATGCGGATGCCTTGGACGTGCCCTTTGAACACCTGTCGCGCTTTGTGCGATTCCATCAGACAGACCAGACGCTTAATGCGTTTCTCATGGAATTGCGTGGGGATTTGAAAGTGGCTTTACGCCGTGATGCCATCAATGTGGAGACCTTCCGTACTAGCTTTGGCCGCGTGGCCATTGCCATCTACCGTTCATTGAATGTCGGTGATGAAGACTTTGAAATGCGCATGTGGCAAGCCTTCAAGGACCTGGGCGAGTGCCTGGCCAATTATGCCAACCTGCTTCGTGATGACCCACAACTGCCCTTGGACCTGCAAGGCGAATGCGTGACCAAGGCCATTGCCGCCGGCGATTATTTCCGTTATTTGCGTACGCGACGAGAATACATGATTGGTTCCGGGCATGAACATGCCCCAGGACCCGTAGGGTCCGGCCGTGGAAAGGGCGGGAAACGTTACGTGCGCGAGCCCACGCCCGAAGAAGAGGAAGAGGACTGGGAAGGCGGGAGCGTGGCCTCGGAAAACAAGCGCGATCCCTCCAGCAAGCTCTGGACGGATCTCATGTCCATTTTCATGATGACCCTGGACAGTCGCATGGATATTGGACGTGTCCTGAGCCTAGAAGGCCTGAACGCCCAGTTCCGTGATCTGATTCAGCACTTTGAAGAAAATCAAGGGTTCTTCACCGATGAAAGCGAGGCCTATACTGCCAATGAACCTGTGCGTGCAGAACTTCGTGCGTTCAAGCGTGCCTTGGTCTTTATCCTAGAGAATCCCACGCGTTTCAGCGAATTTGAACCCATGCTCATGGCCTCAACTCAAGGCTTCCTCGAGGCCATGAACAAGGTCTACCATTTGGACCGTGACTACAATGAAGAAGCCCAGCGCACGTTACGCAATCGCGTGGGGCAGCTACGTGGCACGTTGCACATGTACATCAACGGCCGTATCCACAATGGCAAATGGACGCAAGACACGTATCGCTCTTCGATGGAAGAGGATGCCCGCGAATTGGGCGCATACATTGAGCAAATCACCCGTAACCGTGTTTAATACGCGAATAAATGACTAGTCTAATTTTTGCCGTTTGCTATGGGGTTCCACCACCGATTCCAAATCCGCTTCCAAGGAGCGTTTCACGCCCTTTTTCATGGGTGCAAGGCACACGCTGTTCTCGGGCTTGTTTCGTCGAAACGCCTTTTTCGTGTGTTGCAACGTGCGTCCCTCTTCATCGCAAATGAACCCATACGTGTCACAGAATTGATGAAAGGCACGCAACGGATCGTCTTCAAACCAAAAGAGCACATCCACGGCCTCATCCAAGTCGGAAACGGCAATGAGACTGTCATCGAGCCAGTAGAACGGATTGCTTTCCATGCTGGCCAAGCGATCCGCGACGTGTTTCCACCGATTGCCGTGTTGCGCGATCAGTGCCTCATCATGCGTGGTCAGCCATTGCTTGAACGCCGTGGACCATTCCGTCAAATTACCCGCCTGGATCATTTCAAACAAGCGCTGCAAGTCCGGCGACACCGGTCCTTGTTCCGGTGCCGCCACCGTTTCCCCTATGGGTTTCTTCGTTCGTTTCACGGGTGATGCCGTGGCTGTGGACTTGGGTTTGACCACGGGTGTCACGGACGGTTCACGCTTCTTTGGTGTTCCATTCTCTTTGGGCTCTTCCTTCTTCTTCTTCTCCTTGGGCTTGGCCTCTTCTTTGACCTTGCTCTTTCCATGGGCATTCTCTTCCTTCTTGGTCTTTTCCTTTTCCTTGTGCTTGCCCTCTTCTTTGGTCTTCTCCTTGTGCTTGCCCTCTTCCTTGGAAGAAGAGGATAAATAACGCTCGATCCAATCGTCCATGTCCGTGGTGGTTGCCTCGCGGTGCGTGTCCATTTTGCGATACAAGTCATGTTCACGAATGGCCTTGGGTAACCACTTTTGGTCCAGGAAATTGGGCAAATCCATGGTATCCTCCCGGTAAGCCTTGGAGATGCCATACGCATCGAGCAAGTAGGAAAAGAGACGCCGGGTGGAGCAATCCGCGAGGTAATCCGTGCCTCGTTTTCCAATGGCCGTGTGTGTCTTGCAGGATTCATGGGGCAACTCATGCTCCCGTTCCTCGGAATCCGAATCGTACGTCTCGGGTACGTCCTCGGGATAACACTTGTGCACGTCTTCCCAAAGCGTTTCACGACTTTTCATCATGGCCTGGTATTCATGGAACAAGATGTACAAGGCCACTTCACGCGTCGTGCGGCTCTCGCCATTCATCACTGCCTGATAAAAGCGATCGCTCATGTACGTTTGGATCACGGATCCATGATCGTCATTGGGTTTCTTGTCCTTGGTCAAGGTATTGAGCACGACGCGCAGGGATCGAATGGCTTGGGTCAAACAGGCGTGTAACATTAAACCTTGCGTGAAGCGTTGGGTCTTCTTGTCAAAATCGGTGTTAATATCGAGATGGGTCATCAATTCCGGCCAAGAAGGGGCGGGCACAGTGCCTTGCTTGGCCTTTTGATTCTCGGTCCATGTTTCCCAAGCCTCCATGAGTGCATCGGCATCGTATTGCACGTCCTTGGAAATGGACACCACCGGTTCCGTGGCCAAGTCCGGGTAATACTTTAAGTATTGCGCATGCACATGGTCACTGTGCATGCTCCAGCGCAACGGGTGCCACTTGTCCACCTTGCCAATCCACTCGTGCTTCATGAGATTGGCCTTTTCATCATAATTCATCAACACATCGATCCAGAGCTAGTGCATTCACGTAGTGAATGCATGAATGCGATTGAATGGATGATTTTCTTCCTCTTTACCTGAGCCTGCATGGGAAAGAACATGTGGGCGTGATCGAGGAGTTCATTCGTGTCCAAGTAATTCAAAACGCCGAGGGTGCTCGCCGCCAAATTGTGAAACCGCCGTTCCAGGAATTCCAAGATGCGTGCACACGTGGGCGGACCCTTGTCCGAAACATCCGAGGCCACGGATTCCTCGTCCTCTTCCTCTTCTTCCTCTTCCTCCATGTCTTCTTCTTCTTCCGATTTCTCTTTGCGATGACGAGGCATCTTCACCAAAATGTGATTGAAACTCAGTTTATTACGCTTTTTATAAATGATCTATGATTTCGTGGATGATGCTTTTTCTCCGTCACTTTCGTATGACTCCGAATCACTATCCGAATGCTTGGGTGCAGGCGCGACAGGGGCATCCGTGTGCTTGGCACGCGTGTGGTAACTCAATCGACGAGACTGTTCAGGGAAACGAATGGCCACGTTGCACTTGTCGCAGCAAAACTCCGCCCGTGGCGGCTGATGACCGTCGGGTTTCTTGCAAATGGGGCCATGCTTCATGATGGCGCGCAGGCTCTTGAACAGTCGGCCACAAAACTTGCACTCAAATCCATGATCAAAACCATGTTCGTCACGGAAATGCGTGGCCAATTTGGCATTGGTCTTGAACGTCTTGCCGCAATCCACCACGGGGCAAAGCGGACGGGGCGCCTTGGGTTCCGGTAAATGCTTCATGACATAATCCACGGAATCCGCATGAATCGGATTGCAAGAGACACGGCCCATGCCTGTGCTCAGCTTGACGGTGACCCACCGGGTGTGACTGGCGGTCAAGACGCCCACAATGGGGAGTTTCGCCGCTGGGGCGGGTGCAACCACCATCGGTGGTATCGCAGGTGGTGGTGGTGCCACTACCGGTACGGGTACCGGCGCAGACTCTTCACAGGTGCCCAAAAAGTCACAATGGCAATCAAAGCCCAGGTTTTGCATCTTGCTGATGCGCTCCACGGCACTGTCCATGGAATTGAACGTGCCCGTGACTTCAAAGATGAAGGCTCGTTCAGCGATTGTGAAACCCAATTTTTCCGCCTTTTGGGCCAGGTCTTCCAAGGGATCTTTCCGGTACTTTCCAGTCACATTGACCTTGAGTCGCTTGGCACTGGGTGCCCCTTCCGGGAGTTCTTCGGCCGACCGTTTCTGTCCCGATGCCATGTGGACACTGTGTGTCACTTGAGACCCTATGCGTGCCTTTTAACCCTGTGCACTGAAATCACGGATGGAACACGATTCATGGATGTAAACACAATGGGATAAAAATCGGTTTCTTTCATCATTCAATGACCATGGCCACTCGCGACGGATTGGGGATCCTCTTGGACACGGACAAGGATGAACCGTGGATGCAGGATCCGACGCAGCGTTTGAACAAGGCCTTGGAAATCTTCAAGGCCCGTCATCCCAATGATGATTACAAGAATCTCTATGAGATACCCAATGCCGATGGCAGCTACCTGTTTGCCTTTGCAGGTATTCATCCGCGAAAGACGTCTCCCTTGGACGGCATGTGGCCTGCTCCGGACCTTTCCTACATCATTTCACTTGAAGACTGTCAACGCAAGCGCCGTGCCTAGACCTTTACGTGTTCCAACCACCATAGTTTATCCACTAAAAACTCGAGGACTTCCAATGGTAAATCGTGCCATGGGCCATGGAAACGGTGCAACCCACACAGTGCCTTGATCTGGGCTTGAAAAGTTTGGGTCAAGTATTTTTTGGGCAACGTGGGGTACCATTCCGTGATGACAATCCCCGCCGGTGAGCATGGAAGAACCGAAACAAATACGTAATCGATGAGATGGCCCAAGGAACAACCCTGCATCATGGCTTGGTACCATAAAGCGGGATCCAGGTGGGCCACGGTTCCCATGCTTTTTTCGATGCCCTCTTCGTCATCCATCTTCCAAAACTGGAAATCCAGTTGAAACGAAGCACGCAAAACGTCCTTATTTTTGGTGACCACCGTAAGGGAATTGCCCCTTTCGTTCACCAAGA
>Ga0265336_10000862_pt1 | contig 15730 bp, 11 predicted proteins | sample 42119metaG_FD_193583 | JGI IMG/M metagenome (GOLD analysis project Ga0265336, IMG submission 193583) | Rhizosphere microbial communities from Carex aquatilis grown in University of Washington, Seatle, WA, United States - 4-21-19 metaG | ecosystem: Host-associated > Plants > Roots > Rhizosphere...
CAGGAATGGCCAACCCATCCCGGGAGACAGCGGCAGCGTTGGCGTCGTCTATAACGGAACCAACCCTTCTCCGGCAGGGCGGATCGTGCTCAACGAGATCATGTATGACCCGGCAATCCCCGGCGGGCAATTCGTGGAACTCTACAATACTTCCACCAACATTACTTTTGATTTATCCGGTTGGCAACTTCAGGGCCTGGCCTACACCTTTCCAAACGGATCGATCATTGGTCCGACGAATTTCCTGGCGCTGGCGGCAAACGCTGCCGCCTTTGCGGGAGCTTACGGGGCGACCACGCCGGTGTTTGACACGTTCGACGGAACGTTGCAACAGGGCCAGCCACTTTCCTTGATGCGACCCGGGGGTGGCGGGACAAATAACCTGGTTGTGACAGAAGTAAAGTATGACAACACGCTGCCTTGGCCGACGAATGCCAACGGCACCGGGTCGGCCTTGCAGTTGGTTGACGCCAGCCTGGACAACTGGCGGGTTGGCAACTGGATTGCCGTTCCAACCAACGTTGTGTCCACGCCGCAATGGGTTTATGTGACCACAACCGGTACGGCGTCCAGTTCCTTGCTTTATATTTATCTGCAATCGGCCGGCGATATTTACGTTGATGACATCAAGCTGGTGGCCGGCAGTGTCCCCGAAGCGGGAGTAAATGTTTTGCCGGACGGCGATCTGGAATCGGGTTTTCCGGGGGCCTGGACGGTTTCTGCGAATTTAAGCGGGTCGGCACTGAGCACCACGATCAAGCATTCGGGCAACGCCAGTCTGCATGTCGTTGCTTCCAGCGGTGGCACCACGCAAAGCAGCGCGATCTGGCAGACGATTTCGCCCGGACTTACGGGCAATGCGACTTACACCTTGAGTTTCTGGTATCTGCAGAGCACCAACGGCGGCCCGCTCACGTTGCGTTTGTCCGGCTCCGGCATCATTACCAACGTGATTCCGGGACCGGCAACCAATGTTAGCGCCCTGACGCCGGGACGGGCGAACAGTGTCGCCGCGATCCTGCCGCCGTTCCAGCCATTATGGATCAATGAACTGGAAGCGGACAATCTGACGGGCATCACCAATCGTGCCGGTCAGCGCACCAGCTGGCTGGAACTTTACAATCCCAGCGCCACCAACGTTTCGCTCAACGGCCTTTATCTGGCGAACAACTACACCAACCTGACGCAATGGGCGTTCCCGACAAATGCCATCATCCTGGCCGGCCAGTTTGAAGTCATCTTTGCCGACGGCCTGACCAATCTTTCCTCGACGAATGAATGGCACACCGGATTCGCTTTGCCCGGCGGAAGCGGTTCGCTGGCCTTGACCCGGGTCGCCAATGGCAATCAACTACAGGTTCTGGATTATGTGAATTACAACAATCTGACCGCGGATCGTTCGTATGGTTCATTCCACGATGGCCAAAGCTTTCAACGTCAGGTCTTCTATTATCCAACGCCCGGCGGGGCGAACAACGGCAGCGCGGTACAACCGCCCTCGTCCATCATTTACAGCACGCCCGGCATGATTTACTCGCAAGACTTTGATGCGTTGCCGAATCCGGGTGCGACCTCGGTCAATTCGGAGAATCCGTTCATCAACAATGGCGTGGTGTATTCACTGGCCAATCCGTTCGACTTCGCGTTTCCGCAAATGGCCTCCGGCAATGGTGGCTTGGGCCTTCCGACGATGAATGGCTGGTATGGCAAGGCAGCGCTCGCGTCGAAGTTCGGCGCGACCGACGGGGACCAGACCACCGGCGGCCAGATCAGTTTTGGCTTGCCGAACAGCTCCAATCGGGCGCTGGGGTTGCTGGCAACCAGTTCCACCGGGGGGACGGCTTTCGGCGCCAAACTCATCAATGGCACGGGCATGAATCTGAACTACATCAGCCTGCAATTCACCGGTGAAGTCTGGCGACAATCCAACAAGCCCAAGACCCTGCAATTTTACTATTTCATCGATCCAACGAGCACCAATGCCTTTCCGGGCACCGCGACGGCCTATCTGCCAGGCTTGAATGTGAATTTTCCGGCTGTGCCGGCCGATTCGGGCGGGCTGGCGGTGGATGGGACATCGCCGCTCAACCAAACCAATTTGAGTGTGGTGGAGCAGACGATCACGAACTGGCCGCCGGGAGCCGCCTTGTGGCTGGTGTGGCAAATGCCGGATTCAACCGGAACTTCTCAGGGGCTGGGGATCGATAATTTGAGTTTTTCGGCTCAAGCGGTGCAATTCCCCGTGCCGTTGGTGATCCAAAGATCGGGAACGAATATCATCCTGAACTGGCCGTCGGCGTCGGGGCAGGCTTATCAACTCGAGTATAAAGACGATCTGGCCGCACCGATTTGGACGCCATTGGGCATCCCGGTGGGCGGTATGGGTGGAACGCTGACGCTCACGAATGACTTTGGCGTTTCAACCCAGCGCTTCTTCCGCGTGCGGTTGGTCAACTAACGGGTGGCGATGAATCGGGCTTTCTGAAACAACCCTGAGTACGACAGTTCTGGGAGTTTGAGGCCATGGTGCCGGAAGTGCTCGCATACGATGAAGAGGAAATGTCTCTGCCGGCGGAGTTGCCGCGACGCATTACGGGTCTGGGGCGATGAGCCAATCGCAGATTCTGAGTGATGAGGAAAAAGTCAATTGAAACTCCAAAAGAAAACTCAAACAAATTCAAAAACCTTGGGGATTAATCGTATCCTGAATGCTGCCATGTTGCTTTCAGTAGTCTTGGTCGTCTTGCCAATGCTCACCACCAAAGCGGCCAATATGGACTGGCAGGGGAAACCGCCAGTTACACCATCGCGGCAGGCTGGGTCGGCGGCGTTCATCGGATTTTCAAAGCATTTGTTTTCTTTCCTTGATTTCCTTCACGTTCGGCGGTTTCCTTTCCGCACGAAGGTTTAAACCGGAAATAGCAAATCTAGAATCACATTATGGCATACCAGGATGTTACCCCGCCCGCGGGCGGCAAAATTTCGATCCAGAATGGCAGGCTCACCGTTCCTGAAAATCCCATTCTCCCGTTCATCCGTGGTGACGGCACCGGCCCGGACATCTGGGCGGCCAGCGTGCGCGTGTTCGACGCGGCGGTGCAAAAAGCCTACGGAGGCAAACGCAAAATCGCCTGGTTTGAAGTGTTTGCCGGCGAAGCGGCCAAGAACAAATTCGACAACTGGCTGCCCGACGACACCGTCGAGGCATTCAAGGAATATCTGGTCGGCATCAAGGGTCCGCTGACCACGCCGGTCGGTGGTGGCATCCGCTCGCTCAATGTCGCCTTGCGCCAGATGCTCGATCTCTACGTCTGTCTGCGCCCGGTGCAATGGTTCACCGGTGTCCCGTCCCCGGTGAAACATCCGGAGAAGGTCAACATGGTTATTTTCCGCGAAAACACCGAAGACATTTACGCCGGAATTGATTTTGAAGCCGGCAAGGAAGCGGCACTTAAGACCTTGGAGTTTCTAAAGACGAATTTTCCGAAGGATTTCAAGAAAATCCGGTTTGGGGCGGAGGCGCCGGAGACGGTCGGCATTGGCATCAAGCCGGTTTCAAAACCCGGCACGGAGCGGCTCATCCGCTCGGCCATTCAATACGCCATCGCGAACAAGAGCAAATCGGTCACGATTGTCCACAAGGGCAACATCATGAAGTACACGGAAGGCGGCTTCCGGGATTGGGGTTACGCGCTGGCGAAAAGCGAGTTCGGCGCGGTGGAAATTGACGGCGGGCCCTGGTGCAAAATTCCCGAAGGCAAGCCCGGCGCCGGCATCGTCGTCAAGGACGCCATTGCCGACATCACCCTCCAGCAGGTGCTCACGCGCCCGACGGACTTCGATGTCATCGCCACGCTCAATCTCAACGGCGACTATCTGAGTGACGCGCTGGCGGCGCAGGTCGGCGGGATTGGTATCGCCCCCGGCGGCAACATCAATTACCTCTCCGGTCATGCCATCTTCGAAGCGACGCACGGCACCGCGCCAAAGTATGCGAACAAGGACGTGGTCAACCCAGGTTCGGTGGTGCTTTCCGGCGAGATGATGTTGCGCTATCTGGGCTGGACGGAAGCGGCGGACTTGATTTTAAAAGGCTTGAACGGCGCCATTGGCAGCAAACGCGTCACCTACGACTTCGCGCGCCAGATGGAAGGCGCAACCGAAATCAAATGTTCGCAGTTCGGCGATAACATCATCCAGCACATGTAATTACGTTGGTTCAGCTTCGCAGGCGATCACTGCGGCAGCCAAATACCGCGGTTTTCTCTTTGCTTTTTGGCTGTTTATTCTTTACAAAAGAGTCACGAATCAGAAGTTCGTTCAGACGAGGTAATCCATGAAGCACATCTTTAATTCACGGCGTCAGCCGGTTCCCTGTTTGGTTTCAACCATTTTTTTGGTAATCGCTTTGTTCGCCGGACGGACTACACAGGCGCAAGTGGTCACTTTTCCGGATCCGAACCTGGAGGCGGCCATCCGGGATGCGCTGCAAATTTATTCGCCGACGAATATTTACCAGACCAACATGCTGACGCTGACGAATGTGTCGACTGCCTTTCGCGGCATTCAGAATTTGAGCGGCCTGGAAACGGCGGGCAACCTCACCAATCTCGATGTCAGCTTCAACCAGGTGACGAATTTGTCACCCATTGCGGGACTGACGAAGCTGATGCAACTGCACGCGGGCTGGAATCCGTTCACGGACTGCACGCCGCTCGCCGGCCTGACGAATCTGACCTACCTGGATCTGAACAGCGCCCAGTTGACGAATATTGCCCCGCTGGGCGGGTTGCGCAAACTGGTCCAGTTGGTCGTTCCCTGGAACCACGTGCTCGACGCGAGCCCGGTCGCCACGCTGACCAATCTTGTCTGGCTCGACATCGGCGGTAACCGCAGCCCCTCAGGCAATTCTTCGATCAGCAATGTGACGGCGCTGGTGGGATTGAAGCATCTCCAGTGGTTGAGCCTCTATTATTTGGGCGTCACCGACCTCACGCCGCTGACTGGGCTGACCCCGCTCACGAACCTGGATGTCAGTTGGAACTTCAACCCTACGAATTTCAACGCGTTAAACGGGCTGACCAACCTCCTGTTGCTCCACGTCACAACGGACAACATCAGCAACATTGTTTTTGTCTCGCATATGCCGCTGCTAAAGGATTTGGATTTCGGCAACAATTCTGTCCACGACCTTTCTCCGGCGCTGGGGCGGAATCTTACCTCGCTTCAGGCGTATTATAACTTCCCGCTCACCAATGCATCGCTCGCGACCAACTTCCATCAACTCGCGCATTTGAGCTTTGGGGGCGATGGACTGACAAATGCGTCCTTTCTGGCGAGCTTCACAAACCTTCAGGAATTGTGGATTGATGGCAACCCGGGCGTGGCCAGCATCACGCCCGTTCTCAGCCTCACTAATTTGTGGCATCTGGACGTGAATGGCGATGCCTTCACCAATCTTGCCGCCGTGGCCGCTTTGGCGAATCTTACTGACCTGGAAATGAACGGGGTGGCGACGCCACAGGACATTTCATTTCTCAGCCAGATGGTGAATTTGAACTCGATTGACCTGGGCAACGATCAGGTCGGCTCGCTCATCTCGCTGACGAACCTCACCCAGTTGGGCAATGTCCTTCTCAACACCGATTTCCTCACCGATATCGGCCCGCTCCTGTCGTTGCCCAATTTGTATAACGTGGATCTCAGTTACAATCTGCTGGACACCAACGTCACTTCCGCCGCCTACAACGTCATCACCAACCTCCAGAACAATTATGTAAACGTGGCGTACAACCCGCAAAATATTTCGCCGTCCCTGACCGTCTGGGATTCGCCCGCGGACGATTGCATCGCCATTGGCGGCATGGCCTATTTCGCCGTCGCCGCCTCCACCACCAATTACTATCCCGTGACCTACCAGTGGCAGTTCAACGGCACGGACCTCGCCGGTCAGACCAATAGTTTTCTCGTGTTGACCAGCGTGGGTACGAACCAGGCCGGCAGTTACCGCAATGTCCTGTCGGACGGCAATGGCTACGCCGCCAGCGCCACCGCCCAGCTTTTCGTTGGCGACCCGAATTGCGGCCGCACGGTGACGATTGTGCAGCAGCCCGTCAACGCGGTTGCAGCGCCGGGCGAGGACGTCAACTTCAGTGTCGTGGCCACGACGACCCTGGCAAACCTCTATTATCAATGGCTGTTCAACGGCACGAATATTTCCGGCGGTAATGTTTCCGGCGATACCACCGCGAACCTTGCCTTGTCCGCCGTGGATGCCAGCGCGACGGGTATTTACCAGGTGCTCGTGTGGGATGACAGCAGCAACGTTGTCACCAGCACACCGGTTCAACTGAAAGTGGTGGATGTGGTTTCCTTCACCGACCCCGGCCTGAGCAATCTGGTGGTTCAGGCATTGGCTAATGAGTCAGGGTTCATCCCGGGGAGCCCCGTACATCTGACGGACCTCGATAATCTGAGCTACCTTTATGTCAGCCACCAGGGCATCACCAATATCTCCGGATTGGACTGCGCCCGTTCTCTGAATGACATTGATCTCAGTGGCAATCCGATCGCCGACCCGAGCCCCTTGGGCTGGATCACAGCCTTGCAATACCTCAACCTCGACGGCTGTGGCCTTAATGACGCCTCGTTTGTCTCCGGCTTGACGAACCTGTATCAATTGGATCTGAATAATAACTCGATTCACGAGATTCCTGACCTGCAGGGTTTGGCTGAGAATTTAAACTGGCTGGAAATCAACGCCAACGGCCCGTTGATTTATTCCTACCGCCTGGCCAGCGTGACCAATCTCTACGACCTCGGCCTCCACGACGATGGCTTGCCCGATATCTCGTTCACCGCCGGCATGTCGCAATTGGCATCGCTTGATGTCGGAGCCGACTGGATTGACGACCCCAATCGAAACTACGTCAGCGATATTTCTCCGCTCGCCGGCAAGACGGCCATGTACTGGTTGTCCCTTTCATTTGACCAGGTCACCAATGTTCCTGTCATTGCTGCCTTCGCCAACCTCAGCACCCTTTATCTCAGCAGCAATCATTTCGGCAATTTGAACTTCATCACCAACCTGCCGAGCCTGAATACGCTGGCGATCAATTATAGCACCGTCACCAATCTCGCTCCGCTGACCAACCATACGTCGCTGGGCTACCTCGACGTCGGTTACATTGCCACCACCAACCTTAGTTACGTGAGCGGGTTGATCAACCTCGGCACCCTGTGGGCCGGTGGCAATCATCCCGGCACCGCCGCCTTTGTCACCAATCTCATCAACCTGCAGACACTCGGCCTCGATTCCGACGGAATCACGAACCTCGCTCCATTGACCGGCCTGAACAATCTGAATTACCTCAATCTGGAAAACAACCGCTTGACGAATGCGACTCTTCTCGCTGCCAAGACCACGCTGAGCAGCCTCTACCTTTCGGGAAACCAGATTCACGACCTGACCCCCCTGGCCGGGCTGAGCGCCATGCAATGGTTGAGCCTTGATGCCAATGGCATCACCAACATCGCTCCGCTCGCCAACCTGACCAAGCTGGTTTGGCTGGTGCTGCAGAGTAATTACGTCCAGAACGTCACGCCGCTCGCCGGCCTCACCAACCTCTACTATGGTCTCGACCTTTCGGCCAATCTGATCACCAATATTGCCCCGCTGACGAATCTGCACGCGCTGACTTCGTTGAGCATCTGGCAGAATAATTTGACCACCCTGCCGTCGCTCGCCGGGTTGTCCAGCATCACCTCGTTTGATTTCCATGCCAACCAGCTCACCAACGCAACGGGCGTTTCCGGCATGGCCCAGATCACCTGGCTCAACTTCAACGGAAATAATTTCACCACGGCGCCCACCCTCACCGGCTTGCCGAACCTGAACTCGCTCGATCTGAGCAGCAATCACATTTCCGATGTCTCCGGCCTCGCCGGCTTGAACAGCTTGAACTGGCTCTATCTCTACGACAACAATCTCTCGACCATCCATCTACTGACCAGCCTCACCCACCTTTATTATGTGGATGTTCACGACAACTGGTTGGACCTCACGCCCGGCTCCGCCTTCATGACGGATGTCGCCACCTTGAATGGCTACAATACCTATGTGAATTACATCCCGCAGTACAGCCTTGTCCTGATGTCGCCTGCCAGGTCTGGCGTCAATCAATTCCGCTTCTCGGTTCTCAGCCCGGCTGGCGGTGTGGTCCAAATCTATAAATCCAGCGACCTGAATTCGTGGACATTGATCGGACCATTTACGAACACTACCGGGACAAATGTCTTCACAGATTCCAGTGCCACCGGCACAAGCCGGTTCTATCGCGCCCAACAGTGAGTGGACGCCGCTGGAGTTTGGTGGCAATCCTGTTGCCAGCAGGTAAACTCCAACTGACTCAAATTTAAAGTCAGCTCGACGGGCGAGCCAATGTGGTTCGCCCGTTGGGCTTTAAGGTAGGGCGCGTCACTCCGTGCGCGCCGTGGTAGATGGACAAAAAAGCGGCAGGCAGGGGACTCCGATGAATCTCGAGCAGGCTGCCCGCCATGCCAGAACGATTTCATGCATTGGATTGCTGCCAGCCTGTTATCAGCCTTGTTCCTCGGCGCGTATGAGCTTTGTACCAAACACGCCGTCCGGGACAATGCCGTCGTCCCGGTCCTGTTTTTCAGCACGCTGACGGGCGCAGCAGTGTGGACGGGCCTGTTGATGGCGCAGTGGATTCATCCGGGTGTGTTGCCGGCGTCGCTGGTTGCGGACCAACTCACACTGTTGCAGCATCTGCAACTGGTGCTGAAGTCGGTGATCGTGGCGGCGTCATGGGTTTTCACCTATTTTGCACTCAAACATCTGCCGCTGTCACTCGGGTCACCCATCCGCGCCACTAGCCCGCTATGGACTTTGTTTGGGGCAATCCTGATTTTGGGCGAACGTCCGACCTGGTTGGAAACCGTCGGGGTGCTGACAACGCTGGCGTCATTTGTGGGGCTTTCGCTTGCCGGCCGCCACGAAGGGATACATTTCCATCGCGACAAATGGGTGGGTTTTCTCGTTGCCGGTACTCTGCTCGGTGCGATCAGTTCGCTCTACGACAAATACTTGCTGGGTCGGGCACATTTCTCGGTGCCGACAGTGCAGGCCTGGTTTTCGGTTTACCTGGTGATCCTGTTCACCCCATTTGCCATCGGCTGGAAGCGACGCTGGTGGCCGCGAAAAGTATTTCACTGGCGCTGGAGCATCCCATTCATTGCCCTTTCCCTGCTGGTGGCGGATTACATCTATTTCAGCGCGCTGCGGGATCCGGACTCGCTCGTTTCGGTGGTCATGAGCCTTCGCCGCGGCAGCACGCTGGTGGGGTTTGCCGGCGGGTTGTTATTTTTCGGCGAAATCAATGGCTGGCAAAAGCTCCCTGCCGTGATCGGCATCCTCGTGGGTATCGTACTCACGGTGCTTGGCTGAGTCTGTGGCTCATGGGGATCCTGCGGCGGAATGCTGTTTCCGGGCAACTTCTTCGTCCGAATGGATGCGATTGCCCGCCCGGTCAACCAGGGTAACGGTGACGAAAACGAGCAATTGTTTGTGGACTTCAGAACCGGGTTTGGCATCAACTTCTTTGCCGCCCGGCACAAGCCGATCCGGTAAGCTTCCCAGCACAACCGTCTGGTTGTCCCACAGTTTCAAGTGTGCGACGGCTTGCCGAACGCGGAAACGAGGGAGAATATTCGGCACATTAACGATTGCTCCTTTCGAGGTGACAACCGGAGTTGAATTGGTTGGTGGTTTGTCATACCCCAAGAATTCCGTCAGTGATGGGATGGCCGTTAAATCAATGGTGTACCCATCGGGCAAAACGACCGGTATCACGTCCAGGACGGGGCCGACTTCCACTTGTGATTGCTGTGGAGTAATCGCTGAATTAGTTGACGTCTCCTGAAAAACGAAGTTGGTTATAATTGTCAAAAAGTCGGTTGCCCGCATCTGGGTTTGCCGGCCGCTCAAGGTGGTCACTTCCGGTTCGGCAAGACTTTCGCTATCTGGATTTGACTGCATTGCGTGGAGGGCGGCCCGGAATTGTGATTCTGTCATGATACCTGTATAGAGTGTCTTTCGGTCCGTCCAAGATATAGATTTAGGGCGGTTGATTGTTTCGCGGGTAGGCTGAGGGATGTCGTCGGGAGCGGGGTAAATGGTTGAGGTGTTAAAACTTCCCAGATACAAGTCGGCGGCTTTTGAACCGGGTAATTCGACGAACCTGGCTTTGATGTGGATTTGCAACGTGTCCAATATTGAAAGGACTTTTTCTACCTTGTCCAAATCCTGCTCTGTTGCGTGCATGAACAATACGCTGCGGGTTTCATTAAAATAAAAGGATTTTGGGGCGGATAAATTCACGCCGATACTTGACATGAGTATTTTAAAAGCCGAGAAGAAATTGGTCTGTAGATCGATTTGATTCCGAAAATTGGCGAGGAAGACATTGGTGTCCACCTTGAAGGTACGCGTGGAAAGGTTGGTTGAAACGCCGGCACTTGAAGCCGGCTTGTTGGTGATTCCACTGAAAGTTGGCAGTGTATTCTTGCTCGCATCTGGTGAAGTTGGCAGTGCTTCACCCATCGGCACCGCCACAGCGCTGAAAATGCAGATACCGCAAAGTGACACTAACGTCAGACCGGCGCGACGCGGCGCATGGAAATCCATCAACCGATCGATTCGTTGCCGCAATGCACTGCGGGATTCGAGGATGCCCACCAAACCCAGGCTGGCCAGCGGCCGGTGGTAAGCCAGCTTCGCCACTTCGAGCAGCGTGGGGGCGTAAGCTTCGGCATCGTCACGCAGCGCCAGCATGACGGCATCGTCCACGGCTTCTTCGCGCACACGGCGGATGTGGGCATTGGCGAGCCAGAGCAGGGGATGCCACCAATAAACAATCTGGACCAACGCCTGCGCGCAATTCATCCAGACATCACCGCGTCGAAGATGGGTCAATTCATGTAACAACACTGCGCGCAACTGGACCGGTGGAAGTTTTTGCACCAACGATTGCGGCAGCAAAATCACCGGTTGAAACAATCCACAAACCGCCGGCGACATGGCTTGGTTCGTCACCCGCAAATGCACGGTACGGCGCAGGCCAGTCGAAGATTTTACTTCGTCAAACATTTCTCCGAGCCATGCAGGCACCGGCGTAGCACGTCGCACATCACGCGTAACCTGTTGCCAACGTGCTGTCAGCCAGACAAACAGACCGGCGCTGATGGTAACCCAGGCAAGAATGGTCCATGCCGATGCCGACATCGGCGGTTGTGGGGCTGTAAAGGGTGGTGCTGGTTGCGGTGGCGGGCCAGGTTCGGCATCAGCGTCATGCCTGACGACAAATCTGGTTGCATGCGGGTTTGCGGTGGCGGTGGCAGGCAAGAGCCACCAAGTGACCCCGGTGGGCAGCGCCAATGAAGGCGGAAGCAGTAGCTTGACCAGCAGCACCAACCAGAGCGCATAACGAACGGCAGCGCGGACACGCCGACGCAAGATTAAATCAGCAACGAACAGGATCGCAATGAGCACACTCGATTGCCAGAACATCGGCCACGCAAAATGTAGCGCATTCTCGCCAAAACGATTCAACGTCTCAATGAGCGCATTCATTTTTTAGCCGTTTTTCTTTTGGCCTTGATCAGGGATTCCAGTTTTACCAGTTCATCCGGGCTCAGGTCACGGGTGTCGAGGAGGCACTGGACCATCGGGGTGAGCGCCCCATTGAAGGCGTGCTTGAGGGCGTAGAACAATTCGCCGCGCTGTGCCTGTTCGCGGGTGACCACGGAACGGTAAAGGGTCAGATTGCGGACCTTTTCCGCGGCCAGCAGGCCTTTGGTGACCATGCGATCCATGAGCGTGCGCACGGTGGAATAGGTCCAGGCGGTCTGGGGATGAAGTATTTCCTGGATCGCCGGTGCCGCGCAGGGTTCGTGGTCCCAGACAGCCTTGATGATGGCCCATTCCGATTCGGTCAGGGCGATGGAAGGTTTGGCCATGGCGCGACTCTGCTTGACAGATGTAGAGATGTCAAGCGGAATCTCTACAGATGTAAATTCAATGTCGATCTGCGGACTAATCGATTCCAGTTGGAAGTGTGCCCGTTATTTTCATTTATCGGGTGGTTTGCCGCCGGATTGGATTTGTTTTACCAGTTCGTTGTATTTGGCAACAACGTCGTTTCGGTCTTTCACTTCGTCGTTGTATTTCTGCACGAGGTCGTTGCGCTGGGTGACAAGGTTGGAGATGGCTCCATTCTGCTTGTCAATGCCGGCATAGGCTTCCTTCAGCTTTGCTTCCAGCGCGCCCACAGCATCTTTGTATTGCGCGATTTCGTTGGTGGCAGTTTCGTTGGCGAATTGCAATTGCACGATCTCAGCCTTTTGCGAAATAGCCAGTTGTTCGTTGGTCGCGGCAACTGCCTTGATTTCGGTAATGCGCGCATCCATCTGGTTTACCTGATGATTCAGCGTGGCGATGGAGTTGGTGTAACCTTGAATGGCGGCGTCACGGTCATAGACGATCCGGTTGAGGGTCTGGATTTCCGTGCGCTGGACGGTCTGTTCATACCATTGCCAGGCGCAAAGGCCGCAGAGCGCCAGAGCAAGGATGATCAGGAGATTTTGTTGAAAGTTCTTCATGGTAATTTCAGGGATGATTGGGAGCCGCGCTGACGGCGATGGCCACGCGTTGGACGCCGGCACGTTTCACCAAATCGAGCACGAACACCACCGAGCCGTGCGTGGCGTCGTGCGCGCCGGTGATGTAAACCGGCAGATTGGTGTTCAGGCTGTAACGGTTTGTCAGCATCGTGAACAATTCGGGGAAGGCGATGGGTTTGTCGTCCGCGGAAACCTGGCCGTCCTGGTTCACGGTGAGGTTCACGATATCGGGCTTCTGGGTAGGCGTGGCGAGCGTGGCGGTGGGCAGATTGGATTTGACCGTGCGGACAATCTGCATCTGCAAACAGACCATCATGAACGACGCGAGTAGAAAAAACATGATGTCAATCAACGGAATGATTTCCAGCCGCGACTCTTTTTCCGGGATGGGCGTGCGGATTTTCATTTTATTTTAACACGGATGGACACGGATTTTTCTCGCGGCAGGTGTCATGGTAGGGCGCGTCACTCCGTGCGCGCCGTCATACGACATTTCAACAACGGCGCGCACGGAGTGACGCGCCCTACCGGCATCCGTACTACAATTATGTAACTCCACGCCCGGACAACAAAGATTTGGACTGCGGTGGCAGAGCGCAGCGGCGACACCGCTTTCCGTGCGACCTGCTGCGGCAAAAAGCGGCGTGGCGCTTCGCTTCCCGCCGCAGTCCAAAATGTGCGGTTGCGGCGCAAGTCGCGTCAGGCTTATCTGTGTCCATCCGAGGTTGATTTTCATTTAGCGCTTTTGCTGTCGGTCATGAACGAGACCTTTTGGATGCCGACTGCGCGGACGGTTTGATACACCTTCACCATGTCGCCATGCAGCGTGTCGCGGTCGCCGCTGATATAAATCGGCAGGTCGGGGTTGGCGTGGAAGCGGTTGCTCAAAACGAGGCCGAGGTCGGCCAGCGAAACCTCCTTTTTCTCCAGCCAGATAGCGCCGGATTTATCCACGGCGATGTTGACCATGTTCGGCCGGAAATCCTGCCGCGACTGCGACGCGGGCGGCAGGTTGACCTTGATATTCTCCGTCTTGCTCATCTCCAGGGCCATCATCATGAACGACGCGAGCAGGAAAAACATGATGTCAATCAGCGGAATAATGACAATCCGCGAACGACGTTTCGGAATGGGGGAGGAAATTTTCATATGAAAATGACGAATGACGAGGCCCTAATGCGCAAAGAATGACGAAGCTCGAATGACCAATGGCCGGTCGAGCGCCGGTGTCTTGTTTGGCATTCGCCATTCGTTATTGGGAATTCTTGAGTCATTCAGATTTAGGATTTAGTCATTTTATTCAGTGGCTGGTGGCTTGGCCCGGCGATTCCGGCTTGTGCAGATGGACACTGTCGCCCGTTTTGCCACCGCCGACCAGGACTTCGACGTTCGTTGCCGCCGTTTCCAGATCGAACTGCAATTGGGTCACCTTGGCGGAGAAATAATTGAACGGAATCAGCGCGAAGATGGCGATGGCCAGACCACAGGCGGTGGCAATCAGCGCTTCGCCAATGCCGCCGGTGACCGCGGTGACGGACAGTTCCGCACTGCCGATGTTGAGAAAGGCCCGCATCAGGCCGGTGACGGTGCCCAGGAGCCCTAGCAGCGGCGCGAGCGTGACCAGCGTGTCCATGACCGTGAGAAAACGACCGGCGCGTTTTAACTCGATGCCCGCCGCCAGTTGCAGCGCACCGAGCAACGAGCCATGCGCATGGCCGAGGTGGTTGAGGCCGTGATGAATCACGCGGATAACGGGGTCGTCCGATCCGGCGGCGATTTGCCGGGCGGCGGTCACGTCGGAATTTTCCAGCGCGGCCAGCAACTGTTCCATCTTTTGCGGGTCGCGTTTCCGGCTTTCGCGCCACCACCAGAAGGCGCGTTCGCCGACGACGGCGACAGCGACGATGGTACAGACGAGGATCGGCCACATGACGGGGCCGCCTTTGAGGAAGAATTGGAACGCAATGTTTGCGAGCATAATTTTGTTTGGTTTCAGTTCAATTGCAGTTGATAAGTGATGCTGGTCAGGAAAAGCCGGTTGTCGGAGCCGGCGGGAAGCCGCCAGTGATGTTTGATGTAGTCCACGGTGGCGTGGTCGAGAACGGGAAAGCCTGAGGACTCCTTCACGTCCACAGAAACGACATGGCCCGCGTCATCGCCGTTTAACACAAGAACCACCGTGCCTTGCTCGCCCGTTTGCAGGGCGATGGGCGGATAAGGCGGTTCCGGCCGTTCGCCGCCCGCGCCGGTGTTGGAGAGTGAACTCATGTGCACGGGGGCCATCTGCGGCGGGGAAGCGAGCGCGGCCGGCACTACCAGCGTACCAACGGTCGGAATGCCAAAGTTGACGTTGGGCGCGTTCGGCAGAGCGACGAGAACGCGCGGCTGATTGTTTGGTTGCGCTTGCTCCGGTTTTTGGGCGATGGCTTGCGGCGGCAACACCGTTGGCTGGACGACAATGGGAACTTCCACCCGGATGGGCGGAACCGGTTTGATGGCGATGACCCCGCGCCGCGCCCCGAGAATCCCGATGAAGAGAAAGAGGATGCAAATCGAATTTACCCAGGCGAGTTTGAGATTGGCGTCCTGGTTTCCCGCCGGCAGGCAATACCGGGCCAATTCATCTTTCAACTCGTAAACGGGCGTTGTTCGATTTGCATCCATGGTATTCATCAAGTGCCGCTGTTCAGAACTTGTAGCTGAGGGAGCCGAAGAACCCGATTCGTGCACCAAATTGGGCGGCATTGACACCCACGCCAGAGCCATCGCGCAGCTCATAGCTATTGTCCGTCACATTCACAACATCGAGCCGGGCCGTCAGAACTTGTTTGTTGTGAATTATGAAGCTTTGGGCTGCGCCAATGTTCACCGAGTAGTAGGCTGGAACGCTCCCGCCGTTGGGTATCGTGTTCCCGCTGCTGTCTGTCGAGTCCGTCCTTAGTCCGCTTCCGTAAAGCGCGTCCACATAAACTCGCGTACTGGTTCTTTGCGACTCCTTAAAAAGATACGACGTGCCAAAGGAGCCGGT
>Ga0265336_10000864_pt1 | contig 15694 bp, 14 predicted proteins | sample 42119metaG_FD_193583 | JGI IMG/M metagenome (GOLD analysis project Ga0265336, IMG submission 193583) | Rhizosphere microbial communities from Carex aquatilis grown in University of Washington, Seatle, WA, United States - 4-21-19 metaG | ecosystem: Host-associated > Plants > Roots > Rhizosphere...
GCAACCGCCGCACCATTTGCAAATACATTCACATTGCAGGCGCAAGAAGCTGCCAGTTAGTGATGGGCGTTACTCATCTTGCGCCGGGGAGTTCATGGAATACATTGCCGGCACACACCCACAATCGCCGCTCCGAGGTTTATATGTACTTCAACGTTGCTCCGGATGCTCGCGTGATTCACCTGATGGGACCGCCGGATGAAACCCGCCACATTGTAATGCTCAACCGCGAGGTGGTTGTATCTCCCGGATGGTCGATTCATGCTGGCGTCGGTACGCGTGCTTATAGCTTCTGCTGGGGTATGGGCGGCGAAAATCAAGACTATGCGGATATGGATCCGGCTCCAGTCGAAAAAATGCGCTAGGGAAGGGAAGGTAGCGATGAAGTTAGCAATCACATTGATTGCCGCGCTGGCGGCGTCCGTTCCGGCAGTTACTTTAACCGGAGACAAGGCACTTGTTATTAGTGCGAACGATGTAAAAACGCAGCTTGTTGAGTTAGCTTCTCAGTCCAAGGAAAAAGGCAGCGGCGGATCAACGGTGGCGCGTTATGGAAACCTTGCCCTGAACCTTTCCGTGCGCACAACAAGCGGTGGCGGAGAAATACATCAGCACTTTGACGATCTGATGATTGTGCAGCAGGGAAGCGCCACGTTGGTTACCGGCGGTTCGATTGTTGACCCCAAGACGGGTGACAACGGCGAAATCAAGGGGCCGAGCGTGCAAAACGGCGTCTCGCGAACGATTACTGTGGGAGATGTGGTTATCGTTCCGGCAGGTGTGCCGCATCAGTTGATTATTCCCGCTGGCACCACTTATTGCGCGATGGTGGCTAAGGTCAAGGAGCCATAACATTCGCATCAACAAAAAGAAAGGCCAGACTCTCTTGCGAGTGTCTGGCCTTTCTCTTTGCTGCATTGCCGTAATTAAACGGTATAGATTGAGGAGGCGGTGCGGCCGCCCTTGCCAGTCCAGTTGGTGTGGAAGAACTCACCACGCGGCTTGTCGGTGCGCTCGTAAGTGTGTGCGCCAAAATAATCGCGTTGTGCCTGAAGAAGATTTGCGGGCAGCCGGCCTGTTCTGTATCCGTCAAAGAACGAAAGCGCGGAAGAGAACACCGGGGTGGGAATGCCCAGCTCGATGGCATTAACCAGCGCTTTGCGCCACGACGCCTGGTACTTGCTGATTGCTGTTTGAAAGAAGTGGTCGAGCAGCAGATTCTCAGGTGCAGGCGTCTTGTCGTAAGACTCTTTGATTTTGCCCAGGAACTGGCTGCGAATAATGCATCCGCCACGCCACATCAGCGCGATGCCACCAAAGTTCAAATTCCAGCCATTCTCCTTGGCTGCGGCTTTGAGCAGCATGTAACCCTGCGCATAGGAAACAATCTTGGAGCAGTACAGTGCGCGGCGAACATTCTCGATAAATTCTACGCGGTCGCCGACTGATGCCTTGGTTGCCGGTCCCTGCAAAATCTTCGAGGCCGCGACGCGTTCTTCCTTCAACGCCGACAGGCAGCGCGCAAAGACCGACTCGCCAATCAATGTCAGAGGTTGGCCCAGATCGAGTGCGCTGATGGCTGTCCACTTGCCCGTGCCCTTTTGGCCTGCCGCGTCCAGAATCTTGTCGACGATCGGCGAGCCGTCCTCGTCCTTCTTGGCGAAGATGTCTCTGGAAATTTCGATCAGATAGCTGTCCAGTTCGCCCTTGTTCCACTCGGCGAAAACATCGTGCAGTTCATCGGCGCTGAGGCCCAGGCCGCGCTGCAGTAGATCGTACGCCTCGCAGATCAGTTGCATATCGCCGTACTCGATCCCGTTATGCACCATCTTGACGTAGTGGCCTGCGCCGTTCTCGCCTACCCAGTCGCAGCAGGGCGTTCCGTCTTCAACCTTGGCAGCGATAGCCTGAAAGATAGGCTTCACATGAGGCCACGCGGCCGGGTTGCCGCCCGGCATTATCGACGGGCCATTGCGCGCGCCCTCTTCGCCGCCGGAGACGCCGGTGCCAACGAAGAGAATTCCCTTATCTGCCAAATCCTTGGTGCGGCGATTCGTGTCGGTAAACAGCGAGTTGCCGCCGTCGATCACAATGTCGCCCTTTTCAAGATAGGGCAGTACCTGGTCAATCATCTTGTCAACGGTTTCGCCCGCCTTGACCATAAACATTACGCGCCGCGGCCGCTTCAGCAGGCCTGCCAGCTCTTCCATCGAGTGCGCGCCTACCACCTGCGTGCCCTTGGCTTCGTGGGCCACGAACTCGTCCACCTTGGAGACGGTGCGGTTAAAGACGGCAACCTTGAAGCCGTGGTCGTTCATGTTGAGGACAAGATTTTGTCCCATGACAGCGAGGCCAACTAGGCCGATATCGCAAGATGCGTCTGGCATACAATCTCCATAATTTTTGGCGTGATCACTGCAAACAGTAGACCCACAACTATTGTATTTCAGTGGTCAGACCTTTGGAAAGCAGCATCTGAGACGCAGATGCAACCTGCCGTAACAATTGTACTCAAACCGCCAGCAACCGCGCTGAGCTGTTCTTCTGTGCGGCCAACGTCCGGTCAAGGGACACAGTCCGGCTAGCTGCGCGTGTCTTGAGAGACTGGAAGAAGCAGGTATTTGGCCGCTGTCACTTCAGAGACAAAGTTTTCCGCAGCCCAGCCTAAATGTGGAACTTCAGCAAATGAATCGACGTATAATGCACATGAATCAGGATTTAGTTGAGATTTTCAATCGGATCGGAGGAGATTGCGTGAGGCATTGGATCGCAGGTGTGGCGTGTGCGTATATGTGTGCAGTAGGGTGTGCGGTGGTCACAGCGCAGGGCAAGGATGAAGCAGCGGTGAAGACTCGGCTCGATCAGGTGGCCCAATCATTCACCACAGGAAATGCATTCATGGGCACAGTGCTTGTGACGGATGGCGAGCATGTCCTGTTGGACAAGGGCTATGGAATGGCGGACCTGGAATGGTCAATCGCCAATGCGCCAGACGTGAAGTTTCGCCTCGGTTCTCTTACCAAGCAATTCACAGCGACACTGGTGTTATTACTGCAGCAGGATGGCAAGCTGAAGATAGACGATCCGGTGAGCAAGTACTTGCCCGACTCGCCCAAGGCCTGGGAGAAGATTACATTGGCCAATCTGCTCGGCCACACTTCGGGGATTCCGAGCTTCACAAATCCGAAAGAATTTACCGTGTGGAAGATGAGTCCACACACAACGGAAGAGGAATTGGCACTTTTCCGCGACAAGCCGCTGGATTTCGAACCGGATAGCAAGTTTGTCTACAGTAACTCGAACTTTGAAGTCTTGGGCGCGGTCATCGAAAAAGTAAGCGGCAAAAAGTATGGTGATCTGCTGCGCGAGCGCATCTTCGATCCTCTTGGGATGAAGAATTCCGGGCTGGACAATGACGAATTAATTCTGCCCAAGAGGGCTCAGGGTTATATGCCGGGGAAGAGCGGTTTGGTTCTCGCCAGATCGGAATCAATGACAGTGCCTTGGGCGGCGGGTTCAATCTATTCGACCACCGGCGACCTGTTGAAGTGGGAGCAAGGACTTTTTGGCGGCAAGGTGCTGTCTCCGGATTCGCTGAAGGCAATGACGACACCGGGCAAGGGAAACTATGGACTTGGCGTGATGGTGTCAGACAAGGACGGGCTCAAGATAGTGCGTCACGGCGGTGGCATAGAGGGGTTCAATACTCATCTTATCTACGTGCCGGAACGGAAAATCGCCGTGGTAGTGCTCAGTAACGTAAATGGAATGGCGCCGGACCAAATGTCCTCCATGTTACTCGATGTGGTGCTTGGCAAGCCCGTGACACTGGCCAACGAGCGGAAGGCTGAACCAATCACAAAGGAAGAGTTGATTAAGTTTGTTGGTGTCTTCGATGTGGCTCCAGCATTCTCGCTCACCTTTGCGATTTCAGGCGATGGGCTGACCGCGCAAGGCACAGGGCAGCCAGCATTTCCGTTGATGTATATTGGCGTCAAGGATGGTCATCCGCGCTTTTTTGCGCCGCCTGTAAATGCGGAGGTTGAGTTTATTCCTGATATAAGCGGTGGGTTCACTTCAATGACGTTGCACCAAGGCGGGCATGATGCACCAGCAAAGCGGCACTAAGAAGATTCGATCTGACTAAAAACAAACGCCGGACAGCCACAAGGCTGTCCGGCGTTTGTTCGTAGCAGTGAAGAGTTATCGGTTCTTCGCCACTTCCTCGACTGTGACCGGATCAAGGAACGGCATGGCGGCGCGGAGCTTCTTGCCGACAATCTCCACTGGATGCTTGGCTTCGGCTTCACGGAAGGCCATGAACTCCTTGCGACCGGAGTTCTGGTCGGCGAGGAAGCGCTTCGCAAATGAACCGTCCTGAATTTCAGTCAGGATGGCCTTCATCGCCTTCTTGCTCTCAGCGTTGATAACGCGCGGGCCGCTCACGTAATCACCCCACTCGGCGGTGTCACTGATTGAGTAGCGCATGTAAGCCAGGCCGCCGCGATAAATCAAATCGACAATCAGCTTCAGCTCATGCAGCACCTCGAAGTAGGCGCTCTCCGGCTGATAGCCGGCCTCGGTCAGCGTTTCATAGCCCGCTTTGATCAACGCGCTCACGCCACCGCACAGCACAGCCTGCTCGCCAAAGAGATCGGTTTCGGTCTCCTCTTTGAAAGTAGTTTCCAGCACTCCGGCGCGTGTGCCGCCGATGCCCTTCAGGTAGCTGAGGCAAAGTGCGTGAGCCTTGCCGGTCGCGTCCTGATGAACAGCAATAAGGCAGGGAACACCGCCGCCTTCGGTAAAGACTTCGCGAACGCGATGGCCGGGAGACTTTGGCGCGGCCATGCCCACATCAACGCCCGCCGGGGGCACGATCGTCTTGTAATGAATGTTGAAGCCGTGCGCAAACATGAGCAGCTTGCCCGCGCTCAGGTTCGGCGCAATCTCATCGGCATACAACTTGGCTGCGGTCTGATCGGGAACCAGAACCATAATCACGTCGGCCCACTTGGTCACATCGGCGACGGTGCCTACTTCAAGACCGGCCTTCTGCGCCTTGGCGATGGACTTCGAGTTAGCCGCCAAGCCCACCTTGACATGAACGCCGGAGTCTTTCAGGTTGAGAGCGTGGGCATGTCCCTGAGAGCCGTAGCCAATGATGGCCACCTTCTTGGCCTGAATCAGGGATAAGTCGGCATCGTGATCATAATAAGTCGTAGCCATGTTTTTCTCTTTTCCTTTGCTTTCTTGTTAAAAGTGATTTCGATTTTTCTCGTAGCAGAGTTAGATGCGAAGTTATTCCGGTTCGACAAACGCGCTGTCTTCCACTAACTCTTGCACCAGCTCGTCTTCTCCCGTACTCATAGCCTTCAATACGCCACTGGTGTGATGGCCACGCCGCATGGTTAGTTTGCCGCTGCGGCAGATTTCCAGCACGCGGCCTTCGCCCTCGTTCAGCACTTGAATAAGCCCTTCAATCTTGCTTTCCACGCCAGTCATCTCAATCGTGAGCGATTCCGGCGCAAGGTCCACAATCCGCGCGCGGAAAACCTCGACCAGCTCGAAGACCTGCGAACGGTTGCGTGGCGTGGCGGCCACCTTAATCAGCGCCAGTTCACGAGTGACCGACGGTGCCTGGGTGATGTCGTCCACATTGACCACATTCTCCAGTTTATACAGGCTGGCGCGGATGCGGTGCGAAGCTTCAAACGAGGCTTCGCAAACCACGGTCATGCGCGACAATCCAGCCTGCTCGCTGCGCCCTACCGTCAGCGAGTGAATATTGATGTTCAGACGGCGGAAAAGCGAAGCCACGCGCGTCAGCACGCCCGGCAGGTCATCCACGTAAGCAACAAATGTATGCAGCATAGCTTCTTCCTCAGTACTCAGTTGATTATGGTCAGGTTCCGGACTGGCTGATTGCTACGACTCCTCCAGCGGATCTTTACCGGGCCTGCGGATCATTTCGTGCAACGCGCTGCCAGCGGAAACCATCGGGTAAACCGACTCTTCCTTTTCGACTTTGAAGTTGAGCAAGAACGCACCGGGTGCGGAGCGGGCAGTGTTGACAGCGTTAGCCAACTCAGCACGGGTGCGGACAGTGAGGCCCTGAATGCCATGCGCCTCGGCCAGCTTGACAAAGTCTGGACTGACCAGCGGCGTGGCTTCATAGTTACGCTCGTAGAAAAACTCCTGCCACTGGCGCACCATGCCGAGGTAGCCATTGTTGATGATGGCGATGTTGATCTTGATGCCTTCCTGCGCAATAGTCGATAGTTCGGCCGAGGTCATCTGGAAGCCGCCGTCGCCTGCGATCACCCAGACCTCTTTATCCGGGCAGGCAAACTTGGCTCCAATGGCCGCCGGCAATGAGAATCCCATCGTTCCCAGACCACCGGAGGTAATCAGAGTGCGCGGTTGCTCGTGGTGATAGTACTGCGCCTCCCACATCTGATGCTGGCCCACGTCGGTAACAACAATCGCTTTGCCGCCGGTGATGCGCCAGATGTCGTGGATGACATGCGCCGCATAAAGGTGGCCATTGTCGGGCAGGTTCTTGATGTCACGCACCGCCGAGTCGCCCTTGATACTCTCGATGGTATTGAGCCACGCGGCTCCGTCGCGACCGCGACCACTAATCCGAGGCAGCAGTGCTTCCAAAACCTCGAGCAGATCACCAATCAGTGGCACATCTACCTTGATAAGCTTGTTGATCTCGGCGGGGTCCACGTCGATGTGAATCTTCTTTGCCTTGGTGGCATACGTTGCGGTGGTTCCCGTGACGCGATCATCGAACCTCATGCCGCAGGCAATCAACAGGTCTGCGTCCTGAATGGCGTGGTTCACCCAGCTCTCGCCGTGCATACCCATCATGCCCAGATTTAGCGGGTGCGACGCGGGAATTGCGCCCAGGCCCAGCAGCGTCATAGCAATTGGAATTTGCGCCCGCTCAGCCAGCGTACGCACTTGCTCCATCGCGCCGGATTCGATAATGCCGTGGCCTGCCAAAATCACCGGTCGCTTCGCGTTGCGAATCAACTCGGCCGCTTGCTCGAGTCCTGACACTTCAAACTTGCGCATTGGATGCAGACGAACCGGGCGCGGCTTCGCGGCTTCAAAGTCAAAAATTGCCGTGCCCTGCTGCGCGTCTTTTGTAATATCAACCAGCACCGGGCCGGGCCGCGCGGATTTCGCAATCTGAAATGCGTAGCGAATCGCCGCCGCAATGTCTTCGGTCTTGTTGATGAGGAAGTTATGTTTGGTCACCGGCAATGTGATGCCTGTAATATCCACTTCCTGAAAGGCGTCGGTGCCCAGCACCTTGCTGGAGACGTTGCCGGTGATGCAGACAATCGGAATCGAATCCAGCATGGCGGTCGCGATGCCAGTCACCAAATTCGTTGCGCCGGGCCCACTGGTGGCGATGCAAACGCCCACCTTGCCCGAGGCGCGCGAGTAGCCGTCGGCCATGTGCGCTGCGCCCTGCTCGTGCCGCACCAGCGTGTGGTGAATGGGAAATTTGCGTAGCGCGTCGTAGACCGGCAGAATCGCCCCGCCGGGATAGCCGAAGACGTCGGTAACGCCCTCGCCCACAAGCGTGGCCCAAACAATTTCCGCGCCGGTCAGACGAGTGGGAGGGTTAGTCGATGCTTGCGTGTTGGCGTCGTTTCCCATAAAATCCTCCAGTTAAACTGTATGCTTATTGCACGAATTGGGTAGCTTCGGAATGATTTCTTGCATTTTCAAATGAAACCGCTTTTGATTTCCATTAGCTGGAAATGCCACGCAATCCCACTTGCCAGTAAAACCTGCAAGTCTCATTGCTTCCCTGACCTGATCCTCAATTGCACACATTACAATCACAATTCTTTCCGGTTTATACTCCTGTATCCGGCCAGATAAGCATGGTATACCTTTCTTCCGTTTCTCTCTTCGAGGCTGCCTGACAAGGTGGTTGATTGGCTCATGAACCAAATCATCCAGATAAAATCCGCACTCCTTGAAGTAGTCCAGAAAAGTCCCTTCGTTCTTAAAGTTCTTCCCTTGTGCAGCTTCAAATGCTTTCCTCACTGCACAGAAGAGCTTGCTTAAGTTTGTTAGGTCGTAGAAAAACGTGCCGCCATGAGGCGGTGACTCACCCACGAACAGAGTCGTAATGCGATCAGGCTTGAAGTCCTTGCGAATTATCTCCAAGTCACACATAGTTTCCAAATGTTCTCGGTTATTTTGCTTTCAACCAGCCAGCTTCATCGTGCTTCGCTTCGAAAGCATCGAGCGCGGCCTCGTGTCGCAGCGTCAGGCCGATGTCGTCCAGCCCCTCGATCAGACAGAACTTACGGAACGGGTCTACATCGAAACTCGCCTTGAAGCCTCGGCCGTCTGTCACAGTCTGATCTTCCAGCGAGACAGTCAATTGATAATTCGGAATCGTCTTCGCGTTATTCATCAATTCGGCGACCTGCTCTTCGCTCAAACGAACCAGCACAATGCCATTCTTGCCTGCGTTGGAAAAGAAAATGTCTGCGAAGGTCGGCGCAATCACTACCCGGAAGCCGTAGTTATTCAGAGCCCACGCGGCGTGCTCGCGGCTCGATCCGCAGGCAAAGTTCTTGCCTGCTATCAAAATCCTCCCGCCCTTGTAACGTGGATCGTTCAGCACGAACTCCGGCACGGGCTTGCCTTCCGGGGTCTGCCGCCAGTCAAAGAAAAGAAACTCGCCGTAGCCGGTGCGCTCAATGCGCTTCAAAAACTGCTTGGGAATAATCTGGTCCGTGTCGACATTCGCGCGGTCGAGGGGTGCGGCCAGTGAAGTCAATGTGCGAAAGGGTTCCATCAGCCTTTTACCTCCGGCGAAGCCAATTCATTTACTTTCCAGCCACGAATGTCCACAAAGTGTCCAGCAATCGCGGCTGCAGCGGCCATCTCCGGCGAAACAAGGTGCGTGCGTCCGCCGCGGCCCTGACGGCCTTCAAAGTTGCGATTGCTGGTCGAAGCGCAACGCTCGCCCGGTTGAAGAATGTCGGGATTCATCGCCAGGCACATTGAGCAGCCCGGCTCGCGCCAGTCAAATCCAGCCTCGCGGAAGATGCGGTCAAGGCCCTCGGCTTCTGCCTGCGCTTTCACGGCTTGTGAGCCCGGAACCACCATCGCGCTCACGTGAGTGGAAACCTTATAGCCAGCCGCAATGCGAGCCGCGGCGCGCATATCTTCAATGCGGCCATTGGTGCAGGAGCCAATAAAGACGCGGTCAATCTCAACTTCTTCCAGCGGCGTTCCAGCCTTCAGTCCCATATATTCGAGTGCGCGTTCCAGACCCTTGCGTCCCTGCTCTGTCGGTGCTGCGGCAGGATCAGGCACAGTGGAAGTGATCGGCGCGACCATACCCGGACTGGTTCCCCAACTTACAAAAGGCACCAGCGTGGAAGCATCAATCACTAACTCGCGATCAAACTTTGCGCCTTTATCGCTGACTAACTTTTTCCACTCGCTTACTGCAACATCCCATGCTGCGCCTTGCGGGCTGAAGCGGCGGCCTTTGAGATAGCTGAATGTAACTTCATCGGGAGCGATCATGCCCGCGCGCGCACCGGCCTCGATGCTCATATTGCAGACCGTCATGCGGCCTTCCATCGAAAGTGCGCGAATCGCCGAGCCTGCGTACTCAATCACGTAGCCTGTCGCGCCGTCCGTTCCAATTTGTCCGATGATGGCGAGGATAAGGTCCTTCGACGTAACGCCACGGGCGAGCTCGCCTTCAACCGAAATGCGAAAAGTTTTAGGCTTGGATTGCGGCAGCGTCTGCGTGGCCAGCACATGCTCCACTTCGCTGGTGCCCATGCCGAAAGCCAAAGCCCCGAACGCTCCGTGAGTCGCAGTGTGTGAGTCGCCGCAGACAATCGTCATGCCCGGTTTGGTGAGTCCAAGCTCTGGCCCGATGATGTGCACCACGCCTTGACTGGGCGAGTCCACGTCATAAAGTTCAATGCCAAAGTCGGCGCAATTCTTACGCAGCGTGGCAATCTGTGTCGCCGCAATTTGATCGACGATCTTGAGCCGACCCTCAATCGTAGTAGGCACATTATGATCGACTGTTGCAATCGAGCGATCAGGCCTGCGCACCTTGCGGCCAGCCAGACGCAAACCCTCAAAGGCCTGCGGCGAGGTGACCTCATGCAGCAATTGCAAGTCGATGTAGAGCACGGTAGGCTCGCCTTGCGGCTCGACCACTACATGCTGCTCCCAGACCTTTTCGAATAATGTTTTTGGTGCGTTGTTCATGACTATCCTTCTTGCGTAGCTTTATTGGCCGCTACGATGGTGATAGGGAACGAAACAAAATACCTCTCATCCTTCAAGTGAACGCCTAGGCCGATCCGATTCTCGCTCAGATCATCGTGAATCCACTGCCGAACCCATTCAGCGTCACCGGAGTTCAAAGACGATCCGGAAAGCAGGAATTCAAAATCCTTTTCAATCTCATGTCCCGTGCTCTCGATATGCAGAAGATTGGCGCGCGTAAAGAGGCCGAGCAAATCTTCCAGCGAAAGAGCATGAACATGAGAGGGATGGAGAAGCGTTTCAAAACGGTCGTAATCCCCCAGTTTCGCGGCATCAGGAGTCGTATCAACCACCACGATGCGACCGCCCGGTCGGCAAACCCGCACCATCTCGGCCAGTACAGATTCGGGCGAGAGCAAATGATGGAAGGTGTTACGCGTCACAACAATGGAAAAACTATTGTCGGGAAAAGGCAGCGCGTTAACATCACCGCATTGCCAGGTCATGTTCGTCAGAGATAACTCATTTTGACGGTTCTGAGCGCGCTCTAGCATCGCAGGCGTCAGATCCAACCCAGTGACGTGGCCTGCCACTGCTGCAAACGCACAGGTCACGATTCCCGCGCCACAACCGATGTCGAGCACCGTGTCGCCATGAGCCACGCCAGAAGCGCGCACCATCAGATGAGCCATCTCGTCTTGGGTCTGGCGCTCGCCAAAAGTCGCAGACTGGCGCGTGAATTGATCGAGTATCCGCTCATTGTGCGTCCTCTCGTCAACCACTGCAATCGGCTTTTCCTTCGACATCTGCATAAATAACTCTCCACGAGCCCAAAAACTCTTTGCTGCGACGAAGCTGGGTGCACCACCCATGCGCCATTTTTCTGGCGCATGAATGAGAAACCACGAACCTATGCGTGAACGAGCAACGTCTTGACCGTCTCCCGCACCTTCGCGCCCATCTCTTTGGTCGAAAGCACGGTAAAGCCCTGCGTGTTTCCGCGCGCCAGGTCCGGTGTGCGGAAGCCTTGCTCCAGCACCTTGCGCACCGCAGTTTCAATCGCCGCCGCCTCGGCCTCAAGCCCGCCACTGTGGCGCAGAATCAGTGCGCCGGTCAGAATAGCGCCGAAAGGATTAGCTAGCCCCTTACCAGCGATGTCGGGCGCGGAACCATGAATCGGTTCGTACAAATTCACTTTGCCGCCGATGGTGGCTGAAGGCAGCATCCCCAACGATCCAGTGATAATGCCGGATTCATCGGAGAGAATGTCGCCAAACAAATTCTCGGTCACAACTACGTCGAAGTCGCGCGGCCGATTCATCAAGTGCATAGCCATCGCATCCACATATTGATGCTCCAGCGTTACATCAGGAAATTCAGTAGCCACTTCAATCACCGTAGCGCGCCACAGTTGCGAGACTTCCAGCACATTAGCCTTGTCCACGCTGGTCAGCTTCTTCCGACGTTTCTGGGCCAATTGAAATGCAATGCGGGCCACACGAGCTACTTCCTCGCGCGTGTAGCGCATCGTGTTCCAGGCTTCGCCTTTCTCGCGATTCCACTCACGCGGCTGGCCAAAATAAAGTCCGCCCAGCAACTCGCGGACGAAAAGAATATCCGCGCCGTCGATCACTTCAGGCCGCAAAGGGCTGTTAACCGCAAGCTCCTTGAGCGCAAAGGCTGGACGCAGATTGGCGAAGCCGCCCAGAGCCGCGCGCAATCCCAGTAGGCCAGCCTCAGGACGCTTATCCGGGGGAAGGGAATTGAACTCATTGCCGCCTACCGCGCCCAATAACACTGCATCCGAGTCCAGCGCTGCCGCAACGGTATCAGCAGGCAGCGGCGTGCCGTCGGTGACAATAGCAATGCCGCCAATGCGCTTGGCGTCAAACTCCAGCGTATGACCGCTGAGCAATGCGACTTCCTTCAGTACAGCCACAGCTTCATTCGTAACTTCGGGACCGATGCCGTCTCCAGCAGTAACCAGAATCTTCAGCTTCATGCTTTCTCTCTTTGTTTACAGTGTAGAAGGTTCTCCCGTATCTCTGCCACTCCATCGGGCCAGAGCCAACTCAATCGAGTTCGGAGACCAGTTCCCGGCGCTTTTCGCGAATTTGATCGGGCAACAGCCCGACCAGGTCCTGGTCGTAGATGCTCTTCTTGCGGTCGGCTAGTGCGACGAAGCGGTAGTAGGTCTGCTGCAGCTCTTCGCGAGTAAGCGAGAAGCCGAGCTGCTCCAGGCGATGGCGCAGCGCGGCGCGGCCAGAGTGCTTGCCCAGCACAAGATGGTTCTTTGCCACGCCCACCAGTGCCGGCGTCATAATTTCGTAGCAGAGCGGATTGGCCAGCATTCCATGCTGGTGAATGCCAGACTCGTGCGCAAAGGCGTTATCGCCCACAATAGCTTTGTTCGGCGAAGGCCGGAAGGTGATCAACTGGCCCAGCACCTGGCTGGTCGGATAAATCTGATTCAGATTGAGCCCGCTCGTCACGCCATAGCGGTCGGCGCGCACATAAAGCGCAGCGGCAATCTCTTCCAGAGCCGCATTGCCAGCCCGCTCGCCAATGCCGTTGATGGTGCACTCAACCTGCCGCGCGCCGTTCTGGATGGCGGCCAGCGAATTAGCGACAGCTAATCCAAGGTCGTCGTGGCAATGCGAGGAGAGAATAATGCCCTGGGCGTCGACAGCCGGAATGCGCTCGCGCACCTCAGCGAACATGCGGCCGTATTCCTCAGGCGTCGTATAACCCACTGTGTCGGGCATGTTGATTGTGGTCGCGCCCGCTTCAATGGCGATGCGCACCATCTCTACCAGAAAATCGCGATCCGAACGCGTTGCGTCTTCCGGCGAAAACTCCACATCGTCCACCAGCGAGCGTGCCAGGCGCACCGATTCTCCGGTCAGTTCCAAAGCTTCAGTGCGTCCAATCTTCAGTTTGTACTCCAGATGCAGGTCGCTTGAGGCAAGAAAAACATGGATACGAGAGCGGTCGGCGAACTGCAATGCGCGCGCAGCCATCTCGATGTCTTCCTTCTTGGCGCGGGCCAGCGACGCGATACGCGGCTTGTGAATGGCCTGTGTGATCGTGGCGATGGCAGCAAAATCGCCCTCCGAGGCCATTGCGAAACCAGCCTCGATAATGTCCACGCCCAGATCTTCCAGAGCGTGCGCCATGGTCAGTTTTTCCTGTGTCGTCATGCTGCATCCGGGCGATTGCTCGCCGTCGCGCAGCGTTGTGTCGAAGAAGAATACTTGATTCGAGAGCATGTTCGTATCAGCCATGAGTCCCTCAACTAATTCTTTCCAGTCTCTAGTATTGAGATGTATAAGGCAAAGTTATAATTGTTTTATAAGCGATTAGTATTTGTTATAGCGGAGGTCCCTGTGGAACTTCACCAGCTCGAAACATTTCTTGCCGTCGCCGAGGAGCGCAGCTTCTCTCGCGCGGCTCTTCGCCTGCATCGCACCCAGCCAGCGGTCAGTCAGGTCATCCGCAAGTTGGAGGCCACAGTGGGCGAAATGCTCTTTGACCGTGCCGCCCGCGACGGCTCGCTGACCGCAGCCGGTGTGCTCTTGCGCGATTACGCGCTGCGCCTGCTGGCCTTGCGCCGCGAAGCTTCCAGCGCCCTGAGTGAGTTGAATAGCCTCGAACGTGGCCGCCTGCAACTGGCGGCCAACGAATACACCTGTATGTACCTGCTGCCGGCCATCGACCGCTACCGGCGGGAGTTTCCTCACATCAACGTCGCCGTGCACCGCATGTTGGCCTCGCATATCCCAGAGGAGCTCAACCTGCGTACCTTTGAGCTGGGCATGACTTCCTTCCGTCCCGACCCGGCCCACTTCCGCACCATCGCGGTCTACAACGACAGTCTCGCCTTCATTGTCAGCCCCTCCCATCCGTTGGCCGGAGCCAGGCACGTCTCCATCAGCCAACTAGGCAAAGAGCTCTTCGTAGCCCACAACGTGGCCTCGCCGCTCAGGCGCAAAGTGATCGAAGCTTTTCAGCGTCACCGGACACCCTTGAACATGGAGATCGAGTTGCCCACTATCGAAGCCATCAAGCGCTTTGTCGCCATGGGCAACGGCGTGGCGCTGGTGCCGCACCTGACCGTGGCCAGGGAACTGGAGACTGGCGACCTCGTGCGCGTACCAGTGGACGATCTCGAAGTCAAGCGCATCTTGCGGCTGGTCTACCGGCGGCAGGCCACTCTCTCTTACGCTGCCCGTGCATTTTTACGGACAGTCAGAACCCTGGCCCAAGAGCAGGGTCCGCCTTTTTACTACCATGTGGAGCGCGCAGGCTGAATTCCGACCATTCCACAAATTTTGGGTGCCCCATGTCCCGATTTTGGGACGTGGGATACCACGAATCCTGGGTGTTCCACCCTCGCCGCGTCTTTGTTTTTGCGGCCAGGGTGGGGTAGCACATACTAAAAATAGTCGTGCAGAAACCGAGTTTTTCAGCCTTTCCGCCTCCGAGTACACCCGTTTTCCTTCCCCTGCGTCTAAAGCTCAGATAATTTCCGGACTACCGCTTCTGCCACGGACCGCTCCGGCCAGTTACAATACCGAGAGTGGGGCCCGGCTCGAACCGGAGCGCCGGAATTGAAAAAGTTCGTTGCCAGCCGGACGGTTGAGCAGTCGTGAGGTTCAGGACCGAATGAAGAAGATCGCCTTAATTGCATTTCTGCTGGCCGTGTGCGTGGCAGCAGGCCGCGCCCAGGAAAGCCGCCAGGACATCAGCATCAGCGGAACAGGGCTCTCCGAACCGTTTATCGGCTCGTCAACTGACGTTTATGTTCACTCCAGCCCCGCATATGGCGCGTTGCTCAGCTACCGATTCATGCTGACGCCCTCGAGCGCCGTTGAAGCCAATTTCGGCTCGACCTACCAGAACAAACTCACCTACTTGGCAGGCGGTAATCAGGTTCCCTATCAAGTGTTGACTCGCACCATGGAAATGTCGGCCGCATACGTTCGCACCTTTACCTTTCGTAAATGGAATCCCTTTATTGAAGCGGGACCGGCCGGTTTCATCTTCGTGCCTATCCGCAACTCCGGAACAAAATTATTCGACGTCAAACAGCAAACCGAGATCGGCGGCATCTACGGCGCCGGCGTTGCTTATGAGATCAGCCCCAGCTTCGATATCCGCGCCGAGTACCGCGGCATGGTCACCAAGGTGCCAACCTTTGGCATGGGGGGATCATCGACCCCGAACTTCACCACCAACAAGTGGTGGAATATGTACAACCCAACGATCGGCGTTGCATATCACTTCTAAGATGCTGCTCTTGTGAAATAAGAGGACGGGCTTCGGCTCGTCCTTTTTGTTGCTTGGTTGTCTGGGTGCCCCATGTCTGGATTTTCAGACATGGGATACCTCAACCCTATTTTCTAGCCGGATC
>Ga0265336_10000866_pt1 | contig 15669 bp, 18 predicted proteins | sample 42119metaG_FD_193583 | JGI IMG/M metagenome (GOLD analysis project Ga0265336, IMG submission 193583) | Rhizosphere microbial communities from Carex aquatilis grown in University of Washington, Seatle, WA, United States - 4-21-19 metaG | ecosystem: Host-associated > Plants > Roots > Rhizosphere...
GCCGCAGCAGCGGCTTCGGCGGCACTGACGCCGCTGAGACCTGGCCAACCACTTCCTCGACGAGCGTGCCGAACGCGTTGCACCCGGGGCACTTCCCGAACCAGCGGCCTGCGGAATAGCCGCATTCGGTGCAGGAGAACTGAACTGCGGGTTTCGCCTTGGGCACCCAGCCAGCGTAGGCGCGCCACCGGACGCAAATGGCTACGGAACCCCGATCACTTCGTGTCGATGCGGAAAAACCGCAGCCCGGTTCGTGGTCACCGCTGCTGCCGGTCGACCGGCCTCCCGTGAGGATGCGCAGCAATGTCCAAACAAACGCCAAAGTCGAAGGAGGGGACCACCATGAAGCGGTTCCTCGAGATCGGCGGAGTCGCCGCAGGCGTTGTTCTCATCGCTTTCGGTGCTGCCGCCCTCGTCCTTGCCAACAACGGCAAGAACACAATTGCCTCGGAGCTCAAGCTCCAACAGATCACCGGTACACCCGACATGACGCCGAAGGCCATCACGGCCGAGGCGAAGTCGGCCGGGCTCGACCTGACTGCCACCCCGATCCCGAGCTGCACGGTCGCCAACGTCGCCATCTCCAACGGCGACCAGGCCCGCTGCTTCGGTGAGTACATGCGGATCCACACGCTCGAGGCGACGCACGGCTTCGTGTACTCGCAGATGGGCATCTACCAGGCCCTCCCGACGGCCCCGAAGTCGGAGCTGATGCCGGGTGGCGGTACCGACAACACGCAGTTCGCGGCTCTCGACCCGAAGACGCAGCAGCCCATCCAGAACGGCCCGCGCCAGATCTGGGTCACGTACACGGCCCTGACCGGTGCCCTGAACTCGTCCTACATGGCCGAGCAGATGGCGAACTTCGGGCTCGTCGTCGGGATCGCGCTCCTGCTCTCCGGACTCGGCTTCGTGATCCTCGCCCTCGGCGGCGCACTGGAGAACCAGTGGGCATTCGCCAAGAAGCCGGGAATGACGAAGGTCGAAGCCAGCGCGACACCGCTGAACGTCTAGGAGCGAGTCCCCCCTTCGCTCTGAGACGTCGAGGGCGGCCTACGGGCCGCCCTCTTCGCGTCTAGGGGAGCGGGACGGCGTGCCAGGTGCCGCCGGCGTCCGGAGTGCGCCACAGCTTCGTCGAGGCGAGCGCGTAGCCGACCCGGCCGGTCGGGAAGCCGAGCCAGAACGGCGCGTGCTGCGGCCTCCATGACTCCCCGGCGCGCATCCATCGCCTACCGCCATCCGCCGTCCGGAAGAGCGGCGCGCCGACACCGGGGTACATGACCGCTGCGTCGCGTGAGAGCGGAAAGATCTGCGCGCCGTTCGTCAGCGGCGGAAGCTGCAACCCACGAGGATCGTGGAACGAGCGTGTGAGGGGGAACGTCCGACCACCGTCGGTCGAGCGCAGCAGGCTCGCCATCATCCCGCTCGGGCACACCGCCCAGACGTCGCTGCCACCGGAGGGCACGAGCCGCCCCGGAAGGTCGAAGTAACACGGGCCTCGGTAGCTCGTGAACGTCCGGCCGGAGTCGGAGGAGAACTGGATCGTGTCGGCGTCGGGCTCCCGTCGCGGCGGGCCGAGCAGCCAGACGCGCGATCCGTCGACTGCGATCGACGCGCCTTTCGCCTGCGCGCCCGAAAGCTCGGTCCACGTGTCTCCGCCGACCGGCGAGCGCTCGAGCCCATGCCGGAGCGTGATCGCGAACACGTGACCGCCGCCGACCGCAACGTTGGCCACACGGCTGAGCGAGGCACTCCAGCTGTGTCCGCCGTCGTGCGTTGAGTAGAGCGGGCCGCCTCCGTCGACGACATACGCGAAGCCGTCGTTCGCGTCCGCGAACACCACGCTCGGCCCGTTCCCTGCGGTCCGGAGCGGCGGAGACGAAACCTGGGCGAAATGCGCGCCGCCATCGGTCGAGCGGATGAGCGTGTCGCCGAGCCCGAGGATCCAGACGTCGCTCGGCCCGAAGGCCGCTGCGGCTTCCGCTCGAAAGTCGTGCGGAAGGGCGCGCGCCGAGCTCCCGCAGCCCTCGAGGGCCAGGACCAGAGCAAGCGCCAGAAGGAGGCGACGCATAGGCCGGAGCGTACTCCGGCCGGCGTCTTACTCCTCTTCGCCGGCCGTCTCGTCGTCGGAGCCGGCGGCGGTTGCCTCGGGCTCCTCGGGCGGGACGGTGACCTTCTCGGGCGTGACGTCGCCCGGGATGAGGTTGATTTCGACCTCGTCGCTCGGCTCGCCGTCCTCGTTCACCTTGCGCGTGACGAGGATCGTCGAGCCCGGCTCGAGCTCGCGCCCGAGCACGAAGTCGGCGAGCGGATCCTCGATCTCGCGCTGAATCGCGCGGCGCAGAGGACGGGCGCCCATCGCGGGGTCGTAGCCCTTGTCGACGAGCAACTCCTTCGCGTCGTCGGTGAGCTCGATCGTGACCTCGTGTATCACCATCTGCTCGCGCAGGCGGCGGAGCTGGAGGTCGACGATGGAGAGGATCTCCTCCTTCGAGAGCTTGTGGAAGACGATGATCTCGTCGATCCGGTTGATCAGCTCCGGGCGGAAGACCTTCTTCAGCTCGGCCATGACGCGGCCCTTCATCTCCTCATACGAGAGGCCCTGCTCGTCACCCATGGTGAAGCCGAAGCCCTGGTTCTTCGAGATCTGGGCTGCTCCGAGGTTCGAGGTCATGATCACGATCGTGTTGCGGAAGTCGACGCGGCGCCCCTGGGAATCCGTGAGCTTCCCCTCCTCGAGGATCTGCAGGAGGATGTTGAACACGTCGGGATGCGCCTTCTCGATCTCGTCGAGGAGGAGCACCGAATACGGCTTGCGACGCACGGCCTCGGTGAGCTGGCCGCCTTCGTCGTACCCGATGTAGCCGGGCGGCGAGCCGACGAGGCGGGACACGGAGTGCTTCTCCATGTACTCCGACATGTCGACCTGGATCAGCGCGTCCTCGTCGCCGAAGAGGAACTCGGCGAGCGTGCGGGCGAGCTCGGTCTTGCCGACGCCTGACGGGCCGAGGAAGATGAACGAGCCGGTCGGGCGCTTCGGATCCTTGATGCCCGCGCGGGCGCGGCGGATCGACTTCGCGACCGCGACGATCGCCTCCTCCTGGCCGACGACGCGCTTGTGCAGCTCCTCCTCCATGCGGACGAGCCGCGCCGACTCCGCCTCGGTGAGCTTGAAGACGGGGATGCCCGTCCACATCGAGACGATGTCGGCGATGTCCTCTTCGCCGACCTGCGGCTGCGCCTCCTGGTTCTCGGAGGTGCGCCACTGCTCCTCGAGCTCCTTCTTCTTCTGCCCGAGCTTCCGCTCCTTGTCGCGGAGAGAGGCGGCCTTCTCGAACTCCTGGTTCTCGATCGAGGCTTCCTTCTCCTTGCGGACGCGCTCGATCTCGTCCTCGAGCTCGCGGTACCGCGGCGGCGCCGACATCGACTTGATGCGCAGCCGCGAGGCGGCCTCGTCGATGAGGTCGATCGCCTTGTCGGGGAGGTGCCGGTCCTGGATGTAGCGGTCGGCGAGCTCGGCCGCGGCCTGGAGCGCCTCGTCGGTGATCGTGACGCGGTGGTGCGCCTCGTACCGGTCGCGGAGGCCGCGCAGCATCTGGACGGTGTCGTCCACCGACGGCTCCTCGACGCGCACCTGCTGGAAGCGGCGCTCAAGGGCGGAGTCGCGCTCGAGGTACTTGCGGTACTCGTCGAGCGTCGTCGCGCCGATCGTCTGCAGCTCGCCGCGGGCGAGTGCCGGCTTGAGGATCGAGGCCGCGTCGATCGCGCCCTCGGCCGCGCCGGCGCCTACGAGGTTGTGGACCTCGTCGATGAACAGGATGATGTCGCCCCGCTGCTGGATCTCCTTCATGACCTTCTTCAGCCGCTCCTCGAACTCGCCGCGGTACTTCGAGCCGGCGACGAGAGCGGCAAGGTCGAGGCTGTAGATCTGCTTGCCCTTGAGGATCTCCGGCACCTGGTTCGTGGAAATCCGCTGCGCGAGGCCCTCGACGATCGAGGTCTTGCCGACGCCCGGCTCGCCGATCAGGACGGGGTTGTTCTTCTGGCGGCGCGCGAGGATCTGCATGATCCGCTCGATCTCGGTCTGACGGCCGACGATCGGGTCGAGCTTCCCCTCCTGCGCCTGCTTCGTGAAATTGCGCCCAAACTGGTCGAGGAGCTTCGAGGACTTGTTCTTCTCCCCCGCCGGCCCGCCCTGCGCGCCCGCCTGGCGGCGGCCGGGGCCGGAAAGCATCCGGATGATCTCGTTGCGGATCTTCTCCGCGTCGGCGTCGAAATCGAGGAGGATCCGCGCGGCGACGCCCTCGTTCTCGCGGACGAGGCCGAGCAGGATGTGCTCGGTGCCGATGTAGTTGTGGCCGAGGGAGAGCGCTTCGCGCAGCGCGAGCTCGAGCACCTTCTTCGCGCGCGGCGTGAACGGGATCTGGCCGGTCGTGACCTCGTCGCCCTGGCCGACGATACGCGCCACCTGCGCCCGCACTTCCTCCACCGTGATGTCGAGAGACTCGAGTACCCGCGCCGCGAGACCCTCCTCCTCGCGGAGCAGCCCGAGCAGGATGTGCTCGGTGCCGATGTAGTTGTGCTTGAGCGCCCTGGCTTCGTCCTGGGCGAGAACGACGACCTGGCGAGCGCGTTCAGTGAAGCGTTCGAACAATTCCCTCGACTCTCCTTTCCATAGCTACAACCGCAGACGGGCGATCGAAGGTGCGACCATCGTAGCCCACCCCTTCGGCTGTAGAGAGTGGCTCGAAAGGGGGTTATTCGCGGGTACGCAGCGCCGGGAACAAAATCACGTCGCGGATCGAGTCGCGCCCGAGGAGCACCATCGCGAGGCGGTCTATGCCGAGACCGAGCCCTCCCGTCGGCGGCATTCCGTATGAGAGCGCCTCGACGTAGTCGGGATCTCCCTGCTCAGCCTCGACATTTCCGCCCGCGCCCTCGGCTGCCTGCATCGCGAACCGCTCCGCCTGCTCCTCGGAGTCGTTCAGCTCGGTGAACGCGTTGCCGAGCTCCATCCCACCGACGTAGAACTCGAACCGCTCGACGATCTGCGCGTCGTCGTCGCGCGTACGCGCGAACGGCCCGAGCTCGATCGGATAGTCGTAGAGGATCGTCGGCTCGACAAGGCGCGGCTCGATGTACGCGGTCACCGCCTTGTCGACGAGCTGCGACCATGTCTTGTCCTGGGAGACGTCGACGTTCCGCTCCTCGAGGCGCCTCTTGAGGTCGTCGTAGTCGGGCGTCCAGAGATCGAGCGCCTTCAGCTCGTCGACGAGACGGACACGCTTCCACGGCGCCTTCAGGTCGAGCTCGTGCTCCTTGAACGTCACCTTCGTCGTGTCGAGCGTGGCGAGCGCGACGTACTCGACGAGCGACTCCATGCGGCGCATCGTGTCCTCGTAGTCCGCGTACGCCTCGTACCACTCGATCATCGTGAACTCGGGATTCCGCTTGTAGCTGGCGCCCTCGTTCCGGAAGTCCTTGCCGATCTCGTAGACCTTCTCCAAGCCGCCGACGATGAGCCGCTTGAGGTAGAGCTCGGTCGCGATGCGGAGGTAGAGATCCTGGTCGCGCTCGTTGTGGTGCGTGACGAACGGCTCGGCAAACGCGCCGCCGTAGCGCGGCTGCAGGATCGGCGTCTCGACCTCGACGAAGCCCTCGCCGTCGAGGTACGAGCGGATCGCGGTGACGATCTTCGCGCGGAGGACGAAGTCGTTCCGCACCTCCTCGTTCATCAAGAGGTCGAGGTAGCGCTTGCGGTAGCGCTGCTCGATGTCGGTCAGGCCGTGGAACGTGTCCGGCAGCGAAGCGCGGATCGGCGCGAGGACTTCGAAGGATTCGGCCGTCAAGGACGGCTCGCCCCGCTTCGTCTTGGTCAACGGCCCCTCGACGCCGACGATGTCGCCGAGGCTCACATCGCCGACGCGGGACGGCTGCGCGAGCACCTGGATCCTGCCCGACCGGTCGACGACGTCGACGAACATCAGCTCCTTGCCGGCGACGCGCCGACCCATGACGCGGCCGGCGATCCGCGCCCGGGTGGTCCCGACCGCGCCAGGCTCGAGCTCGTCGGCCAGTTCGCGGACGTCGGCTGCGCTCGAGCGGTCTCTGAAGTGCTTGGCGGCCACGACGGCCGAGTCTACGCGGCCTTGACTTCCATGATCTTGAACTTCTTGGCGCCCTTGGGGGTCGGCGCCTCGACGACGTCGCCCTTCTTGCGGCCCATGATGGCCTTGCCGACAGGCGACTCGTTGGAGAGCTTCATCTCCGCCGGGTTCGCCTCGGCCGAGCCGACGATGTGGTACTCGAACTGCTTGTTCGAGCCCATGTCCTTGAGCTTGACTTTCGTCCCGACGGAGACCTCGCCCGACTTCTGAGCGGCGGTGATCTCTTTCTTCGTCACGACGCGCGCGTTCGCGAGCCGTTCCTCGAGGATCGCGATGCGCGACTCGAGATGGGCCTGGTCGTTCTTCGCCGAGTCGTACTCGGCGTTCTCGGCGATGTCGCCGAACTCGCGCGCGGTGCGGATCCGCTCCGCGACGTCGCGGCGACCGGCCGTGGACAGCTCTTCGATCTCGGCCTGGAGCTTCTTGAACCCGTCCGGCGTGAGAATGACTTCCTTCAACGTGGCCTCCTGCCCCGTGCAGAGAAACAGCCGCTGGCAAAAGTGCCCCGCGGCGGGGGCGGATGGTACCCCTCGCGGTGGACGGTCGTCAAACCGGTGCCGGATACCATCGGCGGATGCCCGTGGAACTCCGCGAGTCGTGGTCGATCGGCGGAGTCGAGGTGCCGACGCGGATCGTGCTCGCGCCGATGGCCGGCGTGTCGATCCAGGCGTTCCGGCGCCAGGGACGCCGGTTCGGCGCCGGTCTCGTGTGCTCGGAGATGGTTTCGGCAGCGGGGATCGGGCACAAGAACGAGCGGACGTTCGGCTATTTGCGGGTTGCGGCGGACGAGCATCCGCTTGCGATCCAGATCTTCGGCGCCGAGCCTGCCGCGATGGCCGAGGCCGCACGGATGGTCGAGTCGGCCGGAGCGGACATCGTCGACATGAACTTCGGCTGCCCCGTCCGGAAAGTGACGAAGACGGGCGCCGGCGCGCATCTGATGGAAGATCCGGAGCTCGCGTGCCGGGTCGTCTCAGCGGTCGCCGAGGCCGTGTCGGTTCCCGTGACGGTGAAGATGCGCCGCGGCGTCGAGAACGGCTCCCGCGCCTGCCTCGAGCTCGGTCCACGGCTCGTCGAGGCGGGCGCGGCGGCATTGACGCTCCATCCCCGCTCCGCGGCACAGATGTACACCGGCTTTGCCGATCACTCGCTGACGGCGGAGCTCGTCGAGCGCGTCTCCGTGCCCGTGATCGCATCGGGCGACGTGACGACGCGCCACGAGGCGATCGCCGTGCTCGAGCGCACGGGCGCGGCGGCGGCAATGGTCGCGCGCGGCGCGCAGGGCAACCCGTGGGCGCTGCGGGAGATGATCGAAGGCGAGGCGTTCGAACCGTCGCGCGAGGAGGTCGCGGCGGAGCTGATCGTCTTCATCCGCGAGGCCGTGCGCGAACTCGGCGAGCAGCGCGCGGTCGGCTTCCTCAAGAAGTTCTACGGCTGGTACCTCGGCCACGGCCGCTTCCCGAAGCCGTTCAAGCAGGAGATCGTGATGCTGCGGACGACCGACGAGGTCGTGACGCGGCTGTTCGCCGCGGCGCCGGGCGCAGCCGAGCTCGTCGCGCGGCTCGACGCCGAGCTGCCGTCGGCAGAGGACGACGTCGTGCTCGCGCTGCCGATCTCGGTCTACGGCGGCGGTTGAGCCGCCGCGCTCTTATCCTCACGGTACTACTGACCGGCGTGGCAATCGCGCTGGTCGTGTTTGCCGCAGAGCGCGTGCCGCGCGAGTTCGATCCCGATCCGGCGTTCTCGGTCGGCCCGATCTCGAGCACGATGAGCCATCAGATCGCGAAGCTCGATGAGGTCGCGTCGAAGCTCGCCGGACACTCCACCGTCGTCAACTGCTGGTCGCAGCAGGATTGGGAGCGATTCCAGACCTGGCAGTCGGCGCACGACAACTCCCGCGCGGTTAAGGCTCTCGGCGTGACCTACCCGGACACGCGGCGCATCCAGCTCTCGCCTTTCGTCTGCCAGGTCCTCGCGCAGGTCCTCGTGGCCTCGGCGCACCAGCCGCTTTTCACTGCGGCGGCGGTGAACGTTCTCGCCCACGAATCAGCTCACGCCTCGGGAATCGACGCAGAGAGCCGAGCGGAGTGTCGCGCGATCGAGACAGATCCAGAGACAGCGAGGCTCCTCGGACTGCCGAACTCGGTCGCAGTCCAGCTCCAGCACATCTACCGGGGAACCCTCTACCCCTACGACGAATCCCGGTATCGAACCCCGACGTGCAGAGCCGGACTCCCGGGTGAGGTCGTGGCGGACACGCTCGGAAACCGGCCGAGCCTCGAGCCCTTCGTGAGGGCTGCCGCCGCCGTCGTACGGGTCCTCCCCGGTTGGAAGAACATCGGCGGCGGCGGCGCCTTCGTCCCACTTTCGCCGTGCTCGCCCGCGATCACTCGAGCCGACGAGTCCGCGCGTTTCGGCGAGGATCTCCGCGGAGGAAACGGCAGATCGGTGTTCGTTTCGGGCGTCAGACTGAGGACGAGAGCCGAATTCACCACCGCGATCGCTCGCTCCCGGCTCTCGCAACGCTGCGAGGATTCCTACGTTCGGCGCCAGATGATTGAGAGTGGACTGTCTGCGACGGTCAATCCGGGGAAAGAGCCGCGCTCGTTCAAGCGACTCCCGGCCGATGTCTTCGCATTCCGCGACATCTGGACCAACGGCGGCAAGCGCTGGGATCGCGACACGCTGTTCGTATTCGCGCCCCGAGAAAGCGGCTGGATGAGGCTCTCGTTCCGATTCGCCGCCGGCACGCTCGACGGGTCAGTGGAGGTCCGCGCGGTGAAGGCAGTTCTCCGAGCATCCCACGGAGACCGTTGAGCACGCGGATGCACGCGGACGAGGTCGACAGCGACCCGTCTCTCGTGCAGCGTCTCGTCGCAGGACAGTTCCCCGAGTGGGCCTGTCTGCCGATCGAGCCCGTCTTTCCGCTCGGCACCGACAACGCGAACTACCGGCTCGGCGACGCGATGGTCGTCCGGCTCCCGCGCCAGCCGCACAAGGTCGACCCGCTCGAGCGCGAGCTCGCATGGCTTCCCGTGTTCGCGCCGTTGCTGCCACTGACGATCCCCGCGCCGCTCGGCCGCGGCAAGCCTGCGGAAGGCTTTCCGTTCCCGTGGGGCGTCTTCACGTGGATCGCGGGAGAGAACGTCGGCATCGAGAAGGTCGCGCCGGAGACAGCCGGCGACCTCGCGGAGCTGATTCTTGCGCTCCGACGCCTCGACGCGACGAACGCGCCGCAGGGCTTGCGACACGGCTCGCTCCGCGAGCTCGACGGCTGGGTGCGCGGCAGCGTCGCGAAGCTCGGCGGCACCCACGACGGCGACGGCCTGCTCGCCGCGTGGGAGGAAGTCGTCGACCTGCCGCCGTGGGACGGGCCGCCGACGTGGTGCCATTGCGACCTCGACCTCCGCAACGTCGTCTTCCGTGACGGGCGCCCGAGCGGCGTCCTCGACTGGGGCTGGGCCGGCGCCGGCGATCCCGCGAGCGACGCGGCCGTCGGGTGGAAAATGCTGCCCGCCGAGTCGCGTCCGGCGTTCTTCGACGCGCTCGGAGCCGCCGAGGCCGAGATCGAGCGCGCGCGCGGCTGGACGCTCATGCAATGCGCTGGAGCGCTCTCGTACTACACGCCGGAGAACAACCCCGCGCTCTACTTCGAGGCCGAGCGTTGGCTCGGCGAGCTGCTTGCCTGACCTGTCCGCTCGAGCGCGTCGAGATAGCGGTTCGTGATGCGCGTCTGGATGCGGCGCGAGAGCGGGAGGACTGCGCGGGCGAGCGGGTGAACCGTGCGGGAGAAGGACTCGATCCGCGCGACGACCTCCCCGCTCCCGGCGCGCTCCACGCTCATCGCGACCTCGCCGCGCTCGAGGTGCCCCGGCAGCGTCCCGTAGCCGAAGCTGAACCGCGAGTCGCCGCGGTCGACGTAGACGACTCGGCACGGGAGGACAGACCAGAGCCCGAGCGTCCGGACTACGAACAGGACCGTCCCGTCTTCCTCGACCGGCGCACCGTCCGGATAGACGCGGATGCCGGCGCCGACCTGGCCCTGCCACCGGAGAAGCGCGTCGACCGCGCGCTCGAAGCGTCCGGGCTCGGCGCCGAGCCGCCGCTCGTAGCGGTCGATCCGGTAGCCGCCGGGAAGCTCTGCGGCACGCGTTGCCCCGACCTCGGGGTACGACGGCTCGGCGGCACGCGCGTCCGCGAGGACGCGATCGAGCAGCGAGTTGGACGGCGCAACGAGCCGCAGCACGGCTACGGGCGGTTCCGCTCCCAGACAAGCCGCAGGCCCGCGAGGGTGAGGAACTCGTCGACCTTCGAGATCGTCCGCGAGTGCGGGGCGATGAGCTCGGCGAGGCCGCCCGTCGCCACGACCAAGGCATCCGGCGCGGCGAGTTCCTCCCGGATCCGGTCGACGATCGAGTCGACCTGGCCGGCGAAGCCGTAGACGAGTCCCGACTGCAGCGCCTGCGTCGTCGTCTGCGAGATCACGCGCTCGGGCGCGACGAACGGCACCTTCGGAAGACGCGCCGCCCGCGCGAACAGGGCGTCCATCGAGATCTCGATCCCCGGCGCGAGCACGCCGCCCGCGAACTCGCCGGCCGCCGAGACGACGTCGAAGTTCGTCGACGTCCCGAAGTCGACGACGACGCACGGCGTGCCGTACAGCTCGCGCGCCGCGACGGCGTTCGCGATCCGGTCCGGCCCGACCTCGCGCGGATCGTCGTACCGGATCGGAACGCCGGTCGAGACGCCCGGCCCGAGCACGAGCAGATCGACCTTCCCCCACCGCTCCGCGAACGATTCGTACTCCGTGACGAGCTGCGGCACCGATGAGCACAGCACCATCCCGTCGAGGCTCGGCAGGTCGACGAGCGCGCGGAGCGTCACGGCCAGCTCGTCCGCTGTCTGGGCCGGGTTCGTACCGATCCGATAGTGCTCGACGAGCCGATCGCCGTCGTAGAGCCCGAGGACCGTCTGCGTGTTGCCGGCGTCTACCGCGAGCAGCATTACGAGGAGTTACTCGTCTTCGGCGCGGAACGGCTCGCCGATCCGCTCCGCAAGCGCCTCGGCCGTGAGCGTCGGCTCGTCGCCTTCGCCGCGCAGCTCCTCGATCGTCACGTCGCCGGAGGTGAAGACCTTCGTGCGCGGGATAATCCGCGTCGGCCGGTTCTTGTCCCAGACCCAGACGTCCTCGAGCTCGAGCTGGAAGAACGGCAGCGCGCCAGGCGCGGTCGGCGTCGCCTGCTGGACCTCGAGCTTGTTGCAGAGGTACGTCGCATCCTGCGTGAGGACGCAGTAGCGGAAAAGGCCGAAGACGGCCTGGTACTCCTTCTTCAGCGCGAGCTCTAGCTCTGCTTCGTATTCGTCGAGGTCGTCGAGATGCGACATCGGGGTCAGTGTAGCCCTGGGACTTTCGCGTTTAGCTCCGCGAGAGGCTCGAGGACGAAGGCCCGCTCGAGGAGACGCGGATGCGGGACGGTGAGGCCCGGCTCGTCGATCCGCTCGTCACCGTAGAGGAGAAGATCGAGGTCGAGCGTGCGTGGGCCATGCTCGCCGGCGACGCGGACGCGGCCGAAGCGCTGCTCGGTCGCGAGGAGGCGATCGAGGAGAGGCCGCGGCCGGAGTGAGGTGTTCAACTCGGCCACCCCATTCATGTAGCGCGGCTGCGGCCCGACGCCGACAGGCTCGGTCTCGCGGAGCGTCGAGACGGCGACGACTTCGATCCCGTCCTCCTCGGCGAGCGCCGCGAGGGCGGCTCGAATTGTCGCCTCGCGGTCGCCGAGGTTGGCGCCAAGCCCGATGAACGCGCGCGTCACGGCTCTGTGACAACTTCTACGACAGGTACCTGGTACCGGTCTGACGGTCTCGTGACTGTTACGCCAACTGTGCCGTCGAGGCCGGCGGGCTTGACCTCCGGCTTCGTCACCGTTACGCGGACGCGCTCCGGTGCGAAGCGGCTCTCCAGCTCCTCGGCGACCGCGGTCGCCAGCGCTTCGAGGAGCGCGAACTGCCGCCCGTCGGAGACCTCCTTGACGACGCGCGAGACCTCGACGTAGTCGACCGCGTCCTCGTGCCGGTCGCTCGTGCCGCGCTCGCCGACTTCGAGCTCGACGTCGAAGACGAAGCACTGCCCGCGCTCGCGCTCGGCGCCACGCACGCCGTGATGCCCGAAAACGCGCAGATCGCGGACGTGGACGGTGATCACGCGATCGCGCCCGCGACGGCGAGCGCGTCGACCGTCGGCTTGACGTCGTGGACGCGGAGGATCGACGCGCCGCGCTCGAACGCTGCGACCGCGGCGGCGATGCTCGCACCGAGGAGATCGTCGGAGCCGGTGAGCTTCCGCAGCGAGCTCTTGCGCGAGAAGCCGACGAGCACCGGCCGGCCGAGCGCGAGCAACACGTCGAGCCGCCGCACGAGCTCGAGATTGTGCTCGACCGTCTTGCCGAAGCCGATGCCCGGATCGAGACAGATCCGCTCCTCCGCGATCCCCGCCGAGACCGCGAACGCGAGGCGCTCCTCGAGGAACGCCGCAACCTCGGACGCAACGTCGCCGTAGTGCGGCTCGGCCTGCATCGTGCGCGGCGCGCCCTGCATGTGCATGAGGCAGAGATACGCGCCGGCGTCCGCGACGACGCCCGCGAGCTCGGGGTCGCCACGCAGCGCGGTTACGTCGTTGACGAGGATCGCGCCCCGCTCGAGCGCCGCGCGCGCGACCTGCGCCTTCGCCGTGTCGATCGAGAGCGGAATCTCGCCACCGAGCCGCTCGAGAACGGGGACGACGCGCGCGAGCTCCTCCTCGACCGACACGCCGTCGGAGCCGGGCCGCGTCGACTCGCCACCGACATCGACGATTGCGGCGCCGTCCTCGACCATCCGTCGCGCGGCAGCCGCGGCGATGTCGGGATCGAGATGGACGCCGCCGTCCGAGAACGAGTCGGGCGTGACGTTGAGCACGCCCATGACGGACGGCCGCGGGAAGCGCTCCTCGATCGCGATCACGGGCGGAAGACTACGGAGCAACGGGAAGCCGGAGCGCGGCGCCTCGGCGCCACGCTCCGGTCTCGCAGCTATTCGGAGGTGCCGTCCGTCGGCTCGGTGGGCTCCGCGGATTCGGCAGGTTCGGCGGGTGCGGCGGGTGCGACAGGTCCTGCGGATCCTGCGGATCCGGCGGGACTGCCCTGCGGCATCTGCGGCATCTGCACGCCCTCGGCGCGAGCACGCATGACCGCGGCTGCGCCGACGACGAGCGCGACGATCAGCCCGCCCCACGCGGGCCAACTGCGCGCGGCACCGTGCGTGAGGAAGTAGATTACCGTGAACAGCACCACAAGCATCGCGAGACCGACGGAGACGAGACCGTTGCTCACCTGGCCGTCCGGGAGCTTGACGCCGAACGCGCGTGCCGCTTCCCACCCGAGCAGCGCGAGAATGAGCAGGCCGGCGAGAAAGCCGATGCCGCGCCACTCGTTGAAGCCGCCGCTGTAGATCCCGATGGAGTAGGACTGCCAGTCGAAGAACGAGAGGATCAGCAGCAGTACTCCGCCGCCGAGAATGACTTGCGCCTCGCGGGAGAGCTTGGAGAGAACGTCCATCGAACTCCTTTCGCGCTGGAGGGACGAGACCAACCGCCCCGGCAGAGCCTAGAGCACGCTCCGGCTAGGTTTGCTCGCGTGGCAGCCGCAAGACGAACCGTCGGAGCACTTCTCTTCTTCGCCGGTGTCGTCTGGCTCGGGCAGGGACTCGGATGGATCGGAGGCTCGTTCATGACCGGCAGCACCTTCTGGGCCGTGACCGGAGCGGTGTGCGTTGTCGCTGCGGTCGCCTTGCTTGGCTGGCCGTGGCGGCAGCCGCCCGGCGCGAGTTAGGCGTCGCCGGCGAGCGCGCGGCGCGCCTCGTCGACCGCATCACGCGCGTGCTGAAGCGCCGACTCACGCGGGTCGTCGCGCTCGCGCGCGGCGAGAGCGAGCTCGAACGCCTCGAGCGCTCCCGCGTGGTCGCCGGCCTCGAAACGGGTCCAGCCGATGTTGTTGTAGAGCGGGGCGAGCCAGTACCGGACGCCCGGGTCGTCGGACGCGCCCGCGATATCGATCCCCCGCGCCGTCCAACCTTCGGCGTCGTCGACGAGCGCGAGCATGTGCGCGGCGTCGGCGGCGAGAACGTCTTCGCCACTCGCCCGGGCGAGCTCGAACGCTCGCCGGAACTCCGCTAGACCGGCTCCGTCCCGTCCCGACGACCGGTCGCGGCGACCGCGCTCGAGAAGAGAGCGAGCTGTCACACCGCCGACAGCTTCCGCCTCGTTCAGCAGTTCGTCGCAGCGCTCGAACTCGTCGCGCAGACCCTCGACACGCGCGAGCTGCGTCAGCACCTCGGCCCGGCCGGCGTCGGTCGTTTCCTCGTTGAGTTGCGCGCGGAACCGCTCACGGCTTGCGTCGAGGTCGTCGAAGTCCCAAAGCGGACGGAGCCTGTCACCCATCGAGGGATTGTCGCAGTCCGACGTGTGGGGCATAATCCTCGCGATGCGTCGCCTCCTCGTAGCCGCGGTCGTTCTCGCCGGAGTAACGGCGACCGCAAGCTCGGCCGCAACACGGCACGTCACAAAAGGCCCGCTGACAGGAACGTGGAAGGGTGTTCTCACGGACGGCACTCGCACCGAGCACATCACGTTCACCGTGAACGCCGGTCAGAACGCCGGCACGTGGACAGTCAGCGCGACGTGCCATGGCGCGCTCACCCTCGACAGCATCTCGGACGGCTACCACCACTATCGGCGACACAACCCGGCCGGCTCCGTGTGCACCGGCGGCGGCGGCGGCAACGACGTCGATTGCCTCAAGCGCGTCGGAGCGAATGTCTACGACTCCGTCACGCCGCGGGCGAACGGCTGGTGGCGGGCCGGCACGCTCCACCGCGTCAGCGCGACGTAGCCTTCCCGGCGCCCCAGACGACGCTCGCGAGTCGTGCCGAACATCCTCACCCGAGTGCCTGCCGAGCCGGTTCCACAGTTGCCCACGTGGTGTGTGGCTGTGATGCCCGCGGCCGATCTCTTCATGGCTCTTCTCTTGTCGCGGCCGGCCACGGGTTCGCTACGCAACACCTGGGTCACACCCGCCACGCTCGTGCTCAGTGCGGCTACAGGATTGACATCGATCCTCTGCCTGGCTCTGGCCATCGCCGGTCTCAGCGGAGGCTGGCGAGTCGCGGCGGCGCTCGTGCTGGCGTTATTCGCCGCTGGCAATCTCTGCGTCGCTGCGGTCGGTCTCGCGCAGCGGTTCGCCAGACGCACCATCGTCACCGACTGAGACGGAGCTCACACTCGCCTGCCCCAGTACTCGGGAAGGAAGCTCCTATGACTGTCAAGTCATTAGCGGCTCCTGCTGTTCGAGTACGCGGTAGAGGTGGCGGGCGAGGTAGCGCTTGAGGAGGCGGGTCGCTTCGCGGCGTGTCTTGCCTTCGGCGACACGGCGGGCGATGTAGTCGCGGGTTGCGGGATCGTGTTGGCGGC
>Ga0265336_10000867_pt1 | contig 15636 bp, 15 predicted proteins | sample 42119metaG_FD_193583 | JGI IMG/M metagenome (GOLD analysis project Ga0265336, IMG submission 193583) | Rhizosphere microbial communities from Carex aquatilis grown in University of Washington, Seatle, WA, United States - 4-21-19 metaG | ecosystem: Host-associated > Plants > Roots > Rhizosphere...
CACTCGTTCGTCCCGTGCGGGCCTTCTCCCGGCCCACCGACACCCACCCAGCCGGCGACATGACCGTTGGGGATGGCGAACGAGCCGAGCGGAGTGACGACCGCCGAAATACCGGATCCCCGCATCGGGGCGCCGAGGCCGGCGTACGAGTAACCGTTCCGACCGCAGGCGCTCGCGGTGGCGACGCCGCCGACGAGCGCGAGTGCGGCGACAGCGGCGGTGGCGAGCAGGAGGCGGGGTTTCTTCATCTCGCCGTTGAGATCGACCGTCCGCCGGTTCATGCGCTCCCCCGTGTGAGGGATCGAGGTGCTAAACCCGTGGGGATGGATGCCGAGGGGGACTTCGTCGCGCGCCTCGCGAGCGCCCGAATCGGCGAGACGTTCAACCAGTACGCGGGCTCTCTTCTCAGGCGGGAGAGGCTTCGCGTCTATCTCGAGACCCGAGCCGGCGCGGCGATCGTCCTCGTCGGCGAGGCGGCCGGCTACCGGGGCGCGCGCGTCAGCGGGCTGGCCTTCACGTCGGAGCGCCAGCTCACCGGTTCCGGCCCGGCGGAGGCGAGCGCGACGATCGTCCACCGCGTTCTTGCGCGGCTCGGCGTCACGGAACGCGTCCTGCTCTGGAACGTCGTGCCGACCCACCCGGGGACCGAGAGCTCGAATCGCGCGCCGCGGCCCGACGAGGTCGAGGCAGCGACGCCGTTTCTCGAGGAGGTGCTGAGCGGACGCGCCGCGATCGCGGTCGGACGGGTCGCCGCCGCCGCGACGGGCGCGCCGTACATCCGGCATCCCTCGCACGGCGGCGCGGCGGCATTCGAGGAAGGATTGGAACGCGCATTCGCTACAATCCGCCGCCGGCGGGCTCCTGTCCGTCGCTTTTTATGAAGACGTACAGCGCCAAGCCCGGAGAGATCACACGCGAGTGGTATCTCGTCGACGCCGAGGGGAAGACTCTCGGCCGTCTCGCGACCCAGATCGCCGACACGCTCCGCGGCAAGCGCAAGCCGCAGTTCACGCCGCACGTCGACACCGGTGATTTCGTCGTTGTCGTGAACGCGGAGAAGATCCAGGTCACGGGCAACAAGCTCGAGCAGAAGCGGTATTACCGCCACTCGGGTTATCCGGGCGGTCTCCGCAGCCGGACGCTCCGCCAGCAGCTCGACCGGCGCCCGACCGAGGTGCTCCGCATCGCGGTCAAGGGGATGCTCCCCAAGAACCGCCTCGCACGGCAGCAGATCACGAAGCTCAAGATCTACGCCGGCCCCGAGCATCCGCACGGCCCGCAGAACCCGAAGCCGATGGAGCTCGAGTCATGAGCGCCGTTGCGCAGTACCGCGGCACCGGCAAGCGCAAGACGTCGGTCGCGCGCGTCATCCTCAAGCCGGGCGACGGCCAGACGTGGATCAACGGCCGCACGTTGCAGGAGTACTTCCCGCGCGGGGTCTGGCAGACGATCGCGCTCTCGCCGCTCAAGGTTGCAGGCCTCGAGGGCCAGTACGACCTCCGCGTCCGCGTGCACGGCGGCGGCCTCACCGGGCAGTCCGGCGCTGTACGCCACGGCATCGCCCGCGCGCTCGTCGAGGCGAACCCGGAGCTACGCGTGCCGCTCAAGCGCGAGGGCTTCCTCACGCGCGACGCGCGCCAGGTCGAGCGCAAGAAGGCCGGCCTGCACAAGGCGCGCAAGGCGCCGCAGTTCTCCAAGCGCTAGTTCGCGGCAGCGAAGCGCCGTGACCAGCCGATCGCCGGCGCGATCTCGCGCGCGATCGTCTCGAGCATCGCGGCGTTGTAGTCGACGCCGAGCTGGCTCGGGACGGTGAGGAGGAGCGTGTCCGCCTCTCGCACTGCCGTGTCCGCGGCGAGTTCGGCCGCGATCCGGTCAGGCTCGCCGGTGTAGCTGCGGCCGAAGCGGCTGATCGCCCCGTCGAGCCAGCCGACCTGATCCTCGTTCGCATCGCCGCCGAAGAGCGTGCGATCGAGGTCCGAGGTGATCGGAATGACGCTCCGGCTCACCGAGATGCGCGGCTCGCGGGTGTGGCCGGCGGCGCGCCACGCGTCACGGAAGAGCGTGATCTGCTCGGCCTGGAGCTCGTCGAACGGGACCTTCGTGTCTTCGAGCAGGAGCGTCGAGCTCATGAGGTTCATCCCCTGCTCGCCCGCCCAGACGGCGGTCTCGCGAGTGCCTGATCCCCACCAGATGCGGTCGGAGAGCCCGGGGGACTGCGGCTCGACCGCGAGCTTCGCGGGGCCGGGTTGGCCGCCCATGTCCGCCGGTGCGACGCCGTCGCCTGCGATCGCCGCGCGGAACAGCGCCGTCTTCGCGCGCGCCTCGTCGGGATCGACGGAGTAGCCGAACGCCTCGGCGCCGCGGTACGCCGGCTCGGGCGAGCCGCGGCTCACGCCGAGCTGCAGCCGCCCGCCCGCGAGGAGGTCCGCTGCCGCAGCCGCTTCCGCCATGTAGAGCGGGTTCTCGTAGCGCATGTCGATCACGCCCGTGCCGATCTCGATGTGGCTCGTCTTCACGCCGATCGCGGCGAGCAGCGGGAACGGCGACGCGAGCTGGCGCGCAAAGTGGTGGACGCGGAAGAACGCGCCGTCGATGCCGATCTCCTCCGCCGCGACTGCGAGCTCGACGGCCTGGTGCAGGGAGTCGGCGGCCGAGTTCGTCAACCCGCCGGCGGGGTGCCAGGCGCCGAAGGAGAGAAAGCCGATCCGCTTCGGGTGGGAGCTCATATCCTCTACAACGATACTTGACCGGACAACTATTCCGGCGTTTGCTGTCGCTCGAGGCCGGCGAGCAGGAGGTCGAGCCCGTACTCGAAGGCGCTCACGTCCTGTAGTGGGCCGGGCTCCATGTGCTGCACGCCGTGTGCGTGGAGGTCTGGATACGTCTCGATCGGGAGCATGCGGTCGAGGAAACCGCGCAGGTCGCTGGTGACCTCATCCGGCAGGGCGAAGTCGTGGGTCGCTTGCCAGAGGGAGAAGCCGATGATGTGAGCGTCGAGCACGTGGTAGGCGTGGAACGTCGTGTCCGGCGAGAAGCCGGCACCACGCAGCGCACCCAGGAGTGCGTCCATGAACGCGAGCCGGAGAGGGCGGACGCGCGCCGGTGTCATCAAGAGACCGGCAGCCCACGGGTGGCGGCGCAACGACTCGTGCGCCGAGATCGCCGCCTTGCGGATTCCCGCCAGGCCTTCCTCGGGCTGCGGCGCCTCCATCTCCGCGAGGACGAGGTCGAGCATCCCGTCGAGGAGGTCGTCCTTACTCGCGACGTGGTTGTAGAGCGACATCGCCTCGAACCCGAGTTGCTGGCCGAGCTTGCGCATCGACAGCGCCTCGATCCCGTTCTCGTCCGCGAGTGCGAGCGCGGATTCGAGGATGCGATCGCGGCTGAGAGGCTTCCGAGTCTTTGCCATTGACATAGCTTACGCTGTATGTGTAACATACACCGTAAACTTACGCCGTATGGAGGAATCGATGATGATGAAGGCACTTGTTCGCGACAGGTACGGGCTTCAGGATCTGCGAGTCGAGGAGATCGAGAAGCCGGCGGTCGAAGACGACCAGGTGCTCGTCCGTGTCCGCGCCAGCTCGATCAACAAGGCGGACTGGTACGGGCTCGTCGGCGAGCCCCGCCTGTTTCGGCCGATGATGGGCGGCATCTTCAAGCCGAAGGGGAGACAGGTCGGGACCGACTTCGCCGGCGTCGTCGAGGCAGTCGGGAACGGCGTCGAGGGCTATACGGTTGGCGACGAGGTCTTCGGCGGCCGCGACGGCGCGTACGCCGAGTACGTGAGCGCGAAGTTCTTCGCGCGGAAGCCGGCCGGAGTCACCTTCGAGCAGGCCGGCACGATCGGGATCGCCGGGCTGACGGCACTCCAGGCTCTCCGCGACCACGCCGGCGTGCGGGAAGGCGAGCGGGTACTTGTGAACGGAGCTTCGGGCGGCGTCGGGACGATGACCGTCCAGATCGCCAAGGCGCTCGGCGCCCACGTGACCGCGGTCTGCAGCACCCATAACGTCGAGCAAGCGCGTGCGCTCGGCGCGGATCGCGTCATCGACTACACCGACGAGGACTTCACGCGAACCGGAGACCGCTACGACGTCGTGATCGACGTCGCCGGCAGTCGCCCGTGGCGCGCGCTACGCCGGGTTCTCGCCCCGGGCGCGCGCGTCGTCGTCGTCGGGGCGCCGGGCGGGACGCCGCTAATCGGTCCGCTGTCGCACATCATCGGCATGAAGCTCGCCTCGCATGGCCGGGCGAAGTTCTTCGTCGCAAAGTTCAACAGTCCCGACCTCCAGGCGCTGGCGGACATGATGGCGAGCGGGAAGCTCACTCCGGTCGTCGACCGAACATACGAGCTCGTCGAGGCACCCGAAGCCCTCAAGCGGTTCGGCGAGGGACACGTCCGAGGGAAGCTCGTGTTGACGATCTAGCTATCGTCCCGCGCCGTGGCGCGGCAGTACTTCGGAACGGACGGCGTGCGCGGTGTCGTCGGCGAGTCGCTGACGGTCGAGCTCGTCGAGCGGCTCGGCCGCGCGTCGGCGCTCTGGTGCGGGCGCGGCCGGGTCTTCATCGGCCGCGACACGCGTGCTTCCGGCGTCGAGCTCGAGGAGGCGTTCGCGCGCGGCGTTGCGTCTGCGGGCGGCGTGGCCGTGCTTGCGGGCGTGCTGCCGACGCCGGCGGTCGCGCTTCTCCGGCTCGATCTCGGTGTCGTCATCTCCGCCTCGCACAACCCGCCGGAGTACAACGGCGTGAAGTTCTTCGACCGCATGGGCAGCAAACTGACCGACGCCGCCGAGGAGGAGATCGAGCAGCTCCTCGACGAACCGCCTCGCGGCGGCGGCGAGATCGAGCGCATCGGCATTGCGACCGACAGCTACCTCGAGCACGTTCTCGAGCGGTTTGGCACCGATCTCAGCAGTATGCGCATCGCGGTCGACTGTGCGAACGGTGCCTACTCCGATCTCGCGCCGCAGGCGTTCGCGCAACTCGGCGCCGACGTGACGGCGATCGGGAACGCGCCCGACGGGACCAACATCAACGTCGGCTGCGGCGCGACCGACCTCTCGGCTTTGCAACAGACTGTTACAAGCGGAGGGCTCGACTTCGGCGTTGCGTTCGACGGGGACGGCGACCGGATGCTCGCCGTCGACGAGACCGGCGCGTCTGTCGACGGCGACCAGATCGTCGCGATCCTCGCGCTCGCGCTCGGCGTCGAGACGGTCGCGGTCACGTCGATGACGAACCTCGGCTTCCACCGCTTGATGGAGGAGAACGGCATCCGCGTGGTCACGACCGACGTCGGTGACCGCTACGTGCTCGAGGCGCTGCGGCGGGAGGGCGCCCTCCTCGGTGGCGAGCAGTCGGGCCACATCCTCTGGCTCGACGGCCACGTCACCGGCGACGGCCTCGTCGCCGCACTCGTTCTCTGCCGCGCTCTCGCGGGCCGCCGTCTCTCCGAGGCCGCCGCCGTCATGCCGCGCTTCCCGCAGGTCGTCCAGAACATCCCGCGCGCGGGGCGCGGCCCGCTTCCCGACTCCCTCCTCGCGCAGGTCGCGGCCGTCAACGAGGAACTCTCAGGCCGAGCCCGAGTTCTTGTCCGGCCGTCGGGAACGGAGCCGGTCGTGCGTGTCCTCGCCGAGGCGGAGAGCGAGGAAGAGGCGGAAAGGCTCTGTGCTAGCCTTGCCGCGCTGGTGACACACGAGCTCGGCTGAACCTCTCCGCGACGGCGCGGCCGGGGTTCCGAAGCCGGGCTTTTTGCGTTCTTAGGGAAGGAGCAGGCGCGTGTGCGGGATCATCGGATACGTCGGATCGCGTGAGGCGAAGCCGCTCCTCCTCGAGGGCCTGAGGCGCCTCGAGTACCGCGGGTACGACTCCGCCGGTATCGCGCTGCGCGAGGACGGCGAGCTCTCGTACGTCCGCGCGGTCGGCAACCTCGACAACCTCGTCGCCGCGGTCGAGTCGAACGGCTCGCACGCGCGTCACGGTCTCGGCCACACGCGCTGGGCGACGCACGGCGGCGTCACCGAGCGCAACGCGCACCCGCTCACCGGCTGCGACGCCGGCCGCATCGCGATCGTCCTCAACGGCATCGTCGAGAACTACATGGAGTTGCGCGACGACCTCACCGCCGCCGGCCACACGTTCACGTCCGAGACAGACGCCGAAGTCGTCGTCCATCTCCTCGAGCAGGAGTACGACGGCGACCTCGCGCAGGCGCTCGCGCGCGTCTACCCGCAACTCGAGGGCCATTTCTCGATCGTCGCGATCCACCACGACCATCCCGACCTGCTCGTCGGCGTCCGGAATCAGACGCCGCTCGTCGTCGGGCTCGGCGAAGGGGAGAACTTCCTCGCCTCGTCCGTCGCCGCCTTCCTCAACGAGACGCGCTCTGCCATTTTCCCGGCGGATGGCCAGGTGATCGAGATCACGCCGACGCGCGTTCGCGTCCTCGTCGACGGCGACGAGATCGAGACGCCGGCCGCGCAGGAGATCGACTGGGATCTCGAGAGCGCCGAGAAGGGCGGCTTCGAGACGTTCATGCTCAAGGAGATCTACGAGCAGCCCGAGGCGGTGCAGGAGACGATCGGCGACCGCGTCCGTGGGCACAAGCTGATGCTCGAGGCGCTCGGGATGACCGAGGAGGAGGTTCGGAACCTCCGCCGCATCGTCATCGTCGCGTGCGGCACTGCGTACCACGCTGCCGTCGTCGGGCGCTACATCATCGAGGAGTGGGCGCGTGTCCCCGTCGAGTTCGACATCGCGAGCGAGTGGATCTACCGCAACCCCGTCCTCACGAAGGACACGCTCGTGATCGGGATCTCACAATCGGGTGAGACCCGTGACACGGTGAACGCCGTAAAGCTCGCCCGGGAGGGCGGCGCACGGACGCTCGGCATCACGAACCTCATGGGGACACAGATCACCCGCGAGGTCGACGCGACGCTCTACACGCGCTGCGGGATGGAAGTCGGCGTCGCCGCGACGAAGACGTTCACCGCGCAGGTCGCGCTCCTCTCGCTGCTCGCGCTCAAGCTCGCCGAGAGCCGCCGCACGCTGCCGCAGGACGAGATCGACTTCATCCTCGACCGGCTCCACGAGCTGCCGGAGAAGATGCAGGAGTTCCTCGACGGCGACCATCCGATCGACTCGATCGCCGAGCGGTTCCACGACGCGCCGTTCTTCCTCTACCTCGGCCGGCACATCGGCCTGCCGGTCGCGCTCGAGGGCGCGCTGAAGCTCAAGGAGATCTCGTACATCCCGACCGACGCGTACTCGGCCGGCGAGATGAAGCACGGCCCGATTGCGCTGCTCTCGGAGGGAACGCCGGTCGTCGTCGTGGCGACGAACATCCACGTCTACGACAAGATCGTCTCGAACATCCAGGAGACGCGGGCGCGCGGCGCGCACGTGATCGCGATCGCGACCGACGGCAACGAGGACATCCAGCACCACGCCGACGACGTCATCTACGTGCCGCGGACGCCGAACTTCCTCCAGGCGCCGCTCGCCGTGATGCCGCTGCAGCTGCTCGCGTACAAGATCGCGCGGCTGCGCGGGTTGAACGTCGACCAGCCGCGGAACCTTGCGAAGACCGTCACCGTCGAGTAGCGACCACGCCTATCACCGCGCTCTCACGGTCGAGGTCTAGCGTCTCTCAGATCGGCACCTCGCGTTTTCCCCTGCACCGGGCTCTTGTCGCTGCGGCCGCATGTGTGGTCCTCGCGGGTTGCGCGGCCAGCGGTGCGGCGCTTGCGCCGCGTCCAGAGAAGCTCGCCGTCTTTGCCGCGGGGAAACGACTTGGGACGGTGACCAGTGCGAACGCCTCGCGCTTTCGGTTGCCGGCGCGGCTGCGCGTCCGGCACGGGCGAGCGCGGCTCGTCGTCGAGCTACCCGCGGCGCGCTCTCGGAGAGCGATACGCAGTGCGTCCGCCGACGGCGAACGCCGGCTCGATCTGGGAGTTACCTTCGTCTCGAGCGCGATCGCGATCGCTCCGGTTCGGCAGGTTCTCCCGAACAACTGCGAAGCCACCGCGCTCTCGATGATCCTCGCGGCTGCGGGGCACCAGATCGGGCAGCTGGCGCTGCAGGCGCAGTTGCCGCAGAGCGGGCCTCTCGATCCGGTTTACGTCTCGGGAAGCAGCCTGTTCCGGTGGGGCGACCCTGAGCGTGGTTACGTCGGTCGCGCCGCCGGCGGCGGGCCGCACGGCGGATTCGGCGTGTACGAGCCGCCGATTCGAGCGCTTGCGGCGCGCCATGGGGTCCACCTGATCGATCTGCGCCATCGCGGCGTCGATGCGGTGCGCGCCGCGGTCCTCTCCGGGCATCCCGTCCTCGCGTGGGTCGGGCTCGCGGCGGGCCCGTACCTCAGCTGGCTCGCTCCGACCGGGTTGCGCAAGATCACCGTCAACCTCCACGAGCACGCCGTCGCTCTCGTCGGAGCCGGTCCCGGCTATGTGCTCGTCGACAACCCGCTCACCGGGCTTCGGGAACGCTGGAGCGAAAGCCTGTTCAGCTACCGGTGGAAGCTGCTCGGGCGGCGTGCACTCGAGCTGCCCGGTACGTAGCCTCCGGCCGGCGCGCCGTCACGACCGCTGCCTCGTGCGCGAGTAGCTCGACCCGCACATCGACGAAGCCGCGGGCCTCGAGCATCTCCACCCACGTCTCGGGCCGCGCGGGTTGCTCCCAGCGTCCGGCAACGACTCTTCCTGCGTTGCGAAGGATTCGAATGACGCCTGCCGGCCCGCGCCGGAGCAGCGCCCACACCTTCTCCCAGATCAAGCGGCGGTCTCGCCCCGCGAGGGAGAGCGAGAACATCATGTCGCAGACGACGAGGCGACCGCCCGGCTGCAGAACGCGGCGCGCCTCGCTGAGAGCGAGTTCCTTCCCGGTGTCGTCCAGGTGATGGAACGCGTAGTTCGAGACCACGAGCGTCGCCCACTCGTCCTCCAGCGGAAGCACGCGAAGGTCTGCCTCGAGCGACCGGACGTTGCAAACCCCGTCCGCCGCCGCCAGCGCCTCGAGCCGTTCGATCATCCGCGGTGAGATGTCGACCGCGGCCACCTCGCGCACGAGCGGCGCGAGCGAGAGGCTCACGAGCCCGGTGCCGGCCCCGAGGTCGACCACGCGGTCCTCCGCGGTGGGCTCGGCCAGCTCAACGATGCGGTCGCGGAGAGCGAGGAACGCGTCGCCGGCGGCCACGTCCTCCCACAGCTCGACGCGGTCGTCCCACCCGTACGGATCGTGCGCCACGGGACCAGAGTTGCGGGTCCGCGTGAGGTGACCATGAGGGAAACGGCCCTTCACCCTCACCGCCCTCTCACCTTGTCGCTCACAATGGAGCCATGCGCGTTCTCGTGGTCGAGGACGAGACCAAGCTCGGCGAGCTCTTGGCTCGGGGATTGGCGGAGGAGGGCTACGTCGTCGATCTCGCGCGGCTCGGCGAGGAAGCCCTCTGGAAGGCTCGTGCCGTCGAGTACGGCGCCATCGTTCTCGACGTCATGCTCCCCGGCGTGGACGGCTTCTCCGTCTGCCGGAGCCTGCGCGAGGGCGGCATCTGGACACCGATCTTGCTGCTCACCGCGCGAGACGCCATCAACGATCGCGTCGACGGCCTCGACGCAGGCGCCGACGACTACCTGACGAAGCCGTTCGCGTTCGAGGAGCTTCTCGCCCGGCTCCGCGCACTCACTCGACGAGCGCCGATCGAGCGCCCTCCGGTTCTGGAGGTGGGCGACCTGCGCCTCGACCCTGCGGCTCGCCGGGCTTGGCGCGGCGACACCGAGCTCGCGCTCTCCCCGAAGGAGTTCACGCTGCTCGAGCTGTTCATGCGTCGCCCGGGGATCGCGCTGAGCCGGAGTCATCTGCTCGAAGGTGCGTGGGACGTCTCGTTCGCGAGCGACTCGAATGTCGTCTCCGTCTACATTCGCTACCTCCGGGAGAAGGTCGATCGGCCGTTCGGCCGCGCCTCGATCGAGACCGTGCCGGGCGTCGGATACCGCCTCAGCGCGGAGCCGTGACCCGCCTTCCGATCCGCCTCCGGCTCACGCTGGGGTTCGCGCTGGCCATGGCGATCGTGCTGGCCTCGGTGGGCGTCTTCGTCTACCACCGCGTCGGCAACGAGCTGCTCGGCTCCATCGACCAGACACTCGCGAGCCAGTCGAGGGACGAGCTCTCCCGCGAGCACATCGACACCGACGCAGCCGGCGGCACGAGCTTCGCACAAGTGATCGCCGCGAACGGCAGCGTCCAGATGTCCGAGCCGAGGAACCTCCGTCCGCTTCTCGACCCGGCTCTTCTCGCCGCCGCGCTCGGCGGTCGGCGCATCTTGCAGGACGCGCGCCTCGCCGGCCGGCCGGGCGAATGGCGGGTGCTCGCCGTTCGTGATCCCTCGAGCAGAACCGTCGCGGTGGTTGCGCGCTCGCTCGAACCGCGTGCCGAGTCGCTCGACCATCTCCGGCACGAACTGATCATCTTCCTCTCGCTCGCCCTCCTCGCAGCTTCGCTCGGCGGCTACGCGCTCGCCGCCGGCGCACTGCGGCCGGTCGAGGCGCTGCGGAAGCGGGCGGAGCAGGTCACGCCCGGTGAGGCGAGCAGCCTTCCGGTGCCGGCGGCTCGAGACGAGATCTCCCGGCTCGCCTCGACGTTGAACGACATGCTGGAGCGCCTCCAGACCGCCGTCGAGCACGAGCGCCGCTTTGTCGCCGACGCGAGCCATGAGCTCCGTACTCCGCTTGCACTGCTCCGCACCGAGCTCGAGCTCGCGCTGCGCCGCCCGCGATCGCACGACGAGCTGGCGGCTGCGCTGCGGTCTGCGGCCGAGGAAACCGAGCGGCTCTCGCGGCTCGCCGAGGACCTCCTCCTTCTCGCGCGCGCGGATCAGGGGACGCTGCCGCTCCGCCTCGAGGTGGTTCCCGTCGAAGACCTGCTCTCGAACGTCGCCGCGCGGTTCGCGAGCCGTGCGGAGAGCCTCGGCCGCGAGCTCGACTTCCGGCCCGGCCGTGTCAGCGCAGCGGTCGAGGTCGATCCGGTTCGCGTCGAGCAAGCGCTGATCAACCTCGTGGACAACGCGCTTACCTACGGCGCGGGCGCGGTTGAGCTCGCCTGCGAGGAGTCCGACCACGTCGTCGAATTGCACGTTCGCGACGAGGGGTCCGGCTTCCCGAAGGAGTTTCGCTCCCGCGCGTTCGACCGCTTCAGCCGCGTCGACGCGGCCCGCAGCAACGGTGGAGCGGGCCTGGGCCTGTCGATCGTCGAGCTCGTCGCACGCGCCCATGGAGGAAGCGTCGGCCTCGGCGACGGGCCCGGTCGAGGCGCCGACGTATGGATAACGCTCCCTCGGGCTGAACCAGTGAGTCCGCCTACAAGATCGCGCGGCTCCGCGGATTGAACGTCGATCAGCCGCGGAACCTTGCGAAGACCGTCACCGTCGAGTAGTAGGGTCCCCACGTGCGGTTGCCGCTCGTCTGCTGTCTCGTCGCCGGAGTCGTCGCGGTTCTCCTCGCTGCCTCGTCGCAGGCTGCCACGACGCCGAGAGCCCGCCTCGCGGTGACTCCACGGACGGCGCTGACAGGTGAGCTCGTTCGGGCGAGCCTCAGAGGAAGCTCGGTGCCGAGCGGTACGACTCTGCGGCGCGTGACGATCAGCTGGGGCGACGGCTCGCCTCCGGCCGTTCTGCACTCCCTCGCGGCGTCGCCCGCGCACCACTTCCACTACGCCGGCCACTTCACCGTCAAGGCAACGGTCACCGATAGCAAGGGCGTATCGACGACCGCCTCGCTCGGGGAGAGAGTCGTCGTCCAGAACGTGTACTGGGATCTGTTCTGGGGGCAGTCGCTGGACTACCAGCTCCAGTACACCAAGCTGCCGCTCACCGCGAAGTCGACCGACACGTCGGTCTCGGGCAGCGGAGACAACGGTCTGCGCTGCACCTCGGGCATGGCGGCCCATCACGGCAAGCTCTTCGTCATCAGCTATCCCTCCGGCTGTTCGGCGCCGTCTCCCGCGGAGATCCAGGTCTTCCAGCTCCCGTTCACAGGGTCGAGCAACCCCATCTTCACGTTGACGCTCCCGGGCACTGGCGACGTCGACGGCCTCACGTTCGACGGCAAGGGTGACCTGTGGGTCGAGGACGCCTACAACAAAACGGTCTCCGAGTTCCAGGGGCCGTTCACGGACAACACGACCCTCGTGTCGATCCTCACGCTGCCGCTCCCGGCTATGTCGCCGTCGGGACTGGTCTTCGACCCGAAGGGCGATCTCTTCGTCGCCAACGTCTCGAGCACGTCGACGCGGTCGATCGCGATGTACCGCGCGCCCATCACCGAGGCGAGCACGCCGAAGTTCCTCAAGGGGCTCGTCTATCCCGGCGGTCTCACGGTCGACGGGAACGGCGACCTGTACGCGTCGACGAACCCCTTGAACGGCAAGGGGGCCGCGATCGTCCGCTACGACGCAGGCGACCTCAAGGCCGGCGCCAAACCGAGCGTGGTGGACAAGGCCGGGTTGACAGGGATTCCGTACGAGGCGAATTTCGCGTGGGATGCGAGCGGCAATCTGTACGTCGCGGATTGCGGGAGCGTCGCGAACGTCCGGATCTACCCGCTCGCGACGCGCGCATTCACGTCGAAGCTCGCTGCGTCGGTCACCCATCGCGACCCCGCGTTCGACCAGGTGGAGTGCGCATGGGGACTCGCCGTCGGCTGAGAAGCGCGTAGGCTCGGCGTATGACCGAGCGGTTGGCCCGGACCTGCGCTGAGCATCCTCGCCGCACGCTCGCGCTCTGGGGAGTTGCGGTGGTCGTGGCGCTCGTGCTCGTCGGGACGTCGCTCCACGGGCTGAGCACGCAGGCGCACGTCATCGGCTCGCCGCAGTCGGTGGAGGCGACGAACGCGATCGACAAGGCGTTCCCGGCGATCGCCGCTCGCACGAAGGGGGATGTCATCCTCATCACGTCGACTCGGTTCACGGCGAAGTCGGCGCAGGCGCAGACGTTCGGGCACCGGCTCCTCGCCGCGCTGTACGCGACGGGCCAGGTGAGTCACGTCCAGCCGGTCGGCGTGTCGCCCGATGGCCACGCCGCGCTCGTCTCGCTGCTGATCAAGAGCGACTCCGGCGCGAAGCAGGTGGAGAGCGTGCTTGCGCGTCTGAGCGGCGGCGGCGAGTTCTCGACCGTCGTCACGGGCTACCGCAGCGTCAACTACGACTTCGGGCAGCAGGCGCAGAAGGATCTCGAGGGCGGCGAGCTCGCTCTCGGCCTGCCGGCGGCGCTCATCGTCCTCATGCTCGTCTTCGGCGCCGTCGTGGCGGGGCTTGTCCCGCTGCTGATGGCGATCGTCTCGATCATCGTCGCGCTCGGACTTGTCGCCATCGTCACGCTCGAGTTCACGCTCTCGACGTTCATCGTGAACATGCTCACCGGGATGGGGCTCGCGCTCGGGATCGACTACTCGCTCTTCGTCGTCTCGCGCTATCGCGAGGAACGCGCGCACGGGTTCGCGAAGGAGGACGCGATCGCGCGCGCCGGGGCGACCGCGAGCCGCGCGGTGCTGTTCAGCGGCTCGACGTTCATCGTCGCGCTCCTCGGCATGTTCATCGTGCCGACCTCGATCATGCGGAGCCTCGCGCTCGGCGCGATCCTCGTCGGGATCACGTCCGTCGCCGCCGCGCTGACGCTGCTTCCGGCGCTGCTCAGCCTCTGGGGGGACGGCGTCAACCGGCTCCGGATCCCGTACATCGGTCGCAACGTCGGGCGCGCCGGCGCGGCGGAGGGACGGTTCTGGCGCGGGATCGTGAACGCGGTTCTGCGGCGCCCGGCGATCGCCCTCGCCGTCTCGGTCGCGGCGATGCTCGCGCTCGCGATCCCGACGTTCGGGCTGCACATCGGCGCGAACGGGATCTCGACGCTGCCGGACAGCTCGCCGTCGAAGCAGGGTTATCTCGCGGTGCAACGCGCCTTCCCGACGCAGAACCCGGAGCCGGTGCGGATCGTCGCGGTCAGCAATGACAGTGCGGTGAAGGCCGATTTGACGTCCCTGGCCCACCGGCTGGCCGCCGATCCGAAATTCGGTCCAGTCAGCGTGCAGCTCGCCCTCTCCGCCAAGACGGGTCAGTTCACGGGGCTACTGATCGTCCCGTTACGCGGCGATCCGGTCGGCCCGGCGCAGATCGCCGCGGTGCGCAAGCTCCGTTCTCAGACGATCCCGTCGCTCTTCGCCGGCAGCGGCGCGAAGGTCTACGTCGGAGGTGTGACGTCGGAGAACATCGACTACTTCGACGCGGTGAGCGCGCCGACGCCGTACGTCCTTCTCTTCGTGCTCGGCCTGAGCTTCATCCTCCTCACGATCGCGTTCCGCTCGATCGTCGTCGCGCTCGTCTCCGTCCTCCTCAACCTGCTCTCGGTCGGCGCGGCGTACGGGCTGCTGACGCTCGTCTTCCTCTACGGCGACGGCGCGGGGCTCTTCGGCTTCACGCACACGCACGCCATCGACGCGTGGGTGCCGCTCTTCCTCTTCTCGGTGCTGTTCGGCTTGTCGATGGACTACCAGGTGTTCCTCATGAGCCGGATCAAGGAGCGGTACGACGTGAGCGGCTCGACGCGCGAGGCCGTGACGTGGGGAGTGGCGTCGACCGCGCGGATCATCACGGGCGCGGCGCTGATCATCGTCGCGGTGTTCGCCGGCTTCGCCTCGGGGAGGCTCGTGCAGTTCCAGCAGATGGGCTTCGGGGTCGCAGTCGCGTTGCTGCTCGACGCGACCGTGATCCGGTCGGTCGTCCTTCCTGCGACGCTCGGCCTGCTCGACAAGCGCAGCTGGTACCTGCCGCGCTGGCTCGAGTGGCTGCCGCACGCGGACATCGAGGGTGCGCCTACTCCGGGGGACGCCGCAGCCGTTTGACGTCGCCGCGGCGGCGCTTCTCCTCGAGCCTCCGTTTCCGCGCCGCGGCGGAGGGTTTGGTCGCGACGCGCTTCCGCTCGACGTGAAGTGCCGCGCGTAGCTGCTCCACCAACCGCTCGAGAGCGAGCTCGGTGTTGCGCGTGCGGCTTCGTTCGTCCTGCGCGACGGCTCGCAGCACCGGGCCGGCGCGCGCGATGACGCGCTGCTTCTGGCGCTCCGTGAGCGCCGCCGAAGCCTCGACGTCGAACACGGCGACGGCGCGCGTCTCCGACTTCTGCGCGTGCTGGCCGCCGGGACCGCTCGAGCGCGAGTACTGCAGCTCGATCTCCGCGAGCGGGAGCAGTACCGAGCGCGTGACGCGAATAGACTCGACAGGCATGGCCGCGATTCTCCTTGACGTGGACGGTGTTCTGCACGTCTCGGGCGAGCCGATCCCAGGCGCCGCGAACGCCGTGCGCGAGCTGAGGGACTTGGGCCACCGGCTCCGCTTCGTCACGAACGCGACGACGCGCTCGAAGGCGCAGCTCGCAACCGAGCTGCAGGCGATGGGGATCGACCTCGACGTGTCCGAGGTGCAGACGACGGCCGACGCGGCGGTGGCAGCGCTTCGCGGCAAGCGCGTCCTTGCTCTCGTCATGCACGCGCTCACCGGCGACCTCGAGGAGCTCGAGATCGTCGGCGAGGGGGCCGACGCCGTGTTGATCGGCGGCGCAGACGACTCGCCCGAGACGAACCTCGTCTTCTC
>Ga0265336_10000871_pt1 | contig 15518 bp, 14 predicted proteins | sample 42119metaG_FD_193583 | JGI IMG/M metagenome (GOLD analysis project Ga0265336, IMG submission 193583) | Rhizosphere microbial communities from Carex aquatilis grown in University of Washington, Seatle, WA, United States - 4-21-19 metaG | ecosystem: Host-associated > Plants > Roots > Rhizosphere...
CCTCCGTCGAGGCCTGCGCTTCGCCACATCGACCGCTTCCCGCTGCCTCAAGCAGCGAGAAGCGCCCGCTGCGGCGCCCCAGACGCACCAGCTCGCCCCCCGAGCAGACGATCTCATGGCATCAACCATCTAGCGCTCAGCTGTCACCGGACCGTCACCCTCACGAGCGACGGCCGGGACTAGGCTCATTCGGTGGCTACGACAGCAGGCCGTAAGCGTGTCCCCGCCGCGATCGAGCGGTTGATCAACCGCGAGCTCTCCTTCCTCGATTACGACGCGCGCCTGCTCGATCTCGCCGACGACGAGGGACTGCCTCTACTCGACCGCGTCTTCTTCCTGAAGGTCTTTGCGGAGATGCTCGACGAGTTCTTCATGGTCCGAGTCGCCGGGCTCGCGGGGCAGGCGGCCGCCGGGGTCAACACCCGTTCGGCCGACGGTAGGACGCCGACGCAAACGCTCACCGAGGCGAGGGCGCAGGTGATCGAGCTCTACAAGCGGCAGTCGAAGGTCTGGGCCGACGTGCTCTGTCCGGCTCTGGCCCACGAAGGAATCGTCGTAGGCGGAGTCGAGGAGTTGAACGACGAGGAGCGAGTTCTCCTCGACGAGCGGTTCGAGCGCGAGATCTATCCGGTCCTCACACCGCTCGCCGTCGGGCCGGGGCAGCCTTTCCCGTACATCTCGCCGCTCTCGGTCAGCCTCGCGCTGTTCGTCGAGGATCCGGACAGCGGCGAGGTGCGGTTCGCCCGCGTCAAGGTGCCCGAGGGCCTGCCTCGGTTCCTCACCGTCGGGCCGCGCGGCCGTTTCCTTCCGCTCGAGCAGGTGCTGCGCCATTACCTGCCGCGCCTGTTCCCCGGCATGGAGGTACTCGAGACATCGCTCTTCCGTGTGACGCGCGACGCGGATCTCGACGTCTCGGATGAGGCGGACGATCTGCTCGAAGCGGTCGAGCTCGAGCTCCGGCGCGTGCGCTTCGGCGAAGTCACGCGCCTCGAGGTGGCGGACTCGATGTCGCGTGCAATGCGCGAGCAGCTCCAGACCGGGCTCGGCGTCGCCGACGATCTCGTCTATCCGCTCGACGGCATGATCGACCTCGCGGATCTCGGCCAGCTCTGGCTCCTCGATCGCGCCGACCTGAAGACCGACCAGTGGATTCCGGTCGCCCGCCCGCCGTGGAACGCGATCGAAACCGCATCGGAGCAGTTCGCGGCGATCCGCGCCGGTGACCTTCTTGTCCACCACCCCTACGACTCCTTCGCCAGCAGCTTCGAGTCGTACGTCGACCGGGCCGCCTCGGACCCGACCGTCATCGCCATGAAGTCGACCGTCTACCGGACGAGTGACGAGTCGCCGATCGTCCCGGCGCTGATCGAGGCGCAGGAACGCGGGAAGCAGACCGTCTGCCTCGTCGAGATCAAGGCGCGCGGCGACGAGCGCCGGAACATCGAGTGGTCGCGCGCTCTCGAGCAGGCGGGCGTTCACGTCGTCTACGGCTTCCCGGGCCTGAAGATCCACGCGAAGACGACGCTCGTCGTCCGTCGCGAGGCCGGGAAGTTGCGGCGTTACGTTCACCTCGGCACCGGCAACTACAACTCCGTGACGGCACGCGTATACGAGGATTTCGGGCTGTTCACGGCCGACGAGGAGATCGCGGACGACGTGGCCGACCTCTTCAACCACCTCACGGGGTTCGGCCGGCCGGCGGAGTTCCGGAAGCTGCTCGTCGCGCCTTTCACACTGCGACAGCGGCTGGTCGCAGAGATCCGCCGGGTCGCGGACGCTGCGCATGCAGGCAAGAAGGCGCGCATCCGCATCAAGGTGAACGGGCTCACGCATCCGGAGATCATCGACGAGCTCTACGCGGCCTCGGCGGCCGGCGCGAAGATCGAGCTGTTGGTGCGCGGCGTGTGCTCGCTTCGTCCCGGAGTCGGGAAGCTGAGCGCGAACATCCGGGTACGCAGCGTCCTCGGCCGGTTCCTCGAGCACAGCCGCCTCTTCGTCTTCGAGACGCACGAGCGAAGCACGTACTACATCGGCAGCGCCGATCTCATGCCGCGGAACCTCGACCACCGAGTCGAGGTCGTCGCGCCCGTGGAGGACGCGGCACTGCAGGCGGAGATCGCGTCTTCCCTCGACGCGCTGTGGGCTGACAACGCCACGTCCTTCGAACTCGACTCGAAGGGACGCTGGTCGCGGGTGCGGCCGAAGAAGGACGAGCGTCCCCGCTCGGGCCAGCAAACGCTCATGCGGCGCGCCAGACGGCGGCTCTCGCTCGCGCGGGCACACTAGCCCGCGTGTTACCGGCGCGTTTCCGGTCCGTCACCACACGTCTCCGGCGTCGGCCGATTCCGGACCTACGATGGTCGGAGATGCGTGTCGGTGTCATCGACGTCGGCTCGAACACGACCCGCCTGCTCGTCGCGAGCGCCGGGCCTGACGGAATCGTCCCCTTCGACAAAGCGAAGCTCCGTCTCTCCCTCGGGGCGGAGATCGAGCGCTTCGGGCGCGTCTCCGACGTCCACGTTGCGACCGTCGCGAAGGCTGTTCGGAGGATGGCCGAGACCGCGCGGCGGGAGCACTCCGCCACGCTCGACGTCTTTCTCACCGCGCCAGGCCGTCAGGCTGCGAACGCCGACGATCTCGTCGCGGCGCTCTCCCGCGCCGCCGGCGTCCGCGCCCGGGTGCTCTCGAAGGAGGAGGAAGGCACGCTCGCGTACCGCGGCGCCGTCCTTACGGCCGACATCGCGCTGCCGGAACGCATCGCGGTCTGCGACATCGGCGGTGCATCCACTGAGATCGCCGTCGGTCACCCGGGCGCAGATCCCGACTGGATCGAGTCTGTCGATCTCGGCTCGGTGCGGCTGACGACGCGCGGTGGTGACCTCGGCGCGGAAGCCGCCGAGGAGTTCGCGGCGATCGCTCCGCCTTCGGTCGGAGCTGCACTCGCCGTCGGGGGCAGCGCTCGTGCCGCGCGCAGGCTCGTCGGAGCCGAGCTCGGGGAGTCCCAGCTGGCCGAGGCGATGGAGATAGCCCTGTCGAAATCGCCGCGCCAGCTCAACCGGCGCTTCGGCGTCGACCGCGCGCGCGCCGAGATCCTGCCGGCTGGCATCGCGCTGCTCTCCGAGGTGCAACGCCGACTCGGCGTCCCGCTCCATGTGTGCAGCGGCGGGATCCGCGAGGGAGCGGTGCTCGCGTACCTCGAGACGATCGCGGCTTAGATCTCGACGAACTCGGCCTTCTTCAGGCCGCGCCCGAGGAGGTCGTGAGCAACGTCGCCGTGCGTGCAGGCCACGACCCCATCCTCCCGGAGCAGATCGGCGGCTGCGTCCCCCGCGCCTTCGGCAAGGCGGTCGTCCAGCTCCACCTCGAGCCCGAGCGCTGCGGCGAGCGGCTCGACAGTCTCGACGCAGCGCGCGTACGGACTCGATACCACGCGCAGCACAGTGAACCGCTGCAGTTCCTCGGCGAGAGTCTCGGCCTGGCGGCGGCCCTTCTCGTCGAGCGGACGAAGGCGGTCTTCGCCTGCCCAGTGCGCGCGGTCGCCCGCCGACCCGTGCCGGACGAGGACGCTCACAGCTTCCGCTGCAGTCGCTCCCACGCCTCGCGCCATTCCCGGCGCGCGGTGGCGCGGCGCTCTTCTTCCCGCGCGACGAGCTGGCCGGCGGCGAGGGCCTGTTCAGGAGTCGCCTTGGCCGCGAGCTCGCGCACGCGCTCGGCGGCCACGACGGCGTCCTGGTGCTCGCCGAGCACGTCCTGGAACACCTTCGCTCGCCGGACGACCCTGTTGTGCCCCGCAAGCTCGGCTGCGTAGCGCGCCCGCTTCCCTTTCTTGCGAACGGCGTGCAGGTCGTCGTCGCTCGGCTCGTCGGGGAGTGCGCCGATCGCCTTACGGAGCTTCTTCGAGGCTTTCGACGCGACGTCGTCGAGCGTTACGCCGGCGTCGCTCGGCTCCAGCGCGTCGATCGCCGCGGCCGTGTCGTCGAGGAGCTTGAGATACGCGTCCGAGCGCAGCACCATGAGGAGTACCTGCCGCTTGTCCTCCCGCTCGCGAGCGAGGGCTGAGATGAGTGCCCGCGCGTGCGTCGAGTCCGGCTCACCGAGCTCTGCCGCCTCGACGCCGAGGCGCTCGAGCAGCACGTCGAGATCGCGAACGTCCCCGAGAACCGCGCCCAGCTCGCGCAGCCGCGCATCGAGCCGGCTCGTGTCGGTCGCGAGGAGCGGGCGGCCGGTGCGGAGGAGCGCGCGGAGGCGGCGGACACCGACCCGCATGTCGTGGAGGCTCTCCGGGTCGTGGCCGAGCCGCGTGCCGGGGTCGTGGCGCTCGACCTCCCGAAGCTGCACTAGCAGCCGCTCCTGGAGCTTCTCGAAAGGCGTGCCGCCGCGGCGTCTGGCGTCGGGCTCGCGGCCGAGCGCCCTGAAGAGCTTCGGCGCGCCTGTTCCGGGCGCCGCGCCGGCCCGGGCCAGCTCGTCCACGAGCGCATCGAGATGCGCCGGACGACCCGCTTGCAGCTCGATCTCGACCTCGACGAACGCGTCCCGGACACGGTGCGCATCCATCACCGCAACCTCGTCGACCGTCACCTCCGCGGTCGTGCCGTTTCGGGCGACGAGCTCGCCGTGGCGTCGGGTCCGCAGCTCCGCGACCGGCTCGAGATTCCCATGGCGCAGAGGCGCGTAGAGGATGTCCAGGAATTCCTCGGGAACATGCGTCGGCTCGGCCTCGAGCTCCAGCTCGAGTCGCGCGTCGTCGGACGGGAGCTTCAGCTGCCAGAGGGCGCGCTCGCGCTCGGTGCGCCGGCGCAGCGTGATCCCGAGCGCCGCGAGCGAGCCTCGGGGCGTGTCGAAATAGACGGACGTGAAGAGGCGCGGCTCGAGAGGACTGCCGCCGAGCTCCGGAAGCCGGAAGCCCGATGGAGCATCGAGCTTGCGCTCGTACTCGACCGTCGCGCGCATGCCTACAGCCTAGAAGCTGACGCGAACAGCCAATCCCTTCCCGGGCTCGCTCGTGGCGACGACATCGCCGCCTGCCGACGTGACGATGTGCTTGACGATCGCCAGCCCGAGCCCGGTGCCGCGGCTCGTGCGGGCCTGGTCGCCGCGATAGAAGCGCTCGAAGAGGCGCGGCAGGTCGGTCGCCGGCACGCCGCCGCCATCGTCGGAGACGGTGAGGGCGGGGCCGTTCGCGCCGTCCGTGAGCTCGATCGTGCACGTCGTCCCCTGGCCCGCGTAGCGGATCGAGTTTGCGAGGAGGTTCTCGACGACGACCCGCAGCATCCGGGGACGAAGCGGCAGCTCCACATCGACGTCACCGTCGACGACGAGCGTCACACCGGCGTGGTCGGCGCGGTCGGCGAGCGAGTCGACGATCTCGTCGATGACCGGCTTTGCCGCTGTGTGGCCGAGCGCCACGACCTCCCGCCCCGTCTCGAGCTCGCCGAGGAAAAGGACGTCGTCGATCAGCTCCCGCGTCTGGTGCACCTCCCGCGCCGCCTGCTCCATCAGTGCCTCGACGTCGGAGCCGGGCAGCGTCGCGTTCTCGAGTAGCGCGAGGAGCCGCGCGAGCGGTGTGCGTAGCTCGTGCGAGACGGCGGCGGTGAAACCCATGCGGAGCTCCTGGTACGCGGAGAGCTCGGGTGCCGAGCCGCGGAAAAGCACGAGCAGCGCCGGATGCGCGGCGACGGTCTCCTCGCTCAGCCGCGAGCCGGTCTCGAGGCCGGGAAGCAGCGCGCGGGCGCTCGGGCTGGCCGCGATGACGAGCCGTTCCCGGTCGAGGACGACGAGAGGCTCGCCGGCCACTTCGGTGACGCGGCTCAGACGTTCTTCGTTCACCACTTCTTCACCACCGGGCTACCCTTTCCCAACCGGCACCGACTCGATAATGAGGACAGCATGCCGAAGGTTCTGATCGTCGAGGACGACGAGGTCATCGCAGAGGGGATGTCGCGCCATCTCGGCGCCGCCGGCTTCGATCCGGTGTCCGTCGGGAACGGGACGCAAGGCCTCGCGCGGCTTCGTTACGAGAAACCCGATGTGTGCGTGCTCGACCTGATGCTGCCCGGCATCGACGGCTGGAAGCTCATCGAGACCGCGCGCAGCGAGGGGATCGGCACGCCGATCGTCGTCGTCTCGGCGCGCGGCACCGAGCACGACCGCATCCACGCGCTCGAGATCGGCGCCGACGACTACCTCGTCAAGCCGTTCTCCATGAAGGAGCTCGTCGCGCGCGTCCGCGCCGCTTCCCGCCGCTCGATCCGCCGCGAGGAGACACCGCGCGGCGAACCGATCGAGATCGAGGAGCTCCGGATCGACCCGCTCGAGGTGCAGGCGTTCGTCGACGGAGTCAGCGCCGAGCTGACGCCGACCGAGTTCCGGCTCCTCTACCAGCTCGCTCTCGACCGCGGCCGCGTCGTCACCCGCGACGAACTGCTCCAGAAGCTCTGGGGCCGCCGCGAGTCACACCGCGACCGCACCGTCGACGTCTTCGTCCGCCGCCTGCGGGAGAAGATCGACCGCCGCTCGTCCCGCCACACCTTCATCCAGACGCGGTACGGCGTCGGGTACCGGCTCGAGCCGGTCTCGAAAGAGACCGCAGTCGCTCCCTAGATGGTTGATGCCGCGATCTCGCGTGCCCGGGCTGCGATCTGGCACGCCTGGGCCGCTCCGGCCTCGTCTGCGGCCGGCTGAGCCGGCCTCCGTCGTGGCCTGCGCTTCGCCACATCGACCGCTTCCCGCTGCCTCAAGCAGCGAGAAGCGCTCGCTGCGGCGCCCCAGACGCACCAGCTCGCCCCCCGGAGCAGACGATCTCGTGGCACCAACCATCTAGCCGCCGACGCTGATGATCGTCGCGGTCATCGCGGCGACGTGTTTCTCGGACGCGGCGCCGACGGCGAACGCGTCGCCGCGGCAGACAGTCAGGGTCTTGCCCCGGCGTATGACGCGGCCACGCGCCACGAACGACTCACCGGCTGCGGGAGCGAGCAGGTTGATCTTGAACTCCACCGTCAAGACCTCGGCGCCCTCCTCGCACAGCGTCAAGGCCGCATAGCCGCACGCGCTGTCGGTCGCCCCGGCAACGACGCCCGCGTGGAGGAACCCGTCCTGCTGCACGAGCGACGGGTTGAACCCCCAAGCAATGTCCACCTCGCCCTCGGCCACGTGGACGAGTTCCGCACCGAGCAGTCCCATATACGCCTGGCGGGCGAAGCTCTCACGGACGCGTGACTCCTGGGCGGTGTTCACGCGTACGGCTCGGCCTGCAGCCCGGTCTCGACCATACGTCGGCCGTCCGTTTCGTAGATGACGTCGACCGTCTCGTTCTTCCGGTACGTCCCTGCGATCCCGAGCCACATCGAGGCCCAGCGCCAGAAACCGAGCTTCCCTTCGTCCGCGAGCGGGCGCGGGAAGACGAGCGACCGACCCTCGAGATGGAAGTCGCGCCCAGGCTCTTGGCGGACGCCGCTCACGTAAACGTCGAACTCCGGAGGGACGTGGGCTGGCAGTTCGACGCGCGTGCGTTCGGACACGCTCATAGAATGCCGGGCGGGTGCGCCGGAAGTTGCCGATCTTTGTTCTCGCCGTGCTGGTCGCGCTCGCGACGGCAGGTATCGCAGCAGCTACGAACGGCGGCTTGACGCCCGTTCAGCCGGAGTCGCCGAACGCGAGCCACACCCTGACGGCGTACTGGGTCATCGTCGGCTTCACAGCCGTGATCTTCTTCCTCGTCGAAGGGCTGCTCGTCGCGTTCATATGGAAGTACCGGAGTCGCGGCCGCGGGCGGGACGTCGAAGGTCCGCAGGTGCACGGCCATTCCCGGCTCGAGGTGATCTGGACGGTGATCCCCGTCCTCATCCTCTGCGCGATCGGCACGGTCGTCTTCCTCGAGCTGCCGAAGATCGACGCGGCCCCCGCGTCGGCGAACCCGATTCAGGTCACGGTCGAGGGGCACCAGTTCTACTGGCAGTTCGACTACCCGAACGGCGCGCGCTCGATCAACACGCTTTACGTGCCCGTCGGTCAGGTCGTCGATCTCAAGGTCATCGCGACGGACGTGATCCACAGCTGGTGGATCCCCGCGCTCGGCGGCAAGATCCAGGCCATCCCCGGACAGGTCAACCACACGTGGTTCATGGCCGAGAAGGCCGGCACGTACGAGGGACAGTGCGCGGAGCTCTGCGGCGTCTACCACGCCTCGATGCTTGGCAGTGTCGTCGCCGAGTCGCAGTCGGCATACGACGGATACGTCGGCAAGTACGCCGCGGCGACGATCGGCGAGCAGGAGTTCGTCGGCGTCTGCGCGACGTGCCACGGCAACCTCGGCCAGGGCGGCTACGGGCCGAACATCGCGAGCAACTCGCTCCTCGTCCAGGTCGCGGGGCTGCGTCGGATTCTCCAATACGGCGAGTCCGGCCCGTTGGGCGCGATGCCGCCGGTCGGCGACACGTGGAACTCCGCGCAGATCGACGCGCTCATCGCGTACGTGAAGAAGAGCATCTACAAGAGCGCGCCGACCGGAGGCACGCCGTAATGACGACGCGCTCCGAAGCGGTTTATCCCGTCGGCTGGAAGAACGGCCGCGTGGCGAGCTGGCTCGTTACCGTCGACCACAAGCGGATCGGGATCCTGTACATCGGGACCTCGATCTTCTTCTTTGCGCTCGCCGGGTTGCTCGCCATCCTCATGCGCGCGCAGCTCACGACGCCGGGTGAGCACTTCCTGACGAAGAACTCGTACAACGAGGTCATGACCATGCACGGCACGACGATGGTCTTCCTCGTCGTCGTCCCGATCATGGCCGGCTTCGGCAACTTCCTCGTCCCGCTCATGATCGGCGCGCGCGACATGGCCTTCCCGCGCCTCAACGCGCTCTCGTACTGGCTCTTCCTGCTCGGCGGGATCGTGCTGTGGCTGAGCTGGTTCTCGAGCGGCGGCGCACCGCACGCCGGCTGGTGGTCGTACCCGACGCTGTCGGAGGCGATGCCGTGGGCGAGCCCGGGCCACGGCCAGGACTACTGGATCCTCGCGATCCACATCCTCACGCTGTCGTCGGTCCTTGGCGCGATCAACTTCATCGTCACGATCCACAACATGCGCACGGCGGGGATGACGTGGATGCGCATGCCGCTCTTCGTCTGGGCGATGGAGACGTACTCGATCCTCCTCATCCTCGCGATGCCGGCGATCTCGGCTGCGGTCACGCTCCTCTTGCTCGACCGCCAGGCCGGCACGCACTTCTTCATCCCCGGGCACGGCGGGAGTCTCTTGCTCTACCAGCACATGTTCTGGTTCTTCGGGCACCCCGAGGTCTACATCATGGTGCTGCCCGCCTTCGGGATGATCTCCGAGATCCTGCCGGTCTTCTCCCGGAAGCCGATTTTCGGCTACAAGGCCGTCGCGTTCTCGACGCTCGCGATCGCGTTCTTCTCGATGCTCGTCTGGGCGCACCACATGTTCACGACGGGGATGGGCGTCGGGCTCGACGGCTTCTTCATGATCTCGTCGATGGTCATCGCGGTGCCGACGGGGATCAAGATCTTCAACTGGCTCGCGACGACGTGGCGCGGGAACCTCCAGTTCGACTCGCCGATGCTCTTCTCGCTCGGCTTCCTCGCGATGTTCACGTTCGGCGGCCTCACGGGGATCTTCCTCGCGGCGTTCCCCGTCGACTGGCAGCTGAACGACTCGTACTTCATCGTCGCGCACTTCCATTACGTCGCCTTCGGCGGGATCGTCTTCGCGCTCTTTGCGGGGCTGTACTACTGGTGGCCGAAGATGTTCGGGCGGATGCTCGACGAGCGGCTCGCGAAGCTCAGCTTCTGGATCATGTTCGTCGGCTTCAACATGACGTTCCTGCCGATGCACATGCTGGGGCTGCTCGGGATGGCGCGCCGGGTCTACACCTACCACCATGGCGGGCTCTGGACGGTCTACAACTCGATCTCGACCGCCGGCGGCGTCCTGACGGCCATCTCGGTCGCGATCTTCGTCGCGAACATCTGGATCACGCACGGCTTGCGGAAGGGCGCCCGCGTCGGGAACGACCCGTGGCTCGCCGACACGCTCGAGTGGTACACGACGTCGCCGCCGCCGGCGCACAATTTCGACTCCGTCCCCTACGTGACGAGCGCGCGGCCGCTGCGCGATCTGCGGCGGCGGCTCGCGGAGGACGCGACGTGAGGACCGGCTTGGCGCCTGGACCGTGGCTCCGCCTCTCGGCGCTCGTCGCCGCGGGCGGCACTGTCCTCGCGGTCGTCTCCGGCGCCGCCGGGCTCGGGACGACGCACAGGCTGCTCGCGGCGCTCGTTGCGCCGCCGCTCGCCGCGCTTGTCGTGTCGGCGTGGCTCGCGCATAGGCGACTCGTCGCGCCGTCACTGGCGGCGGCGGCACTCTTTGCCGCGGCGGCAGCGGTGCCGGGACGGTTCGCGCACGCGACGTTGGCCGCGTGCGCGCTGGCGGCGATCGTCGGCGTTGGTGTCGAGAGCTTCCGCGGAGAGCGCACTCCATGGGGTGCGTGGCGGGACTATGTCGCGCTCACGAAGCCGCGGATCATGGTGCTCCTGCTCATCACCGGCTTCTGCGGGATGGTCGCCGGCGCCCGCGGTTGGCCGGGCACCGCCACGGCAATCGCCGCGATGGCGGGTCTCGCCCTCGCGTGCGGCGGCGCCTCGGCGCTCAATCACGTCCTCGACCGCGACATCGACCCGCTTATGGGCGAGCGGACGAAAGCGCGGCCGGTCGCGTCGGGACGCGTCCCCGCGAGCCGGGCGCTCGAGTTCGGCCTCGCGCTCTCCGCGTTCTCGTTCGTCCTGCTCGCGAGCGCGGTCAACGTCCTCACCGCCGTCCTCGCGCTCGTCGGGAACCTCTTCTACGTGCTCGTCTACACGCGGCTGCTCAAGCGCACGACGTCGCAGAACATCGTGATCGGCGGAGCCGCGGGCGCCGTGCCGCCGCTCGTCGGCTGGTCCGCCGCGACGGGGCATGTCGGGCTTGCCGCATGGATCCTCTTCGCGATCGTTTTCGTCTGGACGCCGCCGCACTTCTGGGCGCTCGCGCTCCTCATCAAGGAGAACTACGCCGCCGCGAAGGTGCCGATGCTGCCGGTCGTGCGCGGCGACCGCGAGACCGCGCGGCAGATCGTGCTCTACTCGATCGTTCTCGTCGGCGTGACGCTGCTGCCGTGGGGCTGGGGCGGCGCCGGACCGGTCTACGTCGTCTGCGCGCTCGCGCTCGGCGCCGTCTTCGTCGCGATGGCGGAGCAGCTTCGCCGCGACACGACGCCACGCCGCGCGATGCTCCTCTTCCACTACTCGCTCCTCTACCTCGCGCTGCTCTTCGCGGCGCTGGCTTTGGACGCCGCCGTCTAATGGATCCTGAGCTCGCACGCAAGAACGCACGCCTCGGCTGGTTCCTGTTCGCGCTCTTCCTGCTGCTCTTCGCCGGCTGCATCGGGATCGCGTTCCTGTACCTGCACTTCAGCTAGATGGTTGATGCCACGATCTCGCGTGCCCGGGCTGCGATCTGGCACGTCTGGGCCGCTTCGGCCTCGTCTGCGGCCGGCGGAGCCGGCCTCCGTCGGGGCCTGCGCTTCGCCACGTCGACCGCTTCCCGCTGCCTCAAGCAGCGAGAAGCGTCCGCCGCGGCGCCCCAGACGCACCAGCTCGCCCCCCGAGCAGACGATCTCGTGGCATCAACCATCTGATGGACGGCATCTGGCTCGCCCGGCCGGACGTGGTTGGCCCGGGCACGCCGGTCGCCGTCAAGGATCTTCTCGACACCGCGGGGCTGACGACGACGTACGGCTCGGCGCTCTTCGTCGACCACGTCCCCACCGAGAGCGCCGAGGCCGTGAGCCGGCTCGAGGCGGCGGGCTACGCCGTCGCGGGGAAGACGAACCTGCACGAGTTCGCGTACGGGATCTCGTCCCAGAACCCGCACTTCGGCACCGTGCCCAATCCCACGTTCCCCGGGCGGCTGGCCGGAGGCTCGAGCGGCGGCTCGGCGGCGGCGGTGGCGGCGGGAGACGTCGAGCTTGCGCTCGGGACCGACTCGGCCGGCTCGATCCGGATCCCGGCAGCCTGGTGTGGCGTCGTCGGCTTCAAGCCGACCTACGGCCTCGTACCCGCCGACGGCTGCTTCCCGCTCGCGCCGAGCTGGGACGTCGTCGGCCCGATCGCCTCGACCGTCGCGGGCTGCGAGGAACTGATGCGCGCGCTCCTCCCGAACTTCCCAAGTGACAACTTGTCACAAGCGTTGTCTGGTCTCGCGGTCGGCGTTGCGTGGCTCGAGCACGCGGAGGCCGACGTGCGCGCGGGCGTGGCGGACGCGGCGGCGCACTTTCCGAATCGCCGCGACATCGACCTGCCGCTCGCGCCCGCCGGTCGCGCCGACTTCATGCGCGAGGTGGCCGATGTCCATCGCGCGCTCTTCCCCGGCAACGAGGACCTGTACGGCGAGAACGTCCGCGGCAAGATCGAGCGCTGCCTCGCGGTGACGGACGCCGACGTCGCGGCGGCGGCACACGAGAACGACGAGTACCGCGAGCGGTTCGCGGCGGCGAGCGCGGGCGTCGACCTGATCCTCACGCCGACGGTCCCGTGCGTCGCCCCGCCGGCGAACTCGGACGAGCTGAAGCTCCGCCTTCCGGCGACCGAGTTCACGTATCCGTTCAGCGTGCTCGGCTGGCCGGCGCTCGCACTCCCGCCGTACGTGCAACTCGTCGGGCGGCCGGGCCAGGACGCGCTCGTTCTCGCGGCGGGCAAGCTCCTGGCGTCCCTCGTTTGAGGGAGGGCAGCCCCCCGCCGGCTGCCGACAACCAAAGGGATGAAGCGGATCGCGCGCCTGACGTCCCTCCTCGGCATCCTCGCCGCGGTTGTGGCCGGCTCTCTCACCGGCGCGTCGTCGGCCGCCGTCGCCTCGCCGACCGGCTTGCACGGGTTCCTTCTCGTCGCGAGCGAAGCGCAGACGTCGACCTTCCACCGCACGCCGTCGTTCGCGTGGAAGCCGATGGGTGGGGCCCTGCGCTACGAGCTTCAGCTTTCGACGAGCGATTCGTTCCGGGCGAACGGCATCCTCTACGACGACTCGAGCCTGCAGACCCCGGTCGCCGCTCCCACCATCACGCTTCCCTGGATCACCGGCTCGCCGCACTCGCTCTACGCGCGCGTTCGTGCCTTCTTCGGCCGCGGGCATGTCTCGCCGTGGGGCGCGGATTACGGATTCGACGTCGTCCCGCCGGCTGTGCCCACGCCGATGCCGAGCGTCCCTGGCCTTCTCCGCTGGACTCCCGTCGATGGAGCCGACCAATACCAGGTCTGGATCAGGGCCCTGCAGGGCGACGGCACGATCATGAACAAGTTCGAACAGGTGAACACCAATGTCCTCGACGAGCGCGAGTTCTACGCGTTCCATCCCACCCAGGACTGGATCGGCATCGTGCGTTGGCGCGTACGTGCCATGCGGATGGACATACTCGGGCGCGGCAACGGTTTGCCTGTCGCGACGTACGGGCCATGGAGCCCGACCTATCTCTCGACGAACACGGATCCGACGCCGGGCCCCATCACCCTCGACGGAACGATCTCGGACACCGTCTCGGACGGAACTCCCGCATCGCCGGCGCACGCGCTTGCGCCCGCGTTCGTCTGGAGCGGGAATGAGTCTCTCCAGGGCCAGCAGGCCCCGTTCTTCCGGGTCTACGTCTTCACCGACAGTGGCTGCATCAACCGGGTCTGGGCGAGTGCCACGGTCGCTTCGCCCGCCTACGCGCCGCGGCTCAACGGCCCGCTCGCAATGCCGGCGGGGAACGCCGCGCAGGCCGCGCAGAGCACGTTCCTCCTCGATGGCACCGAGGAGAGCGACGTCACTGCCGACTTCGAGAGCATCACCCCGAGCGAACAAGCCGCCGCCGCCACGCCGACGACCTCGCTCGGCGGCGGCAAGGGCCTCAGCGTCAGCGGTTTCATCGGTGCGCCGACCGACCTCTGGGACGTGAACTGGCCGTCAAGCGGTTACTACTGGACGGTGATTCCCGTCGCATGGAACACCGTCGCGTCCACGTGGCAGGACCTCGACCTCCCGCAGGACGCTTGCGCCGCGGGCCGGGTCGCTCGCTTCGGGATCTCGAGCCAGCCGTCGGTCATGAAGAACAGCGCGCCGTTCGCGAGCGGCCTTTCGGCCAGCGGGAAGCTCGTCTCCGCAACGAAGACGAACAGGTTCTACGGCCAGCCTCTCGTCGCCTGGGCACCGGCGCCCACGGCGTCGGCGTATGAAGTGCAGTGGGGGAAGAAGGTCTATCCGTTCTCTGCACGCGGCAAGGAGCTGACGTTCAACACGTCGCTGATTCTGCCGCTCAAGCCGGGCACCTGGTACTACCGCGTGCGCGGCTACGACTACAACCTGCCGACCGGCGCCCAGGAGATGGCCTGGTCGGATCCGGTGAAGATCGTCGTCGCGCGGCCGAAGTTCCGGATCGTCGCGGCCAAGCGCCGGTAACGACGCGCGCGGCCGGGCGGTACGCGCTCTGAGCCGGGCCTACAATTCGGCCTCTGGACGACTCTCGGAGACCCGTTCTCGCGCTTTCGCACCGTGATGACCTCCAGGGCCTCCGCGCCGTGGCGGTGCTCCTCGTCGCGCTCGACCACGCCGGCGTCTCGCATCTGACCGGCGGCTACACCGGTGTGGACGTCTTCTTCGTCCTCTCGGGATTCCTCATCACGAGCCTTCTGCTCAACCAGGCGGCGAAGGAGGGGAGGATCTCGCTGCCTGACTTCTATCGCCGGCGCGCGCGCAGGATTCTGCCGGCCGCGGCGCTGACGCTCATCGCGACGGACATCGCGGCCTGGCAGCTCCTCAACTTCGTACGCGCCAAGCAGACCGTGCTCGACAGCCTCTGGGCGTCGGGCTTCGCGGCCAACATCCACTTCGGCCGCGAGAACGCGGACTACTTCGCCCGCGCGCAGCCGCCCTCGTCGCTCCAGCACTTCTGGACGCTCTCCGTGGAGGAGCAGTTCTACGTCGCCTGGCCGCTCGTGCTCGCGCTCCTGCTCTTCGGAGCTGCGTACCTCTGGGGGCGGCGCAGCGGCGAGGGTCTGAGCGAGGCGATGCTTCAGCGAGCGCTTGTCTTCATCGTCGTGGCCGGCGTCGCGTCGCTCGCGTGGTCGATCCACTACACGTCCGCGAACCCGTTCGCCGCGTACTTCTCGACCTTCGCGCGTGCCTGGGAGCTTGCGCTCGGCGCCGGTCTCGCGATCGCTGCGCCGCGCCTGACGCGACTTCCCAGCGATGTTCGTTTCGTGTCGGGCTGGGCCGGACTCGGGTGCATCGTCGCGGCGGCCGTGCTCTTCTCTTCGAAGACGGCCTTCCCCGGCTACGCGGCGCTGCTGCCGACTCTCGGCGCCGCCCTCGTGATCGCTGCGGGGATCGCAGTGCGGCCCTCCCGTTTCGACGCGGGGCGCCTGCTCTCGCTCGCGCCGATGCGCTTTGTCGGCGATCGCTCCTACGCGTTCTACCTCTGGCATTGGCCGGTG
>Ga0265336_10000878_pt1 | contig 15431 bp, 14 predicted proteins | sample 42119metaG_FD_193583 | JGI IMG/M metagenome (GOLD analysis project Ga0265336, IMG submission 193583) | Rhizosphere microbial communities from Carex aquatilis grown in University of Washington, Seatle, WA, United States - 4-21-19 metaG | ecosystem: Host-associated > Plants > Roots > Rhizosphere...
TGTCTTCCACGAGGCGCGCGACCTCGTCTACAACATGCTCGCTTGCCCGACGCCGATCGTCTCCGCCATCACCGGCCCGGCGGTCGGCGCGGGGCTCGTCGTCGGTCTCCTCGCCGACGTCTCGCTCGCCTCGCCGAAGGCGCGCATCATCGACGGGCACACGAAGCTCGGCGTGGCGGCGGGCGATCACGCGGCGATCGTCTGGCCGCTGCTCTGCGGGATGGCGAAGGCGAAGTACCACCTGCTGCTCTGCGAGGAGGTCGACGGCGTCGAGGCGGAGCGCATCGGACTCGTCTCCCTGTGCGTGCCCGAGGAGGAGCTCGAGGATCGCGCCCTCGAGATCGCGCGGCGCCTCGCGAGCGGCTCGCGCTCGGCGATCTCCCACACGAAGCTCTCGCTCAACGAGTGGATGAAGATGGCGGGCCCGATTTTCGACGCGTCGCTCGCACTCGAGTTCCTCGACATGACCGGGCCGGACGTGCGCGAGGGCGTCGCGGCCGTGCGCGAGAAGCGCCCGCCGAGGTTCGCCTGATGGACGGCGTCGAGCTCCGCGCGATTCTGGGAGAGCCGAACGAGTTCGTGCAGGCGAAGCTCGCCGACCGGCTCAATCCGCTCACGCGGCAGTTCGTCGAGCGCTCGCCGTTCGTCGTCGTCGCGACCGGCCGGCCCGACGGCGGCCTCGACGTGTCGCCGCGCGGCGACCCCGCAGGCTTCGTCCGGATCCTCGACGACCGCACGCTGCTCCTTCCGGACAGGCCGGGAAACAAGCTCGCGGACACGCTGACGAACCTGCTCGAGGATGACCGGATCGCGCTCCTCTTCTTGATCCCGGGCATCGGCGACACCTTCCGCGTCAACGGCCGCGCGCGCATCGTCGACGACGCCGAGCTGCTCGCGCCGAGCGCGGTCGAGGGGAAGGCGCCGCGGCTCGGCTTGCTCGTCGCCGTCGAGGAGGCGTACACGCAGTGCCCGAAGGCGCTGATCCGCTCGGACCTGTGGAATCCCGAGAAGCACGTCTCACGCGACGAGCTGCCGAGCTCGGGCGAGATCCTCCGCGCGACCGCAGATCCGGAGCTGGACGTCGAGGAATATGAGGACGCCCGCGCCGAGCGCTACCGCCGGCGCGAGGGGATGTACTAGACCTTCTGGCGCTCCCAGGCGTCGAGCAACTGTTCGACGTTGCGGCGCTGCGCGTCGCCGAACTCGAACTGCGCGAGGAGCCGCCGTGCCTCGCCGACATCGTTGTTCTCGACAGCGGCTTCGAGATGCTCACGCGCCGGGATCGGCTCGCGCAGCTGCCGTCGCAGCCACCGGAGAAGGCTTACCTGCGCCGCGTCCACGGCGCCAGTGTAGGGTCGCTGCATGGCGACGTTCGAGTACAAAACCGAAGTTCTGACGTCGATGGTCGGCCGCGACAAGCTGCGGATCGACGACATCGAGGACACGCTGAAGAAGTACGGCGCCGAAGGCTGGGAACTCGTCTCGCTGACGATGGACGCCGACATCCGCGGCTCGCGCGACGGGCACCTGCTGATCTTCAAGCGCCAGACCGGCTAGAAGCTAGGCGCTGCGCCGGCGAAGGTGGTGCCAGACCGCCATCGCGAACGGCCAGATGAGGACGGCCCAGAGGAGCAGGCCGGCGAAGATCGCGATCGCCTCGATGCTCTCCCGTCCCTGCCGCTGCCAGTAGACGTCGCGGAGGTTGAGCCAGAGTGCGAACTCGTCGAGGATCAGCGCCGCGAAGACGCCGTACGCGAGAGCCGTGAGCCGGAACCAGAGGCGCCGTGGCTGCTCCTCGAAGGCGAAGAGCAGGAGCCAGAGATAACCGACGATCAGGATCCCGAAGATCCCGAACACCTCGTGGTGGATATGGACGCCGCTGATGATGATGCCGCCGTTCGCGCCGGCGCCGTGGTAGTGGAGCCACGTCGTGACGCCGCGCGTGATTGCGAGGCCGACGAAGAAGCCGAGCGTCGCGAACATCGCGCGCTCGCGCCGGGGACCGAGATGGTGGTGCAGGTGGAGTCCGCGCTCCGCCTCGGCGACGATCTCGTGCTCGAGCCCTCCGGCGTCGTTCATGCGCCTAGATTCGACGGACGTGCCGGAACTCCGCGCCGCCGCGCCCGACCTGCGCGGGCGCGGCTCACTCCCGACCCGATCCCGCACGCGCGAGCCGCAGGCTCGCGCCCCCGAGCGAGCGGAAAGCACAGCGCAGGCCACCGCGCGCGAAGGCGCGCGCTGGCCAAGCGAAGCGGGCGAAGCGGAAAGAAGTGGGCGGTGACGGGCTCGAACCGCCGACCCCCTGGGTGTAAACCAGGTGCTCTCCCAGCTGAGCTAACCGCCCTCTGGGGGAACCGTAGTGGACGGCTTGGAGCAGCGGAAGTAAAGGGCAGGGCCAGGACTGTCGATTGACCGACTATGAGGTTGAAAGCCTGGGAGGTCGGCCTCGCTGTCGCCGCCGCCGCATTCGCGGCGATCTTCCTCTTCAGCAGCATCTCCGGTGTCGGTTTCGGTCTTCTCGCGGCTGACGTGCTCTGGGTCACGACTCGGGTCGAGATTCTCGAGAACCACGCCGAGCCGGGGAACTACACGACCCTTCGCGGCAAGCTCGGGATCTTGAAGCTCGCCCTGCTCCTCGGGATCAATGGCGCGGCGATCTACGGGATGGTCTTGATCGAGCACGATTTCGGCGCGAGAGCTCGAGGTACCGTGGTCGCCGACTTCGCGATCTCCGGTCTCTGCTTCATGCTCCTCACTGAGCTCTGGCGTAGCGGCGATGAGGCATTGAACTGGTTCGTGGGAGCCCGTGCCGAACGTGAGGTCGGCAGCAAGCTCGCCGTCTTCGAGAGCCGAGGGTGGGTGCTCCTCCATGGATACAAGCGGGAGCGAGGCGATATCGACCATGTTCTCTGCGGGCCCGGTGGCGCGTACGCCATCGAAACGAAGAGCTACGGATACCGCCCCCGTGACGTCGGGCAAACTGCCGGCAACGCCGCGTGGCTCTCCGGCAAGCTCCAGCACAGGTGGGTCACCGGCGTGCTGTGCGTAGACGCGGATCGGCCGCCGTTCAAGAAGGACAGGATCTGGGTTGTGAGCCATCGCGACATCGTGAGTTGGCTCGAGGGTTCCGCCAACCCGCCGATTGATCCGACTGACGCTCGATCGCGCCTGGTACCCGCCGGCAATGCTCGGCAGGGCTGGTGGGTAGACGTCCGGTCGCGGACTTTGGGCGTGGGCGCTACTTCTCGTCGAGCTTCAGCGCCGCGGAGTTGATGCAGTAGCGGATCCCAGTGGGATGCGGGCCGTCGGGGAAGAGGTGGCCGAGATGGCCGCCGCAGTTCGCGCACATGACCTCGGTGCGCACCATCCCGTAGGCCGTGTCCGTCTCCTCCTCGATCGCGTCATCGCCGGCAGGCGCGTAGAACGCGGGCCAGCCGCAGCCGGAGTCGTACTTCGTCTCCGACTCGAACAGCGTCGCACCGCAGCCGGCGCAGCGGTACGTGCCCGGCTCGAAGGTGTGGTCGTACTCGCCGCTGAACGGCGCCTCGGTTCCCTTCTGACGGAGGACGTGGAACTGCTCGGGCGTCAGCTCCGCGCGCCAGTCCTGCTCCGACTTCTCGACGTTCGCCATGGAGTGAGCGTAGCCCGGCATGATTGCCCTGTGGCGGGGCCTCCATACAGTGGGCAGTGCATGTGCGGCGGCGTGCGGTTCGAGATCACGGCGCCGCCCGAGAGCGCCGGCTACTGCCACTGCACGCGCTGCCAGCGGCGCACGGGCACCGCGGCGTCGGCGCAGGCGCGCATCGCCCCGGGCTCGTTCCGTCTGCTCGCGGGAGAGGAATTGATCCGCGAGTACGCGCCGGGCGACGGCTGGCCGAAGTGCTTCTGCGCGAACTGCGGCAGCGCTCTCTGGAGCAAATACCCGGAGACGGGCGAGGTCGGCAGCGTGAGGATCGGCCTCCTCGACCCGGGCCACGACATCCGCCCGCAGTGGCGCTCGTTCGTGAACTACGCGTGCGACTGGGAAGCGCTACCCGACGACGGGCTCGAGCGCTTCCCCGAAGCCAAGCCGCGCTAGAGAATGCACCTCTTACATGAGCTTTCGGTCCCTAACAAGCTCGATGAACTCTTCCAGAGTCTCACGAAGCTCAAATCGACACAACCCTCACCCCGTCCTACAGTCGTCGAAAGACGAACCAGAGCTGGCCATCACCGACCAGGCGTAGTTCGAGATGCCGTTCGCCAGGTTCTCGCCGAGAGCAACGAACACCTCACACCCAACGCGATCAAGCGAGCAGTAGAGGCGCAGCTCGGAGCCACCGTGTCGTTCTCGGCCGTCTACACGTGGTTGCGGGAAGACCGGTCTTGTTCCTCTTAAGTCTCGAGGTTCGGTCGCACCCTGGTCGCGGCCGCCGTCGCGAGGAAGCCCATCGTCGCAGCAAACAGGAACCAGAACAGGCTCCTGTCATCGATTTCCAGCGAAAATGCGTAGCAGCTAGCTCCAACAGCGGCCAGACCAGCCAGGATGACAGCATATTTCGCCACGTCGCGCCGTGTTCGAGTGCCAACGAGACCGAACGCCAAAGCGGCTAGCGCAATTGCGCTTGACTCGTCGATCCAACGATAAGCCTGAAACTGGGAAATACCAGAACTGGTGTACGTATACAGCTTGATGATGGCGACGACGACGAATCCTAGGGCAACTAGACCGGCCACAAGCTGTACTCGCGCCGCGCCGCTGAGTTCCGATGCTCCTCCCGATGAATACCGCTCCACGAGGAGCGCCACCGCGACGGCGAGCGCTATCAGCACGTAGCCAAAACGGTGCAACCCCGCGGCCTCCCACGAATCGGATTGAACCTCCAAAGCCGCGAATGAGCCAACTGATGTGGCTACGGCGATAAGAGAGAATACGAATGAGTATCTCGCCACAACACGCATCATACTATCATCGTGAATATTCTGGAGGGAGCAATTCTCAGACACGGTTAATTCTCCTCGATGTGTGTGCACGTTTGGGGAGCGGATCCGTTGCCGCTGTATCCTTTTCTCACCGCACAGTAGACCGTATATTTCCAGGGATCTGGGGGTGGGTCAGCTTGATTATTGAGTATCGCGATAAAGGAGAACAGAACTCGGACCGGTATTACTCCAGGATACTTAGTCGATCCATTCGCTGTCCAAGGCCAAGTGGGACCGAAATCCGTACGCCACGGTTTATGTGGGTCCCACTCTCCGTTAGGAACGGCCTTCGTGCCGACGTTTGCCACGGCTTCGATGGTGAAGACAATACTATAATCTCCATTGTTCGTACTTCCCTGGATAGTGGCGTGATAGTGGGCTCTCCAGCCGGAGTTGTTATTACCCTTGAAGATGAGAGAAAAACCGGCGGTGATATTTATGTTGAGTCCACTAAAAAATCCGACGCATTGAAATGCACCGCATCCGGTCGTAAATTGTGGCATCCCGCCCCACCCCAACTGCGCGGCTCCTCCCGCACCGTAAATAATCGTGGTCGACAGCGGCGAGGATGTGGCGCTCCCGGTCAGCTCGGCGTTGGCGGCGGGATTGTTGTTCGCGTATGTGTATGTTCCGGCAGTGTCGCCGGGGTTGCTAGCGGGGTCTTGGCTGAGGAAGCGGCCGGTCGTAGTGTCGTACGCGCGCGTCGGTGACGAGTAGAGGCTCGAGTCATTGACAGCGGGATCCTCCAGGCCCCCTGTGTATTGCATCTCGTTGAGAGCGTTTCCGGCGCGCAGTCCGCCGTATGGCTCATAGGTGAGTGCGGCTCCCGGGTTTCCGCTGGAGTCGACGGTATCGACTACGGAGCCGAGGCCGTCGTAGGCGTAGTAGTAGGTTCCGGGAGTGCCGATCGTAGTTGTATACGAGATTCGGCTGTTACCGTAGACGTAGCGATTGTCGAGCGTGCCGCCGGTTGTTTCGAGAACGTCTGCCGGAATGCCGTCGCTGGTGTTGGTGTCCCAGGTGTAGTTCGTGGTCACTCCGCTAGTGGTTGAGGTAAGGAGGTTTCCGTCTCCGTCGTAGGTGTAGCTGGTGCCGCCGGTGCAGCTGGAGCCGGTGCCGTCGGTGCAGGTGACGCGGTTTTCGAGGTCGTAGGTGTAGGTGTGGCCGCTGTTTGGGTCGGAGAGTTCGTTGCCGTTGCCGTCGTAGACGTAGTGGCTGCCACCGCTGCTGCAGGTGGCGCTCGAGTTCGTAGTGACGAGGCAGAGTTCGTCCGCGGCATTGCTCGGGTAATAGTTGGTGGTTGATCCACCTGCTGCGCTCTTCCAGTTGCCGTCGGCGTCGTATGTGTACGTAAACGTGTCCACGCCCGCGCCGTCTAAAGGACAGCCGCCGGTCGTGTCGTAAGACGCAGTCCCGAGGCGCTCGTTATTGTCGTAGGAGTTCGTGACGGTGCAGTCGACGCTCCCGGGCGCATTCCCGGTGCGCGCCACGGTAGTCGGGCTGCCGTCCGCGTTGAGGGTGTAGACGAACTGGGCGAGAGTGGTGCTCCCGGCTTTTGTCGCGATTGAGGCCAGCTGGCCAGCGTTGTCGAATGTCCTGGTCTCGGTGTACGCGGTCGGCGACGACGGCAGCGTCGTGGTTTCGAGGCTGTCGTTTTGGTAGTAGCCGTAGCTGGTGCCGCCGGCGCAGTTCGAGCCCGTTCCGTTGACGCATGAGAGGTTGCCATCTGCGTCGTAGGTCTTCGAGACGCTTGTTCCGTCGGGGTAGGTCTGGCCGGTGATGTTGCCGGCGGCGTCGTAGCCGTAGTTGAACATCCCTGAGCTCCAGGTGCAGTTCGCGGTGCCGCCGCGGAAGACCGAGCAGAGCTTGTCGCGTGCGTTGTAGGCGTAGCTGACGGTGCCGCTACCGCCGTCGCTCATTGTCAGCCGGTTCCCGACTGGGTCGAATGTGTAGCTGACGTTGGGGGTGGCGGGGTTGGTGTTGCCGCTCGCGTTTGCGTAGCTGATTGAGGTGAGTTCGGCCGCGTGGTCGTACCCGAAGGTTATGGTTCCCATCGCGGTCTGTTTCGTGTGCTTGTTGCCGTTGGCGTCGTAGGTGTACCTCGTCTCGTACGCCAACAGGGCCGATGGCGGCAACCCGGACGTTCCGCTTGCGCCGGTATCGGTGAAGGTTGCGCTGGAGCTCGTGTAGTAGGTGCTCTCGCCGCCGGAGCTGGTGCCGCGATAGATGCGGTAACTGGTGGCGCCTGCCACGGGGTTCCAGCTGAGGGCGACTGATCCTGTCGGCCCAGTAACGCCGGTTGAGATCTCGGTCGATGCGGCGGACTCGCCAGCCGAGTTGAGCGCAGTGACCTCGTAGTAGTAGGTGCCAGTCGTCAACGAGCCGCCCGTGTTCAGGGCGGTGCCACCGAGGTCGAGTGGTGGGCAAGGCGCCGTGACCGCGGTCAGCGGGTTGAACTGCGAGATCAACTCGTCGCCGCTGTCGTAGCAGTCCGTCGTCGGAGATCCGCTGCCCTGGTTGTCCGGGCTGACCATCGTCTGGACATTCCCGTCAGCGTCATAGGTGTAGGTCGTCGTTGGGCACGTCTTGGTCGCGGGACAGTAGAAAGCATCCGTGGAGACGTTCCCCACACCACACACAAACGAGCTACCCGAACCAGTCGACAAACCCCCTTGTGAACAGGCCACCTGGTTGTCCGCGTTATAGATCGATTGCGTCGTATACCCACGCGGGTTTGTCACCGACACCTGGTTGCCGGCAGCGTCATAGCCGTAGCCCGTCACGTTCCCAACTCCGTCGGTAACCGACTCGAGCGAGTTATCAGCGTAGTAGGCGTACTGGGTTGTGGAGCTCTGCGTTGCGCTGAGCGTGTCCGTCTCGCTCCACGTGTTGCCTACAGGGTCGTACGTGTAGCTGGTCACGTAGCTCGAGCCGCTGCAGTCACTCACCGTGCCAGCGCGTGGACTGAACTCCGCTGTCAGTTCGTTCTTCGCGTCGTAGCAATCGGTGGTCGTGTTGCCGAGCTGGTCGGTCGACGTGATCTGGTTGCCGTTGGCGTCGTAGTTGTAGTACGTGACGTTCGTGCTTGGTGGGCTGGAACAGTTGACCGTCCCCGCGAGAGCGTCGTACTCGGCGATGACCTGATTCGTGGGGCTGTAACAGTCAGTCGTGACGTGCGAGTTCGCATCCGTCGTCGTGAACTTGTTACCCGCGGCGTCATACGCGTAGGCAGTGGTGTAGCCGCGTTCGTTCGTAACACTCAGCGTCCGGCCGTCGGCGTCGTGGGTTGAGCTGGTTGTGTAGTTGGCCGGGGTCCCTCCGCTGACGTTGCCGAGCGGATCGACCTTGCTCGTCTGGTGGCCCGCGCCGTCATAAGTGTAGGTCGTCTCATTGCCGAGGGGGTCGGTCTTCGAGGCGCGATCGCCGATCGTGCCCGTCGCGGTGTTACTCGTGTCGTAGGTGTAGCTCGTCTCATACGGGGTCGGCGGCGGGGATCCAGACGTTCCGCTCGCACCGGTATCGGTGAAGGCTGGGCTCGAGCTCGTGTAGTAGGTGCTCTCGCCGCCGGAGCTGGTGCCTCGATAGATGCGGTAGCTCGTTGCTCCCGTCACCGCGTTCCAACTCAGCGCTACCGACCCTGTCGGCCCGGTAACCGCCTCGGAAATTTCGCATGACCCCACGGACTCACCAGCCGAACTGATCGCCGTGACTTCGTAGTAGTAGGTGCCAGTCGCCAAGGAGCCGCCCGTGCTTGAGGCCGTCCCCGCCGAGCCGATGGGCGCAGCCAGGGAAGACACGGCGATCGGGCTGTACTGATAGGTCAGCTCGCCCGCACTGTCGTAGCAGTAGGTCGTCGTGTTCGAGAGCGGGTCGGTGCTGCTTGTGAGGTTGCCCTTGCTGTCGTAGTTGTAGTTCGTTGTGTTGCCGTTGGGGTCCATGAAGCTCGACGGCTCGTACAGGTGACTGGAATAGGCGTAGTACCAATGCGAGCGCGTGGACGTCGTCTGCGTCGGGCCTTGCTCCTGCGTCAGATTCTGTCCAGGGTTCTGTCCGGTCGATTGGTAGAAGTACTTCGTCGTGTTGCCGTTCGCGTCAGTTATTGAGCACGGCTGATCGTCGAGCGTCTCCCCGCTCGAACCGCCAGAAACGCAGTAGAGGCCGCCGGAGTTGCTGTCCGTGAAGTCGGTTGAGGTGATGCCCGAGAGCGGATCCTCGCTCTTGTACACGCGTGCCCGGCCGTCGGTGCAGTACTCGGTCGTGTTGCCGTACGGGTCGCTGACGTCAGTCTCCATCCCCGTCGAGCAGAGTGTCGTCGGCGCCAGCGTGTAACTGAACGTGTTCTTCGGTAGCCACGGTGAGCCGGTCGTCCCGCCGCCGGTGTCGGTGTATGACGTCGACGACGTCGTGTGGTAGATGTTCTCACCACCAGCGCTCGTGCCGCGGTACACCCGATAACTCGCCGCGCCAGGGACCGCGTTCCACGTCAGGGTGACTTTGCCGCTTGGGCCGGTCACCGCCACGCTGCGCTCGTTTGAAAGCTGCACTTCACGGCCGCCAGCGATCGCCGACACCTCGAAGTAGTAAGTGCCGGTCGCCAGCGATCCGCCGCTGCTAAATGCCGTACCCGTCGGGGTCGCAAACCGGACACGATTCTCTGTGATCGAGCTAACGCGGTTCTGGCTGTCATATGCGATCGTCCAGCCCTTAGAGAGCGGATTCGATACCTTCGACAGGAGACCGGTCGCGTTGTAGGTGTAGGTCGTTGTCGCTCCGGTTGGATCGGTGAACGTCGCCAGCTGGCCCCCCGAATAGGTGTACGCGTACGTGCACATTCCGGCCGGGGCCGGCGGCGACGCGGAGGTGCCCGTCGAGCCCGTATCGGTGTACGACGTCGTCGAACTCGTGTAATAGACGCTCTCGCCGCCTGAGGTCGTGCCACGGTAGATCCGGTAGCTCGACGCACCCGCCACCGCGTTCCACGACAGCGAAACCGACCCCGTCGGGCCCGTCACGGTCGGGTTGATCTCGCTCGACACCGTCGACTCGCGGCCCGAACTCACCGCCGTCACCTCGTAGAAGTACGAGCCTGAGGCGAGCGAGCCGCCGCTCGTCGACGCTGTGCCTGCAAGGTTCATCGGAGCACCCGCACACGGCGTCGTGATCGAGGTCAGGTTCCCCGACGTGTAATTGAAGGTCGTCGTCCGACCCGTCGTGTCCGTCACCGACTGAAGCTTCCCACTCGACCAGGAGTACTGGATGTGGTGGCTGGTGTTGTGATTGCGGTCGTACTCGTCAGTCAGCTGGCCCGACGAGTTGAAGTCCTCCTCGACCCCCGTCTTGTCGAACGTCAACACATACGTCCGCAACCCACCACTCCCTGAGCCAACGAGCGTCGCGTCGCTCCCGGGCGGCGATGTATACGCCGAACCGTTCGCAGCGAACGTGATCTCGTAACCGCCGTCGCCGGCGTATCGAACATCCCCGTTCGTCTGGCCCAACTTCGCCGTGAAAAAGTCGAGATTCGGCACGTCCGACCAACCCGCCGAGAGAGTGGGATTTGCCAGCGAGCTCAAATCATTCGGCGCCCCGGGCAGCCCCGTCGTGTTGAGGCTGTTATACGAGCGCGTGAACCGATACCCGAAGCCCGCGATGCCTGGCAGGCTGAAATCGTTCGCCTCGAGAACGAGATTCCCGTCCGCAGGATTCACCTGCAACGACTCCTGATCGTCGATCGAGACGCGCGTGACCGGCGAGTACTGGCGCCGCAGACCGAGCGCGCTCTCATAAATCTCCGAAGGGTCCGAGTCAGGAACCGCCGTGCAGTCGTAGGCGTTACACATCGTCACCACCGCTTGCAGCCAGGCGTCAACATCGGCCTTCGTCGGCGAGTAGCTCTGCGCGGTCGAAAGGTCCGTCCACGTCACCCCGAGATCGGTGCTCCGCTGCCATTGGTAATACAAAGGTCCGGTCGGATGTCCGCAGGAAGCCGTCCACGTCCCAGACGACGTAGTGAGCGTCCCGCCAGCCACTCCAAGCAGTTCGTGGAGCGTCGGCGCCGCCGAATTCACCGGACCGCCTGCCGGACACCCTGGAGGCGAAACGGCCAGCGCCCCCGGAACTGACAACAACATCGTCAGCCCGACCAACAATGCTGACACACCGCCTGCGCCTAAGCGCCAACGAAGAGACGTTACGCGCTTACGAGCACGCCGCACCTGCCTGGACACGATCGCACCTCCGCGTCGTCGAAAAGGACGGAAATCGTCCTCTCCAACTCTGGACCCCGCACCACCCGTAGTCGTGGGGAGAAAGCACGGAACTCCGGCTCGGCAACACACGGACGTTGAGTTCCGATGTGTGTGGGACGACAAATGGTCCCAGCCCGCCTTTTGGCTCAACAGCGGCGACACCAATCAGGATTCGGGCGACCATCGGCTGCTCCGCGAGGAATATCGGCTGCGCTCAGAAAGAGGAGCTATCTATGTGCGGCATTCCGGCAAGGCGAGGAGGTTGTCGGGGCTGTAGCCATCGGCCGCCGTCTTGAGGTACTTGCGGCCATTGTGATAGGCGACAACGACGGGAACGGTCCGACCGTTGACGCTGACGTAGTAGGAGTTCACGCCTCGCTCGATATCTGAGATCACCTCGTCCTCCGAGCGATACCAGCCAACTCCTCCGAGCGCTTGGATCCGCTCGTGTGGGTTGTAGTGACCCCCACGCTTCGTCACGCATGTCACCTGAAGTGCAGCCATGGTTCTACCTCCTCTGAGATTCGGGACGCTCGACCAGAGCGCTGATTGGGACTAGAAGCCTCGCCCGGCTAGCGTCGGTTGCGACTTCGTGGCCAACCCAACTGCTCAGGGCCGCGCCGATGAGTGCTCCGATCGGCCCACCCATCCGCACTACCTCAAGAGTTCGGTCTGGTGCGCTCATTGCGGCAGCCGCCTTTGCATCAGCAAGAACACGAACCGCCACGGTCAGCAATACGGCTACTTCATGTGCGTCGGTCGCCATCAGAAGCGCACCGACTGCACGATGCGCTACCTGCCGATCGAACACGTCGAGGCGGCTGTCGAGGAGAAGTGGCGCAACGTTCAGCTCAACGAGGAGTACGCAGCACTACTCCGCGAGGTCGTCATCAGTGAGATCAGAGTTCAGCGGGAGTCAGCCGAACGCGACCGGGACATCGCTCGGCGACGGATACGCAGCATCAACGAGAAGCAAGGCAAGCTCCTGGAAGCCCACTACGCCAACGCGCTCCCGCTTGACCTGCTCAAGTCCGAGCAAGACCGGTTGACCGAGGAACTCGCCGCCGCAAAGGCCATACTCGCATCATCCGAGATGACCTTCGACGCGATCGAAAGCAATCTTCAACGCTGCCTCGCATTCCTGACAAGCTGCTACGACGCCTACCTCGGTGCCCCACCGAAGATCAGGCGGCTGATGAACCAGGCGGTCTTTGAGCGATTCCTCGTCGACGAGGACGGGGCAGCCGAGGCTGAACTCGCCGGAATGTTCGGCGTCCTCCTCGCCTCTGACCTAATCACGGATCGAGACGATGAGGCCAGCGGCGACGAGACCGCAGCCGCGTTCCATCGGGACTGCGATTGGCGCAACGGCGTCCCTGCCGCCCTCGAGGCCCGTCTGCGCCCCGGAGGGCGCTCACAGAAAAAACCCAGACCAGCTCTCGCTGGCCTGGGTTCGAAACACGGACATATGGTGCCCCCAACGGGATTCGAACCCGTGCGACGGCCTTGAAAGGGCCGCGACCTGGACCGCTAGTCGATGGGGGCGGCGCGGCTCAGGGTAGAGGAAGCGACTATTGGCGCTTGAACGTCGTCGTGCTTGCGAGGTCGCCGCGAGCGCCGATGGCTTTGACGACGTGAGGGCCTACGGCTCCCGCTCTCAGCGTGCCCGGAACCTTGCCCGTGCACGTAAAGGCGCCGTTCGCGTTCGTCGTGGTCGTGCAGATCGTCACCGCTGCGGGCGCCGGAGCGGGGAGGCCCGTCAGGTACGCCACTCTCACCGTCTCGCCGGTGAAGAAGTAGGCGCCCTTCGCGGTGACCGTGGTGCCGGGAACGCCCGTGAGTGGGGACAGCGCTACCTTCGCGGGCGGGTTGTAGGTGAACACGTCGGCGGGCGTCGCCGCGCTCGTGCCTCCCGCCGAGGTGACCGAGATCGCGGTTGAGTCGCCGGCCGTTTCCCCGGGAACGATGTAGACACGCAGCGTGGAGTTGTCGATGACCTGGAAGGCGGTCGATGTGTCGCCGTCGCTGACGCCGGTTGTCCCGAGGAAGTTCGTCCCGGTGACGGTGACGTAGTAGCCGCCGCTGAGCGGGCCTCTCTTCGGCTTCACGCCGCTGACGGACGGCCGGCCGTAGACGGTGAACTGGTCGTTCGTGCTCGTGAAGCTGGCGCCGCCGTCCGAAAGGACGGTCACGTCGGTGATGTCCGGACTGACGCCGGACGTGTCGGTCGGTGAGACGGCCGTGATCGACGTGTCGCTGTTGACCGTGAAGCTCGCGGCCGGCGTCGTGCCGAAGTACACGCCGGTTGCCGCCGTGAAAGCGTCACCGGAGATCGTCACGCTCGTACCTCCCGTGGCCGGCCCGAGGGTCGCCGAGACCGAGGTGACTCTCGGCCGCGGTGTGAAGGTCGGCGCTAGCTGGAGCCAGGCCGTGGGCGTGGCGCTCGCCTGGTTGTAGACCTCGTTGCCGCTCGGCGCATCGGTCGCCACGAGGCTCGGATCGACCGATGGAGCTGCCGAGAGCTTCGAATAGGAGAGCAACGCTCCTGTGAGATCCCATGTTTCGCTCGTCCACGCCGAGACCGTGAAGGTGTGCCCGCCCCTCCCGCCGGCGCTGCATGTCGTCGTGAGGAAGACGTCGCCGGTCGGATAGCCGGCCGCGGGGTCGAGGCTCGTATCGAACCCGGTCGCGTACGCATGCTCCTTGATGCCGCCGCAGTCGTAGCCGAGGACGGCGAAGGCGGTTCCCTGGGGGACGAGGAGTTGGATAGGAGCGGTGACTGCCGCGGGAGCGCTTCCGACTCCGAACGCGCCGGCCTCCACCGCGACCGCCGCGACTAGACCGACGCCTATGCGCATCCGTTGCACCACCACGTCCATGTGAATGTAGAGGTCGAAGCTAAGAAAAACTTGCACTGGCCGCGACGCGCTACAGGTACATGACCCACAGCGGGGTCGCGCCACACGCGCAGTCCTTGTGCTTCGCGGCGCAGCCGCGGCAGCTCCAGTACTCCCACCAGATCCACTTGAGGTGCTGGATCTCGAGGATCATCAGCGCGATGATCCAGAGGAGAATGACCGGCTTCGACACGCGGCCACGGTGACACACCGCCGGGCGACCCGCAATGGGCCGCCCGGCTCATCCTTCGATCCTCTCCGGCCTACGAGCGCCGTGAGCCGGTGCGGCCGAAGCCGCCGGTGACCATCGCGATCACCCAGATCAGGGCGAGCACGACCGCGACGATGAACAGCCAGTGGACAGTGAAGCCGACACCGAATGCGATGATCGCCAGCACTGCTAGCACTACGAGAAGCAGCATCGATGACCCCTCCTTTCAGCCGAGCGGTTGCTTTCAGGTTCGCGGGAGGAGAACGAGGAAGTCGCCCATGCGGTTACGCACGTAAAGTCACGAGCAGTGGATCTGACCGGAAAGCGGGCGATCGTCACGGGGGCGTCTTCGGGAATCGGGCGCGCGACCGCCCTCGCCCTCGCCGACCTGGGAGTGCACGTCGCAGGTGGCGCCAGAAGAGCGGCGCGGCTCGAGACCGAGGTCGCGCTCGAGCTCGACGTCACCGATCCGGAAAGCAGCGAGCGCTTCGTCGCCGACGCCGTCGAGCAGCTCGGCGGCCTCGACATCCTCGTCAACAACGCAGGTGGAGCGCTCGGCCGTGCGCCCTTCGACGAGTCGAGCGACGAGGACGAAGCATGGGTCCTCGGCGCCAACGTTGCCGGCCTCATGCGGATGACGCGGCTCTGCCTGCCGCACTTCGCCGACTGGGGCCACATCGTCAACATCGGCTCGGTCGCGGGACGCGCGGCGTACGAGGGCGGCGCGTCGTACATCACGGCGAAGTTCGCCGAGCGCGGCTTCACGTACGCGCTGCGGGAGGACCTCCTCGGCCGGCCGATCCGCGTCACCACCGTCGATCCGGGCCTCGTCGAGGGGACGGAGTTCTCCCTCGTCCGCTTCAAGGGCGACGAGGAGAAGGCCGCAGCGGTCTATCGCGGCGTCGAGGCGCTGCAGGCGGACGACGTTGTCGACTGCATCGTCTTCGCGCTCACGCGGCCGTGGCACGTCAACGTCGACGAGATCGTCGTCAAGGCACGAAACCAGGCGTCAGGTGCGAGGATCCTTCGCGACCAATGAGTTGGCGCGTTGTCATCGTGACCATGATCCCGCCGGTGCTCACCGGCTTCGATGCCGTTCTGCGCGAGGCGGGG
>Ga0265336_10000879_pt1 | contig 15406 bp, 20 predicted proteins | sample 42119metaG_FD_193583 | JGI IMG/M metagenome (GOLD analysis project Ga0265336, IMG submission 193583) | Rhizosphere microbial communities from Carex aquatilis grown in University of Washington, Seatle, WA, United States - 4-21-19 metaG | ecosystem: Host-associated > Plants > Roots > Rhizosphere...
ACGGTACTGTTGACATCATTCATTTGGTGCGGAGCATTGTTCGCTCCGCTTGCGTATAAGGTTTACCTGCGAGACGGCCTCAAGGCCAAAGTAGTTTACCTTACACCAGAGAATCACAGTCAAAAGCCAGATCAGGGCGGCGGTACAGGATTTCACATCATTGCACCGTCCGGCAAGGTCTACATTATGACTAACCGCCACGTGTGTAACGACGCCGTAGACGGAAAACTTTGGGCAGTTGTCGAAGGCAAAACATCGGACCACCAAGTAAAAGTGATTTACGCCTCCGATTCATTTGATCTTTGCTTGGTCGAAGCCATTCCAGGCGTTGGAGGCCTTAAAGTAGGCGACGCTCCAAACGCAGGCGACAACATATATTATCTCGGACATCCCCGTCTACAGCAGGATACGTTTGTGGCCGGTGAAGCAATTGGTTATCATCAGCTGGTCGTGACGATGGGCGTGATCGGTCGCACACTTAAACCTGAGCAATGCAAATCGAAAGATGAATATGCTATCGAAGAAACTGAGTTGCAGGTGTTGCTTAACGGTTTCCAGTCGGGCCACGCAGCTGTAACTGACGTTGACTTGGTTCAGCTCATACAGAAAGGTCCTAAAGTCAAAGTGTGTTACGAGAAGGGTCAAGCACTTGTCACCACGCTGATGATTTACGCTGGCGCAAGTGGAAGTCCTATGGTAGATAGTTTTGGAAAGCTTATCGGTGTGGTTTATGCAGCTCCAGTCACAGGTGGTTGGGGTTACGGAGTCACGCTGGCAGACATCAAACAAATACTCAACGGGAGATAGTATGGACAATGCAAGCTATAGAACAGCAGTTCTACGCACAGCTCAGAGATTCAGTGATACGAGCAAGGAACTCAACCTTGGCGGCATGGGACTGGCCGGTGAAGCTGGCGAAGCCTGTGACTTGATCAAGAAAGTCGTGTTCCACGACAAACCTCTCGACCGCGACAAGCTGATCAAAGAGCTTGGCGACGTGCGCTGGTATTTAGAATTTCTTTGCATTGCGCTCGGCACGACGATTGAAGAAGTCCAAGCCGCGAACAATGCCAAGCTTGTCGACCGTTACCCAACTGGATTTTCAACTGAAGCCGCCAACGCACCGAGGACCACATGAACGACGTTAAACCGCCTCTAGGTACGAATCCAAAAGACTTGCTCGGCATGAAAAAAGTGAACCTCCACTTGGTTCCACCGGCTAGCATCCTATATCAGGCTTTGGCCATGGAAGACGGAGCTGTAAAATATGGCCCGTACAACTGGCGACAAAATAAAGTGATCGCCACGATTTATATTGACGCAGCCCAACGACACCTGCTACAGTGGTTAGACGGCGAAGAGAATGCTTCGGACAGCGGTAAGCCGCATCTTGCGCATGCTCTGGCCTGCATCGGCATTATCGTTGATGCTTTGGAAACCGGCAACTTGGTCGACAACCGTCCCACTCCTGGGTCGATGTCGCGCCTGATCGCCAAATTTGAAAAGAAGACTCAAGCACCGAAAGGGACTTAGATGCACAAGCTCTCAGCACTAATCAAGCGCCATCCGCGTATCGAACATGGCGTGGAAGTAGAAGTTGTGAAAGACGGGTTTGTCGTGGAGAGCTTCGTAGCTGTCCTCGACACACTGGAAGATAGCATCGAACGCGCTTCGGTGTTATTGAAAAATATGTTCCCAATGCTGGGAAAGGATGATGTCGATGTTCAATTACCACATGGTCTCCAAAGAGATAAATCTGATTCTTGATCAGGCGACACTCGCTAAATCTGCCGCGTGGGATGCCTTAGCCCACGCCGGTAAGAGCAATGAAGAAATGTGCGAGTTCCGAATGAATGATTTGGAAACGTGCATCACAGAAATGCGCAAGCAAATGAAAGAGATCAAAACCAAGATCGAGTTCTTAAAGAACCATGGCGAAACTCAGTCGTGACGGTAGGCCAGGTCTTCCTGGTCACACAGTTTGCAGAAGCGGCAATGCCGATTAAACATCAAAATTACTTGGTATCTATGGGAACACTTGACTCTGATTTCGTCCAGTTCGCGTTGAAGCGAGTCAAGTTCGGTAGACTCTTTCAAGTTGATCCAGCGTTGGCCACGAAGCTCTTTCACCCGCTTGATTATCTCTCGCAGTCGGTAGCTCGGGCCATCAAAATCATCGTCGTGAAAGAACATCTCAGACTGCTGTGTCGAAGGAATGATCGTAATTACCATCCCATCGGTCAGGCGAAGCAGGCCGCTGCGCATTGGGTACAAAGATTCTATGGCCTGAAGCAGGTGCGCCGATCTGGAAATGGACCCAATTCGGAGTCCAGCGAAAGTCCTCGAAGTACAAGTTTAATTGCTGCATCAGGGCAAGATTTTGCAAAACCCAGTTCATCAACGAACCGTCAGGGTCCGATATGTCACACGCCATTCCAACCATGTGTTTCGAGTGCGTCGCTGCGCCAGGCGTGGCAGCGTTTATGGAAGGCGGACGCCAACCAGAATTCACCGTCATCGGCTTATTCCAAGACGTTCGGACTTGATTCATTGGGACCAAAAGCTGGTCGATATTATCTGAAATTTCTTGAGTATAATCATTAGGATACTGCGTATCACGACCCATAAGTATTTCGGTTTTGGCGATCATATAATTCCCCTTATGATATATTGACAAGATTAGGCTATTATGGGAGAATGTGTCATGGCGAAGATTCAAAAGATGGGCGATTTGATGCACGAGCTTGAAGCGGTGATCGCGAAGATGGTCGATCAACACGATTTGCAGCACGGCGAAATTTTGAATCTGGTCAACGGTTACCTTGAAGTTCACTACCCTGCCCAGCGCGAAGAGTATACCGACGGCTCCGGCAGTCCAGTTTTCTACTACGGCCCAAAGGAGGGTCTCAAATGAGCGATGGAAGCGACAAAATCGACGCAGCGGTTGCAAAATTTTACCAGGACTACCGCCCGCAAATTCTGATCGTGGTAGCTGTTACGGCTGGTCTGCTAGCGTTATCGTACTGCGCAAAGCCCGCTCAAATGCCGACTGAACCGACCAATGGCGACATCGAAGGCATCCGCGCAGAGATCGAAGTTTTGAAAGCCGAGCTTGACGACTACCGTCGAATCCGCGCAGAAGACCAGGCCATTCGCACAGAACTCGACAACGAAGTCAATCAAGACCTTATGGAACTTCACCGCCGTCTCGACCGTCGCCCGCAGTCGGTTGAAGGTGACTGGGACGTGAATGTCGATGGACCAATTGACGGGCACTACATTATTACCTTGGATTACAAAGGGTACACTTACCAGAAGATGGTCGATGGGAACCCGAACAGCCCTGCCAACGTCAAAATTTTGTTCAAATGGGAAGCTGAAAAAATGGAGGAACGCGATGAAGCCATATCACGTCATAAAAGCGCCGCACAAGTTTCTGGCCACTAAAGCAGCTCCTGTTGCCGCGAAAGAATTCGGCACAGAACGGTTGAAGGAAAAGACCGCTCGCATGATGATCACCATGATGCGCGAGAACGGTGTCGGCTTAGCCGGTAACCAAGTTGGAATCATGCAGTGCATTATCGTAGTGAATGTGAATCAACCGGAAGCCGACGGCCCATCCTTTCGCGGCGCTCTGATCAACCCTGAGATTGTTGCGCTCGGCGACGCTCGTGAATCGAAGGCTGAAGGTTGCCTGTCCTTTCCTGGCGAAACTTCAATCGTCGACCGCCATTTGACTTTGACAGTAAAATACTTCACAACCGACGGCGAAGAAGTCATCAAGACCTTTGAAGGTCTGACCGCACGCTGCGTTCAGCACGAAATTGATCATTTACATGGCGTGACCATGAAGGATGTTGAGGGTTAATGGGACGGATGAAACTCAGGCCGCAAAAGAATGGCGGCGGAAAAGACATGAACTTCATCCTTGGAATGATCAAGGCCGGTAAGCTGGCCGGTCGGGTCCTTGCGCATGTATGCACATTCGCCAAAGCCGGAGTGACTACTCTCGAACTCGACAAGATCGCTCACGACTTCACACTGTCAAACGGCGGCACGAATGCATGCTTGGGCTATCGCGGCTATCCGAATACCATCTGCACGTCCGTAAATGGCGTGATGTGTCATGGTGTGCCGGACGCTTTGCCTCTAAAGGCAGGCGACATCGTAAACATCGACGTAACCGTGAAGGTTGGCCCATTCCACGGAGATACTTCCAGAACCGTGTTTATAGCGCCTGTGACCGACGGTAAGGTGCATCGCATAGTGAATGCTGCCTACGGAGCCCAGCAAGCAGGCATGGCCGCAGTCAGGCCAATGGGTAGGACTGGCGACATCGGCTTCGCGACAGAGAGCTACATCAAGAAAATGTACCCAGAGCTTCACGTAGTCAAGGACATCGGCGGTCACGGAATTGGCCGGATCTTCCACGACAAGCCTTTCATACCGGCGTTCGGCAACATTGGGACTGGTGAACTGATCAGGCCCTGGACCTGCCTCACGGTTGAGCCAATTGTATCCGAGTGCCCAGAGCACCGTGAGACCGTAATCCAGCCCTTGGAAGGCCATACGCATTGTGAAATCACTGTCGCTACAGCCCAATGGGGTTTAGCCGCGCAGTTCGAGCACACGGTCCTGGTGACCGACACTGGCTATGAAATTTTGACCTTGGGCTGACAATTAAAATCGAACAGACCTGACAATTGCATTTACCAATAAGTGGTACATATGTACCAGATTTGAGTACGTCAAAAACTCCACTTAAAAGTAAGCTGGCGGTCGGTGATGGTCTTGACTATCGCGGCTATTGTCCCAGCGTATTTTTCCAAATCCTTATCGACGTACATCTTCTCAAGGTGACCTAGCTCACGGTCGACGTTAGCTTTTACGCCGGTTTGGATGTACGCGGCGTCTGCGGCGTGGGAGAGTGCATCAGTGTAGTTTGAAGCGTTAGCGCGAAGGCTCGCGAACACAAGATACGCTAGCAGAATCTGTTTGCGCATGTTGATCCTTTGGCACGATACATTTCGCACCGGAGATTGGTTGCAATGGCATTTTTCGATCTGAAATAATTTTGAAGTACTTATCTTTTTGCAAGATCGCGAGTCGGTTTACGATGCTGCCAGACATGATCGCAGTCGCCTGAGAGCTTCCGGTCATATAGCCAAACTGTCCACCAGGCAAAGTCGAGAAGACATCATTGCCGAGTTCTTTTTCAACTCGTATCTGCCCTGGCATGTTCTCAGAAAAGTTGGATGTTGGCAAAAATTTGTCGTTCTTATCAGTGCTGCCAACCACAACGATGCGCGGGTCGTAAGCGGCAGGATAGTAGCGACGCGTGTTAATGTCACTTCGTTCGTTGCCTGCAGCGGCCACGACTATAATTCCAGCGTCTAAAGCCGCAAGTATCTGCTCTTTCTCTTCTGGACTAGGCGCAACCCCACCACCAGAATAATTGATGACGTCGACTTTGAGTCTGATTGCGGTTTTGAGAGCAACGACAGTGTTGACCAAGTTTTTAATGTCCATGCCTTTGGCGTCGTAATATTTCATTATGACCAAACAATAATCTTGGCCAGCGGCATACTTTGCGATCAGACCAGCAATGTGGGTTCCATGTCCGTGATCGTCTTTCATTTCTGACTCAGAGACTTGCCCATCCAATTTACCGTTGACGAAATCGTAGAGACCGCCTGGGCAAATTTTGGGAGGAACTGTTCCGGCAGCTGGGCCATCCTTGTACATATTGTTGCGAACGTCATTCGGCTTCGCAGCCCAGGTCATATCAAAGCCGGTGTCGATCACCGCGACCTTGATTGGGTCGGCGTGTACAGCTACGGATAAAATGGCTATAAGCAAAAAGTGTCTCATGCGCCCATTATCGAGGCACAATCTCATTTTGTCAAGTTGACAAGTGTGCCGCGAGCTGTTAGGATGAGATATGAAACAGGAAGGGGTACATCCGTGTATCAAAATAATGCAGTAAAAAATAAGGCCAGCGGCAGTGTTCCGGCGACCAAATATTGCACTCTCTTCGTGCGCAACGAAGGCCTGCCTTCAATGTACTTCGAGGTTCAGGTCACGGTCAACAAGGTTTTGATCGACCAGTTTAAGAGCCAACATTTGGTTCTGATCTCGCGATTCCTCAACAAATACGACATCTATGAAGGTGATCTTGCGGATGCACTTGAAATTTTTGAAACCCACGGGCATAATGTGATTGAATTCGGCATGTTCGGCACGCCGGTCACAAGCAAATTCGACGGGAGCATCCACTAATGGACAGTGCGGAAGAGTTGCGCAAACTGATGCTGAAGGCTGAGGAGTTGTCCGACGACCTGCAAACGTCGGTTCAACATCTAGAAAGCCTTATTGATAATGCTAAAGCTGAAGAATATGCCAAAGGCGTTCGTGATGGCGCAAGAGCTACAGCCCACAATTTTTCTGGCCAAGTTGTTGTACTGAAAGTTGATGACCCAGAGTCACTTTCCCATCGACAAATGCAATTTCTTAGTCAGATGTTCATTAAAGAACTCAACGCAAAGCTTGTGATCATCCGCGAAGATGCTGATCTGGCTACGCTGGATTGGACGCACTTGAAGGCTCTCGGCCTACAGAAGATTCCAAGTGGAACGTAAGGAAGGGCTCGAACCGAAAATTCGATTCCTGGAGATTGGTCAGTGGACTACTGATTGCGAATCCTCCGACACTCCCGAGAAAGGATTCGGAATTTTGGGTTACAAATATCTGGCAGTCCGCCGCCGCTGGTGGAAAGATGGCCGGTGGGATATTTATCGCGGCGAACCTCCAGTTTTGCAGAATTCTCGCCCTCGCTGGAAAAAAGAGATCGTAGAATGTTGGAAAATGCTGAATTTGACCGTTACGGTATGGACTAGGGTTTACAATATCAGCATCAGATTGGGGAAAACTGCGTGGACGGAACCGAACAAATATTCTTAATCATGTTTTGTGTGGCAATGCCATTTGGCTTGATGTTTATCGAAAGCATGCGAGAAAGACGAGGGAACAAACGTGAAAAATCAAATACCAACGCTCGACCTGCTAGACGTGGATATTCAATCGAAGCTGATCCAGTCGTTATCGAAGACGGGCTTTGCAGTGATAGTGGGCCACAAAATCCCCGAGAGTGATTTCAAGGCCATGTACGAAAGCTGGGAAGGATTCTTCCAGCATCCGACATACAAACAGCGGTTCCTTTTCAATAAGCAAACTCAGTTTGGTTTTTTCCCAATGCGTTCGGAGACCGCCAAAGGTGCCAAAGTGTCCGACTTGAAAGAGTTCTACCACTTTTTCGGCAATCAAAAGCAGGAGCTACCACCGCTGCCTTTGAAACTCAATGACGTGACGCGAAGCGTGTTCACTGAGCTTGAAAGTTTGGCTGTGCGGCTCCTCAATTTCATCGAGATGAGAACCCCTAAAGAATGTAACACCTGCGACCGGCCCTGGTCTGAAGCCGTGAACGGAAGCATGAACACTCTTTTGCGAATCCTACACTATCCGCCGCTAGACCCAGCCAATCTTGAAGGCGATGCAGTCCGCGCAGCTGCGCACGAAGATATCAATTTTCTCACGCTTTTACCTGCCGCGACTTCCCCAGGCCTGCAAGTGCAAGACCGCGATGGAGTTTGGCATGACGTGTCAATCACGGAGCCAAATTCGATCATCGTGAACGTGGGCGACATGTTGCAGGAAGCTTCAGGAGGATTTTTCAAGAGCACTACTCACCGAGTCGTGAATCCTGAAGGTTCTGCCAACGTCGCACGATACAGCATGCCTCTGTTCCTTCACGCAGCTCCTAACACGCGCCTGTCACCGCGCTACACCGCACAAGAATATCTCATGGAACGATTGAAAGAGCTGGGTTTAATCTGAAAGTAACATCCGAGGACCTTAAAAGTTTGGGCATGGCCTGGCTGCGCTTCGAGCGACAGCTGGACCTTGTTTGTACGGAAGATCCGGCCCGAAACTCCGACGTCTTGGGCACCGGCTCATCCATGCAGTGCCGTAAAATGGTTGAGATCGAGACTAAAATATCGCTCGCGGACCTGCGCAAGGAAAAAGATAAGGTCTCAAACTCGTCGACCGTATGGCAATTGAAGCATGAGCGTCTATCCAAAGCTCAGGCCAAAGAGCGCGTCAAATACCAGAGTTCTTACAAGTGGGCATCCGATAAAAACGAGAAGGATATGATTCATGGCGTGGATTGGTCCGACGAAGATCACTCCAATTTACCAACGCAGTTCTACTTCCTAGTGCCCGCAGACATTGCGCCCAAGGCAGAGTTGATCGTGGCCGAACTTTTCCCTCACGCGGGCCTTATGATCGGTCGCCCGTCAGTTCGCGGGACATATCAAGTTGGATATATCGAGGTGATCAAGAAAGCTCCGGTCTTGCACCGGCTCTTAATCTCCAAAGGAATCAAGGGTCAAATCTCCCACCGTATGGCCTCAGAGATTTGCAAGCTGCGACTTGACAAAATGCGCGACAAATGGTCCACTAAGGATGGAGGGTAGAATGGAAACTGAAAATTTGACCATCAGACATAAAGGCATGAACGAAAGCGGAACGATTACAGACCAAGGCGTATTCACGCTAGCTCTACTGGGTTCCACCGGCCCGAAAACCGCCAATGAAGTGATGGCTTTTGCCAAAGAACGGTATCCATTCTTGACCCACGCCACAATCGAGAGCATCAACAAACGCTTCTCGGAGCTGGCTGATCGCGGAGCTGTGCGCAAACAGTTGACGTCTTATGGCAAGACCCGCCAAGTCCGGTGCTCGATCACGAACAAAATGTGCTGCGTGTGGGAACTCACCGGCAACGAACCCGCCACATTGACGACTCGCCAACGCCTGCAAGCGCAGATAGCTAAGGCTGAAAGTCGGCTCACTGTTTTGAAGAACAAACTCGCACGAACCAATTAGGAGGTTTCCGTGAAAGTATTCACTATCGGTCCCAAGTATTATCGCTCCGCTCTACCTGTAGGCAAAGTCACCGAATCAGTTCTCGAAAAAGTTCTGCTTGCCGAGCAAGGTCGTCTCGGAACTCAGTTGTACTATTTCAACCTGCGCACCAGCAAGGAAGTGAAGGTTCCTGGCGGAACGCAAGCTGAGTATCAAAAAGTTTACGTGATGAACGGCCACTGCCGATACAAGCGTTACACCGTTCTGGACTTGGTTGCATACCGCTTCTTCCAGTTGTTTGGTCAACGGTCGAAAGGTCAGCAAACCAGTGGGCGATAAGCGTCGCGAACTTTATTTGTCGCAAGAAATTGAGCGCCTGCAAGATCAAAAAATTAAGGCGCTCGGCGATTCCAAGATTTCTCGCGGACTCGAAAAGGTCAAAATTCTTGACCACTTCTTCGAGCTTGATGCGAAACAGAAAGTTTTGGAGATCGAGTTTGAGAGGCTACAGGAAGAACTGTAGCCTCATCTGATTATTGATTGATTACCATGAAGCCAATTGAAACGGCTGCGGTGACTGCCGCGCTGAGCGTGATCGTGAAAGATCCAGCTGCAGGAACCACCGCTTTGATGAATGAACTCGAAGCGTCTAAAGTTCTGAATTGACAGAACACCAAACTAGAAGTAGTCACCAAGTTGTTCGTCACAACTACACTCGTACCAGCCGCCGCAATATTCACAGTTCCAGACGGTTTGTTGATCGTCTGAGCACCGTTCGTACCACTAGGTGTGTTGGTTGCGGGCAATTGAACAGGTCCGCTTAGTAAAATGCGACCGCTAGTTGCGCCCGTTCCGCCAGGTTGCAATGTGATATTACCGGCCACAACTGCAGCGGTCGGAGTAGGCGTCGTGATCAGGATTGCGCCCGATGTTCCAGTTCCTGTCGTTGCACCGTTGTTACCGGAAGTGATCGTGATCGAACCACCGTTTGATGAGCTGGACGTACCAGTTACGTTACCGCCCTGAATGTTGATCGAACCGCCAGCCGCAGCACTAGATGCGGCGTTGGAGTAACCGGCGCGGATATCAATTTGCCCGCCAATTGCTCCAGAAGCTGTGCTATTGGTAGCGCCCGCAGCTATGACGAATGCGCCAGCTGGTACACTGCTAGTTGAATTGTTCTGAGCACCTGCAGCTATAAAAATCGAAGTATTAGTTACAGTGTACTGGCCTTGCGGAGAGACAGATGCATGTGCGCCAGTAGTATTGGCAACCGAACCGCCAGTCAACAGCATTTGACCAGGACCATTCGATCCAGTTCCTGTAGCAGTATTTCCAACCGTAATGTTTATGCTACCAGACGATCCAAGATTGTTGGTACCCATGGTCGGAGTGAGAATATTTATACTTCCGCCGAAACCAGTTGACGATCCGCCGCCAGTTACAACACCACCTCTGATATTGACTGCACCGCCGCTACCTGAACCGCCGAGCGAGTTATTTGCTCCACCGAACACATTTACTGCTCCACCGTTTCCAGGAGCAGATGGTGTATTTCCGGCCATACCACCAGCAAGCCAAGCTTGCCCACCATTTGAACCAGCTGTAGTGCTCGATGTTGCACCACCTTGTATAACTACGTCACCGCCTGCGCGGTTGGCAGAAGAGCTTCCTTGTTGTCCGCCAGCAATTTGGACTGATGCTTGCGACGTTGAATTTCCGTCGACCGATATGGTAGCCCACGCACCTGGGGTAGAACTGTTGCTGTTACCGCCGAATATTTGTACTACTCCGCCGACTCCAGATCCAGTCGTAGCTTGAGCTTGTCCACCTTGAAGTTGTAAACCAGCGCCTGATCCACCAACACCTTGGTTACCCGCAGCTGCTATTTGGAAAGCTTGTTGAGTCGTAGCCGTAGAAACGAAATTTCCTATGAACGCAAAACTTCCATTTTGATAGAACATAGAGTAAATCGCAGAAGAATCAGCTGGCGTGAAATCCATCTCCCAGCCATTTGACAGCTGAGTCAATGCCCATGGAGTATACATGGTCTGTGCAGACGTACCAGATGTGGTCGCATTGCCCATTTGAATGGAGAATGCAGAACCGCCACTACCAGTTCCTTGTCCAGTCGAAAGTGTGAGGTTACCGCCTGACGAGTTTGATCCGCCAGCTAAAGCACCACCGGCCTTGATAGTCAACGCATTCCCAGCGCCTGTCGTGGAAGTTGATATGTTAAGGTTGCGGCTAGCACCTTGTGCAAAAGTCAAATCCGTGTTGATCTGAACAGAAGCTAAATTGGACAGTGCAGTATTTGCTCCACCGCCGCCAGCTGCTGCCCAGTGACCACCGCCAGTCGTATCGTTCGACGTCCAAACTTGACCGGAAGTTCCTTGTGAACCGTCTTGGATGCGGAATTTACCACGAGTACCACCAGACGATGTTCCGATTGCTACAACGAAGTCGCCAGAATTTCCCGTACCGGCTGTTTTACTTCCTGTTTGGACAGTGATTTGTCCGGTAGCGAGCGCATTATTTACTGCGTCATCAGCTGTGATAACATATAAAGGATTCAGAGCAGTAGCGAAACTGGCGAGACCGATGTTGGATATACCAACGCCTGTTACACCAAGTCCGTTTCCGGCACCAGTCAACAAGCCCATCATCAAAACGTCTGGGCTGAATCCAGACCACCAACGCAATGCGCTTGCACTCAAAAATTGGTTCGTTAATTCCGTTCCAAGCTTGCGAGTGTTTGTCGCAGATGGTAAGAGATTGGCATTGAGTGAAGTCGTACCCAAGTTTGACAGTGTAGTATTTGCGCCGCTTGAAGCAACCGCTTGCCAAGATCCAGAGCCGACCGTATCCGTCGAAGTCCAAACCCAACCGGCAGTACCTTCAGTACCATCTTTAAGTTGTATTTTTCCACGAGCAGTGCCCGCACCTGTTTGGATTAGTACGCCGCCGCCGTTACCGCTGCTTGTACCACCAGCTCCGCCGATGATATTTACCGCACCACCGGCTCCAGTGCTTGTAGCTCCAGTGACCGCTCCACCTTGAATATTAACAGCTCCGCCATTCGTACTGGACGAAGCAGCGGTAGCGTATCCACCGCGAATATCGACGATACCAGCGGGGTTACCACCAGCTGTCGTAGCAGTATTACCACCGGCTATGGCTACACCGCCGCCTGTGACTGAGCCACTGGCGTTAGATTGCGTACCGCCCTGGATTACTATGGATATGTTTGAAAGAGAGTATCCGCTACCACTGGACGTGAAGCCGAAAAATCCACCACTAGTGCTAGTAGATGTACCGCCCTGAAGAACGATTTGACCAGCAGCTTGTGCTCCGGTCGCGCCAGTCGCAGAACCGGAAGTTATTGTTACTCCGCTCGCGTTGAATCCAGTCGTACCAGTGCTGTTACCAGCGGTGATATTAATCGCGCCTGGTACACCGCCCGACGAACTTCCAGTCAATATGTTGACCGCGCCAGAATTTCCAGTGCCAGCTGTCTTATTTCCAGTTAAAAGTGAAACAGAACCAGTTGCTATAGCATTTGCGGTTGCGTCAGGGCCTGTACCGAAATACGTAGTACCTTGAGCAAGACCAAATGCTTGAATACCAGCATTGACTACTCCAACACCAGTGTATCCAGAAATTAGCCCTGTCATCAATCCAGTGACTAACCAGTCTGGGCTGAAGTACGAATATGTTCGCAGTTGGGCTGCACTCAAATATTGTAAGCTTTGCGAGCCGATGTTTCTTGCGTTGTTCGAGCCAGGATTCAAGTCTGCGTTCACTGCAACAGAGGCTAAGTTAGACAATGCAGTATTTGCGCCAGAACCAGCAGCTGCCCAACCACCTTGTCCAGTAGTTGTGTTGGCTAATGTCCAAACGTAACCAACAGACGCACTTCCAATGGTGGAATCTTTGATATACAAAGTGCCATCTTTAGTGATCTTGAACGCGTTCTTGCGGGAACCCGTACTTGCACCGTTGGCAACGACGAATAAAGGGTCTGTCGATGTAAATGTGGAGGGATTTGAAGTTGTAGCTTCAGAGTATCGCCCAACGACAGTTGTCAAATAAGTATTCGTGATATGGCCAATACCGAATGCTTGAGAGAATTGGCCGGACGTGTTTAAGTCTTGGCCGTATGAGATAGATCCGTCACCACTCGTTTGTACGTTCGCAGTCGCGAAAGCATAACCGCCAGCTAGACTTCCGTTTCCAGAAGAACTGATCAAAGTTCCAGACGCATTATTGCCGTTGGATTGACCCATGGCAATAGAACCATTTCCAGAAGAAGTCATCACGCCATTGCTGACTGCTTCTCCCATCGCGATAGAGCCGACACCTGTAGATTGCAAGATAGGAGTACCGCTTGAACCGGCATATGCCGTACCCATCGCGATAGAGCCAATGTTGGTCGCATACATTTGACCATCATTTGCAGCACCAAATACGTGCGAGCCGATAGCAGTTGCGGCCATGGCGTTAGGGAAAGTTCCCGCAGCACCGTTGTTCAAATATCCAGACACCATAGAGCCAGGTCCAGATGCGACCATGGTGTCGTTCGTAGCGTAACCGCGAACCATTGCACCGATTGCCGTACTGACGCTCATCGCGCCTGAACCAACCGTAATGGAACCATTGGCGTTGAATGTGAATGTCGAATCCCCAGTCAAATTACCAGAAGCGTTGAAATACGCAACAGTGCTTGCTGTTCCAGTTGGTGTTGGAACCGCCGCCCATTTACCGTTACCCAGAGTGTCGGCAGATGTCCAAACTTGATTGGCAGTTCCTTGCGTACCATCCACGAACTTGATTTGCCCACGAGTGGTACCAGTTCCAGTTTGGAGTACGATGCCGCCCGAAGCTCCGCCAGCAGACGTACCTGTTTGAACTTTGAAAGTTCCAGATGCGCCAGTACCAGCAGTTTTATTTCCGGTTTCGAGATAGAGTCCGCCAGTTGCGTTGGCGTCAGAGACTGAGCTGCTGATCGTGATCAACCCTAGACCTGCGTTGAGAGTTCCAGAACCTGCGCCAATTACGCCCGAGATGTTCGGCACGCCAGTGATAGTCGTGATGTTAGCTTTGACTTGAGCGTATTCGAGAATGCCGAATGTCAAGTGCAAACCGAGACCCGTTTGCGAACCAACCCAGATGTCGCTATAAACTTTGCTCGAAGATCCTAAAGTGATCGAGTCGGTCGTGCCAGGATTTACAGAGATGTTGACTGCAGTAGTCGTTAAGTTTGACAACGCAGTGTTCGCACCGCTGCCCGCGCTCGGGTTAGCCCAAGTTCCGTCAGCACGTAAGAAGTTCGTCGTACCACCGCCTGACAATGGAGTCAAACCATTCAACGTCGAGGTGAATACCGGCAAGATCAGATTTACCTGAGCAACCGTCAAATCCAAAGGCGTGGTCGAACCACCAGTGTTATTGCCCTTGAGTGTCAGAGTGGGCATAGGCGCGAGAAGACTATTCGTTATCGCCTGACCTGCTATCCACTTTGTGCTAATTTGTGACATACAATCTCACTTTTAGTATCCGTATTTGATCACTACAACATCACCCGCTACAAGTGCAGATACGCCGCCCGTAGCAAGTCCATTCAAGAAAGTAACGCGAGTGTTACCGCCCGTTCCACCAGTGTAGTTGACGGAATAGTCGTACAACGCACCTTCAATCTGGCTACCTTGACCTTGCACGAAGAACTCGATAGAATTGCCGAGTGCAATGTGTTGGAGATCCAAATATTGATTGGTGATATTAGTTGACGACAAGACGAACAGTTCTTTAAAATTGTTGACCGGAACTGCCCACGTGCCATCGGCGCGAAGGAAGTTTACCGTTCCACCACCTGATGGAGCCACAACCCCTTGCAGACCAGAAGTAAACTGGTTGAGCATTGCAGTGACTTGAGTTTCAGTCAAAGCCTGTGGAGTCGCTGCAGATCCGCCGTTGTTACCGATGATCGACAGAGCTGCAAGGTTGGCCATTTTTGCCAATGTGACAGCTGCCGGTGCAATAGTTGCTATGCCGGTTGCGCCGAGAGAAATATCTCCACTGATAGTCGTAGCGGTCGGGGTACCTGCATTTCCTGCGATAACTTGGCCAGTCGAGAGAGAAGCCAATTTACTGAAAGCAATGGCTGCGCTCGTACTGATTTGCGCATTGGCAATCCCGCCAGCTTTAACTTCTAGAGCATTTCCCGTGAAGTCAATCGTCACGCCGTCAACAACAACATTTAAAGTATTGCCGATGTACGACAATCCACTTCCGTTCACAATTTTAGACGGGCCAGAGAAGTCAATCCAGATCAGTTGCGAACCGCTGTACGTGTAGGATGATCCGAAGTGTTGCGATCCAGCTTTATTGACGTTGATCGCGTAGTTGGCAACAGGAGGAGTGAAAGTGTACGCAATCGCGCCAGGAGTATTTGTCGTGATCTGCGCGATGTTATATTGTTTGC
>Ga0265336_10000882_pt1 | contig 15398 bp, 25 predicted proteins | sample 42119metaG_FD_193583 | JGI IMG/M metagenome (GOLD analysis project Ga0265336, IMG submission 193583) | Rhizosphere microbial communities from Carex aquatilis grown in University of Washington, Seatle, WA, United States - 4-21-19 metaG | ecosystem: Host-associated > Plants > Roots > Rhizosphere...
GTTTACCATTTTTGTTCTTGTGATATATTCAAGAATAAATAAACCACCAATAAATGTTTTTAAAAACCGTCTTTTAGTCACATCAATCATTCCCATGCAAAATGGGTCTTCAATACAATATTGAAGAAAATAAGTTTTTAGTAAATGTGGCATTACCAACTTAGCATAACCTATGTCAATGTTGAACCACTGCAAAAGCATATAATAAAATCCAGTTAAATAAACTGGCTCATCTCTCTTAGTAGTAGGGTTGTAAATCATTAGCCAAAAACCATTCAATCTTCTATCCCATTCTTGCTGTTTAAATTGCTCGTACCGTTCATCATAGAATGGGGCATCATCTTCTTTTTTCTTTTTTAGATAATCTTCTTCTTTTTTAAGAACATCTTTGTACCAAGTTGGGGCTTTATGTCTTTCCCAATATTGCTCTTTAGCTCCCCCATTTCGAGTAGATATATCACGTTTCTCATATAATTTTGTTATATGGTTATAAACATACCCTTCTTCTGGTATGTGGCAATTCAACCCCTGTATGTTAATGGTTTTGCCCTGCGCTATTTCCGAGTACATTGGCTATGGATTCTGATGTGGTAATTCGATATTTAGGATTATTGGTATCTTTTTCTTCATCATTTGTTAGGCCAGTAGTGTTTTCCAAAGATTTTATTGCTGTCGCTATACTTGCAGCATCATTCCATACAACCTTGAGCCTTTCAAATGTTTTATCATTTTTATCATCTAAAGCAAGATTGGCAAGATTTACTTTATTTAAAAGGTCAGCCATTTCATTAGCTTTTCTGTTAAGGCTGTAAAATAATTTTGCTATCCCGTTTGTTTCATACTTGGCTAATTTGATTTCTAATTCTTTTATCTTGTCTTGTTCATTCATTTGTGTATAATTTAGCATCTGATATGGTATATCCTACAAGATATTTTCCAGATAGAACTTTTTCGGTTACGTCATTAAGTATTGCTATGGCTTCTTCTTCCCTTTTTAATTTTGGTTCGCCAAATGGCCGGAAACGTATAAGGGATTGCTCCTGACCATTACGCCCCTGATATACGCACTCATAATCACAAGCTACCAATGTTCGAACTACTTTGTTTTTAAGTTCCCCCGTTAAAACAAATAATGTGTCCTTCATTACTTTTGGCTCTATGCCAATTAATGCTCCTGAATAGGGGATAAAAACACGCAGGGCTAATTCATAAGGATAAATCCCTTTCCATTCTTGTTTATTTTCATCATACCAAGCAAAGCACATATCATTTTGGATGGAATAGTATCTTATGTTATCATTGGAATCTTTGTAGTCGAATATCCTGTTGCTGTCATGTATTGAGTTGGGGTGAACAAGTATTTCGGAATCCTTATCTATTCCAGTTCCCGAAATGACTACTGCGTTTACGGGTTCTGTTTCCCTTTTATTAAAGTTATTAAATTGTCTTGGTCTGTCTATTGTTAATCCACTTGAAAAGGTATGTTTATTTTTGTACTCAACATCTATCTTTACTACTACCCTTCCTTCTAAATGCCTTAGATTATCTTCTTCTGAAATCTTTTCTTTGCTTTTTTTATTTATGGATAAACCATGTTCTCTTACAATGGCTTCCTTTCTGCTTTCCCCCTCCTTAATAACTGATTTGTCCTGATATTTGACTTCTGGACTTAATAAAAATACCTTACCCATATACCTACAAAATTAAAATTTATTAGGAAATTAAAACTTTTTTATAATTTTACCATTCAAACATCCAATCATCCTTTAAAAAACAATTTACAATGGCAGCAGCATCACACGTCACAACAGGTATTTACGGAACGGTTCAGGGACAACCTCCTTTTCAGGCTTCTACCGAAGATGCAGTATTTACCCGATTTATTCAATGGGATACTCCAACACAAATGAGTTTCCCCACAAGCGGGACAGTATTTCATCCGGTATCTCCGGGAGTAAAAGTTGGCAATACTTCCAATTACATTTATTCTGTAATAGAGGTTATACCAACAGGATTAACCACTCCGGGTCAAGGTCCAAAATACGCCTCCAACCAATCAGTTGCCACGTTAGCTACTAACGCTGGTTAATAACTGATAATTACAAAGAACAAATAAAGCTCCTGAGAAAAGGGGCTTTATTTGTTAAATGTTTTATTATACATAGACCTTACGTGATATTCACAACCTGTTTGATAAAAATAACCTGCACTTTCTCCTCCAATCCCCGGTTGACAATTATCAGCCCATTTGCAGGTTTCAAGGATTCTTGGTGTCTTCAAAGCGTCTGCAATGTTCCATGCGAAACTTTGATTTGATAAAAGAAACCTGCATGATTGTATGGCGTACGCATATTCTAAAAAATTAGTTGGTGAAAATCTTTGCAATGGAAGATTCCATCTGTTACAAAAAGTCCAATGTTCTTTTTCTGTGCCACAAAAAATTAAGTCCGGTACATACTGTTTCAGAAAAAAATATTCAAGTTGCGCATGGCTTCTATACCTCTCCGTAAAATTTACGATTATCTTATTTTTAACAAACTTCTGAACTTCTGATGGTTTTTTTCTTTCCGGTAATATTAACCACGCCTTTGATAAGTCACACCATAAATCAGGATAAGCATACATAATCCATGCACAAAGCATCCCATGTGGCATATTCACATCTGTCTTTCCCCTGATTACATCAAAGTCAAGGTCTATTCGCTGTCCTTCATATTTTACAAACGAATGAATATACTCTTGACTTTCTATCAATGGCTTTATCATCTCAAATAATTTCTTATTTAATGTCACCATAGTACCGTTATCATCCAACGTGCCATGTATAGCTCCCGGATAGTATGCAGCCGGATGATCTACCAGTTGATGAAATACTATCTTCCTATTGGTTATATCATAAAACTTTTTACAGGCAGCTAATGATGCTATTATGTCCCCCATATTAGCCATGTGCTTTACATGGGTTGTAGGTTGGTCTGGCTTTATAACAGCATTACTTGAAGCTAAGTCTGTTTCTAATCTTGATGATAAACCTGATAAGCCAGTTTTTCTTGATTGTTTTTTCTTTGGGTTTGCTCTGGACATTGGGTATCTTTTGTTTTAATTTAATCATATTTATTAATGCCTGATAATATGTCCCTTTTATCGTACCCGATTTTTCTAAGGCTATTAATTCATCCAATGACATTTTATCATATTCATCAAATTTTTTTAAATAGGCATCAACTTTACTTTGTACATCTTTTTTTGTTGGCTTCATAGCTTTTTTTCTTTAATACCAAACGTATAGTTCTTATGAATTAATATTTGTTCCGTTGTATAATGTCTCACAACTCCTCCATCACATAAAACTACACACCAAATATCGTTTTCAAATGTTCCCCCATCTCTCACATAAATAGCATATCCATCTTTTGTGTTTTCAACTACAACTGGGATTGGATTTTTAAATTCGTGTATCATTTCTTTTGCAATATAAAATCAAGCGTCATCCTATCATGGGTGAATGTATCTTCCTGAACTATTTCTGTTGGATATTTTGATTGTTCTTTTAGTTGATGGCAAAATTCTAACGTCCAATTATACATGTGACTTGGGTTTCCTACTTTTTCCCCTATCTGCCTTTCTCCTTTAATAACCTCTGGACTATCAGCAGTAAATACTTCGTCCCATTTTGCATATCTTACTCCATCCATACATGGGCCTAAAATAACATAATATCCTCCGGGTTTTATCATTCTTAATAATTCATCAAACATCATTTGAATATGGTCTGGATGAAAGTCTTCTAATACATGAGATGCAAAAACAAAGTCAAATCTATCTTCCCTAAATGGATAAGGATAAAAATATTGTTGCTCGCCTTCTTTGGTTGGAGGAAAGCAATTCCAAATCAAATCGGCGTCTTTATGCGGATACCAGTCCGTAGAAAGAACTGTCTGAGAAAACCTGTTTGTTCCGACACCACAATCAAAACCCAATCCTCTGCAATATTTTTCAACTAAAACAAACTGATCTCTTGTATCATTGGGATGTAAATGACTTTGTAAATTATTTTCTGGCATAAGATATTTTTTAAATGTTTCAAGGTCTTGTTTCCCGTAGGCATAATTCCTATTTTCTTTCCACCTTTCCTCTCTCGTCATAATATGGTTTTATAATGTTAATGTAGTTGGATAGATGTCTTATTTTGAAAACACTTATATCTGTTTGGTCTGCTTCTATCACTTCTGAAAAATGTTTTATGGCTTCTTGACAACGGAATGAGTTGTTTTCTAATCTTGCAAACGATCCAGAACTTATTCCAGCGATTGCCCCATGCAGTCTGTGGCTTATGATTATTTTACTTTCCCCAATAGCCATTAATGTGTCGTATGGGTCAGAACTAAAATATCCAAACGCAATATTTTTTTTCATATCATCAATAGAATGATAAACTATATTAATCCCATTGCCTTCAGATATGTTTTGCATACCATGTTCCGCTATATACAAAAACTCTTTGCTTTTTTTCGGAAAATCTTCAAAACAAAATAATGCAGGACATGGTAATGATGGGATTTTCTTTTCCAATATCGGCTCTAATCTATCTGATAACTCCTGTTGCCTTGTGATAATTAAAGTATTTTCTCTGCTTAAAACTTTTATTTCTGCATCACTTAATGGTAAAACAAATTCCGGCTCACTATACCCAACTCCTATTGCCCATAAAGGTATTTCAGGATGGTCAACCAATCCTTCATAAATAGGAATGAGTGGATGATGCAACCATTCGGGTGTTCCGGCCAAAATTACCAAATCCACAATTTCCCAATTAATCGGATTATTCATAAAGTTTCCATGTAACCCTTCTTTCATTCTTTGGTCGTTAGGCCAATCAATCATGTTATTGGGATTGCGGTCATAGTGGATGTAGTTGGGTTGTTCTGGAAAGATATGTTTGAGAATATTTTTAATCCCTTTTCTAATCCATTCGTCACCAGGATTCCAGTTAGTTGTTGTTGATATTAGAATGTTCATTTTATTGAAAGTCCTCTGTCAATGTTTTTTATCATTTCATCAAATTCCTCTATTGTCATATCTACATTATATCTTTCTGATCCTACAATAACACAGGTAATTGGTACATCTTCATTTTGCACCTTAATAGCCGATTCCCAATAAGATGAAATATGAAACGGATTAATTCTCGCCTTTAATAGATATTCTTTGTCATTGCCTTTGGCGTGAATTTTAATTTTAACAAACGCCGGTAAATCCATTTTTGCGTCATACTCATTACTCATAATTATTCATTTTATTGATTCAACATATAATGATTCAGAAATAAATCTATCGTGATTAAAATTCTCAATCAAACTTTCATTTGCATTTCTTTTTCCTATTCTTGTAAATCCCGCTTCTTCCAATAATACTTTCAATGTGGTGTAGTCATAGCAATGCTGATGATTCCATGCTTTCACAAAAAAGTTTAATCTTTCCCCTGCTGTATCGTTATGATAATATCCTTTAAACCCATCACCATATAAAAATTTCAAATCTGAATTTTGGCAGTATGCCCTACAAGCTAATTCTAAATCGGGAACGGCTATTCTTAAAATGCCATCAGGCTTTAGCCATTTGTAAAATAGTTTCAATGCTTTTAGGGCATCATCGGGGAAGGCAAGATGTTCTAACATATGGGTTGCAAGTATTGCTTCAATACCATTAAAATCAAGAGTTAATATATCGGCGCATATTTCAGTTCTGTGTACGGCAGAAATATCAATATTTATCCACCCATCCATATATATCGGGCCGCATCCTGCATTAATTTTTTTCATGTTTTCTTCTAAATTTTGTATTTACTGGCCTGCTAATTGCATCCTCAGGTTTCCATCCCCTTTTTACTCTATCATAAAAAGTGCTTCTATCTATCCCGAATATATCTACCCACTCGGCAATGTTTTTGGATTCACCGTTATACTCTATAATAACATTGTTTCGCTTATTGTTACATTGCTCTTTTTGTGTTGCCCATCTTACATTCCCCGGCTCATAATTGCCATTTAAATTCGGGTATCTATCAATAGAGTGTGATTTAGACGGACACTTACCCATATATTTTAAAAACTCCTCGTATGAATTAGCCCATTCATCATAAATTTTTATTCCTCTTCCTCCGTAGTCGTGCCATCTATCGTTTTTAGGATTATTGCATCTGCCTTTTATGCCAGACCATATTCTATATTCTCTTGTTCTTCCCCCAATGGTTAACCCATGTGTACTAACTTTCTCTAAAAAATAACATCCACAACTTTTTGTTTTGCCGTTTTTTAAATTCCCGCTTCCAACATTAACGATATTCCCACAATCACACAAACATTTCCATATAACATTCCCACTCTTATTTCTTCCATATAAAGAAAGAACGGTAAGCCTATTGTGTTTTTTACCAATTTCATTAATAAGATTTCCGTGAAATGCTTCTTTTTTCATATTACCAACTTGTTGAAGTTAACCCACAATTAAGAATAAATTCTTTTACTTCCTGATAAGGCATTTCATTTAATTTTTTCAATAACCCACTTTGATATTTCCACCAACAGAATATCATATATTCATCGTTATTGCGTGGAGGATATAAAACATTCCCTTCTCCTGCTAAAGCCCCCAAACAATGCTCTAAACACACATTCCACATACCATTAAGAGGATTAATATTTAAAGACTTTTCTATTAAAGGGAAATCCAATGTTTCTCTTTTGCAAATAAAGAATTGCGTACTCGACCAATAGAATCCTTCTTTATGAAGCGGATTACATGGCTGACATACATACTTATAATTTTCCAACAAGTCCATATACGCATCTACAATATCACTTTCGTTTGCTCTGAATAAATTACAATCAGCATCCAACTTAACTACATAATCTCCTTCTGCTAATTTCAATGCTTCAATGTATATTTTATCATTCCATCGGTGTTGTGTTCTGTCATGTGATTTGAAAATAAATTGAGAATTGTTCCCGCAAGATAAAACCAAATCAATAATTTCATATCTAATATCATCTGGTAATTCTTCATGCTTGTCCACATAAAGTATCACCTGAATATCATATCCCCTAAAGAATTTAATTTTCTGTTTTAATCCTTCAATTAAAAAATCAACAGACCTTGTTCCATTTGGTTGCCCATTTTCAAATTCTCCAACGGAAATTGAATCGTTATTAAAACCTTGCCTTGTGTCGGCTGTGATTACTACTGAAATCATTTTTTATTAATTAAATAGATGGCTATTCCATTATGATATACAGGGTCGTTCTCTAAATGATACCCACGAAGCAACCACACCCTTTCAACTTCAATTTTATCTTTCAATAATTCAAGGCCTTTGTTTGTTCCTGCTGCTACATAAGTCCAGTTAAAGTCGTCAACAATCCATATAAACTTATTTGCCATTTTATCAATAAAAGCGGGGAGGGCTGCTGCTTGCGTTTCTTCGCTATGGTAGCCATCAAAAAAATAAATATCAATATCATCCGGGATTAACGATTTGTCCATGCTAAAACAATCAACATAATGCACATGAACTTCTTTTGCGAGTGAATTATTTTCTTCAATGTTTTTTTCTAAAATATCCTTTACCCCGACCACACCAAAGTCTTGACCAAAGTTTTCTATCCCTATCGAAGTACAATTTTTATTGAACGATGCCGTAAATGTTCCTCCCATCCATAATCCCACTTCCAAATACGTCCCTTCTATATTACATAGGTTTGCCCAAATTCTACGCATCGTGGGAGTAGAAAATCCACCCACCTTTAATTGTTCTTCTGTAAGATTTGATTCCCCTTTTAATGCTTTGTCAACGCTTTGTTGGATGTGGTTTTGGTCTATCATTTTTTATCTTTTATTTTCCATGCACAAATAGGGGTATAAATAGCAATCCCAAATACCTTTATATCTCCGTTGTAATTATAGATATTGTCCGGCCTAATAAATTCATATCTTCCTAAACTAAACGTCTTCTTCACATAATCTTTTGCACCCAATATATCACAAACGTCTATTGCATATTGATAACAAACTATCATATACTATTAATTAAGGGTTGTAAATAATTGGTTACATAGGTTGGAAGGAAATAATTTTTACAATTCTCTACGCTTCCGCAATATACATCGTAAAGATTTTTATTATCAAGTGCGGCCTCTATTGTTTCGATTGCTGCCCATTGATTTTTTACTCCTCTTATTTCATCTAATGTATCTCCCAATGGTATTTTGAAACAATTAACTCCATCTATCCATTCATAGGAATAAGCCATCTTATCATCTTGCATAACCATTGCAGAATTTATGCTGCTCTCCCCCATCCTGAAACATTTTGCACCTGCACCCGCCAAGCTAACAGATAATTTTGATTGCCCATTAATGTATAAAACATTTTCCATTGGTAATCTTGCGAAGTGAGGCACACATACCGTTACCCAAATTTGTTTCCCCTCTGCATAATCTTTCATTCCTTCTTCTAAATGATAAAAATTATCAATAACAGTAATTCCTTTGGTGGTTGCATTGATAAAGAAGTTGCCATGCAGACTGCGCCTTCCCTCGTTGCTCCATCCCCAATAAAAAAAAACAGATAATGGCCTTTTATAAAACTCTTTTTTACTTACTATGGGCGGGATTGTATAATTACAAGTAAATTCTATTGGATGAACGTTACCGCCTTTGTCTTTTGATAGTAGCTCCCTCTTAAAAATTATTTTTGCCGGATGCTCTTGCACAAATTTATCAAACTTCTGCCACTCTTCTGTTTGTGCTTTTTTAAATAAATGAGAATTTTTACCCCAAAGCAAAGTCTCTTTCCGGTCATAGTCATTAGCACCCATCTCCAGATAATCAGCAAGGATATATTCTTTTAAGTCATAGAATTTTTCATCGAAAACAAAATCAGAAAATTTAGTAAGCATTATTATAGGAATATCTGTTTTGATTTCCTTTAGTATGTTGTATACGGGATGGTCTACAAAGTTGGGATATGGAGAAATTATCATCTTATGGTATATTCATTATGGTTTCAAAATACTCTTTGTTGTCATTGTCGTTTGGTATGTCTTCTAAAAACTCTATTCTTTTTTCTCCATTTAAAATCCATTTTACTCCATCAAAAACCACTTTGTTTTCCCCCTTCGTATAAACACTTCCTTCTTTTTGCCATCCATTATTTACTAAAACATAAGTATTCAGAGAGTGCTTTATTGGAATGCTTGGGTTGAACATTTTATTTTTTGGATTTTTCTTTTTTTATTTTTTCCAAAGTGGCCTCATCTACGAAAGCCCCAATTTTTATTTTAGCCCCTACAAATTCTTTGGCTTTTTGGTGTGTGTCTACCGTAATTCTAACGCACTTTGTTTTTTCTGGTTTTTTGCCATCCATGTAGACAAATATAGAAATAAATAGAATACGTCAAATATAAATATTATTTTTTATTTTTACACCAGTTTAGAATCCAATATCCATTTTATTGTAATGTTCCGGCATATTGGATACTTTTTCCATAACCGGAACATTCTATTTAAAAAACATTAATCATGGCAACATTTGAAGTTCTTACATCGTCTAATGTAATTGGCCCTCCAAGCGGAGGTGGTGGTGGCGATACTATCTACACGGGAGATGGGAGTTTGGCAGGAGCAAGAGTTGTTGATTTAGATGGGAATGTATTAAGTTTTCAGCAGGGGGGAAATAATTTATTAGAATTAGACCCAGTTGGTTTTACTTCCACACTTACGGCAACAGACGCAACAGCACAATCATTGGTCCGTGTTGTTGGCGACTTATCAGGTAACAATGTAAGTTTTGAAATAAATTCAAATGATGGAACAAACGAGGTCAGTATTGCTGGTGACGGCCAAGCCCAAACCCTATCCTATACCGCAGATACGCATAATTTCACTGGTGGCGGTCTATGGGATTTGGATGGGAATACATTGCAGATACAGCAGGGGGGGAATAATTTTTTAGAATTAAATCCAACGGCTGGTGAAGAAATAGCAAGATTACAAGTAAATAATCTAACAGGTGATGGGAATCAGGCTTATTTTTCAGCTTTTACTACAAACACTGACGCAACTGCTACAATTGGTGTTTCTTTGGGTTTTGAAACAGAGTCTTATATCACCGCCTTCGCCGATGCCACCACATCCACCATCCAATACACAGCAGATAGCCACACATTTAACGGTAATGTAGGAGTGGGGGTTGCACCAGGCAATTTATTTGAAGTAACAAATGGGGCAGGGGGGTATAATTTACAAATTGATAATACTCAGTTTGCAAGTTCTATAGAAAGTTATAATGGAACAGCTCAATCTTATTTACGTTTACGTTCTGATCTCGGAACTAATGCTGTTATATTCAATTTATCAACCTATGATGGAACTAATCAAGTAAATATATACGGCGATGCCGTAGCCCAAACCATCACCCTTACAGCAGTACACTTCAACTATGCAGGACTTCAGGACTTCGCCTCCAACGCAGCAGCAATCAGCGGAGGATTAGTTGAAGGTGATTTATATTACACAAGAACAGTAGATGAGGCTATTGTTAAAATAGTTGTTACACCCGCTTAATATCAGTTAGAGAGTAGTTCGATTACTTTATCTATGTCGTATTGATTGAATTTTGGGGGGCAACAACCAACTGCTTTTTCTTTGGAAAGAAAGTTTAATCCTTTTATTTCCACATCCATATTATTTAATTCAATTAATTTTTCTGTTTTTGCTTCTTCTTCATCTGAACTTTCGGTTATTGATTTGGTAGCCTCGTTGTACTCTTTTAGTTTGGATTTAATATCCTCCCTTGTGTTGGTTATTGTTAATATCTCACCTACTGAAAGCCCAGTCCCAGTTGTGTTTGATAAATATGATAAAATAATTTTAAGTTCGTTATTTTTCATCTTCATTGTATTTTATAAATAACTTAAATTGTTTTCCATTTTGCTCAAATACGAATGCAGATTCCGGTTCATTCGTTTCTCTCTCTTCTGGTGGAACCTGAGTAAGTACAAAAGAAGATTCAGCATAATCGAATATATCACTAATTTTTACGCTTTCATTATCATCAAATTGAAAATGAATTTCTCCTGTCTTTTTTGGTGTATCTAATATCCTCATAAAACTAATTATTTAAAATTAAAGTCACCCCACTACTTACAGTAATTGTTTGTGGTATTGGGTGGGTCATTAAGATTCAATTTGGGAAAGGCTTTCAAGGGATTTCTCATGTTCCTTTTTCTTATCCTCCAATATAGTTTTAATTGATTTAAATACTGCTATTTGGTCTGCAAGGGGAAGTTTCTCAAACCCTTCCTTCACTTGTTCTGATGTCAATGTTTTTGCCATTATTATTTATTTTTTGAAGTAAAAAAAATCGGAGGATATATCTTCATTTATTAAAACTTTTTACGTACAAAAGTCCCAAATACCCTCCGATGGTAGCTCTCAGGATGCTTTCACATCAGCTTTCGCCTTTAACGTGGTCGAGCCAACCCACAAAGATTTATTTTTTAGTTGAATCAATTATTGCACTCCTTTGCAACTCTACCAATATCCTATTTAAAATTATTTTATAGGAATCTGCTTGGTCAACAGATAAACTTTTCCCAAGTATCTGCCCAAACATTGATAATGTATCTAATTTTCTATTAAAGGAATAAATATCATAGGATAGTTTGGTTATGTATTGCTTGGGTGGGGTTGTGTCTGATACTGGCTTTTGGGAGTTACCAACTTTTAATTTCTGCCCATTCCCCACACTACATTTAAAAAAGCAAACAACCAAAAACAAAATAGCTATTAGAGTATACGGTTTCATTAATCTATGATTTTATTTTTAAAAAAATAGGGAGTAGGTCTCCATTTATTGAGTTAAAAATATTTACGTACATTTTGTCCCAAATCCCACTCCCTTTTAGTCCTCAGTTTCTATTGGTCGGACTAACCCAATGTTATTTTAATTAATGATTTTATTTCGTAAAAAATATACTACAAGGCTCATGCTATTTGAGCAATTAAATTTTGCCCTTAAAATACTTAGGTTAAACGCCAATGTATTTTCATTCATTTTCATCTTTGCGGCAATTTGATTTCCCTTCATGCCATTAGCTAACATTTGCACTATTTTTTTATCTTCTTCAGTAATTGAAGCCGTATATTCAATTTCTTTCATGGCGCAAATATAACGACCAAATCCAAACAAACAAATATTTTTATAAACTTTTACCAAATTTATTTGGAAATATAAACTACATTACTATACTTTTGCTCCCTATGGGGTATTTTGAAGACAGAGTAAAAAGAAAGATGGGGTTGTTACCTCCCCTTCCAACTAAGAAAGAAAGGAAGCCCTTAAAAAAGCAATCCGACAAAAAAAAGAATGAGATAAAAGAGCAAAGGAGTAGTGGGGGTGATAGTGAACTTGATTTGTTTTTTGAAAGGATGAGGAAGAAAATGGTTGGTACTTGTCAATGCGGGTGTGGACAAGCATCTCAGAAGAAAGACGATACATTTTACCGGAATTGCATTTGCCATATTTTCCCAAAAAGAATATTTAAAAGCATAGCAACTAATGATTATAATTGGGTAGAAAGAACATTTTGGAAAGGATGTCATTCTAATATGGATAATAAAAGCATGGACTTGTGGGTAAACTTCGCTGATTGGGAAGATATAAAAGAAAAGTTTTACCAACTATCACCCCTATTAACAAATGAAGAAAGGGCTACAAAGTTTTATACTCATTTGGAAAAACTGGTTTACTTGAAAAAATAATTTTTGGAAATATAAAGTATAGTAAGTAGGTTTGTTTAGCAAAATACAATGTAAATTTTTTTAGTATGAGATTAAGTTATTATTTTTACATCGTTGGCGACTCTCGCCAATTATTCATATCAGAAATTTTATAGAAGTATTTTGCTAAGAATGCTCGGATTAATATTCGGGCATTTCTTATTTTATTAACCCTGATTCAATATTTTAGTAAATGGCAAAAGACTCTTACTATTTTCCCCATGATTACAACGCAAGAAATGATAGAAAAATAGCCGCCCTTGTAAAAAAACATAAAGCCGCCGGATATGGTGTTTTCTGGATTACCTGCGAAATGATGCACGAAGAAGATGGGAACATAGAATTTGATGAAATTACTTTTGGCGCAATCGCTAAGGACGCAAATGAGGAAATTGATTTTGTTAAATCGGTTATAAACGATTGTATTAAAGAGTTTAAGTTATTTAAAATGGAGGATGATATTGTTATTTCTGGAAGGGTTTCACGAAATTTAGAAAAGAGACAAGAGATAAGTAAAAGTCGATCTGAGGCTGGCAAACGTTCAGCAAATGTTCGACAAATGTCAACAAGTGTTGAACAAAAAGCAACAAAGAAAGGAAAGGAAAGAAAGGAAATAAAAGAAAGTAATGAGATTTTTGGTGTTTTGTTTTTTTTAGATAAAAAACAAGTGGAATTATCAGATGGCACATTTCAGGATTTAGGGCAAAGACAATTAGAAATGATTGATGAAGGAAGCATGAAACCACATTTTATAAAAAAGGGTAAAATAGAATAACTATGTACTTTGATAAATTATCTGATTTGGGAATAAAACTTACCAGAAGATACGGTAATGAAAAATGCAAATGTCCTCAATGTACGGATGGTAGAAAAAATAAAAACGATAAACCATTATCTGTAAACATTACAACCGGAGAATATAATTGTCATCATTGTGGATGGAAGGGAAATGTAAGATCGTTTATTGCAAAAAGAGAATTTAAAGAATACTCAAAACCATCACCTGATGTTTTAAAAAATATTGAATTAAAAGAATCTGTTGTTAAGTGGTTTAATAATCGTGGTATATCTGAGACCACTCTGAATAAATTTATGATATATGTGAAAAAAGAGTGGATGCCGCAAACACAGAAAGAAGAAAATTGTATTTGTTTTCCTTATTTCAAGGACGGAGAATTGATAAATGTAAAATATCGGGATAGTGAAAAGAATTTTAAATTACATAAAGACGCTGAATTAATATTTTATAATCTTCAATCAATAAACGATAAAAAATATTGCATAATCGTAGAGGGAGAAATAGATTGTATGGCTGTTTATGAATCAGGATTTGCAGTTGATAAAATTGTTAGTGATGAAGGAGAATTATTAAATGACGATTTTTCAAAATGGTCAATCGTATCAGTACCTAACGGCGCAAGCAAAGGAAGTCAGCGAATGGAATATTTGGATAATTGTGCCGAGTGGTTTATTGGATTACACGAAATTATTATTGCTACTGACGGGGACGAAGCTGGCCAATCACTACAACAAGAGCTTATAAGAAGATTGGGAGTAGAAAGGTGTAAAACAATATCATACCCTATCGAAGAAGTTGCTCCAAAAAAAGATAGCGGGAAAAGGCGGTGTAAGGATTTGAACGAAGTGTTACAGTATTTAGGGAAAGAGGTTGTTATAAATACAATCAATAATGCAGAACAAATTCCGGTTGAAGGAGTTTATGAGATTGATGACATATTCCCTTCCATGTTGGATAATTTTAAACGTGGAGTTCCTCTTGCCCCAACTACAAGATTTAATGAAACGGACTTGTATTGGAGATGGAAAAAGGGAGACGTTGCGCTATATACCGGATACGCTAATTGGGGAAAAACTTTTTATATACTTCAGATGATGCTTACTAAAAGCATTTGGGACGGATGGAAGTGGGCTGTATTTTGCCCAGAGAATTATCCGGCTAATGATTTTTATGATGATTTAGTTGAAATGTATGCAGGTAAGTGGCTCAGGGAGATGACAGAACAAGAATATACACACGCCTGTCATTTTATTGGTCAGCATATTTTCTATGTTTATCCAGAAGACTCCCACGACATACACTCAATACACGAAAAGTTTAGGTATCTGGTTTTAAAAAAGGGTGTTGATGGAGTGTTGGTTGACCCATTTAATCAACTCGACCACAATCAGAAAGCATATCAGAGAGAAGATCAATATTTATCTGAAATATTAAAAGACATTAAAAGATTTGCATTGTTAAACGCTGTTGTTTATAATATTGTTGCACACCCAAAGAATCCAAGATATGAAGAAGGTCGGGTGCTGCCAGTAGTTGATATGTACGACATTCATGGAGGTTCTATGTTTGGTAATAAAGTAGACCTTTTGGTATCATACCACCGCCCAAACTTTCATGTAGACAAGAATAGCCCAGAGGTTGATATTTATGTTCAGAAAGTAAAAAGGAAAAGAACTGGCGGGAAGCTCGGAAGTTTCCCGTTAAAATTAAATTGGAGTAAAAAAAGATTTGAAGAGTCTGATGGGAACATTCCCTGTGAC
>Ga0265336_10000883_pt1 | contig 15388 bp, 26 predicted proteins | sample 42119metaG_FD_193583 | JGI IMG/M metagenome (GOLD analysis project Ga0265336, IMG submission 193583) | Rhizosphere microbial communities from Carex aquatilis grown in University of Washington, Seatle, WA, United States - 4-21-19 metaG | ecosystem: Host-associated > Plants > Roots > Rhizosphere...
GCCCGAGGAAAAACCGATTAGCCCGGAAGAACCGAAACCGCCATGCCCACACAAATGGAAAGCAGCGGGGTTCACGGGTCCGTATTGGGCTTACGAGTGTGAACTGTGCGGAGAAGAAGATTACCACCTATAACTCTTGTCCAAAACCGCCACCCATCCCTGAAAGGGAAATCCAATGCCGATGTTAGGAGGTTTCATGGCTGAACAACGAATCAAATACATAGAAGAAGCCCTGGATGCTAGAATCAAGGAGTTACAAAAAGCTCCTACAAGACCAGGACCCAAAAAAATCGTTGAAGAGCATTTCCTTAGATTCCGGCGTGGGGAGATGGATATTGACGCTCTTCAGAAGGCCGTGACTATCGAAATTAACAACCTCATCGACATGCAGGCGTGGTAGGAGACTCCCTTTGACCATAGATAAAGAAATTCTCATTACCTTTATTAACAAACAACTAGATCTAGCCATGATTCCTCATAACGCTAGAAGCGGTATGACCTACAAGGAACAAATGCAAGTAGTTTATGAACAGGGTGTTAGAATGGGTCGCGTCGAAGTAGCAAAAGAACTAATGAAATTGATAGATAACTAAACTATGTTCTTACCAGTAGACTATAACTCCATTAACTCTCAGCAGCGTAAAGCTGTTAGAGAAGAATACCTCAAGCTTCAAGAAGGGCTATGCTGTCATTGTGGTGCGCGGCTTGATCGAGTCCCTCATCCGTCAGTTATGAAACTCCCCATTGATCGTCATTTATTTCCCCGAAACTTCTTCAAGTACCCAGTTCACCTTCATCATAATCACGATACAGGAATGACTATTGGTGCTGTTCATTGTTATTGCAACGCTGTTCTATGGCAGTACCACGGAGAGTAGGACTGGCTAAACAGGAATAAAGACTGTATCATTCTACGATGGATACTCAGGAGATTTTATGAAACGCGATCCAAAATGGCTCCGAATCTGGCGGCGAGGATGCAGATTGACCCCAGCCGAAAAACGCAGACTCAATTGGATTCATCGTTACAAAGAGTCGAGGATACTGCCATGACCTTTGAAGAAGTTCTGATGGAGTGCGCCAAGAACAAGACGCTGGTGGCAGAATTTGATCGCCTTACTGGGAATAACCTTAGTCTTAAGGGATCTGCACTAGAACGGATGATAGATGATGCCAGTGGAAGGACCGAGGCTGGCATAGTGGAATTCATTGCATTCGTCCATGAAACGGTATGGATGCCTCTGGCGAAAGAGTCAATCGAATGACGGTAGATCCATTCATCTTCTGGGGAACTATCGTTATAGTTACAGCAATTGCTGCTGTATCCATAACAGGTATCCTAGTCATCTATAAAATCAGTAAACGTCCAAAGGGGTAATCTATGAGTCCAGATGATCCTATTCCTTATATCTTCCCTGAGGAAGACGAGGTTGGCGAACTTCTAGAATCTGTCCATGTTCCAACTGAAATTGAAGACAAAGTTTTGGCTGTGGTTGCGAGACTTTGCACCCGTATCTCAGAATTAGAATTAAATAAACACTGAGGGTAACTATGCCAAATGCAGATCCTCTCCACGATAACACTTATTACAGTTGCCCTCATGGCTATCTGTGGGAAGCGAAAACCTGCCCCAAGTGTTATCCTAAACCCATGAGAACTTGCGATATCCCTTCCGTAATTGCAGCTAGCAAGGTTGCAGCGAAACACCTAGAATATCATAAAAAAATGATGGGCTACAAACCTCATGTTCCTAGGAAGAAGGCCATGTTTGACTTTGATCCAGAACAGCTAAAGAAACTAAGTGCTTGGATAGGAACTAAGGATCTGGATGAGTATTCTGGAGCATCAGGTGGGCGGTTTACCTACCAGTTTACTCCAACCAGTCTTGGTATGGTCTCCAAGGTAATCGACAATCTTAAGAAGGATGAAATTGATTTAACAGACTACACTAGCTGGTAAGAAAGGAATTCCATGACTAGATCTAATGAATATCTTCAACTGCGTGGGGATCTAACCGAACAAGCTCTTCTTGCGTTGGGTGACGTAATCCGCGCACATTTTCCCGCAACTGATCCCCAAATCAGAGCCATTGGCGAGTCTTGGACTCATGCTGTCCACCAGCTGGATGCTAAATATTCCAATGAATAATCGTCCTCACGAAATACGCTATTCTACCTTTGCCAAGGGTGCTGGATGGAGATCAACTGGCGAAGATACCTCCGTTGACGGGTTAATCTATGCTAGGGAAGCGGAAGCCAATGCCGTAGAATGGCGGAGAAGAGCAGAACGTGCTGAAGCCATGGTTTCTGATCTTTCCTGTCCATGGCACCAACAAAAAGATAGATGTTGGAGATCACCCTGCAATAATGATATCTGTCATCCAGATCCAAAACATTTCACCTTCTGCCCATTTTGTGGCAAACCCATCCTCTTCGTTGCTGATCCAAACCAATCCAAGGAGAACAGTCCCATGGTTAAATACTTGAAATTTGAGCATCCCAAAATGAGTGGTTATCTCATCACGGAAACCAATGAAACTCCTCAGGATGTGGCCGATAACTATATTGGTGATGATTTTGAACCTGGAGACCTGGAAGCCTTTGTGATCCAGGAAGTGGAAATGACTAAGGATGAGTTCGAGAATTTACCGGAGTATTCAGGATGAAAAAAGAAGAAAATTACCCCTGGATTAACCGATTCTCAGAGACCTTGAATCTCAAAGATCACCGTAAGAACATCAAGGCTGCAGAAGCCCTAGGAATGACCTTGGTGATGGTTTCCTGGGAAGCTGGTGGCATCTACTACGCTCACTTCAAACAGCCCGAAGATTTAAAGATAGACTATTGAGGAATTTATGGAACAGCGACAATCTGGCAGGACTTCCCGGCAGATGCTTGAAGCTCTACCTAATTCAGTGTTTATCTGGTGCAATGGCTTCACTGACTATCCCCGACGATTAGCTCATGACCTTGGGAGATCCGATCTGCAGATTGTTACTCCCGGTTGGATTGAAGCCCGTAGCTGGCGAGGGGTTGCTCTTCCAGAAATTATCGTAGACCACGCCACAGAGTTAACTAACTGTCAGGAAATGCTCTTAGATCAAATCTGGGAATTGAAACATGCCTGCAACCAATAAAATATTTGGGATATGAATGGATTTTTTGGAGTAGAATGACGTATATAGGGTGTGGAGGTACTCATGACGAAAGCTAATGTGGTGATTGGCGCTAACTTCGGGGATGAAGGTAAGGGTCTCATGACCGACTATCTCTCCAGTAAGATGGACTCCCCACAGGTAGTTCTCTTCAACGGTGGTGCCCAGCGTGGGCATACCGTGGGATTTCCTAGTGGCTCCCGCATTGTCTTTCATCACTTCGGTTCAGGTACCTGCGCTGGCGCAGAGACATATCTCAGCAAATTTTTCCTCGTTAATCCTATTGTCTTTGCTCAGGAACAGGGTGTTCTGAACAAGTATTCCCCTGTTGTTACTCTAGACCCCAACTGTCGAATCACTACTCCCTATGATATGATTATCAATCAAATCGTGGAGGAATATCGGGGGCGAAATCGACATGGATCATGCGGCCTGGGAATCAATGAAACTACCCTACGTTCTGAGGAAATTCCCCTTCTTGCCAAAGATCTATCCGATCCTAATAAGGTGAAAGATATCCTCAGAGGGATTCAAGAATACTGGGTGCCTCAGCGTCTCATGAAGCTGGATGTGGTATTGATTCCGCCCAAGTGGTTGAAAATTCTTCATAGCGAGAGGCTTGCCTATAATTTCATTAATGATTGTACCAATTTCCTTAAACTCGTCTCTTTTGGCGAAATAAAGAAAGATAAAGAGGTTATCTTTGAAGCTGGGCAAGGTCTTCTTCTGGATGAAAATAACCGCTATTTCCCTTACGTTACTCATAGTCGAACTGGCCTGACCAATGTTCTTGAGTTGGCTAACGAAGCCGGTATAGATGAACTCGATGTTCATTATATGACCCGTTGGTATGCTACTCGACATGGTGCTGGTCCTTTCGAGACTGAGTTGAAGGAAAAGCCTTCCAAGAAAATCGAAGATCCAACCAATATCCCCAATATCTATCAGGGAACTCTTCGTTTCGGAAATTTGGACGTAGATCTCCTGAAATTCAGTATCCAAACCGATCTGGCCCAGGCCACCATCCCCGTGAATCCCTCAATCTCTGTTACTTGCTTGGATCAGTGTGAAGGGGATATGGAAGATCAGGAACACTTGGATAAAATTTCAACTACAGGTATCCCCATTGGGCATGTCTCTTATGGTCCGTCCAGAGAGACTGTCAAATCCATGAGTGCCTCCACCATGGTTAAATAAGGAGTGCAGGGATTACTGGATCAGATACGATCCTGATCTGGTTTGGCCCCTAGCCCCGTTCAATGCGGGGCACTTTTTCATCTGTATAGATACTGAGGTGTCATATGCAGAAATTTCTCTCCGTTTTATTTCTTCTCTGCCTTACCGTGGGCCTGAATGTTCTGGTTCTCATGAAAGGATGGGGTATCCATCCTCAATCCTGGTGGTGGATTATTGGTGGTGGGGTTGTCGGTCAGGGAATTATTCAGGGTTTCATCCAGACTATTTTTAAGCCTGAACCCGTTGTGTCCAAGGAAGAAACCCCGTCAGACAAACTAATTAGAAGCTGATTTTTACATGGTGAGATTCCCTTTTAATAGGGGGATTTCACCATGAGTTTGAAATCTATACTAGCAAGATATATCCTTAATATTTACCATAAATTGGTGGCAAAAGAGGCCAACTTTTATGGTTGGAAGCCAGGGCTTCCTGACCATCGTGATCTGAAGTATTCCGTCACTCGGATGGCTGCAGAAGCTCCAGAAACCCTCCCTGCTTCTGTGGATCTTCGCTCTAAGCTCCCGGCTTGCTGGGATCAGGGACAAATTGGTAGCTGCACCGCCCATGGAATTAGTGCAACTCTGGTCTTTGATGAAGCGTTTGAAAAAGAAACCTTCCTGATGCCCTCTCGTCTCTTCATTTATTTCAATGAGAGAGATATGGAAGGAACCATTACCAGTGATGCTGGCGGTGAGATCAGAGACGGAATTAAATCTGTCGCTTCTCTCGGCTTTGCAGATGAGAATTCTTGGCCCTACGTTGAGGCCAAATTTACCGTCAAGCCTCCTCAGGTTGCTTATGATACCGCTGTTAAGCACAAAGACCTAACGTATATGTCTTTAGACAATACCAAGCTAGATGAACTGAAAAGTTGCCTAGCTGCAGGATTTCCTTTCGTGTTCGGATTTACTGTCTATGATGGGTTTGAGTCTGATGAAGTTGCTAAGTCAGGCGTTCTCAATATGCCTGGACCCAATGAACAGACTCAGGGTGGACACTGCGTATGTTGTGTTGGTTATGATGATGCCACCAAGAGATTTCTGGTTCGTAATAGCTGGGGTCCTGAGTGGGGTCAGAATGGTCACTTCACCATGCCCTATGAATATATGACAAGTAGTGATCTGGCCGATGATTTTTGGACAATCCGTAAAATTTCATAAAAAATAGACAATTAGAAAAACATCCATGTATTAGGTTCAGGAGGCAATAATGCCAGAAGAACCTAATATAATGGATGTTGTTGGGACTGGGAACAGTCATCATGAAAAGGCTGGGGTTCCATCCCCCATGAGTGCTTGCAATGAGGAGGGGCCTCAAAGCAAGAGTGATGAGAGGTCCAAGAAAGATGTCTCCTGCTGGGCAGTGAGTGATGATACCTTCTTTGGTGTCGGATCCACAGTAAAAACCATGCCCCCAGGTTGTTATGATCCAAGAGTTGCTGATTCAGGCCCCTATCTGGTTAAAATCCCCATCGTTACAGATGATCTTCTAGTTATGCCAGATGATGCTTCAAATTTCATCATTGATGATTTCGAGCAATTCTGGACCATGAAGGATCGGTTTAAGGCAAGAGGATTCCTGCATAAGCGGGGCATCCTGATGTGGGGACCTCCCGGTTCTGGCAAGACCAGCACCATCCAGCTTCTGATCAAAAAGATTGTTGAAGATATTCATGGAATTGTCTTGATGGTGAACCGTCCCCAATGGGCCGTGAAGAATCTTCAGATGATCCGTAAGATCGAACCGGATCGTCCTGTTATTTGTATCCTGGAAGACTTGGATGCACTAGTTTCTGACCATGGAGAAAGTTCTTTCCTGGCTCTTCTAGATGGGGAAGCTCAGGTAGATAATATTGTCTTCCTCTCTACTACCAACTACCCAGAACGTCTAGATGCTCGTTTTGTGGATCGTCCAAGCCGGTTTGATATTGTTAAGTATATCGGGATGCCTTCACCAGAAGCCCGTAAATACTACCTTGAGAACAAGGAAAACTCTTGGAAGCCTGGAGAAATTGCTGAATGGGTTGATCAGACCGATGGCCTCACTATTCCTCACTTGAAGGAAATGATTATTAGCGTAAAATGCTATGGACGCAGCCTTGAGGAAACTGTCGCCAGACTTCGTGCCATGCATAAGAAGAAGTTCAAGTCGGAAACGGATACCACTCTTGGGTTTGCTCCCACCACCAGTATCACCAAACGGAAATCCTAATAGGAGTCTAAAATGAAAGCAAATTATACGGATATCATCGGTATTTTGGATCGTAGTGGCTCGATGAAATCCATGCAAAGAGACACCGAAGGTGGATTCAATACTTTCATGGAAGAGCAGAAGAAGCTCGATGGGGAATGCACTGCCACTCTCTATCAATTCGATACCAAGCATGAAATAGTCTATGACACCATCCCTGTGTCAGAAGTACCCCCTCTTAACCTAGTTCCGCGTGGTGGAACTGCTCTTCTCGATGCTCTTGGAACGGCTATTGCCTCTAGAGGCGAAAAGTATGCAGCTATGTCTGAGGAAGATCGTCCAGAGCATGTAGTTTTTGTTGTTATTACCGATGGTGAGGAAAACTCAAGCAAGGAGTATACTCATGATCAGGTAAAGAGCATGATTGAACACCAGCAGGAAGCCTATGGATGGACCTTCGTCTACCTTGGTGCCAACCAAGACGCTATTACTGTTGCTGCTTCATATGGTATCGCAGCTGCTTCAGCCATGACCTACACTAAGAGTGGGGTTGGTTCCACCTACTCCAGTGCCTCCGCAGGAATCACCAAGATGCGTAGCACTGGTATGAGTATCTCCTTCTCCGATACCGACCGTCAGACTGCGATTACTGGCAATGACACGAATTAGCTTAATCCGTCTCTCAGGGTTAGGTGACGTAGTAATGACCCTATGTGCTGCTCACGCTCTTAAGGAGCGTGGGCAGTCTGTCGTTATAGTAACCCTTCCCATGTATCGAGAATTAGTTGAAGCTTGCCCTCATGTAGATGAAGTGGTGACTGAGGCAAGATTCGTTGAGAATGAGGTAGACCTTTGCTCTGCCGCTCATGGCACAGCTGATATGCATCAAGTAGATTCCTATCTCAAAGCTTGTGGAGTCACAGAGCCTGATCCAAGGACTAAATCCCTGGATTTAATTATTCCAGATTCCAGCCAGCTTAAAATCCTGAGTATGTTAGCGCCCAAAAAAAAGAAGCGAATTTTGATACATCCTTCTTTTGGGGATTCCAATAGAACCTGGAGTAGAGAAAACTGGGTAACTTTAATTAGTTCATTAATTAGTGATGGACATCAAGTTATCCAAATTGGCAGTAACCAGGGAGATAAGGGAGTTCTAAGTGATCTCTCTGTGTCATATAACTTCACTAATCAATTATCCTTCCTTGATCTGGTCGCTCTTTACCGAAGTTCCGATATCCTGATAAGTAATGATAGTGGACCCATTCAACTTGCCGGTGCCTCTAAAATTACTATTATTGGTCTCTACTCCGTAGTGAAAGGGGTAAACCGACTTCCCTTTAGAACAGAAGGAACTTCAATTGCCATTGAGGCTCCTTGTCCCCACTTTCCTTGTTATAGTAAAATGCGGGATCCGAACAGGTGGAACCAAGCTGTAGAATTGTTAAGAGACGGTACCGCAACCCTTAATGATATCTTTGCAAATTGGTGCCCTAAAGGTAATTTCTCCTGTGGAATAAGTGTTCATGATGTATTAAAACATATTGAACCAGGAGTTTCCAATGGATGATCAAACTCGCCTTTTCCTAGCCCTAGAAGCCCTTGTCAAGCATCAAATGGGGGCTTGGTTTAAATGGGACTCAACCGTAGATACTCTGGTTTGTGCTACAGAAGAAATCATAGATGGAAGTTTCTCCATGGCAGAGATTCTTCATGAACGTATGGATCTAGTGCATCAAGTTGCTCAACTCAAAAAAGAATTAGCTGAGATGACTAAGGATAGAGATAACTATTTCAATAAGGATATCAGTCAATGACCGACCAGGATAAAATAGCTGCTTTAGAGAAGAGACTCAATGCAATCACCGTTCGTTCTGCTAGAGCCATCGCAACCCTTTCACATATTGCTTCACATGAGCCAAAAGGGTCTTGTTCCTTTTGCAAGGATGACTTTGCAGTGAAATTGGTTTCAATGGCTAGAGATGCTATTGCTAAATTTAATTCTTAATTGGTCCAGCTAAACTCTCCAGGTAAGCATTGATTCTTCGCTCTGCTTCTTTTTGCTGATCTTCACTCAATAATCGACCAACTTGATGTAAGGGATTTTCTACATCTGGGTCTCCCCCCAGCTTGGCCAGATATAACCAAACAAATCCTGTAACAAGATCTTTTTCTACGACAGTTCCAGACGCATAAAATATTCCAAGACAAGCCATAGAATATACTTCACCCTGATCAGCTGCGGCTTTAAACCACTTGATGGCTTCTGGCCGGTTAGCTTCCCCTCCAAGCCCTAGAAAGTATACTGCTGCCAGCTTAGCCTGGGCATCTGAATTACCCTTCTGAGCGGCTTTTAACAGCCATATACGGGCTTCCTTATGATTTTGAATGCTCTTATCTCCACCCAGGAGCATAACCCCTAGCTCTGCTTCGGCATCAGAACCTCCCCTCTGGGCCTTTACTCTTGCTGCAGCTAACTCAATGGCTGCATGATCCTGATCCAAAGGCAGAGTTGGTAATTCGATTTTCTTTGGAGGATCCAACTTACCTGGGGTTAGGCTCCCAAAAAGTACTGTTGAAAAGAAAGATCCCAGTATCAATTTCTTCAATTTCATGGTAATCTCCTTTCAGGAGTATTACTTAAAAGGTAATCTTCAAAATGGTGGGTTCGACATAGGCAATTCTTAGGTAGAGTGAGCGGAATGGTATCGCATCGGCCTCGAAAACCGACTGGCCCTATAAATAGGGCCTGGGGGTTCAAGTCCCCCTTCTACCGCCAATTTTTCACTTTGCATCATATAGCCGTATGAAATCTTTCCCATATTTTTCTATAACCCATTCTAGAATAGGTTTAATTTCTTCTTTCCCAATTATTTTTAGTGAGTGTTCAAAACTATTTATCTTAGCCATTTCACGATCTGTGAAATATCCCTTTATTTCAATGAAAGAATCGTCACTAAGCTGAAAATCTGGGTACCAATTATAGCTAGTATTTTTAAACTGATATGAGTAACCTACTAGGTTTCGTCTAAAAATAACTTGATGCTCAAGTTGATAGATGACCCAAGCTAATTCCCAACTACTATCGCACCAATACCCTTTATATCTCCCCTTCTTACCTCTCCCCGATCCCGGTTTATACCCACCATTCTTTCCTCCATTTTTTCTTATCTTTGCCCTTCTTTCTACTTCAGCTTGTGGGTCTAAACAACAACCACTACTCTTAGCCCCATTCTCTCGACAAATTGCTCTATAATATTCTGCATCTTTTCCGAAAATTTCTTCATATGTTTTACCAAGTCTGTTATGAGCTATTCTGGAAGGATTCTTATCCCCCTTCCAATAAGACGCTTCATGACCCATTAGATGAGAACTGTTTTTTCTCCGCATTTCAGGGCAACTATTCCGTGATTCTCTGCAACAAAGTTTACCATTAGTCATCATATATAAACCTTCATTTCCACATCCATATTCACAAAGCATTCTCTCCTCCTTACATAATGGTAAAAATCAAAACCATATGGCTTACCACTATACTCAAAATTTTTACTTTCTTTGAGGACTATTATGATTAGAGTCTCAAAGATATTGGTAGCTGACTCCTGGGGTGACTACATCCGTGGGGAATACTGGCTCAACCCAGATGGCTCCTCAGATTATGCAGATGGAGATCTAGGCGATAAGGGCCATGAGAGTATTGCCGCCGAAGCTATCCTTGGAAACAAGTCATTTGAATTAGAACAAGCCTTCATCAACTATTTTAAGAATGTACAAGCTACAGCAGATCCCACCGAATTTCAGAGCGAACTGAGAACCTACAAAGATTATTTCCCTCAAGGTTCTCAGGATATTGAGGAATTTTCTCTGAACAACTCCTCCATGGATGGTAGTGCCGGGGATATCTTTTGGAGTCCTGGAATTCCTCATCCTGTTGGGGAGGCTGTTTTTGGTGTTGAAGGATGGAATGAAATCAATGAGGACATTCGAGAATACTACATGAAGCACTTTGGGACTGCCCATGTTATTGATAATAACTTTGGAGTCTGGCTGCTAACTCCTAAATTAATTGAAGCCATTAAAGACTTTCTCTACGAGAGAGCTTCTGAAAATGGGGAAGAAGAAAACTTGGATGGAACCATCAATATTGAGGAAATTTCCACCAGACGGTGGGCTTCAGATATTGAAGTAGCTGAATTCATGAACATGAAGTATCCAGGACAAGTATTTGCTGGAGTAAGGGCTGCATCGAGGAAAGTTGCCACCCTGCTGGAAGTATGGATGGACCCCTCAGGAAAGACCTATGATGCTGCTCCTAATGGTCACGTAAACTGGGCAGGGAGAAATATTAACCTCATCTCAGATCGAACCATGGATAAAGAAGAAGCGAATCAGGAATTCCTTATTGCAGGGTGGATTAGACTAGGTAGCATGGCTGGTCAGACCTATATGCAAGCCCTTGATTTAAATAGCTCCTTATTGGGTAAAGCTCAGCAATGGGTTCAAGCAACTCAGCAAGGAAATTATATGACGGTGCAGATCCACAAGTTGGGAATCATCGTCGTGCTATCAATCGAAGAATTTCTTATTTTGAATAAACCCACAGATTTAAAAAGATTCCCTCAATTACATGCAGCCTTTAATAAGAAAGCAGGGACTCAAGATGGGTGGCTTCTTCCAGATGGTTCATTCAATAAAGTAAATTCAGGGGAATTCCATCGGGATGTTGCTCAGAAGACCTTCGGAAAGATGAAAGATCCCGGTAGGGTGGGAGTGGATCGATCAGCCTATAATAAAGAAGCCAATAGTTCCTATTTTCAGGCAATGAAAAGTGGATGGATTCGGGTAACAGCCGATGGGCTGGATGTAGATGTCTGGACGGATGAAAAACTACATCGTGCTCAAAAATTTATTATGGAGTCTAACTATACCAAGTCTCATCTATATCTTGATTCTGAGACTGAACAATATACCACAATGCCCACAGAGGATTTCCTGGTGCTCAATAGGGCCAGCCAACTTCGCAAGCGTCCATTGCTGATAGCCTCTAAGGTAGCCTCAGAATGGGGAAAGTTTGTTTCCAATGAATTCTGGTTAAATGTAGATGGCACTTTAACCAAGGCTTATAGCACAGACAATCTTGGGCACAAAGAATTAGCTCTTCAAGAGATTCTGGGACCTCTTGAAGACTCTTTTCAAAAAGTTCTCCCTAACTATTATGATCCAATGAAAGATACCGACTACGAAACTTTTGAATCAACTTTAGAAACTTACTATATTAATGGAAAATTCACCCTCAAGGGGAGTCATTGGTTAGAATTTGATGGACTATTTGAATTCCCAGGTATCCCATTAGAGGCAGGGAGAGAGGTAATGGGTGCAGCCTGGGACGAGCTTGTAAAAGATCCAGTTAAATATTACATGAAGCATTACCCAGTTGCCCATATCGTGAACAATAACTTTTCCACATGGCATCTTAGTCCAAGACTGCTTGAGGCCCTTAAGAAATATGTTCTGATCAACAATGATCTAATTAAGACCAGCTGGAAGAATCTTCTTTATATTGAAGAGATGTCTTCAGGTAGTTGGGCTGATGGTATCTCAGTAGAGGAATTTCTCGTTTGTAAATATGCAGCACAAATCTTTAGACAGGGAATTTAATATGCTTATTACAGCAAGGATTCTTAAACAAGCTGCTGCAAATGAGATGGAGAATCTCAGGAAGGCTTTTGAACAGCAGGGAGCTACTCACGAAGGTTCTGTCAAACTATCCTGGAAAATCAATCAGGCTATGGATCTTCTTGCGAAAACCACCAAGATACCCAAGTCTAAGGATTCTGGCGGTTCAGAGTCCTATGATCAGATGTTTTATAATATTTGCACTACCCTGAATATCCCTAGCCAGGAGTGGGATGATATTGCTCAATCTGTAATCACTGATAGACTCCTATCAGGATCTAAATTCAGCCAATGGTTGGATACAAACAGAGATGATTTTAGAGGTGGCATTAGACAGGCTCTAAAGCACTCCGTCATTGATTGGATGAGAACAAATCAGAGACAGACCACTCTTAAAGATGAAGCTGGAGATCGTAAGAACATTCTCTATCAAGATTTAGCTAATTATGCAGAGAAAACTCCAGACCCCTCTCAATCAGTAAACCCGGATGAGGGGATGATTGTAGCTAGGCTGAAAGCGTATCTCAAGGAGAGGGAGTCAGCCCTGGGCACCCATGTCAAGGAGATGCCCGTAGCACTTGCTGGTATCTTTAATGGGATGACTGTTGCGGATTTGGTTCGCCTAAAGGTTAAGGAACAAGGGATGGAGGTCCCCGACTCTAAATCCAAGGGGTGGACTAAATTTATGCTGAGTAACCCAGAGGTATATAAGCTCAACCGTAGTTACACTCACACATACGAGAAGCTTATGAAAATGATCACCCAGTTCTTCAAATCAAATCCAGCCTACGCAAAAGAATATCCCTGGATCCAGAAACAAATTTCTTCCCTTGTATAATCACTAGCCCCAAGGAGCTAGCTTGATCCTTTATCTCGACCTAGATGGCGTTATTGTCGATTTTGACGGTTGCGTTGAAAAAATGGTGGGTCATCCTAAAGCCTCCAGGGATGAGGTCCGTCATTGCATGAGAAAGCCTGGGTTTTTCAGAAACCTAAAGCCCCTGCCGGGGGCCTTAGCAGCTGTAGCTGAGTTGGAAGCTCTTATTCCTGGACGAATTAGGATTCTTTCTGCTGTCCCTCATTCCGACCCAGATCTCGCAGATGTGGCTCGGGCAGATAAACTAGCATGGTTAAGAGAATATCTTCCTTCGTTAGAATCCAATGCTGAAATTGTCAGTGATAAAGGAACCATAGGTACCCCTGAGGATTACCTACTAGATGATAATATTTTATGGAATGGCACTCCTAATTTTCCAGGAACTGTAGTGGAGTTTAAGGGTCCACAGGATTGGATTACTATGATAACTATTATAAAGAAGAGCCTAACCAAAAGATGCTCTATGGTAAAAACAAGTAAAATATTAATGAAGAAAAAGTATGCCTAGAGGTTCTATTACTAAATTAAAATGTGGTATTTATTGCATAAAACATTTAAATGGGAAATTATATATCGGACAAAGTACTGATATTCCAGAAAGATTGATTAATCATCGTTTAAGATTAAAACAAAATAAACATGACAATCAGCATTTACAAAATGCTTGGAATCTCTCAGGTGAAGAAGCGTTTACTTTTGAGGTCATAATAACCTGCCCACGATTTTGTCTAGACTATTGGGAACAATATTATATTGATTCAAATCTATGTTGGATAAAAGAGTTTGGGTATAATAAAGAGAGATATGTTACTGGAACTGGTCCTCTATCTGAAATTACTAAACAGCATATTTCAGAGGCACACCAAAAAAATGGAAGATTAAAAGGAAGAAAACTTTCAGACTCCCACCGTGCCAATCTAAAAGCCAGTTTAAATAAGCCTGAAACAAAAGCTAAACTAGTGAAATCTTCAACTGGTAGAGTTCCTTCCGATGAGACTAGAGAAAAAATTCGTCTTTCTAAACTGGGTACAACAGCCTCTATAGAGGCTAGACGTAATATGTCTGAAGCTCATATAGGGGTCAAATTAACGGAAGAACGTAGATTAAAACACGTTGCAAATCTCAAAAAACTACGAGAAACTAGATCTGCCGAGGAAAAAAACAACATTATATAAAAAAATATGGGAAACCCGAAGAAAAAATCAAGCAAAATAGGATTTTTCAGAAACTCCTCCCGTATATAAGAGTGAGATGATAAAAATCAGTAGACTTTTCAAACGGTAGTGTCATACTGATTAAACACTGCGCCCTTAGCTCAGTTGGATAGAGCAACAGCCTTCTAAGCTGTAGGTCGCCGGTTCAAGTCCGGCAGGGCGCACCAATTCTGAGGATTCCTATGATCACCATCTTTAATATGGGATTAGGCCATCCAGAGGTAGTTCTTCATGATCCCTATCAACTTCTCAATGCCTCAAACCTTTCCTCAGATTTGAAGGCAATACTAAAGTTGATGGGGGACTCCACTGGAGATTCCACGAATAGAGTCAATCGTTATGGCGACTATATCGTTGCTGGCACCTACGGTCCCCTAACCAACGAGAAACTTCTCGACTTTTTAAAGAAGTTCATTCCAGGATCACCCATCACTAGAGATGCCGATGAAGCGGTACATACTGCTTTGAAGGGTAAAGTTGCTGTGATGGCTGTGAACGGTGGCTGGCATGGTGGGGCCACCACAGACAGTCAAATGATAGATCCTGGCATTAAACCACTAGTTGATACTCTTGTGAGTCTCGGTGCAGATACCTTTAGCTCTTGTGAAGGACATGGGGTTAGAGAAGCATATGTTCTTTTCAATGCTGATTATGCCATTACAGAAAAGATTGGAACGATAATTCGAGAATCCCTCATCAAACTTCCAAGTCTTAGTCATGTCACATTTTACTGGGGTGTTGGAACGTGGGAACGGAACCCAGGCATCTATTTTGAGATTCGGTTAGGCTCAGCAAGTGCAGAAGAGATCTTGGAACTCTGTAAGATAATGAAAGAGGTTGCCCCATAACTTGGGTCTCTACTTCCTCTTTTCATGAGGAAGACAATGATCAAGGTATCCAGGCTACTCATAAAATCAGCTTCCGTCCTATGGCTCTTCCAGTCCGTGGATGAGGCTGCGCGTAAGTTAAGTAATATCCTGAGATCCGCGACAAAAATTGTCTATAGTGACGATAGTGAAGGAACTTTTAGGGGTCTTTACTCTG
>Ga0265336_10000886_pt1 | contig 15341 bp, 11 predicted proteins | sample 42119metaG_FD_193583 | JGI IMG/M metagenome (GOLD analysis project Ga0265336, IMG submission 193583) | Rhizosphere microbial communities from Carex aquatilis grown in University of Washington, Seatle, WA, United States - 4-21-19 metaG | ecosystem: Host-associated > Plants > Roots > Rhizosphere...
CGCCGACCGACCACGGAGCGCTGATCCCCAGCGCCGCTTCAAACACCTTGGCCGTCATGCCTGTTCCCGTTTCAGCGTTCAACCAACCGAAATCTTACCCACTCGAATTTTCAGAGAGCCCTTTTTTTCTGCCCGCATCCGGGCGCATCGAATTCGGCGCGCGCGCGCCGACAACCCCGCCGACCGATCCGCCTGGCCAGCGAATCGACTCGGCACCTCACTACTGAAACTGGAGAAACCATCATGAACAAGGTTCATGTGAACGTCGGCACCATTGGCCACGTCGATCACGGCAAGACGACGCTGACGGCCGCGCTCACCTTCGTGCAAGCCGCTCGCATCGGCGGGCGCGCGCTGTCCTATGGGCAGATCGACAACGCGAAGGAAGAGCGCGAGCGCGGCATCACGATCAACACCTCGCACGTGGAGTACGAATCGGAGCGTCGCCACTACGCGCACATCGACTGCCCGGGCCACGCCGACTACATCAAGAACATGATCACCGGTGCCTCGCAGATGGACGGCGCGATCCTGCTGGTGGACGGGACCGAAGGCGCCGCGCGGCAGACCGTCGAGCACGTGCTGCTGGCGCGCCAGGTCAACGTCGGCAAAATGGTGGTGTTCGTGAACAAGATGGACCTTGTGCCGGCCAGCGACCGGGCGGACATCAAACAGTTGGTCGAAATGGAGGTCGGCACGCTGCTGGAAACGCACGGCTATCGTGACGTCGCGTTCGTGTTCGGCAGCGCGCTGAAGGCCCTGGCCGCCGCCGAACGCGGCGATCTGGACGGCCCGGACGTGCGATGCATCGTCGAGCTCGTGGAGGCGCTGGATTCGCGCATCCCCGATCCGGTGCGCGACTACGACGGTCCGTTCATGATGCCCGTCGAAGGCGTGCACACGATCCCGGGCCGCGGGACGGTGGTCAGCGGTCGCATCGAGCGCGGCGTGATCCGCGTGGGCGACAGCCTGGAGATCGTCGGCCTTGCTTCGTCCGAAGATGGCCCGGCCGTCGTCACCGGCGTGCAGTCGTTCCACAAGGACGTCGCCGAAGGACGCGCTGGCATGAACGTCGGCCTCCTGCTGCGCGGCGTCAAGCGTGACGGCGTCGTGCGCGGCCAGGTCGTCGTGAAGCCCGGTTCGGTCAAGTCCTACCGCGCGGGGCGTGCGCAGATCTTCGTCCTCGGCAAGGACGAAGGCGGTCGTCACACGCCGTTCGGTTCCGGCTACCAGCCGCAGTTCTTCTTCGGCACGACCGATGTGACCGGCGTCATTCAGGTCGACACGGACACCGGCGTCGTCGACCCGGGCGCCCAGGCGCAGATCGGCTTCGAGCTGAACAAGCCTGTGGCCATCGAAAGCGGCATGCGGTTCGCGATGCGCGAAGGCGGCAAGACCGTCGGCGCCGGCATCGTGACCGAGGTGCTCCGCTGAAGGGCTGATGCCGTTCCTGCCCCTGTCGCTTGCCAAGCAGGCGGCGGGGGCATTCTTTTCAAACCCACTCCATGTGCGTGGTGCTCGAAAGGGGCGGATCGCGATTGTCCGCAGTGGCCGTCCAGAGTCCGTCGTCGTGCGCCCATGCCGCTTGCCGCGGATGCTTCGCCGAAACGGGGAGCCCACGGATTCCGAGCCCGTACTCCTCGACGACGGCGACGGCCCGCTGGTTGGTATGCTGACATTGTCGGCGCCCGGTTTCTCGCCGGCCTCGCACGTCCCGCGGTCGTCGCGCGCCCTGATTGAACCCATTCCCTCCGGAGCACCCGTTGTCAGCCACCACCCTGTTGCTGCTGCAACTCATCGTCGTCCTTGTCGCCGCGCGCGTATGCGGATGGATTGCCAACCGCCTCGGCCAGCCCGGCGTCGTGGGCGAGATGGCCGCCGGCGTGCTGCTCGGCCCCATCGTGCTGGGAGCGGCGATGCCGGGCCTGCATGCAGCGCTGTTCTCGCCAGCGTCGCTGTCAGGGATGTCCGCGCTGTCAACCTTCGGACTGGTGCTGTTCATGTTCGTGATCGGGCTCGAGCTGCGCTGGCCCCACGGCGTGCGGGCCCGGATCCAGGCCGCGGCCAGTGTCGGCGTGGCCAGCGTGTTGCTGCCGGTCGTGCTGGGCCTGGCCATTGCACCGCTGCTGTACCCGAGGCTGGCGCCAGTGGGGGTCGGCTTCTGGGCCTTCGCACTTTTCATGGCCGCCGCGCTCTCGATCACCGCGTTCCCGGTGATGGCCCGCATCCTCAAGGATCGAGCGCTGACTCACACGCCATTCGGTCAACTGTCGCTCGCCGCCGCGGCCGTGGTCGATGCCATCGCGTGGATCCTGCTCGCTTTCGTCGTCGCGCTGGTGGGCAGCGGCGGCGGCTTCTCGAGCGCCGCGCGCACGTGTCTGGGCGTCGTCGGGTTGCTGGCCTTCGTGGTATTCGTGCTCAAGCCCGCTTTCGCCTGGCTGCTGCGCACACACGCACCCGGCGGCGAGCCCTCCACCACAGTGCTGGCGGCGCTGATGATCGGGCTGCTGGCGTGCTCGATGCTCACCGAGTGGATGCATCTGCACGCCGTGTTCGGCGCCTTCCTGTTCGGCGCCGGAATGCCGCGCGACGATCGGCTGCTGCGTTCGCTGGTGCAGCGGGTCGAGCCAATCGCGACGGTCGTGCTGATGCCGCTATTCTTCGCGCTGGCGGGATTGTCGACCAGCAGCGGCGCGTTCTCGGGTGCAGGCCTGGGCGCCATGGCGCTGGTGATTGCAGCCGCGGCGATCGGCAAGGTCGCGGGCGCCGCCTTGGGCGCGCGCGCCACCGGTTTCGGCTGGCGCGACAGCCTCGCCACCGGCGCTTTGATGAACGCACGCGGGCTGATGGAGCTGATCGTCGTGAAGATCGGGCTCGACACGGGCCTGATCGGCCGCGAGATGTTCACAATCCTGTTGCTGATGGCGCTGGTCACCACCGCGATGACCACACCGATGATCGCGCTGTTTGTCGGTCGCCGGCCCGCCGAGGCGCCGGCGAGCGCCGTTGCCGCGATCAGCGAGGAGCCGACCGGCTACTGAGCGCTGTGGACGTCATGGCCGATGGTCGCGAGCGGCTGGTTCTGGCGCCGACAACAGCTTTCAGAGGCACAAGGCCAGCGAGACGACAGGTCCCAGGCGATCACCCCGGGTCGACTGGCCGCTGTGCACGGGATGCAGGCCCTTCCACGCCGGTCGTGACGCGATGGCGACCGACCCAAGGTCATGCGTCCTGGCGCCGGCCTTCGGTGTTGCCATGCCCGTGTACAGCGCGGCTGTGCCCTCGCGTCGCTGGCATACGTCTTGCGTCAAGCGAGTGCATGAAATCCGGCATGGCCTTCCTGGTTGCTGCACGCCAGTGCGAGATCCATGAACTGCAGCAGCTGATGCGCACCAGCGCGTTGGTGCGTCCGGCGGGTGAATGCGTGCACGAGCTGCAGCGGGAGCGCGGCCTGTCGAACCTCTGGCTGGGCGGCGGCAACGATTTCGGCCGCGGCCTGGAGCTGCAAGTCGAGCGCACCCGCCGCAGTGAATCCGCCTTGCGCGCGGCGCTCGAGGAGTTGGACACGAGCGCTGGCCGCATCGGCAACGGCGCCCGCCTGTACAGCCGCATCGCCTACGCCCTGCAGGGCCTGGACGCGCTGCCGGCCCTGCGTGCGGACGTGGCGGCACGGCGGGTCGCGGCCGACTTCAGCACGCGCGCGTTCATGCAGCTGATCGCGGCGCTGCTCGCCGTCGTCTTCGAGGCCGCGGACTCCGCCACCGATCCCGGCATCTCGCGCTGCCTCGTGGCGATGTTCCATTTCCTCCAAGGCAAGGAGCTCGCGGGACAGGAGCGCGCGACTGTCGCCGCGGCGTTCACCTGCGGACGGCTCGATGCCGCCACGCTGCAGCACTGGCTTCATCTGGTCGACTCCCAGGACCGCTGCTTCGCGGTGTTCGTCGAGTTCGCCACCGATGCCGTCAACGCGATGGCGCAGTGGCGCACGCTGGAATCCTCCACACGGACCGGCGCGCTCCCGCGGATGCGCGCCCTGGCGCTCGCCGCGGCCGCCGATTCCCAGCTCCCGTCCGCGCGCAGCCGCGACTGGTTCGAAGCCTGCACCCAGCGCATCGATGGCATGCACGAGGTCGAGCGGGCGCTGGCGGCCGAACTGCTCACGCTCTGCCGCACGCGCATCGCCGAAGCAGAAGCCGACCTGGCAGCGCGCCAGGCGCTGCTCGACGACGTGGCCGGCGTGCCGGCCGGCACGTTCTTCGACGCCGAGCCCGCGCCACGGACGGATACGGCGGCCCTCGTGACCGTCCCGATCGGGCCGCAGCTCGAGCGCTCGGTTCTGGGCATGGTGCAGGAGCAGTCGCACAGGCTGCAGGCGATGGGCGACGAGCTGGAAGCGGTTCGGGCCACCCTGTCCGAACGCAAGGTCGTGGAGCGCGCCAAGGGCCTGCTGATGGCCCATCGACGCCTGTCGGAGGCCGAGGCGCATCGCATGCTGCGGGAGACGGCCATGAACCAGAATCGCCGCCTGGTCGATGTCGCTGAATCCGTGCTCGCCATGTCCGACCTGCTCGCCCCCGTCCCGCCGGCGCCGATGCGTTGAGTCCGCGCCGCGCTGGTGCGGTGCACAACACCGGTGCCGCGACATGGTGCCCCCCGGCGAGCATCGGCGCGGGAGCCGCGCGCGTTTCCCAGGGAGAGGCGGCCTGAAGCGGCGCTGGCACGCCTCGTGCATGTGAAGGCGTGACCACCGATGGTCACAGATTTCCGGGCATGGCATCCAACGGCGGGTGCTCTGCCCATCAAAGACAAAGGCGTCCTTGATCCGCTCGACGAGCGTTGCGCTGCGCGCAACCGGCTCATCGGGGGATCAAGGGCGCCTTTTCCTTTGTCCGTCACTTCCTGCACGTCCCGCTTCCCGCTTCCGCAGTTCCACGAAAGGCGATCGATTCCATGACCGACTCCCGCAATCCGGCCAAGCCCCTGCCCGGTACGACACGCCGCCAGGTACTGCAGGCCGCCGCCCTGTCCGCGCTGGTGGTGCCGCCCGCATTGCGCAGCGCGGTGTACGCGGCCGGCTCCGACAAGCCCGAGAAAGAGGAGGTGCGCATCGGCTTCATCCCGCTCACCGATTGCGCGTCGGTGGTGATGGCCTCGGTGCTGGGCTTCGACAGGAAGTACGGCGTCAAGATCGTCGCGTCGAAGGAGGCCTCGTGGGCCGGCGTGCGCGACAAGCTGGTCAACGGCGAACTGGACATGGCCCACGTCCTGTACGGCCTGGTCTACGGCGTGCACCTGGGCGTCGCCGGGCCGAAGAAGGACATGGCCGTGCTGATGACGCTCAACCGCAACGGCCAGGCCATCACGCTGTCGAAGGCGCTGTCCGCCAAGGGTGCGGTCGACGGCGCGTCGCTGGCCAAGGTGATGGCCACCGACAAGCGCGAATACACCTTCGCGCAGACCTTCCCGACCGGCACGCACGCGATGTGGATGTACTACTGGCTCGCGTCCGCCGGCATCGATCCGATGAAGGACGCCAAGGTCATCACCGTGCCGCCGCCGCAGATGGTGGCCAACATGCGCGTGGGCAACATGGACGGCTTCTGCGTCGGCGAGCCCTGGGGCCACCGGGCGATCATGGACAACATCGGCATCACCGCGATCACGACGCAGGACATCTGGAAGGACCATCCCGAGAAGGTGCTGGGCACCACGGCCGACTTCGCCGCAAAGAACCCCAATACCTGCCGCGCCGTCATGATGGCCGTCCTCGAGGCCAGCCGCTGGATCGACGCCAGCCTGCAGAACAAGCTGAAGATGGCCGAGACGATCGCGGACAAGTCCTACGTCAACACTGGCGTCGACGCGATCAACCAGCGCATCCTCGGCCGCTACCAGAACGGCCTGGGCAGGACCTGGGACGACCCGAACCACATGAAGTTCTTCGACGACGGGCAGGTCAACTTCCCGTACTTGTCCGACGGCATGTGGTTCCTGACGCAGCACAAGCGCTGGGGCCTCCTCAAGTCGCATCCTGACTACCTGGCGGTCGCCAAGCAGATCAATCGCATCGACCTGTACAAGCAGGCGGCGAGCGCGCTCGGCGTGGCGGTGCCGGCCAACCCGTTGCGCACCAGCAAGCTGCTCGACGGCACGACCTGGGACGGCAGCAATCCAGTGAAGTATGCCGACGGATTCAAGATCCATGCCTGACGCGGCGCGGCCCCCGTTCCACCCAGAGAACACCCTCATGGTCAGCGCAGTCTTCCACACCCCGTTCGACCCCTCGACGCGCCACGGCGTGACGCTCCTGCCCGAGGCCGGGACCGCGCCGCCGGTGGCGCCCGAGCCCGCCGCCGCGCGCCGCTCGTGGCGCGAGCGCATCGACGGCCGCGCGATCGCGCTGGCGGTCGTGCCGCCGATCACGGGCATCGCCCTGCTGGTCGGGCTCTGGGCGCTGCTCACGCTCAAGGGCACGTCGTTCCCGACGCCCGCCGCGACGTGGGATTCGGCGCGCGCGCTGTTCGCCGATCCGTTCTATCGCAAGGGTCCGAACGACCAGGGTATCGGCTGGAACATCCTGGCCTCGCTCGGACGCGTGGGCCTCGGCTTCGGCCTGGCCGCGCTGGCGGGCATTCCGCTGGGCTTCCTGATCGGCCGGTTCTCGTTCCTCGACCGCATGGTGTCGCCGCTGATCAGCCTGCTGAGGCCCGTCTCGCCGCTGGCGTGGCTGCCGATCGGGCTGCTGGTGCTGAAGTCGGCGAACCCGGCGGCGATCTGGACGATCTTCATCTGCTCGATATGGCCGATGGTGATCAACACGGCGATCGGAGTGCAGCGCGTTCCGCAGGATTACCTCAACGTCGCGCGCGTGTTGAACCTGTCCGAGTGGAAGGTCATGACGCGCATCCTGTTCCCCGCGGTGCTGCCCTACCTGCTGACGGGCGTGCGGCTGTCGGTGGGGACGGCGTGGCTGGTGATCGTCGCCGCGGAGATGCTCACCGGCGGCGTCGGCATCGGCTTCTGGGTGTGGGACGAGTGGAACAACCTCAACGTGCCGCACATCCTCATCGCCATCTTCATCATCGGCATCGTCGGGCTGCTGCTCGAGCAGGCGCTGGTGGCGGTGGCGCGACGATTCACCTTCGACGAGTGAGGACGACCATGCGAGACATCCCCAACTTCATCCAGGTGCAGGGCGCCGAGATGGTGTTCAAGACGAAGCGCGGGTCGTTCCATGCGCTGCGCGGCATCGACCTCAAGGTCGCGCGGGGCGAGTTCGTCACGCTGATCGGCCACTCGGGCTGCGGCAAGTCGACGCTGCTGAACCTGGTCGCCGGGCTGACGCGGCCGACCGACGGCGTGCTCATCTGCGACGGCCGCGAGATCGCCGCGCCCGGCCCGGAGCGCGCGGTGGTATTCCAGAACCACTCGCTGCTGCCGTGGCTTACCTGCTTCGAGAACGTCCACCTGGCCGTCGAGCGCGTGTTCGGCGCGAAGGAGAACGCGCCGAAGCTGAAGCAGCGCGTGCTGGACACGCTCGCGCTGGTCGGCATGGGCCACGCGGCGGCCAAGCGCCCGCACGAGATCTCCGGCGGCATGAAGCAGCGGGTGGGCATCGCGCGCGCCCTGGCGATGGAACCCAAGGTGCTGCTGCTGGACGAGCCCTTCGGCGCGCTCGACGCGCTGACCCGCGCGCACCTGCAGGACGAGCTGCTGAAGATCGTCGAGCGGCTGCGGTGCACCGTCGTCATGGTGACGCACGACGTCGACGAGGCGGTGCTGCTGTCCGACCGCATCGTGATGATGACCAACGGGCCGGCCGCGACGATCGGCGATATCGTCCCGGTGAGGCTGCCACGCCCGCGCGACCGCGTCGCGCTGGCCGACGACGCCGACTACATGCGCTGCCGCAAGGCGGTGCTCGACTTCCTGTACACGCGCCACAGCCGTCCCGCCGTGGTCGCGTGAGGAGCGACGACATGGCCGCGAAGATGAAGCTCGTGATGATCGGCAACGGCATTGCGGGCGCACGCTCGAGGAGCTGATCCGCATCGCGCCCGACCTGTACGACATCACGGTGTTCGGCGCCGGGCGCTCGAGCGAGAACTGGCGTTGAACGCCGAAACAGCTGTCCTGCAGCCTGCCATCCTGATTCTTCGCGATACCCCTGGCTGTACTTCGCCTGTCCTCCTCCATTGCGACAGAACCGCTTGCAGTGCGTCTGGCTGGCTCAAGTCCGATGGGCCTGGAGTGCAATGTCGACCGGCAGGTTCATCCCTTGAACCCGTTTACATGGGCTTGAAGCGAGACTGAAACGTCTGGCTGACCGGCAGGCGTGTCGCGTGGTCCTTCAGCCAGACTTCCGTGCTGCCCAGACCTCGCTCGACGCGCGCGATCTGCGCCACATTGACCACCACGGCGCGATGAATCTGCCAGAACTGCTGCGCATCGAGTTGGGCCAGCAACTCGCGCAAAGACAGGCGCAGCAGGAATTCGCCCTCCCGGGTCACGGCGCGGGTGTATTTGCTGTCGCTTTGAAGATAGATCACATCGGCCACCATCACCAGATGGAGCCGGGTTCCCTGTGAAGCCTGCAGCCAGCGCAGCGGCTCAGGCCTTTCTTCAGCCCTGGGCGCCGCGCCAGCCGCAGGCGCGGCCCATTTGCGCAGCCAGTGCGCCAGGTCGGCAGGCGGCAGCAGCACACGTTGCTGCAAGCGCTCCACCGTGCGGCGCAGGCGCTCCATCGCCAAGGGCTTGAGCAGATAGTCCACCGCGCCACGCTCGAAGGCCTCGACGGCATGGGCATCGTAGGCGGTGACGAACACCAGATGGCATAGGCCGGCGATGCGCTGCGCCAAGGCCATGCCGCCCAACACCGGCAGGCGAATGTCCACGAAGGCGATGTCGGGCTTGAGCGCCTGCACCATGTCCAGTCCGCGCTGGCCGTCCTCGGCCTCACCCAGGATCTCCAGCTCAGGCCACAGCTCCGCCAGGCCTTCACGCAGGCGCTGGCGCGGTAGCGGCTCGTCTTCGACGAGTACGGCCGTGGGCATGTTCACGAGGCCGCTGGCATCAACACGGGACCCACCGCCCAGGGCAGCTCGATGCGCGCGCGCACGCCGCCGCCATCGCGCTCCTGCACGCTCATGCGCGCAGCGCCGTCATACAGGCTGGCCAGCCGGTCTCGCACATTGGCCAGCCCGAGGCCCTGACCTCTGGAGCCTCTTTGGGCAGCCGCCTGCAGGCCGATGCCGCTGTCACACACCTCCACCTGCAGGCCTTGATCGACCCGGCGCGCGGAGATCTCCACGCGTCCGCCCTGGGCCTGGGGTTCGATGCCGTGCTGCACCGCGTTTTCCACCAGTGTCGGCAGCATCAGCGGCGGCATGGGGTGGGCGGCGCAGTCGGGCGCCAGTTGCACATCGAACTGCAAACGCCCGCCCAGGCGCGTCGCCATCACCGTGAGGTAGGCCCGCACCAGCGCCAGTTCCTTCTCGACGGTGGACAGCGGCTCGCGCATGGACGGCAAAGCCAAGCGAAGGTAGTCGTGGAACTCGCCCAGAAAGCGCTCGGCCAGCATTGGATCGTGGCGGATCAACTGCTGCAGGCTGGCCAGCGAGTTGAACAGGAAGTGCGGTTCCACTTGCGCCTGCATGGCCCTCAGTTCGGCCACGCTGACCTGGCGCGACAAATCGGCCATGGCCGCCGTCTGCTCGGCCCGGCTCAGGCGCAATTGCACGGCGCGCTCCTCGCGCCAGCGCCACCAGCGCAAAGGGAGGTGCATCATCATGGCAAAGGCCGTGGCCGGCAGGGCGCGGCGCCACACCAGCCCAAGATCAATCCACTGTGCCAGCCCAAAGCCCGGCAGCAAAGCCAGGCTCGCCACGCCGCCCAGCAGCGCCGCCAGCGGCACCCACACCGGCCAGCGCCGCCACGGCAGCACCAGCCAGGCCAGGCCGTAGGCCAGCCACATCTGCGCTGCCAAAGGCAGCCAGCGCGCATGCGGCCACAGGCTGTGCGCCAGCCACCAACCCAAGGCGAACGACAGCGCCGGCAGCACGGCCGAGCGCAGGCGGGGCAGGAATCGGGCCGAGGGGCTGGCGTCGACCAGCAGCCGTGCGGCAACCCAGGTCTTGAAGGAATGCAACATCATGCCGGGCCCAGAGCGTCAGTCCAAGCTCGAATTGGTCAGTGGCGATGGCCGCATGAGCGACATCATCTTCTCATTGCGTACCCGTTCGTCGCGGGCCTTGGCCCAGTCGAAGCCAAGCATGCGGGTGTCGGTGAGCGGCACCTCGGGCCCGACCACCTCGAAGTGCAGCTTGCGTGCCCAGACCTTGCCTTCACCCACCAGGGCCAGGCCCAGGGTCACGCTGTTGACCGTGGCGGGCACTTGCACCACCACGCTGACGTCTTGCCAAGTGCCATTCGGTGCCTGTGCGGCGGCGCCGCTGGGCGGCAAAGTGTGTTCACCGCCCTCCAGACCGGCAGCCACCACGTTCAAGGCGCCGCCCTTGGGGCCATCGTCCATGAACAAGCCGGCCCAGGTGCTCACGCCTTCAGAGCGGACTTGGGCGGAGAAGCGCAGGCGCTTGCCGGCATAGCCCTGGGCCGACTGCTGAGCCACAGCGAAATTCGCATACCCAGGGTCCAACTTGACCAGAGACTTGATCGACAGGCTGCGTTGGCCCTGCTCCTCGGCGGCCGGGTCCACGCCGATGTCGTAAGCGGGCGGCGGGCCTTTGGCCCAGTCGACCGGGCCGGAAGAGGCAGGTATGCCGGCGCGCATGGCCGTCCAGGGCGCGGGCAGGATCGACTCGGTCGCGCTCACGCTCATCACCAGCGCGGCCAGCGGGGCGGCAAAGAAAACACGGTAATCCATGATGGAAAATTCCTAGGCTTGGAGGCAATTCAGTACACAAGGTACCTCTGTTCGGGCGGCAGAAAGTCCAGGAGGGGTCACCGCAGTTCCAGGTTCTGCGGCGGCTTCTCATGGGCCGCCTGAGCGGCCTCCTGCTCGTGCAACTGGGCCAGGGCACGTGGCACGTCCACACCCATGTGGCTGGTGGTCAAGGGCATGTCCGTCCCCACGATGTCGAGCTTCAGGTCACGCGCCCAGACCTTGCCATTGCCCACCAGCGCCAGCCCGGTGGTGATCATCCAACCGTCGCTGGGCACGTCCACCACCACACTCACGGTCTTCCAATCGGCACCTGCGGCCACGCCAAAGACGTGCGCCAGGGTGTCGGCATCGCTCGCGCTGAACTGGTTCAGGAACGCCATCTTGTCGCTCAACACCAGACCGGCCCAGGTGTCGGCGCCCGCGGCCTTCACCTGCGCGGAAAGGCGCACCCGTTTGCCGGCATAGCCGAACACCATTTGCATGACCGCGCCAATGTCCAGCACGCTGCGGGATCCGACACTTTGGATCAGCAAGCTGTGCCGCCCCGGCTCGTCCATGCCGGGGTCCACGCCCGCCTGATACGCGTTGCCTGAAGGATCAAGTGCAGCGGTCCAGCCCTGCGGCATTCGCAGCTCGGCGGCGCTGCTGGTCATCACCAAAGCCGCCAGCGGGGCGGCGAGCAAAGCGCGGAAATCCATCGGGTTCTCCTTGATATCCGGGTTGTTGATGGAGCGCAGTATCTGCAGCCCGCCGAGGCGGCGCCAGCGGCATGCGACCAAGCCGCCCTGCAGGCGACGAGTCCGCCCAGGAGGCGACGAAGGGCGTTGGTGCAACGAGCCAAGGGCCGGCCGGCAGGATGTTGGCGTCGTAGCCGTCTGATCGCCGCGCCCTGTTGCCGCCGACGCCGAAAGGGCCACCACGCCGACCTTCGACCGCGCCAATTGATCGGCCCTGACGTCCATCAGGCATGCGGGTCGAAAGGCTGCCAATGCGGCTCACTTCGGCATCGGTGGCAACACGGTGGCGACAGAACGTACCCGCATCGACGTCGGCCTCGAGCGTTGCCTCCCTGTCGCCCACCGTTGTGAACATCGGGCGGCGATCGAGTACATGAGCCCGCTTCCACGACGGCAGCGTGCCCGAAACCGCGGGCTTGCCTCTAGTTTGTTCGATACTCGCACTATTATCATAGCATCGGACAATGGAGGTACTTCTCGAAATGAATGCGATCCTGATCGCGAAGTGGCTCAGCGTCACCTGCAGACAGAGACCTGCAGCGATTGCATCGCGACCCAGGTGCAGCCAATGACGCGCATGAATGCGCATTCAAGCAGGCGCAGAGCCCTCAAGGTCATGGCCGCTGCGCCGTTGTTGGGCGTCCTGTCCGATCTCGCGTGGGCTGCGACCGGCACCGCCGGGGCTCTTTCTGGGCCGGTCGAGCCCTTCCGGTTGGATGACGTTCGCCTCTTGCCAGGGCCGTTCCACGCAGCGCAGGAGTTGGACGGTCGTTACCTGCTGGCGCTCGAGCCGGATCGCCTGCTTCACAACTTCCGCGTGAACGCTGGCCTTGAGCCCAGGGCTCCGGTCTACGGCGGCTGGGAATCGCAGGAACCCTGGGTGGGCATTCGCTGCCATGGCCATACGCTGGGCCACTACCTGAGTGCCTGCGCCATGATGGCCGCCGCCACGGGCCTGCCCGCGTATGCGGACCGGGTGGATCGCATCGTCTCCGAGCTCGCCGACTGCCAGGAAGCGGGCCGCACCGGCTTGGTTTGCGCGTTCCCCGATGGCGACGAACAGCTACTGAACGGATTGCTTGGGCGCCCCGTCGTGGGGGTACCGTGGTACACGCTGCACAAGATCATGGCAGGCCTGCGCGATGCGCATCTGATGACACGCAATGCGATGGCCTTGCCCGTTTTGACACGTCTGGGCGATTGGATCGACCATGCGGCGAAAGATTGCGACGAGGCCTGTTTCCAGCAGATGCTGGGCGTCGAACATGGCGGCATGAACGAAGTGCTGGCCGACCTGCATGCGCTGACAGGCGACATGCGCTACCTGGCGCTCGCCGAACGCTTCAACCATCGTGCGCTCCTCGATCCGCTCGCGGATGGCCACGACCCTCTCGACGGCTGGCACTCGAACACGCAGATCCCCAAGGTTGTCGGCTTCGCGCGCTTGCATGGACTGACCGGCAATCCGCGCTACCGCAACGCATCACGATTCTTCTGGCGGAGCGTCATCGAGCACCGATCTTTCGCCACAGGCGGCAACGGCGACGGCGAGCACTTCTTTCCTGCAGGCGAGAATCGCACGCATGTGCTCTCGGCCAGGACCATGGAGACATGCTCGACCCACAACATGCTGAAGCTGACGCGGGCGCTCTTCATGGCTGAGCCCGACGCCGCTTATGCGGAATACTACGAGCGCGCGCTCGTGAACGGCATCCTGGCATCCCAGGATCCAGACAGCGGCATGATGACGTACTTCCAGGCAACGCGCCCCGGGTATCCGAAGCTGTATTGCCGCCCCTTCGACGCGTTCTGGTGCTGCACTGGAACCGGTATCGAGAACCATGCGAAGTATGGCGACTCGATCTATTTCCACGACGCCAATTCACTGGTCGTCAACCTGTTCATCGCCTCGGAGCTTGATTGGGCAGCCAAGCGGGTTCAGGTCCGGCAGACGACTCGATTCCCGGACGAGGCCGCCACACGATTCGACATCCAGGTTGCGACTCCGACATCCTTGGCTCTGCGCATTCGCCACCCTGGGTGGTGCCACGAAGTGGGCATCACGTTGAACGGGGCGCCGGTTGGCAGTCGAAGCGTTGCCGGCTACATCGAGATCCGGCACGTCTGGCACGACGGGGATGTCTTGCAGGTTCAACTGCCGATGCACCTGTGGCTCGAGCGACTGCCAGGAACGTACGATGTCGTCGCGCTGATGTATGGCCCGATCGCATTGGCGGCGCGCCTCGGAAACGAGGGGATTGCGCCGGGGAGCGACCTGATCGCCAATGAACGAACGTACGGAAGCGTTCTAGACCGACCCATTGCAATGCCCGAGGTGTCGTTGAGCGAGGCTGCGCTGGAGACAAGGGTGCGGCGCGAGCCCGGATCGGTACTGTCGTTCCGCATGCGAACGAACCTGTCCGACGCTGACATGGAGCTCATTCCGTTCCATCGAATCGCGCATGAGCGCTACAACCTGTACTGGCAGCGCGTCTAGGGAAGGTCCGATCAAGTCGAAATCGCGGACGTGGTGTACTTCGAATCGCTGCCCGGCCTTTCGGCCAAGGCAGCCTGACCCGCAGGTTCCACCGAGGAACTGTCGGCCCGTGTTCAGACAGCGGTGGCCGGCCCTATCAGTAGTTGTAGAGGACCCCGCGTCCGGCCAGGTAAACCCGACCCGCGACGGTGTTGTCTGCCGCAAGCGCTCCGATGCCACCCCACTGGTGGGAGTCATCGTTGATCCGGGTCCAGGTGCCCCCCCCGTCGTCGGATCGGAAGAGCCCGGCGACGCCGCCCACCGTTCCGACAAGGTACACAGCGGCAGAGTAGGTTGAACCTGGCATCGGCTTGCCGAGGGCAATGCGCTGGGCGCCATAGAACGTCGGACCTTGATAGTGATCGTAGTTGGCCGGCGTCGAGGCCATGGTGGTCAGCTTCGTCCAGCTCACGCCCGAATTGGTCGAGTGATACACGTTGTCGCCGTTGGTCAGCCACACATCGCCTTCGGCATTGGGATTCACCGCCAGCCAGGTGAGCCCGAACTGCTGGAAACTCAGCGCATTGAGGGTGGGGTCGGTCGACATGGTGAAAGTCTTCCCACCGTCGGTCGAGTAGTAGAACTTGCCATTGGTGTTCGACCATCGGGCACCACCGCTGTCGTACGCATAGACCTTGTTAGGATTCTTGCGGTCGGCAGCCAGGTGGTAAGCGCTGTTGATCGACGTCTGGGTGGGCGGCGGCAAGTTCGTTGCCATCCAGGTCACCCCGTTGTTGGTCGTGTAGTAGGGCACCCCGTTGGAGGTGACATTGCCACTGTTGGTCGACGGCGCCCACACCAGTTTCCCTTGGGCGATCACCGCGATGTTGGCTTCACCCGAGCCGCCTTGATCGATATTGGCTCCCGCAGGGGCGAAGGGCGGCTGACTCGGGAAGGCCGTCCAGTGCACCCCGGAGTCGGTCGAATAGACGCCCACGGTTGAGGTGTTTCCACTGTTGCCGTTCGTGGACCCGATGGCCGCGATGTACGCCGGATTGGTCCATGCCGTGTCAGTGCCGTTCCCGTTTCCGAACGAAGTGTTGCCCGGTATGTTCGTGGTCGGTTTCGCGTTCACGTTCGTATGGACCTGGGTGCCGACGTCCCAGTACCCGGCAACGAAGAGATACGACGCACCCGGCGGAGGCGTCATGAGGGAACGGGTCGC
>Ga0265336_10000888_pt1 | contig 15301 bp, 11 predicted proteins | sample 42119metaG_FD_193583 | JGI IMG/M metagenome (GOLD analysis project Ga0265336, IMG submission 193583) | Rhizosphere microbial communities from Carex aquatilis grown in University of Washington, Seatle, WA, United States - 4-21-19 metaG | ecosystem: Host-associated > Plants > Roots > Rhizosphere...
AAGGTATCTTCGACCGGTCGATCGCTCTCGGAGGGTTTGCGGCCAATACGCTCACTGGTGACCTCGCTGCCCGCGCGCACCTTGTGGCTGCGAGGTCGGCGCACCTTGGGTTCCACGCGAGAATGCGGGACGGCCACCTCGCCCGCGCAAGCGAACTTGCGATGGCCTGCAAAACAGAAGCCGATCTCCGATGGCTCTGTTTCGCGGCAGCAAGTGAAGACGAAGGCCCGAACGCCGACCAGTTGGCCGATGAACTGCTGCAGCTTGACTACCAAACGCACGGTCACGCACTGCGCGTCGCGACCGCCAGTCTCTATCTCGGCTTTGAACGCGGACCGCTACGCGAGCACATCGACGCCGCACAGAGCTGCGTCGCCCTTGTCGACACCGCGTCGGATCCATACGCCAGCACTTCCATGCTGAATGCGTTGGCGTATGGGCTATTCGCCGCCGGCCAATACCAGAACGCGCTCCTGACAGCAGATAAGGAGCTCGCGATCGCCGAAGAGTTCGAGCTCCCGTTCGTCATCCCCTACGCCGAAATCAATCGCGCGTGCGCCCTCACCGCGTCGCGCGAGTTTGCTGAGGCGCGGCGAGCGTTGAGAGTCGTCGAGAAGCACGCCCGGATCGACGCCGACCCGTACTTCACTTCGCAACACGCGAAGCACGCTGCGACCCTTGAAGTCGCGCGAGGCAATCTCGGCCGGGCGATCGAACACCTTGCTTCATCCGACCATCCGCGTACGCCGAAGGGAACTCAAGCCACACACCATGCGCTCCAATCCCTAGTGCTGACGGCCGTCGGAGACTTCGGTGCAGCCGACGATCGGGCTAGTCACGCGCTTGGCAAATCGCGCGGGCTTGAAACTCGTGCGCTTCTCGCCGCTGCTACCACCATCCGAGCAGCAATCCAGAACTAGCGCGAAGAGTGCATCGCAGCCTATGAGGAGATTATGGAGTCGGGCTTCAACTACGTGCTGCCGCTCGCATGGCGAGCTCGCTTCGAGGTCGCCGCAGTACTCCTCGCGAGTCCAAAGCATCGCGACTCGGTGCTCCCGCTGCTGTTCAGCGCCCACGACACAGCAATCGCCAAACGGGCCGGTGTCCAACTTCCGCGGGCGGTGAGCCAGAGACTCAACCTCTCCGCGCGCGAGCAAGAAGTGTGCGAACTCCTCGCCGAGGGACGGACGAATCAGGAAATCGCCACGATGCTCTTCATCAGCCTTTCTACGACGAAAGTGCACGTGAAGCACATCCTCGAGAAGCTCGGCGTCCGCTCGCGTGTCGAGGCAGCCCGCATGTGGGAAGAGGGAGCTAGCTGACTGTTCGAAGCGCAACCAGTTCAATCGGTTCTTCGGCGACGGCCTCGTGCGCATCATGGTCAAACGCCGCTGTCCGATAGTCCTCGTCGGCCGTGGCGAGGATCGCCTCAAACGCTGCTACCACCGTCGTGTCGAACTGGCTCCCGACTGCCTGCGCCAGCCGCAGACGCGCGACCTGGCTCGGCATCGCGTCGCGGTACGCGCGCTTAGAGGTCATCGCGTTATAGGCGTCGGCAACTGAGATGATCTTCGAAAGAAGCGGGATCTCGCCCTCCGGCAACCGGTCGGGGTAACCCTGCCCGTCGATCCGCTCGTGATGGTGGCGGACGATCTTCCCAATCCGGCCGTGATCTTCGACGTCAATCTCCCGGAGCAGCTCTTCCCCGTACTCGGGATGCATTTCCATGAGCCTGCGTTCATCCAGCGTCAACGGCCCCGCCTTCTCGACGATCTTCGGAAGGCGGATCTTGCCGATGTCGTGGAGCAGACCACAGAGGTGCACGAGCTCGACCTCATCATCCGAGAGCCCCATTCGTTCCGCGATGTCGCGCGAATACGTCGCGACGGCGCGCGAATGGCCGGCTGTGTACGGGTCGCTCTCCTCGTAGAGCCGGACAAGTCCCGTCACGAATCGAACATTCGCCGTACGCAAGTGCGAGTTCGCCGTAGCGAGATCGCGGGTGGCTTCCTTCTCCTGTTGGTACAGGTGAAGAAGCCGCTGCGCGGCAAGAGTGGGAACGAAGAGGATCAGGGCGACGCCGAGCGAGTAGGTGTTGTTGGTGAACACCAGCAACGCAAGCAGCGGGACGTACAGCGGAACCGTCAGCCACGAAACGGATGCCATCGTCAGAAGCACCTCTTTGGCGTTGAGGCCACGGACGCGGGCCGTGGTCCCAACCAGGGCGCCTGCCGCGACAAGATCCGCGAGTGACGCCACGAGGCAAATGAACAGGTACTGCCCTAAGCCTGACGGGTGCCGGGTAAACCCCCACGCGGCTGCACCCGCGGTGGCGGCGGTTAGAGCTCGTATCGGTACGTAGACGACCCATTTCAACCGAGACTCACGGAAGTCCCAAATATTCGAGAACGCTCCTACCGTCAACCCGCCGAGCGGACCGAATACGACTGCCGCAAAGACGATCGGTAGAAACGACACGGACTGCGTCGTTCGATCGGCCACGACCACGCCTTGGCGGTCGGCGACCGTGGCGATCCCGCCAAGCACGACGATTGCCCAGACAGGCGGAAGCCTGTAGCCGTCAGACCAGAGCGCCATACCCACGCCCGCCATACCGGCGATCAGAACGGCAGCCCAAGCGATGGACCGAAACAGCTGGGGTTGCTCGCGGAAACGGCGACGGAGACTTGCGTATCCCCCAGAAGGGGTATATGCTTCCTTTGCCGTCAGTCCCCGATCGATCGGAGCATCCAATGCGCACGTCCCTTGCTCGTTTTGCTCTCCGCCTCACGGCGGTTGGCGACACGAAGGTCTGGTAAGACCGTCGGATAGTCCGTTATCCACAGGCTGTGGGCATCCCCTCTGTGAGGGATTTGTCCAAACTGTGGATAACTTGACCGACGGCAGCGGCTCACAGGCGCCGGGTGTAGCTCACCCGGCGCTTTGTGTTTCCTCATTTAGAGGACAGCACCTCACATTCGTGGGTTGAGAGCTACGCGATGAGCCCGCGCCGGAGGCCGACGGCCACCGCATGAGCCCGCGAGCGCGCCTGGAGCTTTGCGAGGAGGTGACGGACGTGCGACTTCACCGTCTCCTCCGACAGGAACAGCCGCTCGCCGATCTCGCGGTTCACGAGGCCGTCCGAGATGAGCTGGAGCACCTCGACCTCGCGATGCGTCGGCTCCTGCTCGAGCGCCCGTACGGGAGCCTGAAGCGGGATCACCTCGCCGCCGACCTGACCGCGCCGGCGCGCTGCCACTTCCTCGAAGTGGCGCGAATGCGTCAGGTAACGGCCGAGAATCTCTTTGCGCTCAGCTGCGTCCATCGCGTTCCGTATCGGCGTGATCCGCCCCGCGCTTTACCGCGATTACCCGAACGGGGGGCGTGCCGTTACTTCCCGACGCAGATCGACGCGTAATCGAAGCCGTATAGGACGTTGTTCACGTAGCACTGCAACTGCACACGCGCGCTGAAGAAGTCGGCCTCCTTGCGGTTGAGGAACGGCGCCCACGGGGCGAGCTCCATCACTTTTCGGTCGAGTCGCCCCCACTGCGCGTCGATGGCGGGCGTGAGCTTCGGCTGCCGCGTGAGCGACTCGATCTCGCGGGTAACCCACGGCACGTCGAAATCCGCGTAGTTGTCGCTCCGCGCCGTCGCCGTCTGGCGGCCGGCGAGAAGGACGCCGAACCAGTCGAGCGGATGCGGATAGTCCTGAACCCAGTCCGCAAAGCCGATCTGCGCTTTCGTCTTCGGATCGCTCAAGGTCGACCAGTAGTCGCTGGCCGTCAAGACGTTCTCGCGCGCGCGGAAGCCGAGCTTGTTGAGGACGGAGACGAGGTACTCGGTAAACGGCAGGTCGCCGGGCACGTCGTGGTTCCAGACGATCACGCGCTTCCCGCGGTCACCCGACGCCGCGACCAGCCTCTTGGCCTTGCGGAAGTCGTGGCGGTAGAGCGTGTGCCGCCGGTACGACGGATAGCCGGGCGGGAGGATGTTCTCGGTCGCTTGGGCGAGGCCGCCGGCCAGATGGACGAGCCACTTCCTCGAGATCGCGTAGTTCACTGCTCGCCGCACGGCGACGTTGTCGAACGGCGCGACGTGCGTGTTCATGAAGAAGTACGAGAGGTTCGGCGGCGTCGAGATCTCTAGCTGGCTCGCGAAACGCTCCCTGAGGCTCGGCAGCCGCTTCGGCGGGATGGGCCAGTAGCTCATCCAGTCGTCCTTACCGCTCAAGACCGAACGGAGCGCCGCACGGGCCGTTGGGAGGATGTCCCACGTCACACGGTCAGGATTCCCCGCAGGAACGTGACCGTGGAAGCGCCACGCCTGGAAGTGCGGGTTCCGCACCTCGACGATCCGCGAGCGCGGCTGATAGCTCACGATCTCGTACGGGCCGGTCGCCGGAAGCGGCTGCAGCGTCGAGTCGGATCGCGGCGCGTTATACGGCACCGGCGCCGCGAACTCCGAAGCGAGAACGTTCTCGAAGTCGCCCTCCGGCGCGACGAGGTGGATGTCGATCGTCCTCTCGGCATCGTTGACGTGGATCCCGGAGATCCCGCCCTTCTGGACCCTCGCGAAGTGCGCAACTCCGACGATGTTGTCGAACAGCGAAGCCCCCGCGGAGTCGAGCACGATGTCCCGCTCGATCGTCCGCCTGAAGTCGCGCGCAAGCACGGGTTGGCCGTTGGAGTAGCGGAGGCCGGGCCGCAGGCGAAGCGAGTAAACAAGGCCGTTCGACGAGATGTCGGGCAGCGACTCCGCGAGATACGCGACGAGCGTTGCGCCCTCCGCGTGGCTGGCGTGCTTGTAGCCGATGAGCGGGAGGTAGACGTTCCACATCACGCCCCAACCTTCGGCCGAGTCCGAGAGGCCCGGGTCGAGGTAGTCCGTCGAGTTGTCCATCGCGATCCTGAAGTCGGAGAACTCGTGCGGGAGGCCGGGTTTCGTCGTCGTCGTCGTCGGCGGCGGCGGCGCAACGGTGGTCGTCGGCGCAGTGGTCGAAGGGGTTGCGGCGCCGCTTGCGCCGCCGCAACCCGCCGCGACGAGCACAAGAAGAGCCGCGGCGCCGCTCAGGCGAACGCGCGACACCTGGCGCACGAACGTGTGTTCGCCTAGGCTCCCAGACATGCAACTCAGGCTAGACGCGGCCGACCGCCTCGTGGAACTCGTCGAGGAACGACGCGGACCGGTGCCTGCGGACGACGCGGCACGTCGGCTGTTCGCGCTGCGCCAGGCGCCGGTTGCCCTCGCGCGCTCACTCCTGACGGAGGTCGTCGAGGCGGACGCGCGCCTCACGTGGCACGGCGACACGGTCGCGCTCGCGACGCCGCCGGGAGTCGAGCTCCTCCTCGAGCTGGCGACGTACGTCGTCGTCGACCTCGAGACGACTGGCCTGCGGCCCGGGACATCCGCGATCTGCGAGATCGGAGCCGTCCGGATCCGCGAACTCGAGGTGGTCGACGAATTCGAGACGCTCGTCGATCCCGGCGTCCGGATCGCGCCCGGCGCGTCGGCCGTCACCGGGCTGCGCAACGAGCACCTGCGGGGCGCGCCACGGCCGCCGGAGGCGGTGCGGCAATTCCTCGACTTCGCCGGCGACGCGGTTCTCGTCGCCCACAACGCGCGTTTCGATCTCGCCTTCCTCGACCGCGAGACCGAGCGGCTCACCGGCTCGCGCATCGCCGCGCCGGTGGTCGACACCGTCCTCCTCGCGCGGACGCTGCTCGCCGGACGCGTGAAGGGCTTCTCGCTCGGACAGCTCGCGTGGTTCATCGGCGCGGACACGCGTCCGTGCCATCGCGCGCTGCCTGACGCACGCGCGACCGCGGAGCTGCTGCTCGCGCTGATCGGGCTGGCGCAGGAGCGCGGTGCGCGGACGGTCGCAGACCTCGGCTCCCTCGCCGCGACCCGACGCCGACGGCTGATCGACAAGCGCCACCTCGCCTTCGGCGCGCCCACGCGGCCCGGTGTCTATCTCTTCCGCGGCCGTGGTGACCAGGTGTTGTACGTCGGGCGCGCGCGCGACTTGCGCGCGAGGCTGCGGTCGTACTTTCGGAGCGATCGGCAGCGGCCCGCAGTCGAGGCAGCGCTCGGCGCGACCGAGCGGATCGAGTGGCGCGTGCTCGGCTCCGAGCTCGAGGCCGCGCTCGTCGAGCTCCGCCTGATCCGCGAGCTCCACCCTCCGGGCAACGCGCGCGTCTCACGGCCTGAGCGTCACGTGTGGCTGCGGGCTCGTGGCGAGCAGGTCGTCTCGAGCCATGTCCAACCTAGTGACAGTCTGTTACTAGGGCCGTTGCGTTCGCGGCGCCGCGCTCAGCTTGCGGCCCGCACACTGAGGCCGGACGATCTCGAGCGGCCGGCAGACGCTCTCCCCCGCCTCAGGCGCCGCCTTGCCGCGCTGGCCGAGGAGCGCCGGTTCGAGGATGCGGCGCGGCTGCGGGACCGGATCGACGCATTGGAGGACGTTTGCCGCGAGCTCGGGCGGCTGGATCGGATCCGCCGGCTCGAATGCTGCGTCCTTGTGCCCGCTACCGAGGCGGGATTCGTCGCGGCGTTCTTCGTGGCGGGCGGCCGTGTCGCGGCCGAGCGAACGCTGCCTCCAGGCAACGGCGCCGTGCTCGAAGTCGAGGCGGGACTCGCCACGAGCAGACACGTCCAACCTAGTAACAGTCTGTTACTAGGAAGCCTCGATGAGCTGCTGCTCGTCGACTCGTTCCTCCGGAAGCCTCCGCCCGAGCTCCGCGTCGCGCCGCTCGCCCGCGAGGCGATTCTCCACGCGGCAGCCCAGGTCAGGCGGGCGGGTGGTACAGGTGGCACGCCACCTCGACGTCGCCCTCGGTCTTGAGTTGCGGATCGTGGGGACGGTGGAAGTCGAGCCGGATCCGGCCGTCCGCCACACCGAGATGCTCGACTCCCTTCCAGAGCGGCTCGTCGGGCTGGCTCGCCCGCATCTGTTCGAGCAGAGCGAGAGTCTCCTCCGCGGCGACTCCCTTCGGTGGCGTCCAGCGCACCTCCGACGACGGCGTCCTCAGCGCATCGAGATCGCCGATGAGCCGCTGCTCGCTCTCGACCGCAGGGCTGCCCGCTTCCATCGCCCAGCGTTGCTCCAGCAGGTCGCGTAAGTCGCGCGACTCCCAGCCACACGGCCCGAACGCCTGCGGGCAACGCGGGTGGAACGAACAGCCGAGCGGAGGGAGAGAAGCGTCGGGCACTTCTCCGCGCGGGAGGTCGCGCGGGACGGCGCGCTCGGGGTCCGGCTCGGGGATCGCGCGAAGAAGTGCCTGCGTGTAAGGGTGTTTTGGGTCGGAGTAGATCGCTTCGGCAGGGCCGATCTCGACGATTCGCCCGAGGTACATGATCGCGATCCGGTCGCAGAAGAATTTCGCCGTCGCGAGGTCGTGGGTGACGTAGAGATACGTGAGGTCGAAGTCGCGCTTGAGGGCGAGCATGAGCTCGAGGATCTTGGCCCGCACGCTCATGTCGAGCATCGAGACGGGCTCGTCGGCGACCAGCAGCACCGGGTTGAGGATGATCGCGCGTGCGATTACCGCGCGCTGCTTCTGGCCGCCCGAGAGATCGGACGGGTACTTGTCGAGGTACTGCTCCGCGGGCGCGAGCCCGACGCGTTCGAGTACCGCCGAGACGCGGGCGCGGACCTCGGCGCGCCCCTTCGCGACCCCGTGGATCTCGAGCGGGTGGCCGACGGCCTGGCCGATCGTCATCGCCGGATTGAGCGACGCGTGCGGATCCTGGAACACGACCTGCATCCGCCTGCGGAGCGCTCGGAAGTCGCGCTCGGGGAGACGCGTGATGTCCTGGCCCTCGAATTCGATCGAGCCCGACGTTGCGCGGACGAGACCGAGAATCGTGCGACCGAGAGTCGTCTTGCCGCTTCCCGACTCCCCGACCAAGCCGAGCACCTCGCCCTTGCGGATGTCGAGCGTGACATCGTCGACTGCCCGCACAGTGCCGGCCTCGCGGCCGACGAGCCGATCGACGAAGCTGCCGCGGATCGAGTAATAGGTACGGAGGTCGCGGATCGAGACAACCGGATCAGGCTTCATCCGCGACTCCGATCGCCTCACGCTCGAGCGGCGCCTGCCCACCCTGCGGGATCATCTCGCTCGGGCCGTGCAGCCAGCAGAAGACGCGCCGCCCCGGGGCGGGATGCTGCTCGACCGGCTCGAGCTCGTTGCAGACCGCCATCGCACTCGGGCAGCGCGGGTTGAACCGGCAGCCGAGCGGCGGGTCGATGAGATTCGGAGGCGCACCCGGAATCGAGTGCAGGGCCGTCGTGTCGAGCGAGATCGTCGAGCGGAGGAGCTCGCGCGTGTACGGATGCGCAGCGTTCGCGAACACCTCGCGCACCGGACCCTCTTCGGCGATCCGCCCGGCGTACATGACGGCCATTCGGTCGCAGGCCTCGGCGACGATCCCGAGATTGTGGGTGATCAGGAGGAGCGCGGTGCCGAAGTTGTTCTTGAGGTCGGCGAGAAGAGCGAGAATCTGGCCCTCGACGATCACGTCGAGCGAGGTCGTCGGCTCGTCGGCGACGAGGAGCTTGGGACGCAGGACGAGAGCGAGCGCAATCATGATCCGCTGTCGCATGCCGCCGGAGAACTCGTGCGGGTACTGGCGGAAGCGCGTCGGCGGGATCCCCATCCGTCCGAGCGTCTCGAGCGAGCGGCGCCGCACCTCGGCGTCGGTGAGCTTCGGCTCGTGCTGCTCGAGCGTCTCCTTGAAGTGGTCGGAGATGCGGAGGAGCGGGTTGAGACGCGTCATCGGCTCCTGGAAGATCAGGCCGAGATCCGGCCCGCGCATCCGCCGCACCGTCTTCCGCGGGAGCTTGACGAGATTCTGTCCGTCGTAGAGCACCGCGCCGTCGGCGCGCGCGCCGTCGGGCAGGAGCCCCAGGATGCCGCGACCGAGCGTCGACTTCCCGCAGCCCGACTCTCCGACGAGGCCTACGACCTCGCTCTCGCCGATGTCGAGCGTGACGCCGTCGACTGCGCGCACGGGCTTCCCCGGTGTCCCGTAGTAGACGCGGAGGTTCCGGACCTGAAGAATCGCATCGCTCATTCCGCCTCCTCCACTGCCCCCGGCACCGGCTCGAACTCGAACGCGCCGTAGCGCCGGCGGCGGAGCACCGGATTGATCGTCTCGTTCAATCCTTCGCCGACGAGCGTCAGGCCAGTCACGAGCAGCACGATGGCGAGACCCGGGAAGAGGCCGGTCCACCAGATCCCCGACGCGGCGTCCGAGACGGCGCGCGACATGTCGTAGCCCCACTCCGCGCCCTGCGTCGGCTGGATCCCGTAGCCGAGGAAGCCGAGCGACGCGAGGAGGAGGATCGCGTCGGCGGCGTTCAGCGTCGCGATCGGCGGCACGTTCTGGACGACGTTGAAGAAGACGTACTTGCGGATCACCGTGCGCGGGCGCGCGCCGAGCGCACGCGCGGCGTCGACGTACGGCTCCTCGCGCACGCTGATCACGTGGTTGCGGACGACGCGGAAGTAGAGCGGGACGTACGCGACCGTGATCGCGATCGACGCCGTGAGCACGCCCTGCCCGATGCTCGAGTTCGAGAGCAGGAATGCGACGACGATCGCGACGAGCAGATACGGGAACGCGAGGAGCGCGTCCATGATCAGGACGAGAACGCGGTCGAGGATCCCGCCGAAGTAGCCGGAGATGAGCCCGAGCGGGACGCCGAGCATGAGTGACATCACGAGTGAGATGGCCACGACCTTCAGCTCGGTCTGCGCACCCCAAACGATCCGGGCCATCACGTCGTCGGAGAGCGACGTCGTTCCAAACCAGTGCGCGCCCGACGGATGGGCGAGCTGCGGGAAGCGGGTGCCGTTCGCCGTGTACTGGGTGAAGCCGTAGCGCGAGAGCCACGTCGCGAAGACGGCGAGGACGATGAAGAAGAGCGTGATCGCGACGCCGGCCCAGAACATGGCGCGAGCGATGCCGCTCGCCTCGCGAATCGGCTTCGTCATCCGGCCGAGCGCGATGAGGCGCGCGCGCCCGTGCGGCGTGCGCGGAGGAGGTGCGGCGGCGGTCGCCACGCTAGTAGCGGATCCTCGGGTCGACGAACGCGTTGACGAAATCGACGAGCACGCTCACCGCGACGACGACGAGCGCGTAGATGACGATGATCCCCTGCACTGCCGCGTAGTCGCGGTTCTCCAGATACGTGACGAGCGCGTGGCCGATGCCGGGCCAGTTGAACGTCGTCTCGGTGAGAACGGCGCCGCCGAGGAGCGTCGCGACGTTGAGGCCGACGATCGTGATGACGGGGACGAGCGCGTTCTTGAAGGCGTGATGGAACACAACGCGATGCTCGGCGATCCCCCGGGCGCGGGCCGCCTCGATGTAGTCGTCGCGGAGCGTGCGAATGACGTTGATGCGCGTCAGGCGGATGAAGACGCCGGCGGTGATCAGCCCGAGCGTCATTCCGGGGAGAATCAGGTGCTGCGTCACGTCCCAGAGCGCGCCCCAGTTTCCGTCCCAGATCGCGTCGATGAAGTAGATGTTCGTGTGGGTCTGGAGCAGCGCCTCGGTGAGCGGGCTCGCCTGGCCCGCGACCGGAAGCCAGCCGAGCCAGACGCCGAAGACGAGCTGGGCGAGCAGGCCGAGGAAGAACGGCGGCGTCGCGTACATGAGGATCCCGAACAGGCGGCCACCGACGTCGAGCGGCGTGTCGCGGAACCGTCCGGCGAGGAGCCCGACGAACACACCGACGATGATCGCGACGAGCATCGCGAAGACCGTCAGCTCGAGCGTCGCCGCCCCGTTCTGCTCGATGATCTGCGAGATCGGCCGGTTGTCGGTGGTCGTCGACCCGAAGTGGCCGCGCATGATGTTCCAGAGGTAGTCCCAGTACTGCGTGAGGAGCGGCTTGTCGAAGCCCAGCCGGTGCTCGATGTGATGGACGAGCCCGGGCGGCGCGTGCCCGCCGAGCGCCGCCTGAATCGGGTTGCCCGGTGCGACGCGAAGGAGGAGAAAGACGAGCGTCAGGAGGATGAAAACCATGGGGATCACGAGCGCGAGACGCGTGATCAGATACGTCCGCAGCGAGGTCCCTCTCATCGCGCGAGCTTACGCGGTCCGCAAGCACGAAAAAGGGGCGTCCCGGCCGGGACGCCCCTTCTCCGATCGAGACAGAACTACTTCGAGAGCTTCCAGAACCGCATGTAGAACGCGGCGTCAAGGGTCTTGCCGATCCCCAGCACGTTCTTCTGGCTGACAGCGACCATGTTGCCCTGCCAGTACGGGATCGTCGGCACGTCCTTCGCCCCGAGCGTCTGAATCTGCTTGAGGTAGTTGTACCGCGTCGTTCCCGTGGAAGCCCGTTCCTTCTGGATCAGGCTGTCCATCTGCGTGCTGCTGTAGCCGTTCGAGAAGAACGAACCGGTCTGGTAGAAGCTGACCGTGTAGTCGTCGGCGTCCGGGTAATCCGGGAACCAGCCGAGCTGGAAACCGCCGTAGACCTTCCCGAGCGCTCCGCTGTACTGGGCCCACTCGGCCGTCTTCAGCGTGACCTTGAAGAGGCCCGAGTTGTTGAGCGCGCGCTGGATGTCCGCGTACTCGTTCGCGGAGAACGAGCCGTAGTGGCTCGGCGTGTACCAGAGCGTGATCGCGAGCGGCGTCTTGACGCCCGCGGCCTTCATCGCCGCCTTCGCCTTCGTGAGGTTCGGGCTTGATCCGTACAGCGTCTTGAACGCGTCGGTCTGGCCCGGAAGGCCCTTCGGCACCATCGAATACAGCGGCGACACCGTGTGGTGGTAGTCGGTCGCAATTCGCTGCCGCGGCATCAGATAGGCGATCGCTTTCCGGACGCCGAGCTTGTTGAACGGCGCCCGCTTCACGTTGAAGACGAGATAGCGGATGACGACGCCGTTCCCGGTGTGGACGGCGAGGTTCGTGTTGTTCTTCATCGCCGCGATCTCGGTCGGGTCGAACGTCTGGAACGCCATGTCGAGCGTCTTGTTCTGCAGGTCGAGCTTCATCGTCGCCGAGCTCGAGTAGTAGTTGATGATCAGCCCGCCGTTGGCCGGCTTCGTTCCCCAGTAGTGGCTGTTGAGGCCGAATACGGCCTGCCCGCCCGCACCCGCCGTGAACTTCGTCAGCACGTACGGACCGGTGCCGATCATGTGAGACGTATCCGTGTTCGCGAGGATCGCGTTCGACGGGAACGTCTTGTGGTCGACGATGTAGCCGGCGTTCGTGGAGAGGATGTACGGCCAGATCGAGTCGGGGTTCGTCAGGTGGAAGACCACCGTGTACGCACCGCTCGTCGTCGTGCTCTTGAGATACGAGAGCAGGGTGTAGATGCCCTGGTCGCCCTGGATCTTCTGCACGCGATCGAACGAGTACTTCACGTCGGCCGACGTCATCAAGTCACCGTTCGAGAAGTGGACGTTGTGGCGGAGCGAGCACGTCCACGTCTTCAGGTCCGACGAGTGCGTGCATCCCGTCGCGAGCACCGGCTGGAGCGTCGCATTGGTCGGGAAGCCGTACAGGCCCTGGAAGATGTTGAGATCGACCGTGAACGAGTCGTAGTCGTATTCGTTGGCCGGGTCGATGTTCACGACCGTGCCTGTCGACCCGTCGATGATGATCGGGTTCGTCTTGGCGCCGCCGTATGCGCTCGTCGCGATAACGGCAACCACTGCGGCTGCGACGGCCAGAACCGCCAGCCCTTTGAATCTGCGCGTTGGCATGAAGCTCCCTTCCCTCCGGATTCGTTCGCCGAGGTCGTTCGGTCTATGAAGACAAACGTAAACGAACCCCGGGGTCAAGCGGGCCCGTCCGCGGCGAGGCGATTTCAGGCAGCTGCGACCGAGATCAGGTCGCGCAACGCGCCGAGCCGCGCGAGTGCCTGACCCTCGAGCTGCCGAACGCGCTCGCGCGTCAGGTCGAGCTCGTTGCCGATCGCCTCGAGCGTCCACGGCTCGCCCTCGAACCCGAAGCGGAGCTCGAGGATGCGCCGCTCGCGCTCGGGGAGAGCCTCGAGCGCACGCCGCACGCCCTGCCGGCGGAGCGACTCCTCGGCCTCGTCGAACGGATCGGCGGCCTCGCGGTCGGCGAAGAGATCGCCGAGCTCGCCTTCGTCGTCTGCACCGACGGTCTGGTTGAGCGAGACGGACGCGTTCGCCGCGCCGAGCGCCTCCTCGATGTGTTGCATCGGCAGACCGGTCGCCTCGGCGAGCTCCTCCTTCGTCGCCTCGCGGCCGAGCTCGACCTCGAGCCGGCGCGCCGCGCGCGACAGCTTCTGCTGGCGCTCGACGACGTGGACAGGAACGCGGATCGTGCGCGCATGGTTCGCGACGGCGCGCTGCACCGACTGGCGGATCCACCACGTCGCATAGGTCGAGAACTTGTAGCCGCGGCGCCAGTCGAACTTCTCGACGGCGCGGTTCAGCCCGAGCGTCCCTTCCTGGATGAGGTCGAGGAACGGAACGCCGAGCCCGCGATAGCCCTTCGCGATCGAGACGACGAGGCGGAGGTTCGACTCGATCATGCGGCGCTTCGCCGTCGGGTCGCCGCGCTCGATCCGCTTCGCGAGCATGACCTCGTCGGCGGCGGTGAGCAGCTTGTGACGGCCGACGTCGGCGAGGAAGAGCTGGAGGCTGTCGGCCGAGCCGGAGATGGCGACAGTCGGCGTCGGGGCCTCTTCCTTCTCCTCCTTTTCGTCGGCCTCGTCGACCACCTCGGCGGCGACAGGAGCGACCTCCGCGGGCTGGCCGATCTCAAGCCCGGTGCGCTCGAGTTCGCGCGTGAGTTCCTCGAGGTCCTGCTCGTTGAGCTCCTGCTCGGCGGCGAACGCTGCGATCGCGGCGGGATCGATGTAGCCGCGCTCCTCAGCGCCTTCGACCATCGCGCGGATCTGATCCGACTCGAGCAGTTCCTGCAGCTGGTTCTGAGTCAGAGTCCTCCCCGTCCTTTCAACGACCGTCGAAAATGTCAGCTCTCACCATAAGAGCGGAATCTCGCTCCCGCCACTTGATCCCTCGGAACGTGGCGAGGCGCAAGTGTATTCCGCGTCTCGGCTGATCGGCGGGAAAACGTCAGGACGAATTGCGGCGGCGCGTCGGCTTCTTCGCCGGCCCGCGAGCGCGGCGGTCGGCGAGCAGCTCGAGCGCGCGATCGAGGTCGAGCGACTCCGGATCGTCGCCGCGCCCCAGCGTCGCGTTCGTCTCCCCGTCCGTGACGTACGGCCCGAACTTTCCGTCTTTGACGACGATCGCTTTCCCGCTGACGGGGTCCGCGCCGAGCTCCGCGAGCGGCGGCTTCGCCTGACCCCGGCCGCGCCGCGGCTTCGGCTGCGCAAGCAACGCGAGCGCCTCCTCGAGCGTGATCGTGAGGAGCTGCTCCTCGCTCTCGATCGAGCGCGTCTCCTTCTCCATCTGGACGTACGGCCCGTACGGCCCGTTCTTCGCCACGACCTCCTCGGCGCCAGGCCCGGAGCCGAGCGAACGGGGGAGGGTCAGGAGCTGCAGCGCGTCCTCCAACGAGACGGTCTCGACGGACATCGACTTGAAGAGCGATGCGGTGCGCGGCTTCTCCTTCGAATCCTCCGGCAGCACCTCGGTGACGTACGGGCCGTAGCGGCCCGTCTTCGCGACGATCGCCAGCCCGGTGTCCGGATTGACGCCGAGTTCGCGCTCGCCCGACGGTTGAGAGAGCAGCTCCTCCGCCTTCGCGATCGTCAGCTCGTCGGGGACGAGGTCGGGCGGGATGTTGGCGCGCTGCCCTTCGCGCTCGAGGTATGGGCCGTAACGGCCGACGCGGATCGTGATGTCGCTTTCCGGGATCTTGAAGCTGCTGACCTCCCGCGCGTCGATCGCGCCGAGATCCTGGACGAGATCGCGCAGACCGGCTTCTCCGTTTCCGTAGTAGAAGCGATGGAGCCATGCGCCCCGCGCCTCTTCGCCGCCGGCGATCCGGTCGAGGTCGTCCTCCATCGAGGCCGTGAACTGGTAGTCGACGTACCGCGCGAAGTGCTGCTCGAGGAGGCCGACGACGGAGAAGGCGAGGAAGGACGGGACGAGCGCCCCGCTGCGCTTGAAGACATAGCCGCGGTCGAGGATCGTGCTGATGATCGAGGCATACGTCGACGGGCGGCCGATGCCGAGCTCCTCGAGCGTCCGGACGAGCGTCGCCTCCGTGTAGCGCGCGGGCGGGTTCGTCTCGTGGCCCTGCGGCTCGAGTTCCTTCAGCTCGACGGCATCGCCTTCGGAGACGTTCGGGAGGCGCCGCTCCTCGTCGTCGTCCGCCGGCGCCCGGTCGTCGT
>Ga0265336_10000891_pt1 | contig 15282 bp, 14 predicted proteins | sample 42119metaG_FD_193583 | JGI IMG/M metagenome (GOLD analysis project Ga0265336, IMG submission 193583) | Rhizosphere microbial communities from Carex aquatilis grown in University of Washington, Seatle, WA, United States - 4-21-19 metaG | ecosystem: Host-associated > Plants > Roots > Rhizosphere...
GTCGAGATAGCCGAGGATCGGCCCGTCGACGTCGGCGCCGTTCTGCGCGAAGAGGAAGCCGCTGCGGCCGTGGACGAGCTTCGCGAGCGCCCCGACGAGCAACCGCATCCCCGGCTTCTGCTTCGGATGCGTCTCGGTCATGTCGGTGTTGTCGAGGAACAAGCCGTCAAGCCCCTTCCGTTCGAATGACGTCGCGATGCCGAGGAGCAGTTTCCGAAAGCCGAGCGCGTCGACGTTCGCGTACCACTCGCCCCACTGCTTCCAGTAGTCGAGCCGGTACGGCTTCGCGCGCTGGAACCACGGCCGGTACGGCTCGATCGTCCCCGCGTCGAGGTAGCCGAGGACGAGCGCGCCGCTTTTGTGCAGCGTCGTCACCTGCTGCTTTGTCACCTCCTGGCCGTCCACCACGACGAGGTCGTACCCCGCATACCGCTGCGTGATGTCACCCGAAAGCGTCCCGTTCCCGATCGCGAACGCCCAAGTGTGCACGGCGGCGAGGCGCGGAGGAACGGCCGCCGCCGACCCGGCGAGAAGAAGAGAAGCGAGCCCGATGAGGACGATCGCGCGGACGCCAAGAGTGTAGGCCCGGGGAGCCGGGTTAGGATCTCGCGGAGATTCCGACAACAGGAGGGCGGCTCGATGCATCGCAAGGCTCTTGCCACGCTGGTGACCGGACTTGTAGCGCTTGGGTTCTCGGCGTTCGGCATCCTCGCCGCGGACGCTGCGACCTCCAGCTTCACGGCTGTCGTGAACACGCTCAACCAGCTGCCCACCGACGTGGCCTTGCAGGCAGTGCAGTGTCCTTCAGCGAGCTTCTGCGTCGCAGTCGGCAATGACGACAACAACGGAAATGCTCGCCCGGTCGTTCTCTCGGGCAATCCGTCGACGTGGGGCGCAGCGCAGGGGAAGGAGATACCTCTTCCCGCCCCACTGATGACCGGGAACTTTGAGCCGTCGCTCTACTCGGTCGCGTGCACGTCCCCGAGTTGGTGCGTCGCCGTCGGCATAGACGGGAACGGCCAGCCGCTCGTGCTCGCCGGTAACCCGTCGACCTGGGGCTCCGCGCAGGCGAAGGAGATCACGCTCGGTAGCGGATTTGGCAGTGGGTTCGCCACCAACGCCCTTGTCTCGGTCTCCTGCTCCTCGGCGACCGCCTGTGTCGCTGCGGGAACGGACCGACACAACCAGCCTCTCGTTCTGGCAGGGAACCCGTTGACATGGGGTGCAGCGCAGGCGAAGGAGATCACGCTCGGGTCGGGGTTCGGCTCAGGTGGCAGGCTCTCGGCGATCACCTGCACTTCGTCCACGGATTGCACCGCGATCGGCAAGGACGGCAACCAACAGGTGCTCCAGTTGGCGGGCGATCCCTCCGCGTGGGGCGCTGCACAGGCGCGCGAGATCGACCTCTCAGGTTCCGTCACCTACTCGGGCAACTTCACCTCGCTGACCTGCGTCTCGCCCACGTCGTGCGTTGCCGGCGGTTTTGACGGCAATGGTCCGCAGGACGGCCGACCGCTGGTGTTGGCGGGCGATCCCGCGACCTGGGGCGACGCGCAGGCCCGAGAATTCAACCTCGGAGCCGGTTTTGGACATAACGGCGGTTTCGCGTCCGTAGCTTGCGCCACGTCGACGTCGTGCGTCGCAGTGGGCAGTGATGGGAACTTCGAGCCGCTCCTTCTCGTGGGCGACCCCTCCACCTGGGGCGTCGCGCAGGTACAGGAGGTCAAGCTCGGCGCAGCGTTCGGTACGAACGGAGCAGTGCCTCCGTATTTCTCGTCGGTTGCCTGCACTGCTTCCACGAACTGCGTCGCGCTTGGTCAGGACTGGAACACGGAGCCGTTCCAGTTGACGGGCGATCCCTCGACGTGGAGCCCAGCGCAAGCGACGGAGCTCAAGTTCGGTGGGCCGCTATATGGCGGCAGCGCATTCCCGACGACCCTGAAGTGCTTCTCCGCGACATCGTGCTTCGACCTGGGGGACTTCTCTTCCGCCCCGTTCGGCGAGGGCGACTATCTCCTGGAAGGCAAACCGGCGACCTGGAACCAGGCGACCACGACAACGACGGATCAATTGTCTACGGGCGACGGCGGCGCTGCGGACATGGCGTGTACCTCGTCGACTTTTTGCGCCACCATTGCAGGAAGCGGCCTCGGCCCCGACGTATGGGCGCTGTCCGGGAACCCGTCTAGCTGGGTCACCACGCGATTCCTCGAACTTCCGATGGCGAAGTTTGGTGGGTACGAGTATCTCTTGTCCATCGACTGCACTTCGTCGACGCATTGCATCGCTGTCGGCGAGGATGGGCACGACCAGCCGCTGATCATCGCCGGGAACCCCGCCAACTGGACCGCTGCGAACGCGAAGCAGATCACGATGACCAAGGCTCTCCGCTCGTTTGGGACTCTGAACTCCATCGCCTGCATGTCCGCGACTCACTGCGTTGCTGTGGGTTACGACGGGTACGACTCGCGCTACGTCTCCGGCAAGCCTCAAGAACCGATCGTGCTGGTCGGCAACCCCGCGACGTGGGGTACGGCCCAAGTGAGGGAGATCAGCCTCGGAACGAGCTTCGGCTCGCACGGGCAGCTTTCTTCGATTGCGTGTTCGTCGATCACGTATTGCGTGGCCGTCGGAACGTCGGGGCTCAACACGAAGCCGCTCGCGCTCGTGGGGAATCCGTCCATGTGGACGGCGGCGTCGGCCTTCAACCTCGCCGTGCCGTCCGCGACGTCGAGCTCGGTTCAAGGGTTCTACACCGGCGGAAAGGGCACCGGGCTGCTGGGCTCGGTCAGCTGTGCGAGCACGACGCTCTGCCTGGCCGTCGGCCACGACAACACCGGTGCTGCCGTCTACATCACGGGAAACCCGGCGAACTGGAAAGGCCGGCTGCTCGCTCGCCCCGCGAAGCACGGCGCGTCGTTCACGAGCGCGCAGCTCGTCTCAACGTCGTGCATACCGGCGGGGTGCTACGCGGACGGCCTGGCCAATGGAGGCGTTTTCGTCGCGACGCTCAAGTGAGCTGAGCTGAGAGATGAAGGTGGGGGACGCGAAGATCCCCCGCCTTGCCGTCACGGCGTTCGCCGTGCCCTTGGCCCAGAAGAAGGTCTTCGGGTTCGTGAGCGGCGATGTTCCGGCGCCGGAGAGCGCTATCGCGAGAAGTAGACGAGTCTTCACGAACATCCTCCTTGGATTAGGACGCCGTGCGATTCCCGTGGCGTTGTCTGGTCTAAACGGGCTTCCCGCTAGCCTTACGTTCCGATGACGGTCCTCGTCACCGGCGGTGCCGGGTTCATCGGCGCTCACGTCGCCCGGCACCTGCTCGAGGCCGATCGCGACGTCGTCGTTCTCGACGATCTCAGCGGCGGGTACCTCGCGAACGTTCCCGCGGGGGCGACGTTCGTCGAGGGATCGGTCACGAACCCCGAGCTCGTCGAAGACCTGTTCCGCGAGCACGGCTTCACGCACGTCTTCCACATCGCGGCGTACGCGGCGGAAGGGCTCTCGCACTTCATCCGTCGCTTCAACTACACGCAGAACCTCGTCGGCTCGATCAACGTCATCAACTCGGCGATCCGGGCCGAGACGGTCGAGCGCTTCGTCTTCACGAGCTCGATCGCCGTCTACGGCCCCGGGCAGACGCCGATGACCGAGGCGCTCACGCCCGAGCCGGAGGATCCCTACGGCATCGCGAAGTACGCCGTCGAGCTCGACCTCGCCGCCGCGCAGCGGATGTTCGGCCTCGACTACACGATCTTCCGCCCGCACAACGTCTACGGCGAGCTCCAGAACATCGCCGACACGTATCGCAACGTGATCGGGATCTTCATGAACCAGCTCCAGACCGGCCGTCCGATGTCGGTCTTCGGCGACGGCCTGCAGACACGCGCTTTCACGCACATCGACGACGTCGCGCCGCTCATCGCGCGCTCGATCGACGTGCCGGCCGCGGCGAACGAGACGTTCAATGTCGGAGCCGACACGCCGTACACCGTGCTCGACCTCGCGCACACGGTCGCGCGCGTCCTCGACGTCGCCGAGCCCGAGATCGACTTCCTCCCGGCCCGGCAGGAGGTCGTCCACGCTTTCTCCGACCACGCGAAGCTCCATCGCGTCTTCGGCGAGCAGACCCCTGTCTCGCTCGAGGACGGCCTGCGGCGTATGGCCACGTGGGTGGAGGAGGTCGGCGTGCGTCCGCCGGTGCGCTTCGACAGCGTCGAGATCCTGCGGAACCTGCCCCCGTCGTGGGCGGCGGGCATGGCGCAGTCCGTCTAGCCCGCGTAGTGCCCGACGTCTCGATCTCGCTCGTCAACACGAACTCGCGCGAGCTTCTCCTCGCGTGCCTCGAGTCGCTTCGCGGAGTCGACGCCGAGATCGTCGTCCTCGACAACGCGTCGGAGGACGGCTCGGCCGCCGCCGTGCGCGAGCGCTATCCCGACGTGCGGCTCATCGAACAGAGCCACCGCGCGGGGTTCGGCGCGAACCACAACACCGTGATCCGCGCGACGACCGGGCGCTACGTCTTCATCCTCAACGAGGACACGACCAGCGAGGACTGGGGCCTCGAGCGGATGGTCGCGCACCTCGACGCGAACCCGCGCGTCGCCGCACTCGCGCCGCGGCTCGTCTACCCCGACGGGCGTGTCCAGTCGTCGGCGTGGCGCTTTCCGAGCCCGGCGACCGCGGCTCTCGGGCTGCTGACCCTCGGCCGCGCCGGGATCCTTCAGTCAGGCGGCGGCGAGACGCGCGACGTCGACTGGGCGATGGCGGCTGCGCTGCTCGTGCGGCGCGAGGCGCTCGACGAGGTCGGCGTGTTCGACGAGGGCTTCTTCATCTACTCCGAGGAGACCGACCTCTGCCGCCGGCTGCGCAACGCCGGCTGGCGGACGCAGTTCTTCCCCTCCGTCACGGTCGTCCACCACGAGTCGCAGTTCAGCGCCGGGATCCCCGAACGGCGGATCAACGAGATGTGGCGCGGGCGACACCGCTACTGGAGCAAGCACCACTCCGCGGCGGGCGCGCGTGCGGCGGCGCTGTTCACCGGCGCGCAGTACGGGCTCCGCGGCCTGATCCGCACGGGCGACCGCGACTTCGCGGCGCGGATGCGCCTCCACGCGCGCGACGCGATCCGCGTCACCGGCCCCGGCCTGCGCGAGCTCGCCGAGGATTGGAACCGCGCGCACGCGCGCTGACCGCGCAGATACGGCACTATTCGAGTCTCGTCAACGCCGGTCTCCGGGGGGTGCCGTGCCGACTGTGCAGCGAAGCAGAGCGATCAGGTCGCAGGCCTTTCGGGCCGCGCGTGTCCGCCGGACGCCGCAGCCGCATCCCGTGCGCGGCGACTGGCGGAGCCGAATCCACCATCGGCCCGATCCGGGCGGCGGAGCCGGCCACACTGCGCCCGCGCCGCGCGTGCTGCTCGTCGACGACGAAGGCGCGATCCGCACGATCTGCCGCGTCAATCTCGAGAGCGACGGGCTGACCGTCCTCGAGGCAGCCGACGGCCGTGAGGCCATTGGCGCCATCCGGGAAGAGCGGCCGGAGCTCGTTCTCCTCGACGTGATGATGCCGGAGGTCGACGGCTGGGAGGTCGCGGAGCGTCTCGCATCCGATCCGGCAACGCGCGACATTCCCGTCGTCTTCCTGTCGGCACGCGCGTCGCGGGAGGACAAGGTGCGCGCCAAAGATCTCGGCGCCGTCGGCTACGTCGTGAAGCCGTTCGATCCGCTGGAGCTCGGGGCGTACGTGCGCGAGGTGATCGAGCGTTCCCGCAACGGTGAGCGGGAGCAGCTGAACCGCGAGATCGCGGACACCGAGTGAGCAGCCGGCGAGCCCTGCGTCTCGTTGGCGCGTTTGTCGTGGCCATCGGCGGGCCAGGACTCGTCACGCTCCTGCATTTCACGAGCCTGAAGGCTGTCGTCCCCGGGCTCCTCTACCTCATCGCGATCGTCCTCGCCACCGTCGTGGGCGGGCGGATCGCCGGTCTCACCTCTGTCGCCGCCTCGGCGTATCCGTTCTTCCACTTCTTCGCGGCGCGCTTCGATCGCGAGAATGCGAATGCCGAAGGAGCGACGGCTCTCGCGGCGTTCGTGCTTGCTGCCGTGTTCGCGAGCGAGTTGCTCGGGCGGGAGCGGGTCGCGCGCGAGCGGGCGGAGGAGGCAAACGCCAGAAGCGCCGTCGCGCTCGAGGCCGCCGGGCGGCTGCGAGCCGCTGCCGATGCGCTCGCGACGGCTCGCACGCCGCAGGAGGTCCTCGACGCGGTGCTGAGCGAGGGCGTCCGCGCAGCCGAGGCCCGTAGCGGCCTGATCGCAAGACTGAGCGAGGACGGGGAATGGCTCGACGTGATCGCGTCCCGCGGCTACAACCTCGAGTCGATCGAGCCGTACCAGCGTTTCTCGCTCTCCGGAAACTTCCCGCTCGCCGAGGCCGTTCGGACGGGCGAGGGAGTCTTCATACGTTCCGGAGAGGAACAAGACAGGCGTTACCCCGAGCTCGCCGGAGGCATGCAGCCACGCCATGCGCTCGTCTGCCTGCCGCTCCTCGGCCATGCCGGGCCGATCGGCGGGCTCGTCTTCTCCTTCGGCAGCGACCAGGAGTTCACCGACGAGCGGCGTGGCCTGAAGCTCGCGCTCGCCAGGCAGGCCGGTCTCGCCCTGGAGCGGTCGCTCATCGCGGAGAAAGAGGCCGAGCTCCGCGAGCAGCTGGCCTTCCTCGACGCCTCGACAGCGCTCCTCACATCGTCGCTCGACCTCGACGAGACGCTCGGCCGGCTCGCGTCGCTTGCCGTCCCGCAGCTCGCCGACTGGTGCTCGATCTCGGTTGTCGATGAGGACACGGGGTTGATCGAGCAGCTCGTCGTCGCACACCAGGATCCCGACCGCACGCGGTGGGCCGAGGAGATGCAAACGCGAACGCGGCCGGTCCACCTCGACGACGACTTCGACCTGACGGCGCGCGTCATCCGGACCGGCGAGCCGAGCTTCCTGCCCGAGGTACCGCAGGAGCTGCTCGACGAGGCGGCGGAGCGCGACCCCGAGGCGGCTCGCGCGCTCGAGGAGATCTCGATCCGCAGCGCGATCACCGTGCCGCTCAGCGCCGGGTCGCGGAGACTCGGTGCGCTGACGCTCGTCGCGGAGGAGCGCGCGTTCGACGAGGCGGACTTTGCGCTCGCGCAGCAGCTCAGCGCTCGTGCGGCGATCGCGCTCGAGAACGCCCGGCTCTACGGCGAGACCGAGCGCCGCGCCGACGCGGCGCTCGCGCTCGCGTACGTCGGCGACGGCGTCGTCCTTCTCGACCACGCCGGGCGCGTGCGGTTCTGGAACGCGGCGGCTGCCGCCATCACGGACATCCGCTCCGAGGAGGCGGTCGGGCGGCAGGCGGAGGACGTCCTGCCCTCGTGGGCCGAGTTGACGCGCCTCGCCGAGCTCGCCGACGCCGCGACGCCCTCTCGAGCGAGGTCGGTCACTCTCCCGCTCGAGACGTCGGCCGGCGACCGGTGGGTATCGGTCACGGGCGTAGCGTTCGACGAAGGCGTTGTCTACGCGCTGCGCGACGTGACGGACGAGCGGGCGCTCGAGCGGGCACGCAGCGATTTCGTCGCCACCGCCTCGCACGAGCTGCGCACACCGCTCGCCGCGGTCTACGGCTCGGCGCGAACGCTGCGGCGCACCGACATCGAGTTGCCGCCCGAGCAGCGCGATCGCTTCCTCGAGATCATCGAGAGCGAGACCGAGCGCCTGACGGCGATCGTCTCCCAGATCCTTGTCGCGGGTCAGCTCGAGGCCGGCCGTGTCGACCTCGCCACGTCGGCCACCGATCTGCGCGGCCTCGCCGAGAGCGTGCTCGACTCGACGCGCGTGCGTGCTCCGGCCGAGGTCGAGTTGAAGCTCGATCCTGGCGACGACTCCGCGGTTGCGCTCGCGGACGAGGACAAGCTCCGCCAGGTGCTCGTCAATCTCCTCGACAACGCGGTCAAGTACTCGCCCGACGGCGGCGAGGTGGCGGTCGAGCTCGGCAGCGCACCCGGTCTCGTGACGCTCACCGTGCGCGACTCCGGGCTCGGGATCCCGGCCGGCGAGCAGGACAGGATCTTCGAGAAGTTCTACCGCCTCGATCCCGCCCTGACCCGCGGCGTCGGCGGCAGCGGGCTCGGTCTGTACATCTCGCGCGAGCTCGTCTCCCGGATGGGCGGCCGGATGTCGGTGTGCTCGCGCCCGGGCGAAGGCGCGGCGTTCACGGTCGAGCTCCCCGCGGCATAGCGGCATGTCCCGGCGGGCCACGTCCTGTCGTCAGACGACTGGACGTGGCCCGAAGTGCGTTGTCCTTAGCGGCGTCTCACGTCCGAGGGCACACTTTGTACGGAGATGCTCGTACTTGTTGTCGACGACGACCGTGCGGTGCGCGAGGCGCTTGAGCGCGCGCTGCAGCTGCACGGCTACGAGGTCGCGCTCGCGTCCGACGGCGACAGCGCGCTCGCGGCGGTCGAGTCACGCACGCCCGACGCGCTCGTGCTCGACGTGATGATGCCGGGCCTCGACGGTCTCGATGTGACGCGCCGCCTGCGGAGGCAGGGGAACCGCGTCCCGGTCCTTCTCCTCACGGCGCGCGACGCGGTCGGCGACCGCGTGGAGGGGCTCGATGCCGGCGCTGACGACTACCTCCCGAAGCCGTACGACCTCGAGGAGCTGCTCGCCCGTCTGCGCGCGCTTCTCCGCCGCTCGAAGCCGGAGGCGCCGGGCGATGTGCTGCGCTTCGCCGACCTCACGCTCGACCTCGGATCGATGGACGCGCGCCGGTCGGGCCGCCGCTTCGAGCTGACGACGACCGAGGCGCACCTGCTCGAGCTCTTCCTCCGCAACCCGCGGCAGGTGCTCCCACGCTCGCTCATCTACGAGCGCGTCTGGGGCTACGACTTCAGCCACTCGTCGAACGCGCTTGACGTCTACGTCGGCTATCTCCGCCGGAAGACGGAGGCGGACGAGGAGCCGCGCCTCATCCACACCGTGCGCGGCACCGGCTACGTCCTGCGCGAACCATGAGCGTAGGCTCGACGGAGCTCAGCGAGCAGCCGAGGCGCTGGCTCTGCCAGCGCCGGGAGCGGGAGCGGGAATGAGCCTTCGCGCGCGCCTCACGCTCGTCGCTACGGGAGTGGTGGCCGCGGTCGTCGTCGTCGCAGCGGTCACGACGTACTTCGTCATGCGGCATGAGCTCCAGTCGCAGCTCGACGGGTCGTTGGCGCACGAGGCCCGCGTCATCCAGCTGAACCCTGACGCGTTCCACGGCGCGGAGGACTTCGGCGGGAGCGCGGTGCGGATCGTCAACAGCACGGGCGTCCTCATCGCCGAGAGCTATCCGATTCCGGTGGACAAGGCTGTGCGTCAGGTTGCGAACGGGGCGAGCCAGGGCTTCTACCGCAACATCACGGTTCATGAGGCTCACCAGGCGATCCCGGCGCGCGAGGTCGTCGCGCCGCTTCCCGGCACGTTCGGGACGGCGGGTGCGATTCTCGTCCTCAAGAGCGTCGAGGACATCGATCGCACCCTCGAGCGCCTGCGCCTGATTCTTCTGCTCGTCTCGCTGGGCGGTATCGCACTTGCCGCCTTTGCCGGCCGCGTCGTGTCCAACGCGACGCTCGCGCCGGTTCGCCGTCTCACCGCTGCGGCCGAGCGTATCGCGGAGACCGGCGAGCCGAGCGAGCGCGTTCCCGAAGGCGGCAAGGGCGAGCTCGCGCGCCTCGGCGCGTCGTTCAACACGATGCTCGCCTCCCTCGAGGAGTCGCTCGAGACGCAGCGCCGGTTCGTCGCCGACGCGTCGCACGAGCTGCGGACGCCGCTCACGAGCCTCCAGACGAACATCGACGTCCTGCGCGGCGACATCGAGCTCGGCCCGAAGCAGCGGCTCGCACTCCTCGACGACCTCCACCGCGAGTCGCAGGAGATGCGCTCGCTCATCGGCAGCCTCCTCGAGCTCGCTCGTAGCGGCGCCAAGCCCGAGCGCAGCGCCTTCCAGCTCGACGAGCTCGTCGAGGACACGCTCGAGCGCGCCCGTTCCCGCTTCCCGTCCGTGACGTGGGAAGCACCCGTCGTCGAGCCGACGGTCGTCGACGGTGACCGCGACAGGATGGAGCGCGCGGTCTGGAACCTCCTCGAGAACGCAGGCAAGTGGAGCGGTGAGGGGGGCATCGTCGAGGTCTCGGTGACGGGCGGCGAGGTGTCCGTCCGCGATCATGGGCCGGGCATCGACGAGGAGGACCGGCCGCTCGTCTTCGAGCGCTTCTACCGCTCGGCCGCGGCGCGTTCGATGCCGGGCGCCGGGCTCGGCCTCTCGATCGTGCGCGAGGTCGCAGAAGCCCACGGCGGCACCGTCGTCGCCGAGAACGCGGAAGGCGGCGGCGCGCGATTCCGGCTCACGCTCAACGGCGCTGCGCGGCCCGGCTCTCTCGAGCGCTCTTAGCCTTTCTTCATGCGGGGGTGATTCGATTGCGAGTGCATCGAACCCCTCCTCGGCCCGTTCCGCCTATACGGGTCGCGGCCAGCCCGGTCCGGCGCCTTCCCGGATCCCCTGCGGTGAAGGCGCCGGATCGCGTTGCTGGTTAGGAGGCGAGGAGGCTTCGCAGCTCGTCGAGGTGGCGCTCGACGCTTCCGCAGACGTCGTGGCAGAGCTCCCAGATCCCGTCGTCGATGACGCGGTAGTAGACGAAATTGCCTTGTTTGCGACGGCCGACCACACCGTTCGCTGCGAGAGCGCCGAGATGCTTCGAGACGTTCTGCTGGGTCGTCCCCACGGCTGCGGCCAGCTCCTGCACGCTCGCCTCTCCGTCGCGCAACCGGTCGAGGATCTTGATCCGGGTCGGCTCGGCGAGGAGCTTGAACCGTGCCGCGATCAGGGTGGTGAGCTCGTCCGGGAGTGGGTGCGGGAGCGCCATCGCTGTGTCATGTCAAGCTTTTTCGCTGCGGGCCGCGTGAGCGTCGGGGCGCCACCCGATCATGCAGGCGGGCAACTACGTAAGCCGGTAGTTGTCCGTAATCCGCCCGCACGGGACTCCCGATGCGTCGATCGGCGGAGTGCGCGAGGTTGTGGCCATGGCCAAGCGACTCGTAATTCTCGGGGCCGGCACTGCGGGAACGCTGCTGGCGAACCAGCTGCGCCGGCGCGTCGCTGCGGACGAGTTGCAGATCGACGTCGTCGACCGCGACGACGTTCACGTCTACCAGCCGGGTCTTCTCTTCGTTCCGTTCGGGCTCGCGAAGCCCGGGGCGCTGGTCCGCTCGCGCTCCGCACAGCTGCGGCGCGGGATCGCCTACCACCAGGCGGAGATCGACCGCGTTGCGCTCGCCGACAAGACCGTCGAGCTCGCCGACGGCACCACGCTCCCCTACGACGCTCTCGTCGTCGCGACCGGCGCGCGGCTCCTGCCGGAGGAGACGGAAGGGATGCTCGGCAACGCGTGGCAGAAGTCGGTCTTCACGTTCTACGACCTCCCCGGCGCCACCGCTTTGCGCGATGCCCTCGCGCGCTTCGACGGCGGACGCCTCGTCGTCGACATCGTCGACATGCCGATCAAGTGCCCCGTCGCCCCGATCGAGTTCACATTCCTCGCCGACTGGTACCTCCGCCGGCGCGGGATCCGCGAGAAGACGACGCTCACACTCGCAACGCCGCTCGACGGATGCTTCACGAAGCCCGTCGCGGCGAAGCACCTCACGCATCTGCTCGAGGAGAAGGGCGTCGAGCTCGAGGTCGAGTTCGCTGCGGGAGAGGTCGACGGCGACGGCGGCCGGCTCGTGTCGTATGACGGCCGGGAGATCCCGTTCGATCTGCTCGTGACGATCCCGCTGCACGGCGGCCAGGCGTACGTCGAGCGTTCGGAGGGGCTCGGCGACTCGCTCGGGTTCATCCCGACGGACCCGGCGACGCTGCGGGCCCACGCTGCGGAAAACCTCTTCGCGATCGGTGACGCGACCGATCTGCGCGCCTCGAAGGCCGGGTCGGTCGCGCACTTCGAGGGCGAGATCCTTGCGGAGAACATCGAGGCGTTCCTGCGGGGCAAGCCGCTCACGGCCCGCTTCGACGGTCACGCGAACTGCTTCGTCGAGACGGGCGGCGGCAAGGCGCTCCTGATCGACTTCAACGACGAGCTTCAACCGGTGGCGGGTCACTTCGGCCCGTTGCCGCTGCTCAAGGAGTCCCGGCTGAGCCATCTCGCAAAGCTCGCGTTCAAGCCGGTCTACTGGCATGTGCTGCTGCCGGGGCACCGCATCCCGCTTATCGGCCCGACGATGCCGCTGCGGGGCAAGCACCTCGAAGACGCGGCCTGAAGGAGGAGAGATGACTGCAACGCTCATCGCCAACAAGACAGTCGATGTCGACGCCGAGGGTTTCCTCACGGACCCGTCGGAGTGGAGCGACGCCCTTGCGGAGGAGCTCGCCCACGGGGCCGGGATTCCCGCGTTGACCGACCGGCACTGGCTCGTCATCCGGTTCATGCGCGACCGCTATCTCGCGACCGGAACGGCTCCGAGCATCCGGTCGCTCGGCAAAGAGTCGGGCGTGCCGGTCAAGGAGCTCTACGAGCTCTTCCCGAAGGGGCCTGCGAAGCTCGCCGCCAAGATCGGCGGCATTCCGAAGCCGAAAGGGTGCATCTGAGATGACGGAGCTACTCGAACAGCCTGTCCTGTCGGAGCCGAAGACGATCGAGAAGGTCGCGGTCGTCTGCTCGAAGGGCTCGCTCGAAGGGATCTACCCCGCGCTGATCCTCGCGAACGGCGCGCGGATGGAAGGCATCGAGGTCGACGTCTTCTTCACGTTCTTCGGTCTCGACGCGATCCGCAAGGACCGGCAGACGCACATCAAGGTCGCGACCGTCGGCAACCCCGGCATGCACATGCCGACGCTGCTCGGCGCCGTGCCCGGGATGTCCACGATGGCCACGTGGATGATGGGACGGCAGATGGAGAAGCTCGACATCCCGCCGATCCCCGAGTTCATCGAGTTGATCGCTGACTCGGGTGCGCACCTCTGGGCGTGCAAAGCGAGCGTCGACATGTTCAAGCTCACCGAGAGCGACTTCGTGCCGCAGGTGAACGGGATCCTGACCGTCGGCGAGTTCTACGGCCTCGCGGCCGGGGGCCAGATCATCTTCACGTAACGGGCTTACCGATCTTTCATCCCGGGCTGCTCAACTAGCCTCGTGGGAGTCGATCGGAACGAGCGCTTGACCGCGTTGACCGGAGCTGTGCTGATCGTGCTGCTCGCGGCGCTCGGCGTGACGATCCTCTCGATCGGCCCGCTCATCTGGTGGCACGTGCTGATCGGGATGCTCCTCATCCCGCCCATCCTCCTCAAGCTCGGCAGCACGGGCTGGCGCTTCCTCCGCTACTACAGGCGCTCGCCGGAGTACGTGCGCCGCGGACCGCCGGTGATGCCGCTGCGGCTGCTTGCGCCACTCGTCGTCGTCTCGACGCTCGTCGTGTTCGGGACCGGCGTCGCGCTCATCGTCGTCGGGCCGGCGGGAGGGATCCTCGTCCTGCTCCACAAGGCGTCCTTCATCATCTGGCTCTTCGCGACTGCGGTGCACGTCCTTGCGCATCTGCGCCGCCTGCTTCCGCCGGCGAAGCCCGTGCCCGGAGCTGCCGTGCGCGGCCTCCTACTCGCCGGCTCGATCGCGGCGGGAGTCGCGCTCGCCGCGGCGACCGTGCGCTACGGCGATTCGTGGGTGCACTGGTTCGCCGGTCGTCACGGCGGCGACGGGTAGAGCTCAGCCGAAGCGGACGGCCGCGCGGGCGCGGCGGCGTTCCGCCTCGACCTCGCGATCCTTCGGCGCTGCGGTCGTGACGAGATCTTCGAGAAGGTGCTGCGTGATGTGCGCGATCTCGTGGACGGCGCGGTTGAACGCGTCCTCGTTCGCCTGGGACGGCTTGGTCATCCCGCTGACCTTGCGCACGTACTGCAGCGCCGCTGCGTCGATCTCGTCGGAGCTCGTGGGTGGATCGAAGTTGTAGAGAGTTCTGATGTTCCGGCACATGCCTCGATCCTAGACACGCCGCAGTAGCAGGAGCGAGTGCTCTTGCACCGAGACAGTCGCGCGCGCCGGGAAGGAGCCGCCGTCGACGGAGCCGGTCGCGAGCTCGACTTCCCAGCGCACACCGAGACGCCTCGCCGGCAGCGTGAAATCGACCCGCTCGAAGTGCGCGTTGAAGAGGAGGAGGAACGAGTCGTCGACGATCTCCTCGCCGCGGTCTGTGCGCGCGCGGATCTCCTGGCCGTTGAGGAACACGCCGAGCGTCTTCGTGTCGGAGTTCGTCCAGTCGCGCTGCGTCATCCGCCTTCCGTCCGGCCGGAACCACCACACGTCGGGCAAGCCGGACCGGCTCGCCGCGCCGCTGAGGAACGACTGCCGCCGGAAGACAGGATGCTCGCGCCGCAGCTGGATCATCCGCCGCACGAACTCGAGCAACTCCACGTCGGCGCTCGACCAGTCGAACCACGAGATCTCGTTGTCCTGGCACCACGCGTTGTTGTTGCCGCCCTGCGAGCGGCCGAGCTCGTCGCCGCCGAGGAGCATCGGCACGCCCTGCGACAGGAACAGCGTCGCGAGGAAGTTCCGCTGCTGCCGCGCGCGCAGCTCGAGCACGCCGGGGTCGTCCGTCTCGCCCTCGGCGCCGAGGTTCCACGAGCGGTTGTCGTCGGTGCCGTCCTTGCCGTCCTCGCCGTTCTCCTCGTTGTGCTTGTCGTTGTACGAGACGAGGTCGCGGAGGGTGAAGCCGTCGTGCGCCGTGACGAAGTTGATCGACGCGAACGGGTCGCGGCCGTCGTCCTGGTAGAGGTCGGACGAGCCGGTGAATCGCTGCGCGAACTCGCCGACATTCGCCTGCCCGCGCCAGAAGTCGCGCATCGCGTCGCGGTACTTCCCGTTCCATTCCGCCCAGAGCACGGGAAAGTTGCCGACCTGGTAGCCGCCCGGACCGACGTCCCACGGCTCGGCGATGAGCTTCACCTGGGAGAGGACCGGATCCTGGTGGATCGTGTCGAAGAACGCCGAGAGGCGGTCGACATCGTGGAACTCGCGCGCGAGCGCAGAGGCGAGATCGAAGCGGAACCCGTCGACGTGGCAATCGAGGACGAAATACCTCAGCGAGTCCATGATCAGCCGCAGCACCGACGGGTGCACCGGGTTGAGCGAGTTGCCCGTTCCCGTGAAGTCCATGTAGTGCCGCGGGTCGTCGGGCATGAGCCGGTAGTAGCTCGCGTTGTCGACGCCCTTGAAGGCGAGCATCGGGCCGAGGT
>Ga0265336_10000897_pt1 | contig 15161 bp, 7 predicted proteins | sample 42119metaG_FD_193583 | JGI IMG/M metagenome (GOLD analysis project Ga0265336, IMG submission 193583) | Rhizosphere microbial communities from Carex aquatilis grown in University of Washington, Seatle, WA, United States - 4-21-19 metaG | ecosystem: Host-associated > Plants > Roots > Rhizosphere >...
CTGCCGGTGGCCGTGGAGTTGCGTACCCATGCCGAGCGAGCCATCGTACTGCTTGCCGAGGCGCGGGCCGCTAATCCCCGTTTAAAAGAAGTGGATGCGTTGACAGCGATGGATATGGGCGCGCATCGGCTCGACCTGATTGGCTTGAAATTTGAATTGAGTCAGGAGATCGTCGATGCTTATGCGGAGGTTCTTGCTCGCCAGCATGATCCAGCTAAGGCGCATACTTGGGAAACGCACAACATGCTGGACGAAATTAGCAGCATGTTCGGCCGCTGTCAGGATTTGCGCGATGCCTACTCAGCCGCAAAAAGCGGATATAGTCAGGTCTGGCTCAGCGAGAATCGGCCTTATTGGCTGAACAACGTTACTGTTCGTTACGACCTTCGGATTGAAGAGTGGCAAAAGCGGGGAGAGCGCTTTGCAGCCGTCACAAAAGATCTGGAGAACAACAAGGAACTGCCAACAGCCGCCGCGCTTGGTCTGCCCGCTGAACAAAAGTAGGCAAGTCAACGACTGGCAATGAGCAGCGCACTCGTTGAAATGGTTTATTAAGTAATGTTGTAGACAGAAAGTTTGAAAGGCAGTGTGCCTGAGATGAAAAGCAAATTGTGGTCGCGGCGAGAAGTGATGCAGGGATTGTCGGTTTTGGGCGTGGCTGCCTCTGTGAGATGGCGTGGCGCAGCGGCACTCGCGCAAAAACCTCTTTCTAAAAACAGCAAAGATGACCTGCTTGGTTATGTGAACATCGCCTTGGGAACCGGTGGCCACGGGCACACCTACCCCGGTGCCACCGTGCCTTTCGGAATGGTGCAGTTGAGCCCGGATACATATAACGACGACTGGGATTGGTGTTCCGGCTATCACTTATCCGATAACTCGATCATGGGTTTCAGCCACACCCATTTGAGCGGAACCGGCTGCGGCGATCTGCTGGATTTTCTGGTCGTTCCCCGCACCGGCGAAGTGCGTCTAGAACCTGGGGACCGCAAACAACCCGGAACCGGCTACCGTTCACGATTTTCACACGCGAACGAGCACGCACATCCGGGTTATTACTCTGTTCAGTTGGATGACTCCGGAGTACTTGCCGAGTTGACCGCTACCGAACATGCTGGTTTTCATCGCTACACCTTCCCGGCCAGCGAAAGCAGCCACATCCTGCTCGACCTGACCCATGCCTACGGAAAGCTTCCGAGCAAAATCGATTGGTGCAGTGTACGACAGGCAGGTAGGGATACGATTCTTGCCGGTCATGCAACCAATGCATGGGCACAAGGCCGCGAGATCTACATCGCGCTGAAGTTCTCTCGGCCCTTTGAACGGATTGAGTTTTATCTTGATGACCAGTTGATTGCGAATCCTGCACCCGAGTTACGGGGAACCAACTTGAAGGCAGTGGTCTATTTCAAAACTCATGCAGGCGAACAAATTCTGGTCAGGGCGGGGCTTTCTGGAGTTTCCACTGAAGGCGCGGAAAAGAATTTGGCAGCGGAGATTCCTGCATGGGATTTTGAACGGGTACGGCATGAGGCTGAATCGTGTTGGCGTCAGGAGTTAAGTAAGATCAGGATCGAAACTCCAGACGCGATTCGCAAGACAATTTTTTATTCATCGCTTTATCACACAATGCTTGCTCCAACTCTCTTCGACGATGTAGATGGGCGTTATCGCGGCATGGACGGCGCAATCCATCAACTTACCGGTGGACAACGCAACTACACCACATTTTCGCTGTGGGATACGTACCGCGCCGAACACCCGTTGATGACTCTCATTCATGCCAATCGCGTGCCGGATATGGTAAACAGTCTGATCCGTATGGCGCAGCAAAGTCCGGCGGGGATGCCAGTGTGGCCGTTGCAAGGCAAGGAAACAGGATGCATGACCGGATACCATTCGGCTGCCGTGATTGCCGAAGCCAGCACGAAAGGTTTCACCGGCATCGATTATCCGGCCGCCTATGAAGCAATGAAGAAGCGCGCCTTTGTGGACGATTACAGAGGGCTTTCCTTGTACCGTTCCATGGGATTCATTCCGGCCGATTTGGAAGAGGAGTCAGTCTCCAAAACTTTTGAGTACGACTACGATGATTGGGCGATTGCGCATGTGGCCAGCAAGTTGGGAGACAGAGAGAATGCCAAACTGTTGCTGGAGCGCTCTCGCAACTACCGCCATTGCTGGGATGCAAGCACAGGTTTTATGCGCGCCAAATTCAAGGACGGTTCCTGGGCCATGCCGTTTGACCCCATCGAGTTGGGCCACTTTACAAAATGGCGCGACTACACGGAGTCCAATGCATGGCAAACCACATTCGGCATTCAGCATGACGTCACCGGTTGTATCGAGTTGATGGGCGGTGATAAAGCCTTTGTATCCAGGTTGGATACTTTGTTCAATCAGCCTTCGACACTGCCCATCAACGCGCCACCCGATATTGCCGGGATGGTGGGCCAGTATGCGCATGGCAATGAGCCGAGCCACCACATTGCCTATCTATACTCCTATGCCGGTGAGCCGGCTAAGACTCAGGAGCGAGTGCATTTTCTCAACACTTCAATGTACTCGAATACGCCCGACGGAATTACCGGCAATGAAGACTGCGGGCAAATGTCGACATGGTTCATTCTGAGCTCGATCGGCTTCTATGCCGTCGATCCGGTCAGCGCAAATTACATTTTTGGCACGCCACTCTTTGACCGGAGTACACTCACGCTGGCAGGAGGAAAAGAACTGATCTTTGAGGCCAGGCGCGCAACACCAGAGAGCATCTACATCCAGAATGTGAAGTTCAACGGCATGCAGCACCTGAAATCCTGGTTCAGCCACGGCCAAGTCGCGGAGGGAGGACACTTTACATTTCACCTTGGCGACCGGCCTGACCCGCGCTTTGGCAAGGCGCCATCATCCCGGCCCATCTCGAAGTTGCAACTGAACGCATGAGTCGCGGGAGTCGAATCCGCAAGGCGCTCCCTCTGACCGTCGGCTTCCACAAAGTGGATGACCGACGCAAAGTCCACGGCTTTCCGGGTTGCTAGAAGACTATATTGAAACGTATGGAGCCAATGCGTGCGGGACCTATCGCGTTCCCAGAGAAGAGCCCCCCAAAGTCAATGACGTTGAGGCGGTTGTTGAGATTCTCGCCGTCGGCTTGCAACCGGAGTGTGAGCTTTTCGGTTCGATGAAGCTCGGCGCCTATAGAGGCATCAACCGCAAGGTTGGGTTTTACGCGCTCGCTACTAAAGTTAACGCGATTGACTACCGCTTGACCGTACTCAGCTTGTGCCTGCTGCAATGTGCCATTGAAATCGAAGGGTAGACCGCTGCCGTATTCTGCGCCGCCCGCAAACCAAATACGCCGCATTGCTTGATAGCGAATACGAGTTCGTGCCGTGTTGCGCTGATCCTGCGATACGGGGAAGTGTCCGGTGAGTTGCGTCGTTGCATTAACGGCGGCGTCGCCAAGAAACAACCCGCCCGTGACGGGAAACCAGGCGTTTCCGACGCTGTAGGAGTAGCTCAGAAAACCTGAAAAGCGGTTCCAATGGGGCATCTCGATCTTGCCTTCTGCCCCGTAAATGATTGCATTACGAAAAGCGATGGGAAAGCTTATGGCCGTGCTGAGTATCTGATCGTCATCGGCATAGTTGTCCACATTTCGACGAAAGTAATTGGCGTCGATACGCAGCTGGCTGTGAAAGCCTTTGCTTGCACCCAGCTCCATATAATTGCCGTGCGATGGCTTCACAGGAAGGCGCAGAACACTCGGATTCAGCGATGCCACTTGCTGAGAACTCGAGAGCAGAATGTTCTCAAACGACGGTGTCTGAAAGACGCGGTCGTACGAGGTGTGAAGAACCAAGCCCGGTGAGGGGAAGAAACGCGAAATAGCTACGCGCGGACTCACAGCGTTTTGATTGACGAGCAGTTGATAGTGATCCCAGCGCAGGCCGGCGTTTACAGTCCAGTTCTTAATGTGGATGAAGTCCTGAACAAAGGCGGCCTGTTCGAGGTTGGGACGATTTTCTACGAAACCGAATATTGCTGGCGTCCCAGGATCGAACGGATAGTTGGAATCCATGGGGTCTGCGGTCACCACATCGCTGAAATTCTCATGAATGAAAATGTTGTCCGACTCGATGCCAACCTTCCATTCTTGATGGCTGTGGTGAAACGCCAGCGAGGAATTGAAATAACCTTCGCGGAAGTTGTTATGCTGAAAAACAATCAGAGGCCATGATGAGGGGTTGGAATTGAGATCGTTGGAGTTGTCGCGAACCATGGCGCGAAGGTTCGCGAGAAAGTCGGGGGAGAAAATATGCTGGTAGGAGGCAATTCCTAACGTTTCGAAATTGTCTGCGGTTTGAAGCTGTGGCGGAGTTCCCACAGAAGGTGGGAGCGCGCGCAGTTGAGGATATTGCTGGAGTTGCTCGTTGGGTATTTCGTACCGTGCCAGTTCGTGTCGAACGCTCAACGTGATGTGGTCTTTGGCAGTAAAATCGCGCTCGAAACCGATGGTAGAATCGCCGGTTGTACCGCGATTCGTGTAGTTTTCCGGTACGACCGGGTTGAGATAGTGGGCAGTCATACTGCCTGCGATACTGGCCCCTAGCGTGTTCTTTCTCCAGTCATCCTGCAGACGAGCGAAGCCATCAACTGTATCGTAACCTCCGCCTGAGAGAACAATGTCACCGTGGGTGCCCGGTTGAACATTGCGCAGCGTATTGACTTCGATTACGCCGCCCATCTTCCGGCCATATTCGGCGGGAATGCCTGCCGTATAAATGGTAAGGGACTCTAGATCGTCGGCTTCGATTTCAGGGCCGAAACCTGGAGAGCGATTGTCGGTGAGAGGGATACCATCAACCACAAATTGTGTCTGATATTCCGAGCCGCGTGGATGCAGTACGGCATTGCCTTCATAGAGCCAACCGGGTTGCGAATTGACAAGATCTTGCAGGGAGCGGCCCGGCAAAGAAGCAGGCCGGCCTCGAATTGCCTCAGAACCAATTTGATTGATCGAACCGGCTTGATCGGGGTTCATCAGGGTACCGCTGGCATTAACGCTCACTGACTCGGTGACGCCTGGAAGTTTCAAATGTATCTCATGGAAGGTCGGCGCCGTAGCGCGTATTTCGATGAGCTCAGATACAGCGTCAAATTCAGGCTCCGTGATTTTGAGCCTGTAGACTCCGAAAGGAATTCGTCGCACTGTAGCACTGCCTTCGCGGTCGGTGACAACCTTCTGATGGAACTGGTTGGCTTCGCTTGTCAGTTCCATAGATAACTGCACGCCAAGCCCCGCAGGGTCGGTGATCCTCAGGCTGAGTTCACCGATGTTGCTCTGTGCAAACAGAGGACAAGAGGCGATAACCATGATCGAGAGACAGTGGAGAATCGCCTTCATAATGTATTCCCTTGCTTCATACTCAAGAAGTAGTTCCGCCTTGTGGCTAGCACCTCCCTCGAACTACCACACTCGGCAAGAATTCGCAGCGTACATCGGCTGGCCTTTAGTACATCCGAAGGCTTTGCCGAAATCGTCGAAGTTCTGCACCGTGCCGTTGACGCGCCCCCGTCCTGGCGAGTGCGGGTCGGCTGCAGCCGATTGCCGTGCAGAACGCAGGGTTTGATTCTGGCACCAGAGTTGGGCGAACGATAGAAAGAAGCGCTGGCTCGCAGTGTAGCCATCGATCTTTTCGTCGCCCTTATGTTTTTGCGCAGCCAAGGTGTCCATCAGCGCCAGAAAGGCAATACGCAGGCCGCCATTGTCAGCGGTGTTTTCCGCCAAGGTGAATTTGCCGTTCACCTTGAGTTGCGGCAGATCGTCCGGCTCGGGCATCACTCCGAATTGGCTGTATTCAGTCACTTCGCACTGAGCCGCCTCGGCAAACTTCTTGCGATCGTCGGGTGTTTCCCATTCGAGCACATTGCCTCTCGCATCGAATTTTGACCCCAGGTCGTCGAAGCCATGGGTTAGCTCGTGTCCAACCACAAAGCCAATACCACCGAAATTCACTGCCGGATCAGCGTCTTTGTCAAAGAATGGCAGCTGAACGATGCCGGCGGGAATAAAAATACTGTTCATTGATGGGGTAAAACGCGCGTCCACTGTTGCGGGCCAGATATCCCATTCGTCTACGCCCACAGATTTGCCCACTTTGCTCATTAGGTAATCGCGCTGAAAGACAGCGTTTCGATGCAAGTTTCCGATGAAATCATTGGAGTCTACCCGCATGTTTGAGTAATCGCGCCACTTTTGAGGAGATCCAATTCTGTTTCGGATCGCTGCCAGTTTTGTTCCCGCAACCTTCTTCGTTTCGTCGCTCATCCAGGGCAAGGTCCGGATTTCGTCGGCAAGAGCCTTCTCGAGAGAGGCAGTCAGTCGATTCACGCTGGCTTTGGCCGCGGGCGAGAAGTTCTGTTTCACCCAGTCCTGCGCAATCGCATCACCGAACGCATTATCGGTAATCGCAGTGCATTGTTTCCAGCGTGGCGCTGGCTTCTCTTGCCTCGTGAAATAGCTTCCCCAAAAAGCAAAATCCTCATCGCGAAATGCTTGAGGCAGAGCGTCGGCCTGTTCGCTGAAGATATGCCAGCGGAAGTAGGACCTCCACAAATCAACAGGCGCGGAGGCGAGCAGGCTATTGAAAGCCCTCAGAAAATCCGGGTTGGCCACATTGAGTGTGTTGATTCGCAGTGCGGTCACACTCTTGAAGTAGGCATTGAAGTCGAAATCGGGCGCGAGTTTTTGGAGATCGGCGAATGTGTAGATGTGGTAGCGCTTTTCTGGATCGCTTGAATCCGCGCGACTGGTTGAAGCCTGTGCAAGTTGGGTCTCGATTTCGAGCACAGCCTGTGCTTCCGTCTCAGCCCGTTCCATCGTATCGCCGGCGAGCATGAACACATGAACGATGTGGTTTAGATATCGCTTGCGAACATACCGCACCTTAGTCCCCACATAATTCTCGCGATCCGGCAGCGTCAGTCCGCCCTGAGAGATGGTTAAGATATACCTTGATGAGTCCTTCAGGTCCCGTTCTACATCCAGGCGAAATGGCGGCGCTGGATTCCCGGAAGCCGCAAGATTGCCGATGAGTGTTGCGAGGCCTTTGGAATCGTTCAGATCGGAAATGAGTTTCAGTGCAGGCTCAATTGACTGGAGGCCATTCTTCTGCAACTCGTCGACGTTCATACACGCTCGAAAGTAATCGCCATACTTCGTTTCAAGCGGGCTTTTAGGCTGCCTGGAGGCTCTGTCCAGTTCCTGCCAAAGTTGATAAAGGTTGCGCTCCTGGAGAAGCGAGAACGACCGCACCCAGCGTACTTGGTCAGCGGGCACTGGATTATCCTTGATCCAGTTACCGCATGAGTATTGATAAAAGTCCGTGCAAGGGTCCACAGTTTTGTCGATGGCCGAGAGATCCAAACTCTTGATGGGAGGCGGCAACAGCGGCGGCTCAACTTGGGAAGCGGAAGGCGTTTGGGCCAGGGCGGCACAGGCCGCAATCAGGATAGGTGCAATACCGAAAAAGCGCATCGTTCCTCTTTTCTTTTTGCGGGCCACCCAATTCCATTGCAGGTAAGGTCCGCTATATCGTTATTTCGGCGTTTCTCTGTGTGCCCGTTGCGACGGCTCATCTTATTGAGCGGATCTTCCGACATTGAGCAGGATGCCGGCGCGAGCGGTGCGAGGCTGACCCAGCGTTGTCGTTGGGGTCTTGGAGACTTCAATCTGACGGTCTAGCAGGTTCTCACCTGCGGCAAAGAGTTCAAGGCGGCTACCAATGTTATGTGAAGCGTAGGAGTCGAGGCGGAAGTAGCCGTGAAGGAGAAATGTGTTGGCGTCGTCGTCGAATTGACGCCCGCTGAACCGGCTTTGCAGGGTGATCAATCCGAGCGATGGCCGCGAGGCGCGAAGATTCAGCGTGGCCAAATTGCGCGCAACCTCCGGAATCCAATTGCCGTAATCCTGGGACCCGCGTGTCACGGTAGCGTGCGCGTATTGATATCCGCCATCAACAGCCAACCACCCGCGTGGCGCAAGTTGAAAGTCGAGCGACACGCCGCGGCTCTCGATCCGGCCGAGGTTCTCTCGCATCAGCAAAATTGGCGAGGACTGAGAGTTCACCGTAAGCGCCGCGATCGGTCGATTGACCTGCGTGAGGAAATAGCTCGCGCGTACGATGCCCCAGAGCCACTGGCTGGCAAGGCCCGCTTCTCCCCCTGTGGCCCGTTCACTGAGCAGGTCGGCGTTGGGGTTGGTCAGCTTGTTGCCAACCGTGGTGGAGCGGTAAAATTCGCTTGGAGTCGGAGCCCGGAAGGCGCGGAATCCCGAAGCAGAAAGAGCCCAGTGGTTGAAGAGCTTGCGGGAGACGCCCAGGCGCGGATCGAAGATGTGTTCGTCGCGCTGGCTCGGCTGAGTGGCGGCAGGAATCCAGGTCGAGTTTGAGTAGAGGACTGCGTGACCGTCATAGTTCTGGTACCAGTCCATACGTCCGGAAGCCACCAGCGTCCATGCATGGTGGGTCCACATGGCTTCCGCATAAACGGCGGAGTCGCGCTGATGGTCGTGGAGATTGGTCAGTGCAGCCCTTGTGCCGTATGTCTGTTCGCGATCCCAAAAGCGGTTGTCGTGCACATCAGCTCCGGCAACCAGTAGCAACCCAGGGCCGAGCGGCTGGCTCCAATGGATTGCTGCGCCCAACTCGTTGTCAGGAGCTTGCGTGAGACGCGTCGGGGTCTCTCCGCAGCGATACGAGCAGTCGGCGATGCCGAAGTTCGGCAGGTTGGAAATGCTCGAAAACGTTTGAAGATATCTTTCGTCCGAGCCGTAGACGCGCACCGCGAACGAAGCATTGCGAGGCCCTTGCCAGTCGGAGCCCGTCGCGTAGCGCCACAAGTGGGTCTGATTGATTTGGTATGGAGTGCCATTGCTGCGCTCCTCGCGGAATCCCGCACCGCGCGCTAAAAACCGCAGGGCTCCTCGGTCGTGTTCGGCCAACAGCAGACCATTGCGGCTATGCACGTTGCTGGCTGTATCGACCGGGCCGCGTTGGGATGGCGCTTCTTGAATGTATCCATCCGTACCGATCAGGCCGCCCGCGCCGAGAACTCCCCACGGCCCGTGCTTGGCTTCGAGGAGAAGACTGTCATCAAACGTGCCTTCCCCACCATAGCTGGAGCGGAACTCGGCCTGATCAGAAGTTGGGCGTGCGGGCACAACATTTACCACGCCCCCGATGGCGCTTGAGCCGTATAAGTCGCTGGCGCCGCCGCGCATGAGTTCAATGCTTTTGGTTGCAAGTTCAGGCTCTTCCTGCCAATGTATCCATCCTCCAATAGGGTCATTGAGAGGGACATCGTCTTCGGTTACCAGAGTGCGACTCGCCGAGGTGGAGCCGAGACCGCGCAGGCTGATTCCCTGCGAAGTGGGGTTGGCCACCAGCGAACTAGAACGCCGGAAGAGCTCTACCCCCGGAACCTGCCGCAACTGACCGTCAAGCGTAATTGCCGCGCCTGTGCGAAGCACTTCCAGTGAAAGCACGCGGGTACTTACCGGACTCTCAAGCGCGCCTAGCGGCGTGCGGTATGCCGTGACCGTGATCTGTTCAGTTGTGGCCGTTGGGACTGTACTTGTTTGATCTTCCGCGACAGGATTTGCCGCAGGAGCCTGTGGCCATAAGTTCGGCGGAACGGACAAGATCGCTGCCCAGAAAACCGAGGCAAGAATGGCTCTGGGACAATAACTCCACATTGACTTCCTCTTTCCATGCTCGGCTTCTAAACTCCGGGCACCCTCTTGTCTTCCCTAATCGACCGGCCTCAGGCGGCCGCAGCTCGACCTTCGCTATGAGCCACGGCCGCCCCGGATGCCGGACTAGAGTGACGAACTCTGGTCGTCAATTCCCGGCGGATTCGTCGTCCTCACCAGGAAGCGCGAACGCAATTACTGCATCGCCAAGCACGGGGCTTTCACCGGGCTCGCCGCCAAAGCCGTACACCACGTACTCTTTTCCGTCGACGACATAAAAGGCTGGAGAGGCAGTTGCGCCGCCCGCATTAGGCACCTTTGATGCATCGAAGGTCCACAGGATCTTACCCGTCTCAGCATCCGCGGCATGCAATTGCCCATTGCTTTCGCCGAAGAAGACCAAGTCGCCGGCTACCCCTATGCCCGAGTCGGGATTTGTGCCCGTAATGGTGTCCTTCCATGCGAGCTTTCCCGTACGGGTATCTATCGCTCCGTAAACGCCGTGGGGCGTCGAGCCGGCTACAAAGAAAGTTCCTGTGAAAGTGCACCCTACTGGGCACAGCAAATCGGTCGCCGGGCTATCTGTGACCCCGACATTAACAGGCGAATAACGACTATGCGAGTAGAGGAAGTGTGTCCGTGGGCTGTAAGCCGCGGGAGGCCATTCCACTCCATCTGCCCATGGCTGGAACACCAAAGGCGTTGGTTGCATTGCTGTCCACATCGGAGCAGGGGTCTCACCGACCGGGAGCGGGAGCTCTGCCTCGTGCTCGAGCAGGGAATCAATCGAGGATACAGGTTGAGTCGGCCACGGGTGCTGGAAAAGCGCATCCGACGGCGTCGGGGGAACCGGCACCTCCGTCCATGGGAAAAGCGACTTGCCGGTGCGCCGGTCCAGGATGAACGTGTACCCTGTCTTTGATGTGTGTGCAATCGCCGGAGTGCCCTTCACATTAAGCAGTATTGTTGGCTGCGGGCCGTCAAAGTCCCACTGGTCATGGTGAGTAAATTGGAAGTGCCACTTGTGCTCGCCGGTCCTTGAGTCGATGGCTACAATCGACGTCGCGTAGAGGTTCAATCCAGCGTGATTGCCGGTGTAAGGCCACGGGTAGGCGTTACCGGTGGCGAAGTACAGCATGTGGAGATCAGGATCGTAGCTGGGGGTTCCCCAAACCGAAGCTCCACCAACAAGGTACGAGGTCCCCTCCCACGTAGTAGGCTCAGTGGTCCAGAAACGCCAGATGAGCTTTCCCGTAAGCGGGTTGTACGCATCCACATGACCGCGCACCCCGAATTCTGCGCCTGAAACGCCAACAATCACCTTGTGATCAGCGAACAACGGAGCAATCGTCATGGCAGCGCCCATGCTCGGGAGGTCGACGGTTGTTTTCCAGGCCACAGTGCCAGTTTTCGCATCAAGGGCGACCAATTTCGCATCGAGGCGCGCGACAAAGATCAGCCCGTCGCCAATCGCCACGCCGCGATTGTCATTGTTGCAGCAAATGGGAAGCGTGCTGGGTGACGGCATATCGGTCGGGTGATAAGCCCAGATTTGTTTGCCCGTCTTGGCATCGAGGGCAAAGACATCGTCGTCGCCAGTGGGAACATATGTCACGCCATCGACCTCAATCGGCGTCATTTCCATCGCCATGTTGGGGTCGAACACGCCAGTATGGAAGATCCACGCCGGTTTCAGCTTGTGGACATTGTTACGGTTGATTTGGTCGACGTCCTGATAACGTTGATTGTCCAAAGTGTTTCCGTGGTTTCGCCACTCAACATTCTCCTGTGCGAACAACGGGTAGAGGTTGAATGCGCCCAAAACCAATGCAAGAGCGCACAGAGACCTTACAAAACCGATGTCAAACGACCTCGAAGGGACTTGGTTTCTCATCGCATTCCTTTCCCGAATGCTCCACCCGCGTGGCAGAAACATGGATGGCTACCGCTAAGTTGCTCGATTGCGCCGGTCGATAAACGCAGATCAGGCAAGTGATTCGACGGGTCGCAAGTCGTGCCAGAAAAGTCTGCCTTCGAATCAGCCAAATTACCACTTGCATCACAACGCTTTGTGCCGCGTCGGATAGCCGTAGGCTGCTCGGGAACCCCACGCCGGGATATGTGTTCTTCGCAGCCAGAGACAAGGTACAATCGCTTCGAATTGGTCTGATTTGCATTTGATCAACATTGAATGTAAAAATTTGTAAAGTCATCCTGTAAACATTTGTAAAAGATATTGATTGTGCTTAATCCATCGCACATGCATTCGCGGATCGGTTCAAGTTGACTGGAGTACATAGCCTTCACAAACAGTTCCGCAGTTGCTCGGTAAATCGCCATAGTGTGTATTCAGCGGAGCCGGCCACTCCATGATGATTGGAGGTTATAATCGGAGGAATCAGACGCTTAAAACCTAGTTTGATGGCCGGCGCTCGCATCGTGTCCAGGAGGCACATGAAGCAATCAAAGTGCAATGAGGTCAGTCAGCCCCTTTTCTCAGGTTCCATAGCTGAATTGCTGCATCCGCCCTCCAGCCAAATCCCGTTCCTCGACGGTCTGAGATCGATCGCTGTATTGCTGGTGATAAGTGCCCATTTTACCGTGCGATTCGTTGACGCGCATGGACCAAATCTTTATTCGAGACTACCCTTTGTAGCTGACGGAGCGGTCGGTGTCGATCTATTCTTCGTTCTTAGCGGTTTTTTCATTGGGAGTCAATTATGGAAGGAGCTTCGAGAGCGGGGAACCATCGATGTTGCCCGTTTTGTCTTGCGCCGCGGATTTAGAATATGGCCATTATATTTCTTCACTTATTTTTGTGTCCTGGCTTTCGATCTCATAGTAGGACACGGCGCGCCTGAACACGAATATGGCTGGTCGGATCTGGTCTTTATTACGAATTTTCACAGCCGCGGCTTGGTAATGGGAAGCTGGTCCCTCTGCACCGAGGAGCAGTTCTATATAGTTGCACCGCTTGCGCTTTTCTTCTTTGCGTTGAAGCTGCGGTCTATCGAAAATTTCCGTCCTTGGCTTTGGGGATTCCTATTGACGGTTCCGCTCATTCGAGCTTTGGTATGGGTGCACAGTACTGGGAGTTTCTTTCAGCATAGCCCTGAAGTGTTCATGCATTCACTCTATTTCAGTTCTCTCACACATTGTGACGGGCTGATCATGGGATTAATTATTGCGAATCTAGCTGTATCGCGCGAAAAGCCAATTTCCAAATTAGACTCGCCCTTTATCCTAGTAGCGGTGGCAATTGCGTTGATGATTGTTTTGCATCTGATCCAAAAGGAAATATTTCAATTTACTATTTCCGCATTGCTCTTCGGATCATTTGTTTGGCTGGGAGTTCAACGCCAGTTGTCGATCTTCAATTCACGGATTTTCTATTGGATATCGCGCCTGTCGTTTGGCATGTATCTGAATCATGAGTATTTGTGTCCGTGGATAGTGTCTGTGTTGCTTCCAAAGTTGCCTTTCTCTGCGTGGCTTCCTCTTTTTATGAATCTCATCGGCGTAGTGTTAGTGACACTGCTCTCGATTGCGGTAGCATTCGTAACCTTCTGTCTAGTGGAATATCCTTTCCTCCAAATGAGAAAGATTGTATTGGGGCGCCGCGCGAGTATTTCCGTACCTATTGACGTTTCTCCGACTGGTATTAGTTGAGTCCGTTGCCTGGAAAAAGAAGGGAATGCGGGGCCACTTAAGGACTCTCTGAAAAACTGTTTGATCCTGGTGGCTTCTGAGCGAACCTATATTCGGAGCCGGAGCATGGAAGCGTTGGCCTCGTCACCTCACTTTCATCGTTGCGGTGCCGGAATGCCTCGACTTCCTCTCAAAAGCGCTCCCTGAACGGAACGTCTGGACGAACCTACACGTACAACATCTCCATGTGGATTAATAAATTCCGAGTCGAAGCGTCATCTCTATGAACAGTCCAGAAGGTGTACCAATGGCCGTATGTAGCGCTACGTTGCCGGTAACGGGACTGTCCCAGTTGTTCGCGAAGCATCACCGGCGGGTGCTCACGGCAGCCTACCGCATCACCGGCAGCATTGCCGATGCGGAAGACGTGACGCAGACCGTGTTTCTGCGGCTCGCAAGCGCGGATGGGCCGGTGACGAATGCTGGCAGCTATCTGTACAGAGCGGCCATCAATGGCGCGCTTGACCTGCTGCGGCAGAGAAAAGCTGCCCGGACCGAGCCGCTGGAATTTGCCGCATATGTGGCAGCGGAAGAGGCAGGCAGTTCGCCCGAAAAAGAGGCGTCAAGCAGGCAGCTTGGTGTGCTCTTGCGGATTGCAATCGGCGAATTACCGCAACGGGCGGCCGAGATGTTCGTCATGCGCTACGTTGAAGAGCTTGGAAATCGGGAGATTGCGGCGTTGATGTGCACTTCGCAGGCAGTTGTGGCTGTGACGCTGTTTAACGCGCGGTCGAGATTGAAAAAACGGCTTTTGGAATTTGATCGAGGAAAACGATGAAACAAGACGAGATGCTTTTGAGAAACGCAGTGCAGGCGCTTCAGGCCGATGAGCCGGAAGCTGAGCAAATGGTAGCTTCAGCCCGGTGCGTGGCTGACAAGCTGGGGATCGACACCGTGAACGAATCACCGGTGCACGCAATCACGAGCTGCGATGATGTGCAGCATCTGTTCAGTTCGTATAGGGCAAGTACGCTTCCGCAGGCACGAGTGCTTTTGGTCGAGGCCCACCTGCGCGACTGCAACGGCTGTCGGCGCCGGTTCAAGGGCGGGCCAGGTGCGGTTCTGGACTGGTCCGCTCCCAAGCCACGTCTAGTACTTGCATGGCATCCTCAGACCGCTGCATGGGCACTTGCTTCCGCCGCCGTACTAATGGCCGCATCTCTGTTTGTTTACAGAGCCTATTGGCAGGTACTGCCAGGAGTGCGCGCTGAGGTGCTTTCGATCGATGGAACGGCCTATCGAATCTCCGACAAGGCGAATCACCAGTTCTCGCCCGGTGAAATGCTAGGCGAAGGTGAAACCCTGAGAACCAGCGGAGGGGGCCATGCGGTCCTGCGGCTCACCGATGGATCGACGGTTGAGGTGAACGAGCGGAGTGTTGTCGCTGTGGGCGCGAGGGGGCACAACATGACCATTGCGCTCGAAAATGGGGCGGTGATTGTGCAGGCCGCGAAGCGCACCTCGGGCCATCTGTACGTGAAAACTCCCGATTGCCGGGTCGCGGTCACAGGAACCGTGTTCTCAGTGAACTCCGGGCTGAAGGGTTCGCGCGTGGCAGTTCTTGAGGGCTCGGTGCACGTGTTGCATGCGGGCACAGACACGCTGACAACGGCTGGGAACCAGTTCACAACCAATGACAACCTGAGCCCCACGCCAGTGCAAGAGCAGATTGCATGGAGCCATGATCGCGATAAATACC